>Ga0307508_10002864_pt1 | contig 17889 bp, 18 predicted proteins | sample 9_EM_MG_FD_203089 | JGI IMG/M metagenome (GOLD analysis project Ga0307508, IMG submission 203089) | Populus trichocarpa ectomycorrhiza microbial communities from riparian zone in the Pacific Northwest, United States - 9_EM | ecosystem: Host-associated > Plants > Roots > Unclassified | place... | reverse complement strand
CAAGAAATAATACGATGCAATATGAACATGATTACGGTTGGCGAGCTGTGGAAGGGTCTATTGCATGTCGATCCTCTCCGAGACGCCAAAGCTTTTCATTGCCACCACCAACCTGAGAAATTGAAACCGGTGTAAGTGTTTGATTCAGGTTGCTATTTCAGAAAATCGTACCTGCTCCAGGTTAGCGTCAATAATTATCTCATCCGTCAAGTCTACCTCTAGCTAAACAGAGAAATGAAGTTCAGACTCCAAACTTTCGTTCCGAGTGAAGGACGCACAGTCTTCAGCGTATCTTGAGTGTTGACACGAGTTCCGTTCATAAAAAATTTGAGGGTTCCTGGTTGCGCTGCGACTTGTTTCTGTGCCTCCTCAGTTTCTGCTTTGAACATCACGACCGCGACGAACATACCTCAGTGGATTCGAAAACCTTTCGCAACTGCGTTGTAGGTCTAGGTGAATTTAGGCTCAGTCATTTTGAAAATAAAATGGTGTGAAGGAGTCACTTGATCGCGAAGCGAAAAGCTACAAGCAAACGGAAATTGAGCTGCTGGTGCTGCATAGTATTTCGAGCACATCGACTAACACCTCTCTCCAAAGTTAACCTGAACTTGAACCTTCTCGTCTGAGATGTCAGGTTTGATATCGGGCTTGGCATCGGCCATGATCGACTGGCGGTGGTGGGCAAGTTGGGTTGGTCACGATCGCGTTTCAGTCACGCTACTCAAAGGCAATCACGGGAGAGGCAACTTTCGAGCCAACAAGACTTATACGTATGTGTATGGTATTAATTAACGCGAATATACTGTTGAGCATCCTTCCGACCTTCAGCCATGTGTACCTTTCGTAACAACACTGGTACAGGTGTTAAAATCATGATCACAAGAAAGAAGAATCCGTAGCGAATGTTCCCTGTGGCGTCAGCGATTAAACCCACAATGAGTGGACCAAAGAAGGAGCTCGACTACAGAAAGATGCTTAGGAGTACTGGTTATATCTCTGACGGGCGATTGATAGTACCTTGTCTGTAATAGAGTAAAGGCCATACCTGAAAACGTCCAATGCAACACAGCAATCAAAATAAGAATCACATGCAAGGGATTGTATGGGAAGCGCACCATCTGGCTGCTTCGCCTTCCGGAATTAGCTCTGCATAGACGGCTCTGGCATAGCTTTGAAATGCTCCATACAGTGAGCCTGCATCAACGAGCATCACAGCATGTCACAGAAGAAGTCATGGGAAGGACTCACCAAAGTAAACTGCAAGGACATACATCTCGGCAGGGGTTGTCAGTCCCCCAAACCGTAGCGCAGTTGCGCTAACAGTTGACGGGTCGCCGCGAAATATAGGCAAGAATCCCAAGCAGCCATATGCGGGAATGACGCTGGTAAGGCACACAAGCACCACAAGAGCACGGAGATTGGACATGTCTAGCTTCCTCTGAGCAATGGGCCAGAGTATAGCGCCAAGAATTCCAGCCGCCGGCGATATAGCACCGATGAGCATGAGTGATGTAGGCCCCATATGCAATGAGGTTTTGGCGAATAAGATGGCAGTGGATGTTATGGTGGTGAAACCTAGTCGCCGTGCAGAATTGCGGATTGAGCTTGTTCAAAGAAGTATATAGGCTGGGCAACACACCATCGCTAAGCAGAAACCATGCCAAGAGGAACCAGAAAGTATTCCGCAGTTTTGCGATCTCTGACGGTAGGAGCATACGACCAAGTTGAGCCCATGCCTGTTTAATTTCCCGGGATAAGCTGCCCCTAACGTAAGCTTCGTGGTTGGCATTTAAGCTGGAGGAACCTGGCAGCCACAGCGCAGCAGGCATCGTAAAAACCATCCACCATAGCCCCGTTAGGCTGATTGATAGCCGCAAGGCAAACGTGGAGCCTTTCAGCAATGTGACGGGAATTAAGAGTAGAATCAAAAGGGCAATGCCCGCACTGTAACCTATGGCAATTCCTTTGGAAGAAATCCGTGAGGTTGCTCCAGACACAAGCTTCGCGTAAGTCTCGGAAGCACTTTTCGCCCCATCAGGGTCTATAAATGAATCTTCCGAAGGGGGTAATGCGAGCAATGTCCTTTCTTCTGGGCGCGCATCATCGAACCTCTCTTCTTCTGCATCGTCAGTTGGCAACGATCCATCCCGTCCATGAGCCAACCTAAGCTGATCATAAGCCTCTTTCACATCCTTGTCGCCCTTTGCAAGCTGTGGTAGGTATGAGTTTAAGCAGACCATGCTCACGCCGAAGGAGACATTTGCAATAATCGCCAGAAGAGCGCTGATGGGCCATATGAAAGATGTCGATGGAATGGCAAGGAAAAGGACTGAAGCAGTAGAGCCAAGTGCTGCAAATAGGAGAAGGATAGACTTTCGCAGGTGGTCTAAAGCATCGAAATAAGTGATGTGTCATATCAAACAGTAGTGGGTGGGACACCCACGATTGTCTGCGAGACCTCCCAGGGATATCACCGTCAAGGCTTGGGCAGCGACGGAAGCTGAGAAGACGTAAAGACTGTAGCTCGCGGTATCGATCCAGGCCCAGCCAAGGTGAACCACGCAACGGCCATCCACGGCGGTGCCAATTTTTGGACAGGGTAACGTCTTCTCAGGTAGCAGGACGCCGTTGTCTCGGGCAAACTGTTCGAGACAAACCGGGAGGAAAAGACTGAGAGAGCACACAGCAAATACTTCACTTCAGCGAAGCTCCCGTTAGTATTGCCAACCACACGAACACGACTTGTTCAAGTTGTTACCTGGCAAACGCGTAGCTATACCATCCCCACAGTGGTTTGTTCATCCTTTGCAAGAATGGGCTTGAGAGAACAGCCAACTGGGGCTTCGGGCTGAGGGTGTCGCCTCCGCGAATATAGAGGGTGGCTTTGGCAAGGCGCACCCCTCGGCGAAAACACTCACAAATAACTGCGAACCCATTCAGATCTCCCGCGCTCGATTTCGTTCTCGTGCAACTCCTATTAGCCAGCGCAGATAGGGGGAAAGTAAAAATACAATACAATGTTCATGTCTGCTGATAGTGTACATGCACGATTGATGTCTCAATTTCAAAAGGTCTGCGTGACAAGTCTCTTTATACTGGTAGGATCCGCGACCGGTAGCTGGCATGTGAAGCCCTCACACAGGCGGACATTTTCTTCAATTTTTTTTCCTTGTCTCTTCCTTTCCTGAATATCGTCCACGAGGCTTTTCACAACGACATTTCGCGCTGCCAGTTCATGCGGCGGCCACTCCGGGTCAAGGTGAACAAGAACGCGGTTGGGAATGAACGCATGTTGGTGGAGGATTTCGAGATATGCTTGGACCTGAGCTGATGTCGAAGAGCCTTGGACAATAAATTGCCGATATCCGGCTACCTGCTGCATCAAGGCGATGACGGAGGTTGCCAGCGTTCTTGGCGCTCCTTCTAGGAGCGGTGCAATAGATTTGAAAGTACGCAAGATCTTCTCGTTGTAATTTTCGGTTTGAGCCGTGTCGAAGTGAGAGAGTCGTGCCAGGTTACTCAGCGTGATCGACACAGCTGACGGCTCTGCACCATCCTGCAGAAGGATATCAGCTTGTGTCTTCATGAAAAGGTCCAAGAAAAAGTATACCTGCGCGTCTTTCGATCGCAACAGGATGTGGTCGTCCTTGACACTGGTGAAATATCCTCCACCCTCGTCATCCCCAAAGAGGTCATTTTGCCTTTGCTGAAGTTTGATGGCCAGTATGAGGTACTTTTCCTTCCTAGATGCCTCGTAGAGATCGAGTAAACCTAACCCATTGAAAACGCACTGTAAGCATCAACCCTGTAGACTGAGCAGGTACGTAAGAAATACCTCGGATGAAAAAAGCATGATCATCTGCTTGTGCGCGCGGTCCTGAATAACCATTTCGCCAAGTTCGATTCAAGTGCATGGTGTTGGGGTCAAGCATGTTCTCCTCAATAAAGGATACTATGTTTTCGGCAATTGATATTGCACGAGATTGCATGGGATATGATCCATCAGCAGGGAGAGAACAATGGGCCAACGCGTATGCGGAGATCTGTAATTATGGGTTGGGCGGACAAAGTGAAAACGGAAGTGAAAACGGATCATCAGTAGCTTACCATCAGGCCGTTCCAGGCAAGAACCACTTTGTCATCAAGGTGTGGGCGAGGTCGATGCTCATTTCTCCACGAATACAGACGAGCCAGTGATTGTTCAAGAGACCGTCTCACGATGCCTTCATCAAGTTGATGCTTCTTGGCCAGCGACCGCAAAGGAACAGCCTCATAGAGCACATTCTATTACGCGACGGCGAGTATGATGAGCTATCGTCATTCTATCTAGAGGTGGGATACTTTACCTTGCCAGTTAGCTCGCCTTGGATGTCGTTTTTCGCGTCCACGTTCCCGGAAGCTTTAACCCCATAACGCTCTTTGAAGAGCAACACAGGCGCGATCCCATTGACGTCCGGACTATCTTTCAGCACCTCTTCAATCTCTTGAGCGGTCCAGACATAAAATGCACCCTCTGGATCACAACATTTCAGCAAGCGGTTTCCACTAGGTCGGCGCGTGTACAGACCGAGTGACGGGCCCACCGCCTCCCTCGTAGGACTTTCTGCAGTGCTATCAAATCTTTCCTTGGAGTCTGCATCTTCCGCGCTCCAAAAGGCGCCTCGGCCAGGGGCTTTATCGAGTAAGTCACGCTCCGCATATGTCAAGATATTGCAAGCGAGGTCTCGTAGCATTTTGCGCGGGGCTTCAGGGACATGGGCAAGTGAGGAAAAAGCAGGCGGTACGGCCAATAGGAGTTCATCCGGAAGGAGAGAAAGCAAAAGAGCCGTACGAGCCAGCTGCCCCTGGTCATATAGCATCTTTTCAAAGTGTGGGACATGCCAACGTTCGTCGACACTATAACGCGCCACGCCGCCTCCGACATGATCACGGATGCCACCTTCCCAGATACACCTCAAAGTGCGTACAGCCATATATGCAGCATATCCTCTAGGCTCGAGTTCTCCATCCGGGTCTCCACTTTGGGTGGGAGGTTGGATCGGCCGAGCAGCATACGCCACTAAAAAGTCAAGTGATTGAGCGGGGGAAGGGAATTTTGGGCCGTGGATACTAAATCCACCGTGTCGATTATCAAAATTAGTATATAAGTGAGCAAAGATTTTGGAAGCAGCAGTTGAAGCCACTTTGTTTGCGTCAAAGTCACCAATCTGCTTTGAACTTGTTGAAACCGATCGAAGCTGTTCTAGGATGTCGTCGGCGCTGGAAATGACGTCCTCGCGTTTCGTTTTCCATCTATGCCGACAAACCTCGGCGTTCAGAGCTGAAAACAAATTTTAATATATCTGTGCTCACAGTGTAGATATCTGTCCGAGGAGACTAATAAACTTCGGGCGAGGGAAATATGTTCCAGCACTTCAGCAAAGATAAGCGTAAGAATCAGCTGTGGACAAGAAATTCACTCACAAGAATGGCTTCAGGGAAGGGGTCAAGACTATGGAACGGCGATGATTACTTCAAGGCCAGGGTTTGGTCGAACAAAGTGCTGACAAACACTCATTGGCCAGCCCCCACCCCCAGAAGTTGCCTGGAGGAACGTCATGTATAGTGAATCCACGTCAGGTCTCTCTTCCCGGTCAACCTTGATATTAACAAAGTGTTCATTCATGATTGCCGCGACGTCGTTGTCTTCGAAGTTCTCGTGAGCTAGAACGTGACACCAGTGGCATGCTGAGTAGCTATATAGTAGGTTATGCTCAATCCGGTTACTTCACACTGTGGCGGCACGCACCCAACCGACAGAAAGATGGGTTTGTCATGCTCCTGAGCCAATGCGAACGCTTCGGGCGTCCATTCGTACCAATCAACCTGGGCAAGATTGTCAGATGAACGAGAAGTAAGCAATAGTGCCTCCGGGTTTCCGCATGGAAGGAAGCTCTCAATTATACGTAGCGTACAGGGTTCGTTGCATGCTGGAGAAGGTAAGGGCTTTTCGACGAAGCGAGCCGATTCAACTTTGGGTTCGAGCTCGAAGCCATATTACGCCAGTGAATACTGCAAGCGGTGCTGGACAGGACGTTTCTCCTCGCCACGGCAAGTTGTTGCAATTTACGAACGAGCTGCCAATGACGTCTGGTCGTCATCCACGTCCATAAAGCCAAATCATACAACAAAACAACACAATGCGATTCCCAATGATGATTCAACGTATAGTAATACTTGGAACAAAGGGGAAGCCTGCGCTCCTAAATCGTGCGGTTCGATAGCCCACACTGTCGCGAGCAACAAGCGGACTCGACTCACATCAACTTGTTATAAGCGCTGATTGTCAGTGGAATTTATTTTTCCTTAGGTCAAGCAGGTACGGAGGCAACATAACAACATAACGACAGGTGTTGGTAGTACAAGTAGATATTATACGTATAGGTTGCTGACCCCCAATTATAGTTGGTCCGTCAATAAATCAACCCCACACTACTCCACGACTTGTGACATTTGTCATGGGACACCGCCAAGCGCAGTTGCCAATACAGGTACTGTGTTGCCTTGGCCTTCAGAATTAGGAGCGGACATGAAATTGGCAAGTTGCGCGCCAAAGGAAATGCAGTTAGCTACAGGCATATGTGTGGTCATATTTGCAAAAGGAAGATGGTGCTTCAAGGCAGCAGCAACGAGAAACATAATTGTCGACGACAATGTTCTCGTTCCATAGTTTAATGACTCACGTTTATTTCTGGATTGTCTTGTTGTCGACGCAGTGTCTCCATTCAATTCCTTTGTTCAATCCCGCTCTCACGATTACGCATTTCTTGTTCAATCAATCAAATTTCGCATCCCGTAGCTGCGAAGTCTCGCGACTAGTCGACATCCCTGCACTAGCGATTCTACGCGAATAATAATGATAGGCGAAGGCATATAGAACAGTTGGCTAGCAACAATTCCGACGAGGAAAAGGTGACGCTGGACCAGCAAGACTCCTGCAGCGACACCGGTGCCGCAGAGAACTAATTAACTCCCTGAGTCAACCAAAATAAAGTGTGTCAAGTGTTAAGCGGTCGGTACGGGTGCATTGCCAATTGTAGATGTGAGCGTTGGGGGCGTGGTAGCGGGAGGGGTCGCGGGCAGTGAGGGCGTGGGCTGGCACGCCACTTTCAAGCCTTTCTGAAAGTTGGTGAGTCCATCAGGGCCCAAAACATCGCGAGGTCCATCGGGAACAGTGCCAACATAGATGTTGAAATTGTAAATCCTGCAAAGCAGAGGGTCAGACGCCCAGCTGCAAGCAATGAACTGCTGATGCCATACCCGCAAGGACATTCATTTTTGATCTCGCGGAGGGACGTGGAGCTCATGACGTTGTTTCCGTTCCTCTGAAGAGCGAAGTATTGCGAACCGATGCCCATGGGGGCTTCAAACGCGGATGCGCCAGCCGGAGCGTTGAAGACATATTCCTTACCGCCTGAGTTGACGATGATCGTACCAGGCGAAGTGAGCAACGGTACAACGAATACTGCATCCTGCGCAGTCTCGTAACCGTTTGGACGGCCCATAAAGTAATTTCCGGATGCATTGTTTGCCGGCTCCATAGTTGTGTCCGTGGAATCGCAATTAAGATCGCGTGGCGCAACACGATACCAGTAAACGATTTTATCCTCGGTGATCGTTGGCTTGTCAGCGCCGGACTTCCACGCGTCAATGAAAGGTTTGGCCATGTCGAGTAAGCCATCATGTGGCCTGAACACAGTAGTCAGTTGCTGGCATCGATATGCCCAGGGAGCATACTCACATATCGTTGACCCATTTCGAGCTCCCTATGACAAATCCATGAATTCTGGGCACATTCATTTGTTGTAGAAAACGACCCACCATCGTCAGTGTGCTTAGAGGAAAGAGGACCCACATAGTGGGACTCGCCACTGGCCGGACATCAACACTTATCATGGAAATGACATTTCCACTCACTAGTCATTCCATGTGACGATTTCGATGTACCGAGGCTGCAACTGCAAGAGTTCTTGCCAGCGATCATACCACAGAAGATCGGAAGGGAAAATCCAGTTCTTGCTGTAGGGCACTTCCGGCCCGAAATGAGTCGAGAACCTGTGAACAGTGGTTTGGTGCGTGCCAGCGAATTTGCTGGGCGATTTTGGTGACGTACCATACAGAAACAGCTGGATAAAAAATGAAAATTAGCTATCATGATTATGCTTGACTTGAGCCAAATACCTACGGGCAAGGTACGGCTTGCCCTGCAAAGCCGCCAAATACTCCTCATCATTGCTTGCAACACTGACGTGTGCGCCAGGGGTAGGGGCCCTGGCGGAAGGTTAGCGGGTCAATTGAAGTGTCGAGAGCCACTTAAGAAGATTTGCTGACTTGTTGTTCCCGTTACTTGGCCATGCTATCCAGCTGAGAGCACCATCAATAGCAGAGAAATCGCCTTCTCCAGGATGGAAATTAGGAAACCAGGAGATAGGGACACCGGCGACCTGCCGGACCTTCGCAGTGTCTACTTTGTCGCCAGCGAAGGAAGACACGAAGACGGTACCGTTCACCAACAACTGGGCCGGTTTGGAAGCAAACTTGGCAATCTTGCTTCCAATAGCGGTTGCACCAGTGTCGGTCTCGTCGAACCAGTTGAAATCAAATGATATAAAGACCTTGAGCAACAGGAATGCGATAAGTGGGAAGTCACAAGAGAAATAAACTGAGCCACCTTCATGCCGTTGTTTGCGGCCGAGTCATAGGCATACCCAAGCTGCTCGTCCGTATAGGGATCCACGCCGATGTTCAGAGCGAAAGCGTCAATTCCGTAAGATTTCGCCCTTTGGCATATGTCAGTTTTATCACTCCATGAAAATCATTTCATGTTTACCTTTTCATATCATCATCGTAGTCTGCGGGGCCTGTACGGTCGGAGACGACACCAATCTAACCGGATGTTGAGCCTGCTTGCGCGCTCCACATGTCGAACGATGAATTACCATGAAATGACAGAAAAGAAGTTTGCCTGTATCCGCAGAGCAGTCGTCGAGATACAGCTCGTCGGCGGAAGGCAACGCATATCCCCAAGAAGAAGTGATTGGAAGGAGCAAAGAGGACAAGAGGAAAGAAAGTAAGTTGAAACGCATTGAAGTTTCGGTGAGCGAGCGACGTTTTTTGAGGGAGGGGTGGGGGGTTTTTGAACAAGGCAGCCCCCTTTGTTATTTACGCCTGTCAACAATCGGCGGTTGTTGTTGCCGTCGTTACGCATTGTTATTGCAATAATTCGGAGGTCTTCCAATTTCCAATTCCAAATCTCCGCAAGCCGTAAACACTGGCCGCAACGGTGACGAGGGGTGTGCTGGTACTGCCAGCTTCGAGCGGGGATCTCTGGGCTCAGAGCTGGAATAATGCCAGCGCGCTTGTTGGTCACGAGATCTCGGGCATTGCATATCCGAAAGTAGCCAACAACATGTAAGTTGGTGAGCCGAACTTGAAGGCAACCAAACGCTAATATAATTTGTCCTTCGGCCCTCGGTCAGGAGAAATAGTGAGAAAGAAAGGGTCAACATTTATTGACGTTGCTGTGAATAAGACGCCCAACCTCTTGGCTGTTTATTTATAGCACAGTTTCCTATCGTCAGACAAACTTTACAAGCGTTGCAACCAGCTCGGGGACTCGGGGACTGCCAACTCAAGGGACATTGCAACGGTCATACTTGACAGCAGCGCCGTTTTCCTGTTATTCCGTTGCGCCGTTGCAATGCAATTGGATGTATTTGCAAATTTCCGACATCGTCATCGTTGTCCGCCCTAGCTCACAGCAGCGCCACGTCGCTATTCCTCAAGGTGCGGGAAGATGACAGATGTTGGTTGCCAAGCCTCTTGTCCCTCATTGAACCCAACATAATCATGATCTGGCGCACACATCCTGCCGAAGACGTGACAGACTCCAAGCGTCAATTTTAGAGCCTTGGAAGTTGATCCGTGTTGGATCTGCCTCCGAACGCTCAATAATAATACTGATTATTATTTTATATGAAAGGCTAGCCTCCAGACATCAACATCTACTGAATGTTCAACTTCGTGCAAAGACAACGTTCATGCTCCGTCTTGGGCGCTGTAAATCACGGAGAAGTTGCACGGACGTACATTTAACTTCGGCGCGCTCAGGCCAACCCCCATCAATATTCTTTATCGCTCATCTCTGGGCCTTCCTCTCAGATGCCATTTCAATGCCTTGAATGTAAGGTGCCCGTAGTCCAAAGTCGCCGGAGAACACGTCGTCATCCACTGGTAGCTGCTTCACTTGCCTCATACACATTAGCCCACACAAGCCTCCAGAGTGTAAGGAAAATGTTTGGCGTTGATTTCTTGACAAATATCGAGGCATGGGTGGGGCCGTACTAAAGCTGCGAGTAGACACTTGAGGCAGGAAGCCCCCGAACGAACTCCCGACTGATACACTATGTGCTACCCGAATGGGTGCCCGCCCACCCGATATTCGGAAATATGGAGAGATTGGTCAAACTTGCGATATACCTGCAGCCTACCTGAATTGGTGACAAACGCGATCCCTCGTTGCTAACCCAACGGAGATCGAATGGGAAGCGAGCAGGCAACCGGAGATTAGCAGCGACAAGATCTTTACGGCTGCAGCTCATTGGGAGCATCGGGTGGGGCATGACACCCTTACGATCATGACATCGGTGAGGTTGCAGTCCCATCTGTCAAGCGTCAACAGGACTGTAATGATTCCGCATCTATAATCGCTCGGAATTCATATCCGCTTGGCGGATCTGAGAGTCGCCTTGCGCCAGACACGGGGAAGCACACACTTGGAGCGATTCAGATTGTCGAGGAGGGACATGACAAGTTTGGGACCAGACGTCTCCTAGGTCCACGCATAATCCAGAGCGCCTTCGCTGAAGTAGCTGCTCCACATAATCGAACGGTATGCGGTGATAGAAGATGCAGCGTGGTTTGCAGCAAGTATTCAGCTTGGAGCAGGGGCGGCAACCTGAGCGAAGCCATTGCGATGATGCTGGTTGAGCCAGGGATGGGTTCCATTCCGCATGGACGAGAGAATGGCTAAGAGGCTGAAGTATCGTTGATGACGGGAGGGATCAAATTGCCGATCCCCCAGCACTGCTCAAACGGCGGGCGCAAAGTCGGGTGGAGACGTAGCCACATTGGGGTCGTCAGCTCCAGCCTTCGTATCTCTACAGCACGAGCTTTAGGAACCGCCCGGGGCCTCAGCGCACAAACGCACCAGAGGCGGGGGCGGAGATCTATGATGTGAAATTTTCTGTTTTGCAGTGTGACTGTTGGCTACGCGCCTCGAGGCTGGTGACCCGTGTCGTCAATTTCGTTTGACTCTCTTACATGTTAGAACCTGCCAACCGAATTACAAAGACATCCACGTTGAAAAAGCGATTTTGTCTGCATGGTATTGCGCCTGGAGGGTTACAAGCAGGAAGTGACGGAGACACCGTGACATCAGTTCACTACGGTTACTCACGACGTCAACCTTTAGCCCTTAAGGGCGCGGCAGCGTGCGTCTCAGTTTCTTAGCTCTGAGCAGGCTTGCTGACTGTCCAACTCGTATCAGTTCGCGCCGTTACCCATGGTGCAACAAACACCACAATCTCGTTTGCTGAACAATTTACTCAAGTCTACAAAGGAATACACAAACTCGCTTGCCTCACACCTCGTATCTTCCCATACGTCTCTCTCTGGCCTCCAGGCGTATGCCTCTGCCTCCAGTCCCTCTACCGCCGGCGCCATCTTCAGCGTCGCCGAAGCTTTGCAAGGAGCCGATGACGCTCTTGCTCAGTATGCTCAAGAGGTAGACCATTGGCGCGAACGTCTGAAAGAAGTCAAAGGCGCAGAAGAAGAGGTTGCCAACATTCTCCGTGACCGCGAGATTCTGTGGGTTGTTCATTTCGCACCGCTGGGATCGTCGTCGGCCTCACGCACTGCTCCCCGATTCTAACCCATGCATTTTTTCCGTTCGCTTAGAGTAACAAGACTCATCAAGGCATCCTCGAAAAAGCCTACGCGCGACTCTGTACTTTATGGACCGGGCTCTCCAACCGCCTCCGTTGTCTCCCTTGGAGCATCCGGGGCACCAGTCCAACATCGTATGACAGCTGCGCAAGCCGAACTGCAAGGTTGTGAGAGACAGTTGGCCGAAAAGCAGCGCCAGTTGGATCAGATTCGTTCGATAGCGATACGAGACGGGCTTGAGCAACGTTGCAATGCTCTGGCGCAGCTTGGTGTTACCCTGAGCGAGAAGGGTAACGAGGGCGTGCGTGCCCTTCAAGAAGGATTTGCCGCTTCTTCTGCTACGCCCAATGGCATTCCTCCAATAGATGTCAGCGAACTGTTTCGTAACCTCCCACCAAGACCGAGCTCACCGAACGGCTTATCTGACACCTCGCTCGCTCCTTCTCAGTCCGCTTCGCAGCTTGGAGTGCCATCGGGCCCTAAACACCCTGCTCTCCAGCCCCACCCTCCCATAATCTCAAACGAAATCCCAACTCCGAATGGCGCACCGATAACTCACCCTGACGACAATAGCAGCGACAGTGATCAAGGGCCAGTGGAAATTATCGAGAATCCTACCCGTTCAGCTCCATCGCCGGGTCTGTTATCTCCCGGCGGCGCCAAGTCCAGAGGCCCTGCGAGACTTCCGAATCGTACGCACTCCTCGGACGTTGGACCATCCACGCCACGAACGGGAACGCTGCAAAAATCACACATGCGTCGGCAGAATTCATCGAGCTCATCGGCTGCTGCGTCCGAGCCTCGGAGGCGAGGGGGTATCTTCGGCGCATTCGCTAACCTTCTAAGGAGCGGCAGCGTCTCGAAGGGTAACAAAGCAAGCGCCGATCAGGAGCCCAGCTCACATATTAAGCACACGACCCCTGCCTGGCATACGCGAACTGACAGGAATGTTGCCCGCTCACGAAATGACGCGAGAAATACCTCTGGGTCGGAGGATGAGGAAGGTCACTCGCGATTTGTAACGATCGAGAACAAACCTGGCGCACAGCTAACCGTGCCATCTCCATCTGGCGACGGATCCCCTCGGAAGAAGAAGCGTGTGAATGGGAAGCCATCAACTCTAGTTGGTCCTGCGCCAAGGAAGCTGACGCGAACGAAGCCGGCATCAAAGGTGCCGAACCCAGACCCGCCAAAGGAAAAGGAGCGAAAGGACGAGCCTGTTGCTAATGTTGCTGGCGACACGGGGCCTTCTGTCCCCCCACCACTCATGCGTGCCGGGTCGATCTGGAGCAATGTGGGCACCCGTGGCCCACGACACCGCACGGCGTCCCTCCCGGGAACTCCAGGCATTTCACCGCCCGCCTCTCCTCCCCCCCGTAATGCTGCCAGAGGAAAGCCGCTTAAATTAACCCGCGCTGTGGAGAAAGATCCTACCGCATGGATCCATAGTCCAGGATCCCCAACTCCATCTCACCATCGTTCCGCATCCGTCAGGTCAAATCCTTCAGCATCCAAGAGCCACCAAAGAAGTGCTTCCCTTGATCTGAAAGCGCCGAATTTGATGACTCTTGTAGAAGACGTTGCGGCAGTCCGACAGCGTGCTGAAGTGTTGAAACCCGTCCAGAGCACTTCTGGGTCCCCTCACATGATGCTTCCTTCGGAGTACGTGAGGGCGACGGCTCCCGCACACGGTTATGGGAACAAAAGTGGTCAGTCCCGGGGAGAAACAATGCCCGTATTCACAGTGCAGCCTCCCACTCCCGGACATCATTCCTCTCACCCTCATTCAGCACACGAGGCGAAGGGTAAAGCGAAAGAAAAAGAAAAAGGCAAAGAAAAGGAAAGTCGCCACTACCCACAGTTTCCTGATGTCACGGAAATCAAGCATAATCCCCCTTCTCGATCGGCTTCGCCTCTTCGTAGTGCTCTTCGTCACCATACACCTGCACACCAGAGCAACGACCTTCCGCCGAAGCCCATCCTGGTGGCCACCCCGGGCCCAGTTGTCTCTCCAGTGCCCGTCCGACCCGCATTAATCAGTTCGAATTCCGTGGAATCAGATGTGCCTTCCGCATACGAGACAGCGCACTCTGAGACATCAGATGAAGAAGAAAATGGCGGGAATACGACTACTCCGGAGACGCACCGCGTTCGACATGATCCTTCCCTGTTAACTCCCACTGCGCGCGGGGTCCCTACCGCGAACGGGGGACCGCCCTCCGAACCGTCCACTGTTTCTGCAAGCACTGAGCTTGGCGGAGCAGACGGGGTTACACGAAGGAAAAGTGTCCGTTTGAATGTTCCACCGACGCCGGAAAGTCCTGAATTCAACCATCGTGAGAAGCCATTGCCTCAGCCTGGCCCCGCAAAGAGAGCCTCCGCTCAATGGAACTCGCGAATCGCGGACCCTGATGAGACAGCAGTTCCGGACGTATGGGCGGTCAACAGCGATGAAGACGAATATTACAATCGCGCACGGCGCGCGCTGACTCGAGTTGTCAAGAAAGAAAAAGCTGCACATGCGGAGGCAATTGCAGTTGTTGCGAGCAGTGGTTCGTCGAAGCCGAAGAAGCGGCCCAGCGTGAAGCGATGATATCTCTGCGCTTCTATTTTACCCATCTCTTTTATTCATCAACTACACGCTATCGCTATTCTTGTTCTCTTTCTGGTGTCCGATACGAGCATACCTTCCTTCATCGTCGCTTTCCTAAAATCGCTTCTCTCATTAATTCTTCCGTAATCTCTTCACGTACTTGTTGACTCGCCTCTCCTACATGCAATGAACTAATCGTCACACTCACAGCTCGAAAGCGTGACATAAGCGCTCACTAACGGGATTGTCCGTCACACGAACCTCGACGAAGATGGCTGACCAGGAGCAAGCAGATCCGCAGCCGACGCAAGACCCCAACACAATCAGTATCAAGGTTGGGAGTCCCTTCGCCCTCTAATGCCATGTTGATGCAATGTGAATTCGAACACTGACTCTGTATCTTGCTCTCGCTCAAACGCTCGATGACTTTATGACATCGACTTGTCTGGCTGTCGACTCCCGGATACCTTTGGATTATCGATTTCCTAGGTGATGGCGACAAATGGGGAGGAAATCTTCTTCAAAATTAAGAAGACGACTAAGCTTGCCAAACTACAAGGCGCATATGCGGGGAAAGTCGGCAAGGACGTGAACACCATCAGGTGAGGATCAAATTATTTCATAATGATATCCTGATCTATGTATGTTAACTCTGTCGCGCGCGACATTGCGGAATTTCTAGATTTCTGTACGATGGTGAACGAATAAATGAAGGAGACACGCCAGATTCCTTAGGAATGGAGGACGGGGATTCGATCGATGTCATGGTTGAGCGTAAGTACCATTGCATCTCGCAACTTATTAGAGTCGCAATCGTACTGAGACGATCCATGGACAGAGGTTGGAGGCTGTTGCATGCTATCCCTTTCCATCTTCTCGCCTTAATTCTACATCATTGTACATTCGCCACGCCCCCTTATCTCTTCGCTTATATGCGCTATAAATACCTAGCATCGTGATTATCCATTGCTGATATTCAGTTTCGGTTTACGTTGAGAGGGGTTGGAGAACCGGTAGCGGACTTCCTTCAAAATCCTCATCTGGACAACAATGAAGCGCAGGTAATGGTACGTGCAGTGCTGGGTATCTCAGATATAGCGCCCCCTGGATATGATTTCATTCAGCCCTGTGTGGCGGCGATCCTGTAGCGCCAAGTCACGTGTTCATCGCTTGTGACGGAATCTTAGACACGGAAGTAGGTAGTGGACGCGTAGCCAGTTGAGCAGGAATCTGTATGGCTGAGGTAGCAGAAATCAAGAAACTCGTTAAGACCCTAAATGCAGAAGGGATGCAAGGGTCCAAAGCGGTCTGTGGAGGAATAGACAAACGTTTAATCAAGTGACTTGTGCTGACTTTTGATGTTTCATCCGCATTTTAGGACATTCTCGGCATTCTACAGCGATTGCTGAAGGAGGTCGTGGCGACCGAAGCTCTATTGAAGGTATGAAATACTTATTTTGGTTATTGCCGGACGTGGGTTTGTGAGCACGCGACTGACATTTGGCCCATTCACAGGAAACCAAGGTCGGCGTCGCCGTCAGTAAGCAGAGGAGCAATCCTGACAAGGAAATATCGGAGCTTGCCAAGTCGATTGTCAAGAAATGGAAGAGTGCCGTGCGCCCTGCCGATGAGGCTAAAGGTGAGCCCGCACCCTCCCTAACATTCCCCTCTAGTGTGGGAGAACCACTCTCATGTATTCTGTTTGCATCGCAGGCTCCAAGTCTGCTGCATCTGGTGTGAAGAGCGAATCTGCGTCTGCAGCCCCATCCCCTGCCGCTGGGCGGTCCCCCTTGCCCTCTACTCCCACAAGCTCAACACCTACAGCTGTCTCATCTGCCACGCTAAATAACATCACTAGAACTACTAAGACGGATGGCGTCAAAATCCCATCGAGGAATGACAAAGTTCGCGATAAATGTTGCGAAATGATTTATGATGCTCTCGCGAGCGACTCAAATGCTCGTAAGCAGATAGTTCCTGTGCGCAGAACTAAGCCCCCAGACTAATGATACGATGACTCTCCTCTGTTAGCCTCCGAACTTATCCTCAAGAAGGCAATCGGGGTCGAAACTTGTGTATTTGATGAATTTGGCGACGTCAATGCTAGCTACCGCAACAAAATGCGTAGACTATTCCTCAATTTGAAAGATAAGAACAACAAGAGGCTTAGAGAATCTGTTGCGGATGGAGATTTGGCTGTAGACCGATTCTGCTCGATGTCTGCCCAGGTGGGGCTCACTCAAATCACGAAAAAATCTCTCATTTCTCACGTGCTCTTTGCTTTAGGAAATGGCGTCGGAGGAGCGTAGACAAGCAGACAAAGCGTTAGAGGAAGTAAATATGTTCAAATCCCTGGGCGCTCAAGAACAAGAAGCAGAAACTGATGCTTTCCGGTGTGGGAGATGCAAACAGGCTAGTGGCGAGCCGGATGCAACCCTCTACTCTTATTGACATTTATGTCTTTTAGCGCAAGACTCGTTATCGTCAAGCGCAAACTCGCAGTGCTGATGAACCCATGACAGTGAGCTGTTTCATTTTCCCTGCACTTCTTAGTTCCGCCTAACCTCTGAATTTTCCGTTATCGTCAAGACATTTGTCACGTATGTCTATTATGGCAATATCTCATTGTGCAAAGGAATGCTAATTTTTGCCCTTCTGAAGCTGCGTCAATTGTGGAAATAGGTATCAATCTGTTTCCTGGAATGATCAGTATCGTTTTATTGACCCCCTATACCTTAACTTTCATCATCAGGTGGAAGTTTTCTTGAGAGCGGGAGCGTGGCACTTGGTTCGCCCACCGTGCGAACCTTACTGCGCTCTGCCGTAAGCTATGGATTGTATATTGTGTCGACTGTCGGATGTCTCCAGGCTCCATTATATCTAATACTTTGGAGTTATATACCGCCGGACCTCGACCTGTGGCCTCTGCGTACTTTACAGTGGGAGTGTAACATATCTGGCCGGAACTCTTCTCCTATACATTGCTATTAAACGGTGATCTGGTAGCTCGACGTGCTGTGCAAGATAAATACTGACAGCAGGCTGCATTTGGTGTGGATATTGCTCGATAAAGGAATCGCCGGGCGTCCCTCTCGATATTCTGGATGTTCTCCCATACCATCGATATGTTTCTTGGACATGCATGAGGCCATCGGGCACTTCTGAGTTCCCACTCAACGCCCTGTTATTGGTAGTCGGCAAGTCCATTTAAAATTTTTACGTTCCCACGGTTGGTAAATCGGCCAAAACCCATCCGATGTCTATTGCCGTGCAACAAACCTTGCATGGGCCAAACTCTGAATTATATACTG
>Ga0307508_10002863_pt1 | contig 17897 bp, 18 predicted proteins | sample 9_EM_MG_FD_203089 | JGI IMG/M metagenome (GOLD analysis project Ga0307508, IMG submission 203089) | Populus trichocarpa ectomycorrhiza microbial communities from riparian zone in the Pacific Northwest, United States - 9_EM | ecosystem: Host-associated > Plants > Roots > Unclassified | place... | reverse complement strand
CTCCTTCCTATGCTTTGCGCACCCTCAACGAGCAGCGACGGGCCCTTCGTTTTCCTTCCAGCCGCAGCGGATACCCTCTTCCTTGCAATCCCGGTCAGCAAACTGGCAACTAGCTTTTACCCGGCGAGATGCTTCATCACACAAGCACGCCAGCAGAACAACCTCAACCGCGTCTGGCTTTCAACAATGCAGCCAAGGCATACGGGGAGGCCAGCAAGAGATAAGCAACAGAGGGTACCATCCGCCGAGCAAACGAGCAAAACTACCTTCAAGAGAAGTATCTCTATCCCCCAACGAATCGATGGATAGATCCGCCCGTCAGTGTTTAGCTGTGTCGTTCCCGACTTCCCTAAACAATGACTAGGCTGAACAAGTCCAACCGCGATCGATATCCGCACTGAGATCCACACGGACGCCTTAGACGTCAAGCACGAGTTTGGGAAGCACATGTCCCCGGGCGTGCTGACCTGCGCCAGGCTTAACGCAACGCGATCAAGGGCGAGCTGAGCTGAGCACGAGATGGAAAACTCCCGCTACGGAGCAAGCTGACATTGACACCACACAATGACTCGACGTTGAGGGATATACTCAATGTCGAGGCGGAGGCTGGGTGGGACTTGCCCTAACGAATCCAACACCATCGGGAGAGAGGTGAGCATAGGACACATCCCACCAGCTGACGTCTGAGCTACAACAGCACCGGCACAAGGCTTCGACGTTGGGACCTGCGCCCAGGCTCGAGGCTGGGGTTTGGCCTAACGAACGAATCCAAGGCGATGCAGGGCGAGATGAGCTGAGCACAAGAGAAGTGAGCAGGCTGACATCCACACCAACACCAGCACCCACACAACGCGTCGACGTTGAGGATGGGTCTCGCCTAGTGGGCAGGATCATCCCTAGTAAACCCGGCCAAACATCGCACGATCCGCAAAATGCGTCCGACGCTGAAGGCAAGAGATGTGCTTCAGTCCCGAGGCGAGGACACCTGCTCCCGCGCGCGGTCGGGTCAGTCGCCAGTGGCGGGACTGTGGAAGCGAGGTGAGTAGGAGCCATTGACTTTTGACACCGGGGGGTCCCACAACCGACGAAACACTGAGCGTCCGAGCGAGTAGCTGACTGACTGACAACAAGGACACCGTGGTCAGCGGGGCCAACCCACGCCACGCACCGGGGCACGAGGGATCCGCATTGCGCTGCTGACAGTTATAGACAACTGGAGACAAAACGCCCGCGCGATATATGCGCCGCGCCTGCGCCTGTGTTCCCGTTTAGGGCGGACGTCCCACTACAAAAATCACAGCAACACCCAAAGTAATTCAGGAAGGGGTTGTGAGTGATCACGATCCCGTCAAACGAATTTTTTGTTGGAAAAAGGCATGATATCTTGCATGAAGCAAATATTTAGGTAGGTTTGAAAGAAAGAGAGGTAAAAAGTTGGGAGGGAGGGAAAGAGAAGAACCGAAACCCATAGCTCGATAATCCGTGCGTCAAAGAAAAACGTGGGGTATCACGAGCGGGACTTTTGAAATTCGTTAAAAGCGACTTTGTATACGTTGAGGGTAAAGCAAAGAAATCTCGAACAAGGGAGAAAGACAGCCTAGCCTAGTACTAGTATGGACAGTGTGTAGTGTGTCGGAGAGGTGGAGGGTTGAGTTTGTGAATTTGACCAAGATAGAAAGACAAAAAAGGGAGGAGAAAAGATACTTGAAGTAGAGAAAATTTGCACGACAACCAAGGCCAAGGATGGATATATCAATCAATCCACTTTGGGTTGGGAAAAAGTAAAAATCTGTTCGCGTGTTTGTGTTTGTGATCATAAAGAGACAAGGATTCAAGGAGGCAACGAGGAAATGGGAGGTAAGAAAAGAATAAGACGTGACTTATAAGAAAGATACGTCATACTTCAAGCGGCACACAAGGAGAAAAAAGGGGAAGATTTGGGGGGAAAACGTGGGTGGAGCGGGGGATGGTGCACCCCCGTCTGAACCGGCATGCATGCAAAAAGGAGCGGCCTACGTGGCAATTGATTGGTTCGTATGCGGCGAGGCGGTGAAGCAATGGCAAGGGTCAATAATGACGATGAAAAGGGGGGTGGATGCGGGTGGGTATTCAAGGTCTGGACGCGGCGCGCCGTGCATGCATGGATGTGAGAAAAGGCGGGACGGGACAGGAAGTGGCGAAGAATGAAGAATGAAGAAAGAAGAGTAACAAGAAAAGGAACAACAAAATATCTCAAGCCAGCTCCTCCTTCCGTTTCCCATTCCGACAACCCAATGAAGAAAAAATTGAATGAACGAACAAATGAACAGGAAAAGGTGGGAGCGGGGAGAAGCTGTGAGAGGGGGCCTGACGTCGGGGGTCGGCTAGAGGATGAGCCAATGAATGATTTGGGATACAAACGAGAGAAAAGGATACTAGCAAGAAAATTCACCACGCTAAACAAGTTGCATGACAGCGCACACGCAAACTTGACCGGGCTTGGGTCGGGTATGATGGCATCAGGTCCAAGTTCACAGGCAGGGACGGACTCGTGCAGCCGGAACCAACCCGATGTGGCATGGTGCGAGTTCAAAGGCAAAAGGGAGAAAAAGGAAACATAGTCGGCAATCATGGTTTGCGAAAAAAGGAAATACGTGATGCAAGGGTAAAGTTTGATCGAAAGAGGCAATAGGTGAGTTGCTGAGTTGCTGAGTGCGGGGTGCGGATGCGGGGTAAGGGTAAAAAAAGAAATTGAAACAGGACGGAGGACTCAGGGTTTGGGAAGAAGGAAGAAGGAAATTGGGATAGGATGTATATGGATCAGGGCTCAGAACGGAAAAGCAGGGGAAATGACAGAACGTAAGAGCGGAGGGTCCTAAAAGTGGAGGTCGTTGTCAAGCGAAAGTAGAGAACGGGGTAGCGCCGCAAGGCGTATGCACCAGGAGAATGAACACACGAAACAACGACTGGGTGCGTGGGATTGGCGGATATGCGATGCCCGTCGGGTAAGCAGTTGACCGCATTCGAGCGTCACCAATTCCTCAACGTGAACCCCAAGATTCCAAGAAAGGCAAGCTGTCAGCAATTGCTGTTTTCGTTTTTGGCTTTGTCGACGTCGATTCTCTTGATTGACCTCTCGTGATAACCTCGATCCACGCCACGTGGCCGACGGCAGCGGCGTCTCCAAACAATCAATATTTTCCGCCTAAGCTCTGGGCTTCCCTCGCATCTTACGCTCCCCCAACTCCCCCGACTTGGGATTCCACAGCCATATCGCGAATTGAAACATCTCCCCCCGAGCCCAGCAGCTCACCGGCGACCATATGGTCCCCACGTGGCGCCTGGCGGACCTTGAGCAGTTGGCCCTCCTGGTTGAGGAGGCCCTCCCTGCTGCTGTTGAGGCGGCGGAGGCGCATAATAATGGTGTTGCGTTTGAGGCGGGGGTCCTCCGACATGAGCGCCATGGCCATGACTGTAATGCGTATGAGGACCATGAGGATGTTGCTGCTGCGGTTGTGTCTGTTGATCAGGACCGTATGATCCACCTTGTTGCTGTGGTGGACCAGGATATCCCCCTTGTTGGGGAGGGCCAGGCTGCGGCGGACCCTGTTGAGGCGGAGGTGGATACGCAACGCCCGAATACATATCGTGTGCTGAGATATCCGGTGGTTGTTGAGGACCTCCCTGTTGTTGATATGCGTCCGAAGGATTAGAAGGGTGTCCCATCGACGGAGAAGGCTGTGGCTGCTGATGCGGACTACTCATGGGTTGCTGTTGTTGACCAGCGGCACCACCACCTCTTGTGGCTGTTGCGGTTGCTGGACCTCCCGACGCTTCGGAAACAGATGAACGCGTCGCCGCACCTCGTCTCGGTCTCTTCGCTTCTGGAGGCGCATCCGGTACGGGATTGCTCGACGAAGGATTCGCATCTCCATCATCTCCTTCTAATTGGGCAGCTGCCGCAGCCGCACTGACGCTCGCGCGTGTAGCGCGAGCAGGCCCACCACCTGCAGTCGGAGCTGAGATCGAACCTCCCGCAGCTCCGGTCGTTGGGCTCGAAACGGGTGAGGAAGGACCACCTGCAGGGATGCTGGGCCCAGTAGCGGCAGACGAGGCCGGAGGCCCAGTAGTCTGCGGGTTCCCCGCAACGGCCGAAGCAGGTGCACCAGATTGGGCAGGACCGGAGTTAGAATTGAGACAAGCTTGAATGAGGTTTTTGCCTTCAGGTTGTGTGACGAGGGGTTGTAGTTTGGCGGTTGTAAAAGTGTATACGAGGCCTGTTTCGGAAACGACAAGGAGGAGAACTTGTGTTCCTGTCAAGGTGGAAAGCTCGTAGGCCTTGATCAAGGTTATGGATATATCGGGAAGGTTGGGAACGGAGGGACAAGGGTAATTTTGTTGGGCGCCGACGCGACGCGTTTGGCATCAACACCCCAAACACAAAACCCGGAAAAAGATCCAAAAGAAAACAAAGTCAGCGTTGCAAAGTTTAGTTCACTGGGCACGTTGTAACCCATGAAGACGGCGCAACGCACCTTTTTCATAATGCCTGCCTTGCGTTTGGAGAAAGTGATATGGCGCCGGGACTTGTCAGTGATGAACTCGATCTTGATCTTACGCCTGCCAGCCTTCTTGTCAGATTTCTTCCCTGCGCCTTCATCCTCGTCATCGTCATCTCCATCGTCATCACCATCCTCGTGTTGGAATCCTGCCGCCGCCAAAGTTGAAGCGTCGTCTAAACCTTGAGGTGCAGCAGCACCTGCAGCAGTCGTTGTTGCATTATCCATGTCAGAAGGACGTGGGCGCTTATTACGCATGGTAGGTGAAGTGCTTGCTTGTGGCTGAGCAAGACTAGCCATAGTCGGTTAAAGATTTGGCTGTTTGGGTTTGTGCGGGGGGAAGAGGACGAGTTGCTGGATGTTGGAAAAAGCAGGAGCAACTAACGAGCCCAGGAGTGCGCGCACGAACGAAATGGGAAAGTTCGAAGAAAGTATTGGGGGAAAGTTGTTTTGTGTTCAACGAAGAGAAGAGTTGGAAACAAACTGATGAGAAGGAGAAAAGGGGTTAAGTAAACTTGAGGGTTAGTGAATAATTTATGAGAGAGGAACCTTTGGTGGATGAAGTTGCGTCGAGGGCGTGGAACGTGGGGGAGATGGCCCTAAACGGCAAGTGCGTCCAGAAGGGGGAAACGGGTGATGATGGCTCTCCCTCCCCTTTTGACCCAAATATATCAACAACCCAAACAACACCAAAAAAAAATATTCACAAAAAGCATCCCATTAAATTCATTATTCCGCCATTCCAAATTTCCTTTCACCGCCCATTTTTCGGTTCAATTTTTTTTTCGCACACTTCATGCAAAACTTTTGGTCAAAACGATTTATTTTATTTTTTGCTTGGGTGTACGACGAAAAAGGGAGAGGAGCAGTGGGGGGGGATCCCCGAGTCAGAGAGGATGAGGCAAAGCCCTCCAAAAAAAACAATTGGGCCCACCCAACCGCCGCATGAGGACCTCTCTCTCCCCAACTTCTAATAATCCCGAGAAAAGAAATATTGTTCTCGCCCCTTCCCCTTTTCGGATATCGAGTAGATCACATTTTGAAATATTGCGACCCATTTGAAATATCGGACCAAAAAATCAAATTTGAGAGAGCGCGTGGGCAGAGGCACCATTTATTTGCCTCAAAATGGCAACAGAGGCCCGGCCTTGAGCACTAACGCAATCGTCGCAATTTTGTACTGAATGCCATCCCGTTTTCCAAGGGACTGTTCTTTAAATGACGCTGAGTCAACTTAAAAATCTTCCCCCATCAGTCACATCTTGTAAGACATAGACGCTCTGTTTACACATAGTAGACCACACACCTAGCTACAGCTTGAGCAGGAATGGCCGCTCGTCGCGAACGGCGTACAGCACAACATATCGCCATCCCTCCGCGCGTATCTTCATCACAAGTTCCCGAAGTGACGACCCAACGCTTCCTTGTAGAGAGGCCGTAGGTCGGTCCCGATCATCCCAAGAGTTGTTGTTCTCTTTAGACGACGACGACGACGACGGCATCGATGAAGGATGCTGCAAGAGCGCACGCCACGCTTCAGAAGATTGTATCCATCCCGTATCAGCGCACAACAGCCCGCAGGCTGCACTCGATACATCCGCAGCAACCACTGGCACACTTCCCATCCCAAACTCACGCCGCAGCTCACCCTCCATGGCGAATGCTAATGTTGCAACCAGAAGCAGCGGCGTCCAGCAAAAAAAGCAGCGGTGACAGGAATCACGACACGCCGTGTGGGTAGAGCGTTAATAAATAACACCCCGAGATGAATGAAAAAAGTCGCCGTGATTGATCCAGCGCACGGGAACAAATTGGCGAAACGACGAGACATTGACAGCGACCAGTGAACCCCCAATTATCGCCATAATTTTATGAAGTCGCCGTGATAGACGCCCAGAGAGAGACACCAAAAGTCGGGCAATGAACGAGAACCCCGTCGCAGATATGTCGCCCCATCACAACATATTTATGAGCAAAAAATACGGCGGGTTGTCCCCGTCCCCGATTGAAGGGCACGGTGGCATTGACCATCATTTCGCGAATACCAATCCACGCAAGGAATGAAACCCAGAGCAAAAAAAAATCAGCCTTGGTTAGTTCACATGCAACATTAAGAACCAAGGATACTGCGCACCTTTCTCGTAATAAGCAATCTTAGCACGATGTTTTCTCCTCTGTGCATCGCGATCACCAGGTAGGACAACGTGGATATTCGCGCCATTGGCGGCTGCTGTGCCAACCCCACCTGCCCCACCGCCACCTCCGACGGTTCCCAGCAACGGAGCCAAGGGAACAATCCCGCCTCCTGCTGCTGAAGGAAGCACAAAATCTCTGGACGGAGGTGGATTCTCGGAATGCGGGCTGGGATGCCCAGCGCCAGTGGAGCTTGGGCCAATCCCAGATGGCCCAAAAGACGAAGATGACAACGACGCAACCGAAGAGGATGCGACCGCGAAATCGACCCGTTTCTGTTCCGTGATTTCCCGCAACAGCAACCCCACCACGTCATGCGCCCGCTCTACGAGTCATTATAATCACCACGAATGCAGTCAAGGCGCACGCGGGATCATCCACGGTGCGTTGTCCGCAGAGAGAAGTCAGGGAAGAGTGTGACCAGCCGCCATGACAAGCGAAAGCGCCGTGTTTGTCATATTTCATCAACGGAAGGAAAAGGGTCCAATAAATGAATGGAACCAAACGAGTAACAATGTTAACGAACCTTCCGACTCAGTACCTTTCAACACACTCTTAACTTTGTACGTGCCGTGACGCGTCTCCCATGCGACGAACCTGACCAAGGTCGTAATTAGCACACATCATCACTCGAAGGGTGACAGGTTAAATCATTCCGAATGATGAAAGAAACGAAGAAAGAAGGTCGTTGAGATCTAGGCAAGCGCTCAATTTGCCCCCGATTTGATATGCAAGGGTGAGTGAGAATCACCAAGTGACGGTGCCTTTGAATGGACGTGTCACCAGTTGCGATAGTGATTTCTTTCCCTCTCCGCTGGAATGTCGCAAAATGCGGATAACACCATCTCACCAGCCGACGATGCTTCACACTCGCTGTGGGGATGTTGCCACCACAGCCGAGAATAGGAGCACCCAGAAGCGAAGAAGATCCAGAGAAAGGAATATAGAACGGGGATATCGGGAATAAAGCAGCGACCATAATCAAGCCAATTTTGGAAACAGCAAAGCACCCGACTCACAAAATGCCTTCCCGCAAGCAATTCTCCAGATGAGCCTCGATGGTTTTCTCTCTAGAGACATCATCGTACATCAGGTCTGCGCTGATGCCTGCCTGCCACAACCGAGCTGCCAGTCGCATACGAGCCTCCAGCTGTGAATCGGGCAGCGCAATGGTTGGCATGCCGCCTGTGCTCAATGAAAGTGCAGTCTTTGTTGGTGGGCTCCCTTTCACCCCACCTGCCGACAAAAGGCTAGTCGCAGAACTTGACGGTATGGCCGAGGTTGCAGAGATGGGCCCGCTCCCAGTGCTGACGATGTAAACATCACACCGTCGTGGTGCAAGCATACCATATGATCGCCGGGCGGTTGCCCCGCCAGCACTAACACCATGCGCGGCAGAAGAAGACAGCAGAGCTCCAACCCGTGTCTTTGTATATGCGCTCGCAAGCTGAGCTAGCTGTTCGAGAACTACTTGCAGGCAAATGGCTTTGATTGGCGCTCTTGATTCAGTGGTCGGAAGCCGGAAATGGTCGATGAGACCATCATATCTAGCCGTTGATGGAGCGTCCAGAAAAATGTACGGCGGACACACGGTTATCGAAGGGTATAAGCCATGACATCCAACGGCCAACAAGAATGCCGAAATTGCCGACCATGCATATGACAGGAAGAAGCGAAGTAGTTGTCAGCGCCAGGAAATCAAAGGCGAGAACAAGAACCAATTATCAAGGCGAGAGCCCCAGTCAGACATGTGCACTATGGCATGGTACGGGATCGGCCGCACGGCTAGTAGCATATCGCAGACCAGGCACCGCAGCTGGCCTTCAGAGCCACAACAGGCCCAAAATGGCAATGTGCGCAATTATCACGCATAGGACGCCAGAATGGAACTCCATAAAGAAGCCAGAGGACTCAGGAGGTATTGCAGAAATGTACTGACCGACCACCACGGCCGACAACAACACGCTTCGGCCCCCTCATTTCGAAGACAATGCCATTCGTGAAGAGCGGATGTCTGCACATCAGAAACGGCCGGACCAGTATCCGCCTTCTCACATTAAACACCGAATTCACAAGAGAGGCCACCCGTTTGATCATTTCAAAGCCTTGTCTGGCGCGCACGTCTGACGGTGCAGACGACGCGCCGTTGGCACCCCCCAGACGCGTGCTGAGTCGCTGAGCTGTTTCTTCGATCGATCCTGCGGGGACAATGCGGGGCGGAGTTATGAGCAAGTCATGTCCGTTACCCTGACATTGAACACAAATTATCGTGCGAGAAATCCAGCCGAGACTGGTGACCTTGCCACAGAAGGCTCACCATGATAACACGACTTTTTGAATTGAGCAGGAAATCCAAAATCACCTCCCCTGCTGGGGCGGCTAAGACTCACCTGTAACGAGCAACGCCTCCATCTCGTCAATCAGGTTACGATTAAGCCCTTGTGCGGCCAAGAGTGCGCGCTTTTGCGACATAGACGACTTCTGATTCTCGATCACCGCCAGCACGCTGCGCTCACGCTCGCTCGGGATGCGCCGCAGCACAGACTCCGTTACTTGGAGAGAGATAACGATCACTGTAAACATACACCGCTGGGGCCAATTGTGATCGAAGGCACTCACGACCAGTGTGCGACAGGACGATGTCATACGTTTGCGTCTCAACACCTGGCAGGGCGCGAAGAATCTCGTCCATGATCAGCAGCGCCTCAGCTTCTGAAGTCAAGGAGGTCACGTCGGTGGAAATAATATCAATCGCTGCCTGGTTGACCGCGAGCGGCTGGCCAGGCGCCTCCTGGTACGCTCGACCTGCGTCAAAAACAGTTCAATAATAATATTTAATCATCAGAAGCGATGTACTGACCACAATAATACCGTTTGATTCTATCAAGACCCACGAGCGCCGCTGACCGGGCGAGCGGAACCACCACACTCTTGGGGAGCATGACGAGGTCCCCCTGTCGATCGAGGAAAACAGGAGCAGCATTCTTCTCTCCCTCCTGCAACTCCATGAGGGGCATGAGGAGAGGAGGCTCGTCCTCCACAGCGCCATGCATCTTGAAGATGCTGACGGCCTGCTCTCGGACAATCGGCACGAAAGATGCGTGCTCTCGTTGTGCGCCAGTCGCATCGTAAGAGAACACTTTGGCAGGATCTGTGGGCTGCGTGAAAAGGGATCGCAGGAGCACATCATACCGTCGTGACTCCGGATTGACTGTCAATTCCAACGTCAGATCAATCTACAGATCTACAGGCTCCCTCTGGGTTAGACTGGCCTAATAATCGCAGTGCTTCGTTTATGTTCTCCTCCTCCATCCGCTTCGGCAACAGTGGGTTCCTGGATAACTCTGCAGCCGTCGGCCGTATGGCGGGATCATGTTGCAGCAATAATTTTATTATTTGAGCTTGGTTGCCCCGCTCGACGGGCCAGCTAGACGGGAAATTGATTTTTGGAGTGCGGAGTGCCGTGATTACATGGTATCGTTCTGTCCCTGTGGCGAATGGCGGCATGTTCATCTCGAAGAACACGATCTATAGTACAATAGTGGTTGTCAGCGCCTGGCAGACGACGTCCGCTTTACTGCCCTACTCCTAAACTGTACATGTCTGCCTTGGAATGATTTTGCCCTGTTTTCCGTTTGAGAACCTCGGGTGCGATATACAGACCAGTCCCAACACCTGTGTGATGTCAATTGGGTTCGGAACATATATTGGGTCACATTCACCGGAAGTGAGATCCGAGTTTTTTGGAAGAGGCACGGGATCATCTGTGCCGTCTGAGTTATCCGCAAGCGCGGTCCGAGAAGAGGCCAGGCCAAAATCCCCAACTTTGACATCACCCTTTACATCTGGATGTGTGCGGCGCAACCGGGACGTCAAGCGGACTCGAGCGACTAACACCGTAACGACGCATTACCAATAAAGATATTTCCTGGTTTAATATCACGGTGTACCTATTAGCGTGTCAGCGCATGCACGAGACGAAGTCTGATGGAACCGCTCTCACGATTTCCCAGGAAGCAATGTGCTCCAAAGCATCTAGGATCTGTCGAAACAGAACCCACACACGTTCTTCCTGGAGGCCCTCCTCGATCGCCTGTGCAACAACGTCAGATGGATGCACGTGAGAAAGTTGACCGCAAGATTTCGGGCTACTTGCTTCTTTCAGGGTTTGTTTTTCCACATACTCCTTCACAGATATTAGCAGGGAATAAGGGGCTCGGAGGAATAGCTTGCCATCTGAATGTACAGAATTTCCTCTACTGGTGGAGGCTTCGGGACAGCGTGACGAGTTGCGACTGAAGAGCGTTCTGTGTCGCTAGAAGTTGAGTCCGAATCACTTTCCTCAAACTCTTGCGACTTAGACCTGGAGTCGGCTTGAAGGCCCGGGAAAGTCGATCCTCGCGCGAATGAGATTTCGGGAAGAGATGCAACACTGAAATGGAATGGGTCATCACTCCCCGTGTCCTGGTCGCTGCCGTCTGTATCCCCTCCACGCATCTCATCATCATCAAATAAGGACGCAGCATTGTTTGGGTTGGCGGATGGTCCTGACGGAGCGAGCTCCACCCAGGTCTGTAACGATCCTCCATGTCAAAGAAAAGTCGTGAAATCCGAAACATTTCGCGTACCGTATAGTAGCGAACGATTGAACTGTGTGACATGCGCGAAAGAGCCGCAACTTCCCGCTTAATTTTTGGGTCGTTTTGCCTAAGCCGGACTTTCTTTATCTAGAAAGGAGCAAAGTGTGTGGATGTGTTTCTGAATTGTATCAATTGGGACACATACGGCGTAAATACGATTGTCATGCTTTAAACGAGCTTTGACGACGCTACCGAAGCCACCTTTCCCCTGAGGATGGGTATTAGTGAGAACTTGGAATGCAAGGCAAAGTGGATACCAAAAATTCGAGCTCCTCCCAATCCTGATGATAACGGCTTGGTGGTGACGCGAGAACGGGAAGCGTCTTCAGACTTATTTGCGGGGAACTTGGCCTCTTCGTACTCGTCTGAGTGGACCGAGCGTCCGCTGTGAAGGAGGCACGTATGTACACAAATTTAGCTGCACTGACATTAAACACTTACGAGCATATGTCTCGAGTGCGGACTCGCTGCGGGAGCTCCATTTCTCCAGCTTCTTGAGGAGATCGCAGCAAGCTGGAGCCGCCTTCTTATTACCTTCGAACATAGAACCTATAATGTTGCGGAGTTCAGATGGAATATCCACTGAAAAGAATTCATTCAGCGAGGGCTTAAACGGAAATTCGGGGAAGTGGCGTACTGCCGCCCAGCGCGCTAAATGGTTCCGGAAAATCCACGATCACATTCAAACCATAAATCATCTGAAGAGCGATTATACCGAGACACCAGATATCGCGCCTCTTAGTATATTGATACCGGGAATGCACGACTTCTCGCGGTAACCACGTGTCAGGAAGCGCGTCAATGGTGGAGATTTTCGACGGGCCAAACCGATTGGATTTGTGAGCATCGAGTACACGACTCATATACCAGTAATGACTGAGCTTCACAAAAGTGGATGAGGTATCACCGAGTCGAGAACGCGTCAAGTGGATGTAGCTAGGTGATAAGGCTGCCCCATGGTAATGTGGATGATCAGAAGGCTTGCTTGCTGTGGCATTGAAACCAACCTCTGTGCATCAAGTTATTGCTGTGGAGAAAATCTAAAGCCTGTAACGATTGCACCATGATGTCCTGCATCGTGTTGTTAGGTCGTGTCCTCGAAATATGGATGGAAGATGGACCTTTGTTTTCCCCAGAGGCAAAGTTTCGCAATGTTGCAGGAGTTCAGTCAATGATAAAGCGGGCGGGCGCTCGGCCAAGAGTGTAAGGATGGGCTGTGGCTCAAGGGGAGGGAAAGAAAGCTTGGCAGTGTAGATGATCTGAAGATTTCGGTGCTCGATATCAGTGCACCGCTTTACATCTTCGAACACCAAGCGAAGCTTGGTGCGACCTGTTAGAAATGCGTGAGATCAACGAACTACGAAACTTAGCAAGTACGCCTACCTTGAGGCTGGGAATAATAAGCCGAGTCAAACTCAAACCTGACAACTTCCAAAGGGATCGTTGGGATCGTTGTCTCCACATCAGGCTCAGCGACAAACACGGCAGCTAAGTCATCTAATGGGAGTCTGGGTTGAGCGAAAGACATAAGGAAGGCGAAGGGCACAGGTACCTTGTCTCGAAGCAGATAGCTTGAATGACCTTGACGTGATGTCTCCAACCACGATGTCGTCATCGAAAGACACTTTGAAGGGGTGTCCTTTTACGCCTACATTTGAACTGGCAATGGTCTTTCTCTCCAGCTCTTTCCGCTGCATGACTTGTTTCCTCTGTTGAGCCCTTTGCTCGATTCGCATCATCAATTGAGTTGTCTTCTGGACCGCCTGACCTTGTTCCTGAACAGCCTGCAGTTGACGGTCCTACAGAACGTCGTTAACACCCAGTATACAATGAGGCGGCGGATGGTTTGCCTTTTCCTCTTCCTTGGCTCGCTCGCTCATTTCGGCTGCCAATGAGGACCCGGTTCGCTTTCCTTTGCCCGCGGGAACAGCATTGTTCGTGCCCATCCACACTGCTGCACTCATAGCGATGGAAAGCACCATCTCCTCTCCGGTCGATTTCAAAGCTTCCTCTCTCAGGTGCCGGGTAAGAGTTTGGACTTGCGCAGGTGACAACCCGCGAGCATGGCTTATGCTGAACGTAGCAGGTGCTTTGGGATATGTGTTCGTATAAGATACATTAAGCTTCAGGACAGGGCGTCAGAACTGTCTGGCATTGAGAGTTGAAGTACTCACTTTGACTCCTACCAGAGGTTGAAGGTCAGGATCGTCGGGTGCTACGTCTATCGAAATTGTGGGAGGCGCATTCTGTTTCTACACAGAAGACTGGAATGAATAAGTGGGTCACTTAAGATGGGACACAGTTAGTGGTCAAACCTGCCACACTGAGGTTTTGACACGTTCGAAAGAGTCAGGGTAGATGCTCTGAATTACTAGAATTTCGTCTTCGATTCGTTGAATATCCATTATAACGACCTGAGGAAGGGATGACTTTGGAGGGGGAGAAGATTCTCCGCCAACTAGGTCTTCATCATATGGAGATGACTAGAAAGTCTTCGGGCGAACTTTGTTCGCGGCGCTTCACAGAAATGGACCAAGGGTACCCCACGTTTCTCAACCTACTGTCGCAGCCTGGAGACATTATCCATGACTTGCCGAAGGATAGTATCTATGGTCCCATTTCTCACTATGCTCATTCTCTGCCCCTCGAACAAGTGCGATCGTTCATTCGTGCCGTCATCACTTCTCCGTCACTGTGGTCCAAGCACACCTGGTCGCACCTTATGGGAATAAGGGCTTCATTGAGACAGTCTGCGCGCCTCAAGGTATCAGTCCTGAAAGAAGTCACGTCCAGTGGATTCATTATCGGACCAGATATTGCGTCTCCTCTGATGGCGTGGGCAGCTGCTGTTCTCGAAGCGACATTGTCAACACGTAGCACTATTGGACAAATACACGCTTCGATTGCCGTGCTCTCTGGACTTTCTCTGGGGCTGGAGGACGTTAGACCCGAGGTTGGCCTTGCGAAGACCCGTGTGAAGAACATTGACCGCGAACTCGCAAGCTTGTGTTCCGACGCTGTCAATTTTCAGTCTTCAGCCGACAAATCGGCCTGGGGAAATGAACTCGAGGCACCCAGACGGGCCGGAGAGTGTATGGCATGTTGATCAAAAGGCGCTGCTGATGTCCTAACATCCCCAACTTTTCTGTGCAGTTACCTTGTGTCTGTTGGCACAATCAATTCCTTCCGTGCAATCCGAACTACTTCTGTCGCTCGACCTCGAGGTATGTCGCTTTATTATCGGTTCTCATAATACTAAGCGTTTTTCCGCCAGAACATCATTCGCTTTGCCGTGGAGGCCGTTCAGCAGACGTATCGCGATGGCCACTATCTCGACTTCACTGTGACCGCGAGGAGAGATCCCCAAGGGCGTGTAAATATACCCGTATGCAATATGAATGGCCATCTAGACTTGTCTTAATGTCACCTCGCAACAGGATTCCACTGAACGGCTCAAAGAGTTGACTATCATGAATTCGAGTCTCGTATACGAAAATGTCGGACCTATATGCCAACTAATGGCAAGATGCACTCATCTTCTCGGCACCAAGGACCTGTCTCAAGCCTGGATCGCGATGGAAGACATGATTCATCTATGTGAACGCATATGTCGCAACATTGATACAGCGTGGTCCTCCTCTTGCTTATCATCTATGCAAGATGAACACGATGCTGGTGCGCATCCATATCTCAATACCACGGACTACCTGCGAATAATGCACCATTAGGTGACCGTGAAAATGAGATCGTGCTTGCTGCCTGGCAATCTCTGAAGACGTTACTTTTTTCAATGTTGATAATCGGACAATCATGCGTCGCCATCTGCGAACTGCACAAACCTCCTCGCTCTGTTCGGCAATCGGCGGCGGCGGCACCAAGAGCGGCATGTACAATTCTTCATGTACTGCATCACCTATCGTTTATTGGATCTCGGTACGGGGCGGTAGCATTTGATGCTTCCGGTATTCCTGAGCAACAGCGTACCTTCTTTGGTTCACTTGACATCGTGTCATCTGATCCTGCAATCTGCGAAGAATTACTGGCATTCCTAGCTCGCATGTGTGGTGGAGTGTCGATCTAAATCCGTATTTGCGCAATAACTTGACTAATGCTTTAGGTGACAGTCTAGAGCCGTTTCATCCAGTTCGGCGGAGCCGTGCGGCATTTTTCTTAGCTTGTGCTGAGCAGCTAATTCCTTGCGTGAGCGACCACTTAACGAAACGCTTGCTGATTCCCTCGGCCCGAAGGTGCGTCTTCGTCATGCCTGATGAAATTTAGATGCTCATTTCCCCTAACAGATATCTTGACCTCCCCGCCTATCGCGAAACGTTCGAGTCGGCACACTCCGTCATGTTAGCCGTCTTTGCGAACAATGGGGTTCGGGAAAGGACACAAGGAGTTCGCGACCAGCGGGATAGATTAACGACGCGATTGGCACCGTTCTATTTAAACTCTTTGATTTACGTTCGTGTTATCCGTTTAGTTCCGCGGCCATTGGGTTCTAATCCATCTTATTCATCAACACCGACAGAACTCGTCGGAAGGACGTTTATCATCAGAACAATTCCAGTTGGCCTTCAGCAGTCTGGTGCGCAGTCTCTCCGCCTCAAAAGAAGACGCCTTGGCTTGGAATTGCATCGACGCTCTGCTCGATGCGCTGTTTGCATCCCGCGCCGCTCACGGCCTAGAACAAGAGCGACTTGAGCGGGCTCTGATTTCGACAATATCTGCAGTAAACCTGCCCCTTCTCAGCAAACTCCTTTCCGTAGTGGAAAGAGAACTCATAAAACCGAAGGGGTCTTCCTACATGCGTGATATAGCCGAACAAATCTTATCCCACGTCAGTGATGAATCAAAAGACGTGGCCGTCGCTTGGTGGTTAGATGTTCGGGACCGTTCTCGTAGCACAACCCGAAACGCAAAACCCATGCGACCTAGTCTGTAACCCCCCTCGGTTTCGGGGACTATGGCGCCAGATAATTTGGCTTTAGGGTATTCAGTCTCACTTGTCTCCCCTAACACATGTTCTTTGAACAAATATCAAGAAGCGCATTACATGTAAACTGCCACCGCCCAACGAGTACGCAGCGAACGGTCCTATAATACCATAAAGGCGTCTGGCGTTTGCAAGCCTCGCGCGGTGGCAAAAGCATGGCGTAGAATAGACTGAGGAAGTCAACGCTCAGCGCACAAACTGATATCGTTGTTGGCGTGAGCACTCCAGAGTCGGAACTTTCCTCCACACACTCCAGCACTTTACAGTACTGTGCATAGGGTGAGAGGATTCCTGATGGGGCGCACAACGGAAAATTATTATCGCAGCCCCATCATATGTGACAGTACGGCTTGTTTTGTAAATGCACATTTGTTCCTTTGGTTATCTGAAAGCGCACGATGATCCCTCTCAGGCGGCCCTATTCAACTTCGCCGCTCTCCACCATGATACCCACTATGCTCATCCCAGCTCTCGCGTTCGTTGAACAAGGCCACGCCGCCCCTGTAACTCCATACTATACGCACAACATATCATCACTAGCAGACGCTTCATCCCGAAAGCATACTCGAAAACATCAACGTCGATTTCCACGTGTACAATAGAACGAATGACAAATATAGCTCGTGGTTGGTTGAAGCGGTGAGGAGTACAGGGACACAAATCCGAGGGTCATAACGTGTGCATGTACTGATGTTTATGTTGATGATGGCTTCTGTTGAGGACCTGAAGGCTTGGATAGTCTCGATCGTGGTATCAACCCGATGATCCCAAACGAGAGCGTGTAGATCCCAATATCTGGAGAATTGGAGGATGTTAGGGGCCATCCAGCCGTGCAGCTTGTTCGCATTCAGATGATTCCGAGAGGCCTAACACACCTGCCACAGCACTCCACAGGAGATTAAGCGACGAATATTGCCACAGGACATATAAGAAAGCATTCCACCCAACCATTATCGACGCGGTCAGTAGCTGATTGGAGGGAAACATGGAGTCATAAACATTTTGTGACATGCTGGGTTCGTCTAAACTCACAGGAACTACCCACTTGAGTTCACTCTCCTGCCACTTTCGGTACTGTTCAATAGATATCATCCTCATGCGAGAACTTGACAACGATATGGATCGGATGGGGGAAAAGACTCACGTCTACCCGTACGCCCTTCACTCGCGGCAAGTATACAAGTACATAGAGGAAGCAAAGCGTAGTGACTGCCGCGGATAGGAGAGCCAGAGAGATAGACAGCCTGTTGCGACATCCAAAGGGGGGTTTCCAGGTAAGGTTTCTGTAGTGTGAGGCCAGTAAGCCAAGAACCTCTTCTTACCAAGGTGAACTGTAAGCCTCGTTCTTGATAAGAACGTCTCGGAGTTTTGTGAAGGTACCAAGATAGTATGACGTGGCGGCGCCAAAGCCTATGAATTGGAGTTGTCTACGGGTGTGGCCCACCATGGCTGTCGTAAAGGGGCGTCGCGTTCGTGAGACGACGGAGGCTACCCCTGTAGATGATGAGGGGAATAAACACACGACAAGGC
>Ga0307508_10002862_pt1 | contig 17904 bp, 17 predicted proteins | sample 9_EM_MG_FD_203089 | JGI IMG/M metagenome (GOLD analysis project Ga0307508, IMG submission 203089) | Populus trichocarpa ectomycorrhiza microbial communities from riparian zone in the Pacific Northwest, United States - 9_EM | ecosystem: Host-associated > Plants > Roots > Unclassified | place... | reverse complement strand
GCTGCGCTTCCCATCAGGGTGGCGAGCAAGGTCTGCGGGGTACTGACCGTCTATGCGGATGAAACCGACTTCTTTCAGGAGGAAGAGACCGATTTGCTCAAGGAAGCCGCGAGCAATATCTCTTTTGCGCTCGCTGACTCTGCCCGCGAAGACGAGCGCCGGAGGGGCGAAGCCAGTGCCAGAAGCGAAAGGGTGTTCTCCGACACCGTCATCGAAAGCATGGCCGGCATCCTCTATTTGTTCGATGAGCACGGGCAATTCCTGCGGTGGAACCATGAACTCGAAATCGTCACCGACTATTCCTCCGAGGAAATCGCGCGGATGCAGCCCCTCCAGTTCTTCTCCGAATCCGACCAACCGTTGTTGTTGGCGAAGATAACGGAGGTTTTCAAGGAGGGGAAAGCGTCCGTCGAGGCGCCATTGTTGGCGAAGAGCGGCAGGACCACGCCCTATTTTTTTACCGGCCACCGCATTGTTTTTGAAGACAAGACCTGTCTGGTCGGCGTTGGCTTCGACCTTTCGGAGCGCAAACGCGCCGAAGAAGCGTTGCGTGAATTGAACGAGAGCCTGGAAAGAAAAGTCGCCCAACGTACCGCCGACCTGCAGATCGCGCTGGCGCGTGCCAAGGCGGCCGATCAGACCAAGTCTGCCTTTCTGGCAACGATGTCGCATGAATTGCGGACTCCGCTCAATTCCATCATCGGCTTCTCCGGGATCATGCTGCAGGAGCTGGCCGGAGAGTTGAACGCCGAACAGAAAAAGCAGCTTGGCATGGTGCGCGGCAGCGCCCGCCATCTGCTCGACCTGATAAACGATGTTCTCGATATTTCAAAGATCGAGGCGGGCGGGCTGGATGTCAGTTTCAAGGCGTTCGACATCAAGGCTTCGATCGAGCGCCTGCTTGCATCGATCACGCCGATGGCGGAAAAGAAGCGGTTGGCTTTGTCGGCCGACCTCAAGAATCTGCCCCGCGATTTCATCAGCGATCAGCGTCGCGTCGAACAGATGCTGCTCAATCTCTTGAGCAACGCGGTCAAATTTACCGAGAAGGGAACGGTGAAGCTGTCCGCGGAAATCTCATCCGGGGTAGCCGGCTGGGTCGGGCCCGTCTTGCTGGTTCGGATCGAGGACACCGGCATCGGCATCCAAGCCGAACATCTTCCAACTATTTTTCAGGCTTTCCGGCAGATCGATACCGGGACTTCCCGGCTACGCGAGGGTACCGGGCTGGGGCTGGCAATCTGCCGTCGACTGGCTGACCGACTCGGCGGAGACATCCAAGCGGAGAGCGAATTCGGGCGCGGCAGCGCTTTTACGCTTGTGCTGCCTTGCAAGGGAGGCGTTTGAGCGAGCAAAGGAGGCGTCTGACCGAAATGAACAAGACGATTTTGTTGATCGAGGACAATGAGCAGAACCGGTACCTCGCCACGTTTCTCCTGGAAAAGCGCGGCTATTCGGTCGTCCCTGCATCCGACGGCGTGACCGGGATTGAACTCGGATTGCGCTTCCAACCGAAGGGCATTCTTCTGGACATCCATTTGCCCGGGCTGGACGGGTATGAAGTGGCGCGCGCGCTTCGGCGCAACGCCCTGTTGGACGGCGTGCCGATCATCGCGGTAACCTCTTACGCGATGGCGGGAGATCGCGAAAAGGCCATGGAGGCGGGATGCGACGGTTACATCGAAAAGCCGATCGATCCCGATACGTTTGTCAGCGAGGTCGAGAAGCTGTTCCTGCAGGAGCCGTCATGACCGCCAAGCCGCTCGCACTGATTGTCGATGACAAGGAGGAGAATCGATATTACTTGCGGACGCTGGTTGCGGCGTACGGTTACGAGGTCGATTCTGCGGCCCAGGGCGCAGAAGCTCTTGCGAAGGCCCGTCACTCGCCGCCGAGCCTGGTAATCTCCGATCTGTTGATGCCGGTGATGGATGGCTACACGCTGCTGCGGCACTGGAAGCGGGACGGAAAGCTCAAAGATATCCCGTTCATCGTCTACACGGCAACATATACGGCGCCGGAGGATGAGCGGCTGGCGCTTGATCTCGGAGCGGACGCCTTCATCGTCAAACCGATGGAGCCCGATCAACTGATGACCTGCATTCGGCAGGCGCATTCCAAGGTTATCGACGCTGGCTTCAAATCTACCCACGCACCGAGCGCAAGCGATCATGACATCGTCAAGCAGTACAGCGCAACGCTGGTGCGGAAACTGGAGGAAAAGACGATCCAACTCAAAGCCGCGAACCTGGCTCTGCAAAGGGAGGTGGCGGAGCGCGCGCGAATGGCGCTGGTCCAGACCGGCATCCTGAACGCATTGCCGGCGCATGTCGCATTGCTCGATTCCGATGGGATGATTCTGGAGGTCAATGATCCGTGGCGGCGGTTTGCGACCGCAGGCGGATTGCAAAGTCCGGATTTCGCCGTCGGCGCCAACTATCTGCAGGTCTGCGACAGCGCCGGGCCCGGCTGGCGCGATGAAGCGCGCGCGGTTGCCGCCGGCGTGCGTCGGGTGCTGGCCGGTGAAGCGGCCGAGTTTTCGTTCGAATATCCCTGCCGTTCGCCGCGGCAGGAGCGATGGTTTCGCCTGGTCGTGAGTCCGCTGCGCCAGTTCGAGAGCAGCGGCGCCGTCGTCATGCACGTCGACATCACCCAGCAAAAGCTCGACCAGGCAAGCGTCAACGAGGTCAGCAAGCGGCTCGAGACCCTGATCGAGCAGGCGAATGTCGGCATCCTGGTGCAGCAGGACTTCAAGCCGATCATGGCGAACGCAGAAATGGCGCGGATCTTCGGCTACGCAAGCAAGGACGAGATCGAGAATCTGCCTGACTGCAAGGTGCTTTTCGCCGATGACGAACAGACGCGGATCGCTGCCTACAACAGGGAGTGGCTCAAAGGCGGCGATGCGCCGCGCTTCTATCCCCTGAACGGCCGCAGAAGAGACGGCAGCGTCATCGATATCGAGAACCGTGCGTTCGCAATTCAGTGGGGGGACCGGCTGGCGGTTTGCTCCATGCTGACCGACGTGACCGAACAGCGAAAGATCGAGGCCCAGCTGCGGCAGTCGCAGCGGCTCGAAGCCGTGGGCCTGATGACCGGCGGAATCGCGCACGACTTCAACAACCTTCTCACGGTCATCATCGGCAACACCGAACTGATGGAGGAAACCGACAATCCATTTCTCCGGGGTCTCGCCGAGATGGCCCGGAAAGCGGCCGAGCGCGGCGCCGAACTGACCAGCCGGCTGCTCGCCTTTTCCCGCCAGCAGCCGCTCGATCCGAAGGCGATCGACATCAACCTGCTGATCTCGAAGATGGACGGGTTGATCCGGCGCGCGATCGGCGGGCAGCTCGAAATCAAGACCATTCTGGGTGACAATCTGTGGCACGTCTTTGTCGATCCATCGCAGCTCGAAAGTACGCTGCTCAACCTTGCCATCAACGCCCGCGACGCGATGACGAATGGCGGCTGCCTCAGCATCGAAACGGGCAATATCCACATGGATGATGCGGGTGCCGCCGACCAGCCCGGTTTTGCACCGGGAGACTATCTCCTTGTCACCGTATCGGACACCGGGGTCGGAATGGACAGGGATACGCTGGCGCGCGCCTTCGAACCGTTCTTCACGACCAAGGAGGTCGGCAAGGGCAGCGGCCTCGGGCTGAGCATGGTGTACGGATTCATCAAGCAGTCGCGCGGACACGTCCGGATCCAATCCGAGCCTGGTCGGGGAACGACCGTCAGGATCTATCTTCCAAGGGCGGCAGACGGCGCCGCGCTGGCCAGCCAGGAAGTCCGCGACGGGGCGCTGCCGCGCGGCAGTGAAAAGATTCTGCTCGTCGAGGATGACGCGCTGGTGCGCGAGATGGTGATGATGCAGATTGGGAATCTGGGGTACCGCGTCGTCAGCGCGGCCGGCGCGTCGGAGGCGCTGGGGGTGCTCAATGCCGAACGCGGATTCGATCTATTGTTCACCGACGTCGTCATGCCGGGCGGCCTTAACGGGCGCGAGCTCGCCGACGAGGCGCGCAAAATATGCCCCGGCCTGCGCGTCATATTCACGTCGGGATACGCGGAGAACGCCGTCGTCCACGATGGTCGCGTCGATCACGGCGTCCATCTCTTGAACAAGCCCTACCGCAGGAGCGCACTCGCGATCAAGATCAGGGCTGCGCTGGAGCAGGAAGCGTCTTAGCTGGCGCATGTCCCGGCGAAGTGGATCCGGTTTGCCGACAAGGACATGCGCCAACACGAGAATCGACGGGCGCGAGGAAGCCATTTACAACGCTATGCTGAAGGCGACGACTATGAAAGGCGCCGAAGGCCGCGTCCGCGCAGAGCTTCCCTTGGACCGGTTGAAGGAAATCCTCGTTCGTCACGGCATCACCGCCGGGACATCGGCTGGTGGTCCCTGACCCTACCCAGCAGCCCGGGCGGATTGTAGGCGAAGCCGTGACCAGCCTCTTTGTCGCCGGCGAACGGCGGATTTCGCCTGCGGCTCCAATCCGCCCGGGCGACGGGCAGGCTTCTCACGTCCGTGCATCATCGGCTTCGGCTCCCCTTGCCGGTCTCCCGGAGCAATCATCGTAACTCCCGTAACTCGTTTATTGCGTACACGCGATCATCGCGTCCGGCCGTATGCGGCTTTCGTCGGATGGCGGGGCGAAAATCGCCAGATATGCATTGCCGCCCGTGAGCGGATGGAAGGCGATCTCGCGATACCCGACGGCTGCAAGCTCGCAGCGCAAAAGACTTGGCGGGGCGCGTTCGACAAAACGCGATTGATCGTTGTCTTGAAGTCTGCTCCTGAGCACGTGAGCTCGGACCTGCCTGTGACTATTAGTGTGTTCTGTCTATCGTCGCGGCCTTGAAGAAAGCGCTCGAGCCCCTTAACAAGCATGACGCATGCACGATCGCTAAAGCTAAGGTGAGCAAACTCCTCGTCGGTGAGCTGAATTTCAATACGGTGCCGCAAACCGGTATTGTCAGAAATGATCTTAACTGAGGTAACATTTCGCCAGTTGATCCATCCGAAATAGGACCAACGACGAGCCCAAAATCCTTGCTCATTGAAGGAAATTATCGGCGCACGTTGATACGCCAAAAATGCGTTGCGCGCTAAACGCGGCAGCGACAGGAGAATTGCTGGGCATGGCGGATCGTTCCCTACGGGTTGCACGGCGCGAGGGGAAATTGATCATCCGCCGCATTGGGTTGGCCAGCGCCACGGTCACGGTGTGCCAGCACAGGGAAATGACCAAGCCGTCGGGCCCGAAATCGCGCTTCTGTCCGCCCGGCGGGCTGGTCCTGTCGAAGCGCCTGCGGACGCGTCGGAACGGTGTGCGTTCGTGTTGGTAGATGACGGGAATTCTCAGCTCTTTCTTTTGCTTACCTTGGAGGTCACCCGCAGAAAATCCCCGGAAAGATCGCGCAGCTCTGTCGCGCGCCGGCAAATAACTTCCACCTCCGCAGGCAGCAAGCTGTGCAGAAATATCTCAAACTGCTCCGGAGTGTGCGGATGTCGGCCCTCAACCCACTTCACATAGATATTTGGCGGGAGAACAAGCGCAGCCGGGTCAATAGCGGCCCAATACTTCAGATTGTTCCACTTGGCTCCCATTATTTCCGGCGTCGAAAGCTGATTGTTAAAAGAAAGGATTCGTTCCACCCATCCCCACGGCCCAACCGTGCGCTGCATCGACGAAATCGACGTCATACAGCTTCAATGTCATCCCTGTGCTGTCCGCGGTCCAGGTTGCGCCGTCATTGTCGGTAAGCACTATCCCGACACCTACGCCGCAGCAGCCGTGAGGCCCGACGCAGTCGACGGCATCGAGTGGTGGGACGGCCAAGGGAGGTGAATAGCTTTGTTGCCACTTCTGTCCGCCATTGCTCGTGGTCCAAACAAGGCCGCCAATATCAACGGCCCAGCCACGCTGGTCGTCAGCAAACGCAATTCCCGTGATGGTTTGAATCGATCCGCTCGCTTGCGAGCTCCAGGTAAGGCCACCGTCGTTCGTTGCAATGATCGAGCCACTCACTCCGCCTGCCCAGCCCTTTGCCGAATTGACGAAGTAAATCGATTCCACTTGCTCAGGGATGGGACAGTTCAACCTCTTCCAGGCGGATCCGCCGTCAGACGTTACAATAATGGTACCATGAGCTCCGCAGGCCCACCCGTGATCGCGATCGACAAAGTAGACGTCAATTTTCGGGCGCGAACATGATCGGCGATGATTCGGCTGTCCTGGCGTCGCCCGAAGAAATACTGCTCGTGCGCTTTGTCGAACGGTTCGAGGCCGACATAGGGACAATCCTGCGGTTCGTCGCCTGCCGTCATAGCTGACCCTTCAATTTTTTTGCGAATTCCGAAAGGTCCATCGGATAAACGTTCAGGTCGTTGGCTTGCCAACGTTCTCGCTCTCGTTCGACGTCGCCGGACTTCGAGGATTTCAGGAGCTTGCGCAGAATAACCCGGACGTTCCAGTCCTCGAGGCTGTAGCCGAGAAAAAGGAAGGCCTTGCCGGTCATCAGACCCGTAATGTAGGGCGGAATATAGCTGCCGCCGGACCGGCCGAGAAAGTCGACGTAATCCTCTTCCGAAATCAGATAGCTGTCGTTTCGCGCATCGATCTTGTCGACACTGCCATGCATCATTGAAAATGATGGGCGCGGAAGGTGATTGGGTTTGCGGATCGTCCAGCAACTCGTAAAGCGCATTTCCGGTCGGCGAAATAGGCTGCAGCTTCGCGCCAGAAACGCCCACCCACAGGCCTTTTTCGCCGCGATCGACGATGAGATGGGGCTTCCGCGGCGCCAGTGCCTGCTCCAGCAGGTCGTCATAGTTGGTCGTGACGTAGAGCTTGGCGGGATTAACCGCGGCCAGCGTAGTATGGAGATCGCCCGGCGGGCTGTTGACGGAAAAGGCCTTGCGCAGCACAAAATTTACCGCCTCTCGCGTGCCGGCGACCTGCTGCGCCCACGAGGCGATCTGGGCGAGATTGAGGACGCTCGTCAGGTGGGCGCGCACGACCGGCGTCAGCGCGATCTCGGCCTTGTCGTCCGGTATGTCGGCGGCCAATTGTTTGATAGCGACCAGCAGATCCGAAATCGCTTTTTCATGCGAGTCGTCGGCGGGATAGCCGGCGGCCTCGGCCAGCGCCTTGGCGAGTTCGCCGCCGAACGGCATGAACGGTTTGCCGGACTGCCACACCTCTCCGTCCGGCCGGTAAATCGCGGACGCCGCGGCGCCGAAGAATGGAATGACGTTTCCGCTGGACAGTCCATTGGCGATAAATTGATAGGGCGGCTCAATCGGCATCGTGAAATTCTCGCAGCAAATAGTCCGGCAGCCCCCGCGCCGTCGTCTTTCGTCAATCAGGCAATCCGGCCGCGCGCATTTGAAAAGTTACATTCAATCCTGAAGGTATATCATGAAAAATTGAAACCTGACAGGCAAACGAATTCCCTGTGGCAATTCGGACGCGCCAGCCTCCGTTCTCGGATTTCGGGCCGGAGGCGAGCTTTGGCAACAGCCATGTTCCGCGGAAGATTGTCCCGGATGTGACCGGTCCCGCACTGTTTGGCGCCAGCGGCTGGATTAGGAATTAAGAGCGGTCGAGCAAGCCGTGCGCGACGACACCGAGCCGCCGAGCTGCGCTTTCGCGGCCGAGCCGTTGCGCAGGGGGATACCCGTTTCTTCCGCTGTCACTAACACTTCGCCCAGTCCGGGCGTTCGATCCCACACTGCTTCAGTATGCGGTTCTGCGAGGCAGCCGGCCAACGGCAGGGCGACGACCAGCGTTAACAGGCCATGGTTCGCATTGACTTTCCCCCAAATCCGGAAATTGAAACGCAACCGGCGGCGGAGATCAATAGGCATCGCCGGGTCATTTCCGCTACTTTCAGCTGCGTGGGAGAAGGTTCGAACCCAGTTCCTCTCCCACCGCCAGCCGCACGATTTTGTGCGCCAACCTGCGATTTTGAACTATTTCGCGCGCGACAGCGCGCCGTTGGGTCTCGATCTTTGCGCAGGGCGCAATCTGCTGGAGTTGATGCCTGCACCGCACGGCCCCGCCCAGATTGCAGCCGTGCGGTCCGGTCTGAGGCGGGGGTTCCGTCACCTTGCCGGGCGCCATTCCCCGGAAACCCTAAGCGAATGGCGATCTACCCAATTTAAGGCCGAACGGGCATTGCCCGTCGCGTCGCTCGTCATATTAGTTCTGAAACGAGGTTCCTTCAATCGTTGCGCCGCGAGTGGCTGACGAACATCTTAGCTATAGCTAGCTGAGATACTTACGCGATGATCGGCGTCAGCCTCGCTATCATCCAAATTTTATTTTCCCGTACGTCGCGTAGCGAGCGCCGTCGGCTTTTGTCAGCATTGTGGTCCTGCTGGCTTCTATTCCGGCATCAAACTGCACACTGTTGACATGGGGGATCTGCCGTCAACCTTCTCTTCTTCGTGGTGCCTGAGGTCCCGCTAAATCTGAAGACGCGGAAGGCCATCCTGCCTCATTCATTGACAATGGCTGCAGTTGGATTGCTGGAAAGTCCCTCCGACCGCTTCGATCGTGGATGCATGACCGACACGGGCAGCAACAAGAACAGGGAGTACGTCGACCAGGGCCTCGCCAACTTCGTCACGAGTTTTCTCGGTGCGATCGGCGGTCGCGCGATGATCGGCCAATCAGCGATCAACGTCACCGACGGTGCACGTACGAGGCTTTTCGACTTTTTTGCCGGTGCATTCCTGTTATTCTTGATTTGTCGTTCTGGGCGATCGAGCCAATCAAATCCTCATGGCGGCGCTGGTCCGCCGTGATGATCACGGTCTCGATCTCAACTGGTCGTCCGTCACCAATTTGCGATTCTCCCGACTGCGACTTTGACGGCTGCGATGCGCGGCGGCGGGCCGAAAATCCTATGAACAGGGGTGGCGACACCGTACTCCAGTGCCCGGCAAACGGCTCTTGCGCCAAAACATTCTCGTCGGAAATTTCACATAACCCCCCCACGTGTTGCGACGTCCTGAACCGATCGCATACGGAATATCTTGCGCAGCAGCAGCACTATCCCAAGATACCGGATGTCTTCGGGGCAGCGCCGCACGATTCCCGCATGACAAACTCCGTGGGTACGATGAGGCGATTGCACGCCGGAGAATTATTCCCACGGAGCCGATCTAGTGCAAAACGCGCTGCGGTGCGGCCGACGTCGCTGTAGTTCCACTTGATGACGCTGATTGGTGGTTCATACAGTTCGGCAAGATCCGAATTGAGTGTGCCAACCAGCGAAATATCCTGCGGGATCGAAAGCCCCTTCATTCGGAGCGCTCTGATGATGCCGGGCAACATTTCAATGCCGCCGGCTAGAATCGCGGTTGGACGGTTTTCGAGCGAAACAAGAAGCGAGGTTTGCTCGTAACCAAATGCTGCTTGAAACGATCCGGCTCTGATATAGGCAGGGTTAACCGCGAGCCCCAGGTCTTCGTGGGCCTTCTTGAAGCCAATAATCCGTTCTCGCGCCGGAAAGAGGGCTTCTCCACCCGTAATTAAAGCTATGCGCGTATGGCCCAATTGAACCAGGCGTCCGATCGCTCGTCGGATTCCTCCACGATGATCTATCGTGACGGCGTCTGCCCAATCGGGATGTTCGCGATCAAACAGCACGATCGGCACTTTTGCGCGCTCGAGGCCGGCAATCAGTTCGGGGTCGGTTTCGGAGCACTGAGCGATCAGAAGAGCGTCGGCTCTTCGCGACGCCATGACCGAGATCAACTGCCGTTCGCGTTCCACGCGCCCTTCCGAGTTCGACAAAAGCAAAGCGTAGCCAGCTTCCAGAAAGACATCGTGGGCGGCCCTGACGAAGCTCGCAAGGCCGAGTATGTCGATATCACGAATGATGCATCCGACGGTTTTTGACACCTGGCTGCGCATGCTTTGCGCTGCGGTGTTCGGCCGGTAATCCAACTCGGCAATCGCTTTGCGAACCTTGGAACTTACCCTGGCCGTGACAGAAGGATTGCTGTTCAGAACGCGAGAAACGGAACCGACGGATACGCCGGCAACGCGCGCCACGTCGATAATCGTCGGGGCGCCATTTTCGCTCGCCATATCAGGCCTCTGGATTCCAACCATGCAACCGCGTGTTGTAAAAACGTTTCATCGGCGATTTATCTCATCTGACCTGTGAAATACATCCCCATGCGCGAGAAAAAGGGGGTGCATCGTCCCGCCCTCTGACACCTCGCCAGTAACCTGATGGCAAGACTGAAGAAACTCGCGGGCAATCTATCCCCGATGCCGGCCTCGATTGTCGCGATGACTCCCAAAATGAAACGTTATTCACATCCTTCCGAGACTCAATTTCGGCTTTGTGGCTGCAAAACGCCCAGAAACTGACTAGGTTCGAAGGAAGGGAGCCTGTTGGTCTGCAAAGAATATGAAACGTTATCTTGACTCCAGGCGGAATTTGAAAGAAATATGCATGTCGTTGATGGACGAGAGGAGCGAAAACCAATGGGTTTGCAGGAAAAATTTGGCACTGCCGAAGCCAAGATCGACTGGACCGCGCAACGGCTGACGCGCATCAAGCCATCGCCAACCGTTTCGCTTTTCGGGCGCGTTGCCGAACTTCGTGCGCAGGGCCGGAGCATCATTGGGTTGGTCGCTGGTGAGCCCGATTTCGACACGCCGGACAATATCAAGGAAGCCGCAATCAAGGCTATCAGGGATGGGCAAACCAAATATACCGCTGTTGATGGTACGCCTGCGCTGAAGGAGGCGATCTGCTCGAAATTCTCTCGAGAGAATGGCCTGACTTATAAACCCAATCAGGTGATCGTCAGCGTCGGCGGCAAGCACGTCATCTACAATGCGTTTGTCGCGACCCTTTCGCCGGGCGACGAGGTGATTATTCAGGCGCCATACTGGGTATCCTATCCGGAAATGGTCCTCCTTTGCGATGGCGTGCCGGTGATCGTGCCTTGCGCCGCTAGCCGGCAATTCAAGTTGGACGCCGCAGATCTGGAGAAGGCCATCACCCCACGGACGAAGTGGGTTGTCTTGAATTCCCCCTCAAATCCGAGTGGAGCCGCATACGCGCCGGCTGAGCTCAAGGTGATCACCGACGTACTGTTGCGGCATCCCCATGTGCTTGTCATGACCGATGATATTTACGAGCATCTGACCTACGGCGACTTCACGTTCAAGACTGCCGCTCAGATTGAGCCGGGGCTTTACGACCGAACGCTAACGGTAAATGGCGTTTCGAAAACTTATTGCATGACCGGCTGGCGCATCGGCTACGCTGCGGGTCCCGCGGCTATCGTCAAATCGATGGCGGCTGTTCAATCGCATTCCACAACCAATCCCACCTCCATCAGCCAAGCAGCTGCGGTTGAAGCCCTGAACGGACCCCAAGATTTTATCGCCGTAAATAGGGCCGCTCTTGCGCGCCGTCGTGATATGATTGTCGACAGACTCAATCGCATCAAAGGCTTGCATTGTCACAAGCCGGAAGGAGCGTTCTACGTCTTCCCATCTTGCGAAGGCACGATTGGCCGAAAGACGCCAGCCGGCAAACTGATTGCGTCCGACGAAGACTTCGTTCGGTACCTCCTGGAAGATGCTGGCGTCGGACTCGTCTTCGGGGCGGCCTTTGGCATGTCTCCACATTTCCGCGTCTCGTATGCCGCCAGCGACGAAGTTCTGGGGGAAGCCTGCGATCGGACCTCCAAAGCTTGCGCAGAACTGCGCTGACCTCATAATTCAACTCAAGAAGGAGCACGTCATGAATGTCGTGGTCGAACAGTCCGTCGGGACAACCGTCAAGATTAACAACCGGACAACCGATGACCTGCCGGATATTCTCGATAGCCAGCTTCCGCTGGTAAAGCGTTCGGTCGCACTTATCGAACGGTTAGCTGCACACGATCTTGCTCCTGGCGAATATCAGAAAGAAGTTAAGGCGCTGCACGAGGAACTTGATCTGCCCAGAGCTCTTGCGGGCCTGATCGACCAGACGCTTGCGGCAAAAGAGGACATCGTTCTCTATCGCCGGACTGGTGCCCGTCATCGCGAGACGATCCAACTTTTTTACCTCGATCCGAACGTCTTCCATCCTCCGCATTGCCATCACAATATTCTTTCAACGCAGATCATTTTGCGAGGGAAAGCACATATCCGCGAGTTCGACCGTGTGGCCAGGCTCGACGACGACGCGATTCTCATGCGATTGAGGCGCGACGCAATCGTTGGGCCTGGGGATGCCCTGCGCGCTACCGAAATCGATGCCAATTGCCATTGGTTCGGCGCTGTCGACGGCCCGGTGATGATGCTTAATTTCAATGCATACGGCTATCAAGACTGGACGTTCGATCCCAAGGGTCCTTTACGGCGAAAGCTCGTCGATCCGACCTTCGGCCGCTCGTCCGACGGCTTGTTCTTGGCAAGAGAGATAACTGTAGAGCAAGCCTACGCGAAGTTCGGCGGTAGGCCGCTAAGCGACTTTCCGATGTCTTGATGCGCGTAAGGTCGACGCAAAATCCCAAACTCGGCTCAAAATCGTGAGCGTAAAAAAAGATCAAAGTCGGCCGATCTCCCGCAGGCCGTCTTCTGGTCAGGAAGGCGACATGTCCGCAACTCAGCGCTTGCTCCCCCTCTCTGGGATTACCGTTGTCGAGATTTGTCATAGTGTCGCGGGACCATATGGCGGCGCCATCCTGGCGGGTCTCGGTGCTCGCGTAGTCAAAGTGGAAGACCCTCGGCACGGAGATCATGCCCGCGGTTGGGGGCCGCCTTATTGGCATGGAATGTCCACGACATTCCAGGCGCTCAACCGAGACAAGGAGGGTATCTCCGTCGACCTGCGTGATGAGCGTCAGCTTGATTGCCTGAGGAGCTTCATTGTCGATGAGGCGGATGTCCTGCTCCAGAACCTGCGACCAGGATCGATCGATAAGACGGCGTTGGCTCCGCAACTTCTCTGCGATGCAAAGCCGTCCCTGATCTACTGCAACCTTGGTGCTTTTGGTGCCGGTGGTCCTTTGGCTACGGCTCCCGGTTATGACCCACTGATGCAAGCGTTCAGCGGACTGATGAGCGTTACCGGTGAACCCGGTGGCGGTCCGGTCAGAGTAGGTCCTGCAGTGGTGGATATGGGCAGTGGAATGTGGGCTGCGATCGGCATACTGGCCGCGCTTCACCGTCGTTCGATCACGGGCCAAGGTTGCGTGGTGGATACCTCGCTATTCGAGACGGCGATCGCGTGGATGACGATCCAAATGGCCGGTCACCTCGCCACGGGAGAAATTCGCAAACCGATGGGATCGGGCGTTGCCGAAATTGTGCCGCACCAGGCCTTCAAGACTGAGGATGGGTATATCATGGTCGCGGCCGGCAATGACAAGCTCTTCCAGGCGCTATGTGAAGCTGTCGGCCATGACGAATGGGCACAAGATTCGCGTTTTGCCACAAACGACGGCCGGGTCCGTAATCGTGATCTTTTGATCAGCGGTTTGGAAAAATCCTTCGGTCTTTCAACCAAGGCCGCCTGGGCCGAGCGGCTCGATCGTTACGGTGTACCGAATGCACCGATCCAAACGCTCGATCAGGTCGCCGCCCACCCTCAGACCGTCGCTCTCGGAATCCTCCAGCGGGCACCGGACAAGGAGATGAAGTTGGTAGGCCTGCCTTTGAGGTTCGACGGAATTAGACCTCCATACCGGAACTCAGCACCTTCCCTCGGGCAACATTCCGATGACGTCCTGACTGCCCACACCCGGTGGCGTTCACGCGGCCTAGGTAATGACAGGGAATTAAAGGGAAGATTCGTGAATATTTCAATTAGCTCTGCGGATAATGGCCCGGTCGTTCCCGGCGTTAGTCCGACGATGGACCTTGGCGAGGATTATCCGGAGTTGCGAGATTCCGTGCGCCGAATTTGTGCATTGTACCCGAGCAGCTATTGGCGACGTCTGGACAAAGACTCTGCTTATCCTACCGAGTTCATCGCGGAGCTTACATCCGCCGGGCTGCTCGCCGCGCTTATCCCGGAGGAATATGGCGGGTCCGGACTTCCGCTGCGCGCTGCTGCAGTAATTTTACAAGAGATCAACGCGAATGGCTGCACGGCAAGCCAGGGCCATGCACAGATGTATATCATGGGCGCCTTGTTGCGACATGGAAGTGCCGAGCAAAAACAGCGCTATTTGCCGGCGATCGCCAGCGGTGAACTCCGTTTGCAGGCTTTTGCCGTGACTGAACCAACAACAGGCTCGGACACGACCAAGACCAAAACAACTGCAACGCGTACCGGAAACGCATCATACTGTCTGAACGGTCAAAAGGTCTGGACCTCGCGCGCTGAGCACTCCGATCTGATGCTCGTGTTGGCTCGGACTACCCCATTGGACAAGATCAAGCGTAAAACAGACGGGCTTTCGCTGTTTCTTGTCGACATCCGAGACAGTCGCTCGAAAGGTCTGACAATTCGCCCTCTTGAGGCGATGATCAATCACAACGCGACCGAAGTATTTTTCGACAATCTCGAAGTACCTGCAGAGAACCTGATTGGTGAGGAAGGCAAGGGATTTCATTACCTCCTTGATGGTCTCAATGCGGAGCGCATACTGGTGGCGACAGAGAGCGTCGGAGACGGTCAATGGTGTGTAAGGCGGGCGGTCGAGTACGCCAATAGCAGAACCGTATTCGGGCGTACGATCGGAAAAAACCAAGGCGTTCAGTTTCCGATCGCGCGATCTCATATCCAGCTTGATGCTGCCGATTTGATGTGCCGCCGAGCTGCTTTCATGTTCGATTCAGGCCTCGATTCCGGGCAGGTGGCAAATACAGCCAAGCTCGTTGCATCCGAGGCAGCGTTTTATGCCGCAGATGTCGCCATGCAAACGCACGGAGGCTTCAGCCTCGCTGTTGAATATGACATCGAGCGCAAATGGCGGGAGATCCGTCTTTATCAGATCGCCCCGATCTCCACGAACATGGTGCTGGCATACGTTGCTCAACATGTGCTCGGGCTGGAACGATCCTACTAAGATTCGATGGCATGCGGGAGTATTGGCTATGTTGAGGCGGCGGTCCTGGATGTTCGTGCCGGGAAATTCCGAACGTATGATCAGTATAGCACTGACGCTTGATCTTGATGTCGCGATGCTGGATCTGGAAGATGGTGTCGTGCCGGCCCTGAAGCACGCCGCGCGTCCTGTCGTCGCTGCAGCGCTTGCGCGCGAACATACCGGTCGGCCTTACCGGTTTGTACGGGTTAACGGCCATGGAACTCCGGATCTCCATCGCGACCTCGAAGCAATCGTCTGTCCAGGCCTTGAAGGGATAGTTGTCCCTAAAATCGAGACGGTTTTGCAGGTCGAGAGCATTGCATTGAAGCTTGATGCCTTGGAAGCGAGCCGGAGTGTTCGTCCTGGACAGGTCAAGATGATGCTGGCGATCGAGACCGCGAAGGCTGTGATCGCTGCACCCCAGCTCGCGAGTGGATCCGAGCGCGTCTGCGGCCTGATGTTCGGCGCTGAGGACTTCAGCAGGGATATAGGCCTGCCTACCGTCCGCACAGGTCACGCAAGAGACTTTCTTTATGCCCGCTCGGCTATCGTGATGGCGGCCGTGGCCGCCGGCGTTACAGCCGTCGACGGCGTGTGGCCCGTTTTACAGGATCGGGAGGGTCTAACATCCGATTCTCGCTTAGCGCGCGATCTTGGATTTGCCGGAAAGTCCATGATCCATCCCGGCCAGATCGACATCATCAACCAGGCATTCAGCCCAACCCCCGACGAAGTGGAGCATGCGCGGCGGTTAATTGGCGACTTCGAAGTTGCAATGGCCAATGGGCAGGGAAGTATCAGCTTTGAAGGCGAACTCGTAGACCGGCCGATTTATGAGCGCGCACTTGCTGTGGTCCGAGCTGCCCACCCCTCCAATAGTTCAGCAAATTAGGGAGCTGGAATATGGCGATCAAGGAAGGCTGGCGCGGCCGCTTTTTTGAGGATTTTGAAATTGGTGACATCTACAGGTCGCGCCTTGGTCGAACTGTAAGCGACGCCGATAACGTGCTTTTCACTTTAATGAGCAACAACACAAACCAGATCCATTTCAACGAGGAATACGCGCGCGCAACTGGTTTCGAGAAGCCGCTCGTCAATAGTATTGTGACCTTGGCGATTATTGCAGGCCTTGGTGTCATCGATATCAGCGAGAACGGATTTGCCTTGGGGTGGGACCAAATCGTCCTGCCGAATCCTGTCTTCGCCGGTGACACGCTCTACTCGGAATCCGAGGTTATTGAAAAGCGGGAATCGCGCTCTCGTCTGGAACAAGGAATCGTCAAAGTCAGGACGAGAGGGCTCAATCAACGCGGCGAGGTCGTTATCGACTATGCACGCAGTGTCATGGTTTGGAAAAAAGCGAATGCGCCTCTAAACAACGCGTTTCCGTCGCAGTTTCGCGTCTGACCATAGCTACTCGCCGAATCCAGCGGTCGCAAGAACGAGCGCATCAGTGAAAAGCAACGGTAATCGTCCGATCCACGTCGCTGTTGCCGGGTGCAGCGGGCGGATGGGTCGCCAATTGGTGAACGCAATTCTCGTCTCGCATGATTTTTGCTTGGCGTCAGCATCGGTGCGGCCCGGCAACGAATTTGCAGGAAGAGACATTGGCGAGCTTATGGGCGGCCAAAAGCGCGAAATCACCGTGACCGATGATCCCAACGAACTCGTGGCCGGCGCCGATGTCGTCATCGATTTTTCGAGCGCCGATGCTGCGTCCAATCACGTTGACTTGGCGTCTTCGAGGCGAATTCCCATCGTTGTCGGTGCCACGGGCTTCACATCCCAGCAACTCGAAATGCTAGTGCACTCAGGCAAGTCGAATGCAATCCTGTTTGCGCCCAACACGAGCGTTGGCGTGGCAGTTTTGTCCCAGTTAGTCGAGGTGGCGAGTGCTGCGCTCGATGCTGATTGGGACCGGGGAATTCTGGATGTCCATCATCGCGCCAAAAAGGATTCGCCTTCCGGAACCGCAAAGTTGCTCCGCGCTGCACTGGAGCGCGGATTTGCAGGGTTGAGTGCGGCTGCTGGAGCTGGCCCAAATACTCTCAAAGTTCAGAACATCGAAGTGGCCTCAATTCGAGCGGGCACGATTGTGGGCGATCACACGGTGTATTTTGCCGGCCCCGGTGAGAGGCTAGAGCTATCTCACAAGGCGCAGGACAGAGCGATCTATGTAAGGGGTGCCTTAGCTGCGGCGATGTGGTTGTACCGGCGACCACGAGGCTACTATACCATGGCGGATGTCGTTTCGTGAGGCCGTCGGAGAGCAAAAGAACCGAACCAGCGTCATGAAATCGAACACCGGCAATCCTGTCGCGACTTGAACGGCACGGGAATAGGGCGGCAACATCGAGCATTCGAGAAGCAATGCTCCAAGGCGCGGCACCTCGCGTTTCATACGGATAGCAACATCGGTGACTTCCGTTTCGAGCCCATCGGTATCGAGTTCTGTGCAGTTTCCGGTGACGTTAGATCCGAAATATGACTCCCTTTCCAACCCCTTCACAATCAGAGTTTCCAGGGCTGTGACGCCGGACAATCTCAAAACCGTTTCGTCCAATGCGGTCGCGTTCGCCGTTATGATTCCGATCTTGCGTTGTGAACCCATCAACTGCGGGATGATCGCCAACAGCATCAGGCTCGATAGGCAAACCGGAATGCGCACGTGCCGCGCAACCGCGGCCTGATAACGAATGAAGAAGCCGCAGTCGCTGGTGATCGCTTTGACTCCTTGCGCTTCCAGCGAAAGAGCCGCTGCGAGGATGGGCTCCTCCAATGTTGGGTCGCCCTGAAACATTCGCTTGCTGGTTGCGCCGGAAACCATT
>Ga0307508_10002859_pt1 | contig 17909 bp, 11 predicted proteins | sample 9_EM_MG_FD_203089 | JGI IMG/M metagenome (GOLD analysis project Ga0307508, IMG submission 203089) | Populus trichocarpa ectomycorrhiza microbial communities from riparian zone in the Pacific Northwest, United States - 9_EM | ecosystem: Host-associated > Plants > Roots > Unclassified | place... | reverse complement strand
TTGCCCGGCGGAGAATTATCTTATGAGTACCAGCGTGCCTTTGCCGCTGAATGTTTTACCGAGATAGTCTTTCGCCTTTATTATCCATACATACACCCCTGGCGGCTGTTGTATCCCGTTCAGCGTACCATCCCAGCCTTTACCGGTCCCGGTGGTGCTGAAAACCAGTTGCCCGGTCCGGTGGTAAATGGCAAAATAGTCTATGCTTTTAATGCCGGGCACGATAGGTTTCAGGATATCGTTCCTGCCATCGCCATTGGGGGTAAAGGCGCCAGGTACGTACACGGCGGGGCCTTTGTATACTTTAATGTGCAGGGTATCATAGCCAATACAGCCCTCCGCCGTAAGGCCGGTAAGATACCAGGTAATATCATTGCCGGGATGCGCAATGGGTTTGGCGGAAAAAGGATCGCTCAGCCAGGTGTCGGGCGACCATGTATAGGATGCCGCGCCGGTGGCCGCCAGCTGCAAAGGCAGCCCAAGGGCGACTATCGTGTCATTGCCCGCGTTGACGGTTACAGGCGCAATGGTAATGGTCTTTGTAATATTGGCCGTGCAGCCGGATGCTGATTTGACCTGATGTTTTACCAGGTAATGGCCCGTTGTTGCATAGCTATGCACGGGATTTTGTAGCAGGGAGCTGGTTCCGTCGCCAAAATCCCAGGACCAGCTGGTGATGTTGCCAATAGACGATGCGTCGCTAAAGATTACCGGTTTGTTGATGCAGGCCGGGGTGTTATTGAAAGCAGCGACCGCTTTCTGCCCCGGTACGGGAATTTTTTTTGTGGTCGTGATAGTGCCGCCGCAAATGGTGGTGGCTGTGACGGTTAGTCGTACCAAAACGGTATCGCCCGATGTATAGGTATGCGTGGTATTTTGCCCGTTGCCGGTGGCGCCATCGCCAAAATCCCATTGCCAGTCAAGCGGGCCGGATAGACGGGAACTGGCCTTGAAATTGACCGTAGCGCATTGGTTGTTGTCGGGCGCGTAGGAGAAATCTGTCCGTGGGTTCACTACCAGGTCGGCTATGATGGCGGGAAGGCCATAGAAGGATACCCGCTGCTGTAAATCGACCTGGGTATCGAAATAATTGCACCCGGTCCCACGGATATCGGGTGCATGGATGACGCCCAGCGTACGGGAAAAACTTTTGCTGCAATATATTTTGGCGTCTGGTCCCAATTGTAGTGTGCCGGACTTCAAATCTGCGCCGCCCACTTCCGTTCGCGAGGCCTGTATCATGCCGGCATCGTATACGGAGATATCGTATTGCTGAAGGTTGCTGGTTCCTGAAATATCATTGATGTATACCAACTTTGAACCGGGTGAAAATTCAACCCCGTATACGGAAAACGCGGAAAAGGTAAGGCCGCCGGATACCAGGCCGGTCGCATTATCAAAATGGCATAGATCCCATGTTCCGGCATTGGGCCTTGTTCCGGCCAGGAAGGCGCCGTCCGGTGATATCCTGGCGCATCCGCTCGAGCCGACGTGTAACCCGCTAAATTGTTCGTTGTGCACGCTGCCGGCATTCGAAATAACGGGGTTGAGGTGAACCCCGTTGCAATCGACTTTAAATACCTTCCAGGTATTGTTGTTCCAGTCTTTGGTAATCACCCACACGTCGATGCCATTGGCTGCCCTCGTAGCGGTTAGTTTCTCCGTGCCGGGCGCATATAAAAGGATATTCTTATTGCCGTTGATATCGCCCAGCCCTCCATCGAGGGTCATGTCTACCTCCGAAAAGTTATAACCGAATGCATTGTTGTTTTCTATGGCATCGGCGGTAAAAATATAATAGCGGCTATTGCTCCCGGGTTTAGGGACGATGATGGCTGCATTGGCGGTGGATGTATGGCCCCTGAGGCCGGCGCCATTGGGCATCACCTGGTGACGCCTGTTCCATACCTTTCCCCCATCGGTATAAAACAGCAGCTGCCCGGTATCGTCACTGATAGCCGAGCAACCCTCGATTGTGTTGATGGCGCCGTCTGTGAGTACAACGGGTGGCAGGCTGTTAAAGGAAAGCCCGGCTTTGTTGCCAAAATACCAGGTGTTGCCCTGCTGGCAAAAAGCCAGGGCAAACGCGAGGCAGCAGGCGGGCAAAAGGAGGAGGGTTTTTGTAAATAATTGCACAGAAACCAATACGCGCACAGGCCTTAAGTAGTTGCCCGCGGTGGTAAACTGGTTGCTTGGGGAGACAAATCAATGTTTACCGGCATCCCTGGTACACCCGGCGGGAGCGCTATCTCAGCAGGATAACCACTCCTTTTTGCCGGTGTGTTATACCGAGGTAATCCTGCAGCTGTATGATCCAGGCATAAGCTCCGGGCGGCTGTGGTATGCCCTGCCGTTTGCCGTCCCATCCCTTGCCGGGCGTAGCGGTGCTGAATACAAGCTGACCGGCACGGTTGTATACCGAAAAATAATCCAGCTTTTTAATGCCGGGCACAATAGGCCGGAGCACATCGTTGGCGGCGTCGCCATTGGGGCTAAAGGCTGTAGGTACGTATATCGCGGGGCCTTTGTATACTTTGATGCGCAGGCTGTCGTAGCCTATGCAGCCCTCGGCGGTAATGCCCGTGACATGATAGACGATGTCATTGCCCAGGCGGGCAATGGGTTTGCCGGAAAATGGATCATTCAGCCCCGTGGCGGGTGACCATACATAGGAGGCGGCCCCGGTGGCCTCCAACTGCAATGGCTGCCCGATGGCCACCATGGTATCATTGCCTGCACGGACAGTTGGGGGGGAGGGTATGGGTACTCTTTTAGCGATGGTGATGATGCCGCAGGCATTGGCAACGCTAACGGTGAGCCTTACCCAGGCGGAATCGTGCATAGTGTAGCTATGCACCACCTGCTGACCTGTGCCGGTGCTGCCGTCGCCAAAATCCCATTGCCAGCTGAGAGGGGCTGTCAGCCGGGTGCTGGCTGTGAAGCGGATGGTAGCGCATTGTGTATTATCGGCCGTATACAGGAAATTTAATCGCGGGTTAACGGCTACATCGTTGATAAAGCTGGTAAGGCCGATGGCGACGGTGCCTGATTTCAGATCGATCTGCTTATAGACATAATTGCAGGAAACACCGGCATTATCGGGCGCATTGATAACCCCCAGGTAATGAGTGGACGCCTCGGCGCAGTATAGTTTACCGTCGGCCCCCAGCTGCAGGCCGCCTACTGAGGTCCCCGGGTTGCCGATGCCCGTTTGCGAAGCTTGTATGGCGGCGGCATCATATATGGAAAGATCGTATTGACTGATAGTGCTGTTTCGTGAATAGACATTGACATATACCAGCTTTGAGCTGGGCGAAAATTCAACGCTGTAGGCGGGGGCTGCGAAGTGCAGGGCATTGGACAGGGCGCCGGTGCTGTTGTTGAACTGGAACAATTCCCAGGCGCTGGCGTTTGGCCGCGTGCCGGCCAGGAAGGCGCCGTTGGGCGATACTTTAGCGCCTCCGCTGGCGCCCACGTTCAAACCGTTGCGCGTTTCATTGTGAATGCTGCCTGCGGCGGAAACGACCGGGTTGGTATGCACGCCGTTGCAATCCACCTTATAGGTCTTCCATACATCGTTTCCCCAATCTTTGGTAATGACCCATACGTCGATGCCGTTGGCGGCCCTTGCCGCTGCAAGTTTTTCCGTGCCGGGCGCATATAAAAGAACGTTTTTATTGGCGGTTACATCGCCCAGGCTGTCGTTCAGACTCATATCCACCTCCGAGAAATTATAGCCCGCGGCATTGTTGTTTTCGAGGGCGTCGGCGGTAAAAATATAATAGATCATGCTGCTCCCCGGTTTGGGAACGATGATGGCGGAATTGGTGGTAGAGGGGTCCCCTTTTAAACCCGAGCCATTGGGCATTACCTGGTGTTGCCTGTTCCAGACGCTGACCCCATCGGTATAAAACTGCAGCCGCCCGGTATCGTTGCTGATGGAAGCGCAGCCTTCGGGCGTATTGAGCGCCCCGTTTGTCAGGGCAAGCGGCGGGTTGCTGCTGAAGGAAAGTCCTGCCCTGGCGCCAAAATACCAGTTGTTTGCCTGCTGGCAAAATGACAGGGCAAAGGCCAGGCAGCAGGCCGGCAGGAGCAGGATGGCTTTGATGGAATAAGGCATTGTTTTGGTTCTTTAAACATATGAGAAGCCATTAATCCTTTTTAATGGTTAATTGACATGCTATAGCCGCTACCGGCATAACTATTGTTTTAGATAGTGCCCCCGCCGAACCCTCGTTCTTCATTATTTAAAATGTATGTTATGAGATCGAGCAAAGGAACAGCGCAATTTTTACTGATAGCTTTTGCCCTACTGGCGGCACTGGTCTATTTTTCTGTGAAGGATGCGGATAAAGACGACCAGAAACGGGCGAATGCTCCCCATAAGCAAGCGGCCAGGGCAGCTGCGGCGAAGGCCAATGAAGATGACTAATGCCGTCCTGCCAATATTGCATAAACAAGGGTCTTTTTTCCCACAGTTATAGAGTGATTTATCAACTATTATCCCCCCATGTGTATAACAAGTGAATAAGTATGGGTAAGATGGGGTAAAATCAAAATTTTTCTTACCGCTCAAAAAAATATATTTACCGCCCGAAAAAACGGGGGATGCGGAAATATAGAAATCTGAAAAGGTGAAAATGGCTTTCCCATTGGGTAATGGCTTACTGTTTAGCCAATTAACCAATTATCAACAGCCATCCCGGGGATGGTCTGTTTTTACGTAGGTTTGTGACTTAAATTAAATCGAGCACTGTGAGATTAAAGAGTTTAGAAATCAAAGGCTTCAAAAGTTTTGCCGACAAAACCGTACTTAATTTCGACGAAGGCATTACGGGCGTAATCGGTCCCAATGGCTGTGGGAAAAGCAATATCATCGACAGCATACGCTGGGTGATAGGCGAGCAGAAGATCAGCCATCTGCGGAGCGAAAACCTGGAGAGCCTGGTGTTCAACGGCTCCAAAACAAGATCGGCATCCGGTCTTGCAGAGGTAAGCCTCACCTTTGAGAATACACGCAACCTGCTTCCCACGGAGTTTAATACGGTGACCGTTACCCGCAAGTTTTATAAAAGCGGTGAAAGCGAATACCGTCTCAACGACGTACAATGCCGCCTGAAGGATATCCAGAACCTGTTTATGGACACCGGGGTGAGCACCGACAGCTATGCCATCATTGAGCTGGGCATGGTAGACGAAATCATTAAAGACAAGGAAAACAGCCGCCGCCGCATGCTGGAACAGGCTGCGGGCATCACCATTTATAAAACCCGCAAGCGCGAGGCGAAGCTGAAGCTGGATGCCACCGAGCAGGACCTTGCCCGTATAGAAGACCTCCTGTTTGAAATCAACAACCAGCTGAAGAGTCTCGAAAGCCAGGCGAAGAAAGCGGAGAAGTACCACGAAATAAAAAAAGAATACCGCGAGCTGAGCATCGAGCTGGCCAAGGCCGCGCTGGAAGGGTTTAACCTTACTTACCGCGACCTGAACGAACAGACGGAAACAGAGACCAATAAAAAAATACGCCTCGAAGCCGAAATAGCCGGCGAGGAAGCATCGCTGGAGCAGGAGAAAGTAGGTTTTATCGAAAAAGAACGTGCGCTGCAGAGCATGCAGCATTCGTTCAACGAGCTGTTGCAACAGTTGCGCAGTAAGGAAAACGAAAAGAACCTGGCCAGCCAGCGCCTCAACTTTTTGCAGGAAAAATCGGCCAGCCTGGAAGACTTTTTAAATAAAAGCGAAGGGCAGGAGAAGGGGTTGGAAGAAAGCATCCGGTTTACCCGCCAGCAAAGCGAGGAAGAGCAAAACAAGCTCGAAGGATTACAGGAGCAGCTGGAAGACTATAAAAGCAGCGTGGACGAGAAACGCAAGGTGTTCGACGAAAAGCGGGTGCATGTAGACAGCCTGCGCAGCGAAAACCTGACCATCCAGCGCAGCCAGTTCGAAGCAGAAAAGAAGGTGGCCGTGGCCGATACCTCTATCCAGAACCTGCAACGCGCGATGGCGCAGAACGAAGAAGAAACGGAAGTGCGCAACAGCCAGCTCAAACAGCTGGAAGAAGAGCGCATGATCAAAGAGCAGGAGCTGGAAAGCCGGCAGACCGACCTGCAGCAATTGCAGGAGCACCACGAAAGAACGCGCGAGCAGATACTGCAAACGCAGGCCGAAATGGAAACCCTGCGTCAGAAGCTGGCCGACGAAAGCCGCAGGCTGGACGCCCGCAGGAACGAGCACGACCTGCTGAAAAGCCTGATCGATAGCATGGAAGGCTATCCCGAGAGCGTGAAATTCCTGCACAAGAATCCCAGCTGGAACCATACGGCCCCCATTCTGTCGGATATCATTTATGTAAAGGAAGCGTATCGCGCCGCGGTGGAAAATGTGCTGGAACCCTACCTGAACTATTACGTGGTCAATAACCTGCAGGAAGGCCTGCAGGCGGTACACCTGCTGGATAATAATAAAAAAGGCAAGGCGAATTTTTTCCTCCTCGACAAGCTCGACGCAGCAGGTGCAGGTAATGACGCTGCCCATTCGGTACCCGATACCATTGCGGCGATGGACGTAATAGAGGTAGACGGAAAATACCGCAGCCTGGCGCAATACCTGCTGGGCAATGTATTGATCGCGGAAAGCGACGATGCGCTGACCAACAGCAATGGCGCCGTGGTGCTGGAAAAACATGGTAAATATGTAAAAGGGAAATACTCGCTCACGGGTGGCAGCGTAGGCCTGTTTGAAGGAAAGAAGATAGGCCGCGCCAAGAACCTCGAAAAGCTGGCCGAAGAAATAGCGACGCAGGATGTCGTGGTAAACGAATTAAAAGCCAACATCCAGGCCCGCCATAATGAAGTGATTGGCTACAACGAACAGCTGAAGGAAACCGCTATCAAACAGGCGCAGGAAGATATCAGCCGTTTGACCAACCAGGTATTCTCGCTGCAGAATAAAATAGAAAACCTGCATGCCTCCCAGCATACTTCGCAAAACCGCCTCGAAGAGCTGCAAATAAACCTGCAGCAAACTGCTGAGGGCGTGGAAGGCGTACGCGGCGAATGGGCGCAGCTGGTAACCCAGCTCAATGAGCTGGGCGAAAAGCTGAAAGCGCTGGAAGGTGACTATAAGGTAGCCGAAGCGGAATACAACCAGGTGATGGCCGGTTATAATGAATTCAACCTGCAGGTAACGCGCCAGCAGAGCAAGATAAGCGCCCTGAAGCAGGAGCTGGAATTCAAGACCAACCAGCTGAATGCGCTGAAGGTACAGATTGAGACCAATGCCTCCCAGTTTAAGCAAACACAGGAAAGCATTTCCGAAAGCGGGGAAGCGCTGAGCACCGCCGAGCAGGGGCATATCGGCCTGCTGCATCGCAAGCAGGAAGAAGAGCGTGCGCTGAACGAAGCTGATGCCGCTTATTATGTAATACGCAACCAGCTGAATGAACGCGAAAGCGAGCTGCGCCATAAAGTAAAAGAGAAAGACCAGCTGGAGCACCTGCTGGGCGAAATAAAAGACCGTCTCAACGAGCTGAAGCTGCAGCTGGCCGGTATGAAGGAACGCCTGCACGTGGAGTTCCGCATCAACCTCGACGACATCATCGACCAGGAACGTACCACCGAAATAGCTGTGGAAGAGCTGCAGGAGAAATGCGATCGTATGAAGAAGCGGCTGGAAAACCTGGGCGAGGTGAACCCCACGGCTATCGAAGCCTTTACGGAGATGAAGAAGCGCTATGATTTTATCCTGGAGCAAAAGAATGACCTGGTAACGGCAAAGGACAGCCTGCTGCAAACGATACAGGAAGTGGAAGCAACTGCCAACCAGCAGTTCCTGGAAACCTTTAACCGCGTGCGCGAAAATTTCCAGAAAGTATTCAAGGCCCTGTTTACCGAAGACGATACGGCCGATATGGTATTGGAAAACCCGGAGAACCTCGCAGAAACCGGTATCGATATTGTAGCTAAGCCCAAAGGCAAGCGTCCTTCGTCCATTTCGCAGCTGAGCGGTGGAGAGAAGACATTGACGGCAACGGCCCTGTTATTTGCCATTTACCTCATCAAGCCTGCGCCTTTCTGTATCCTGGATGAAGTGGATGCGCCGCTGGATGATGCCAACGTGGGCAAGTTTACCAGTATGATCCGCAAGTTCAGCGAGGAAAGCCAGTTTATCATCGTTACGCACAACAAGCAAACAATGGGTGCGGTAGATGTTATCTATGGTGTGACCATGCAGGAACCCGGTGTAAGCAAGCTGGTGCCGGTGGACTTTCGCAGCCTGAGCAATTAAACATATATAAGTAATTACATATAAAAACAGGTATGCCATACTTTTAAAGTATGGCATACCTGTTTTAGATCGTGTGCTTTTTACCGGCTTTTCGATGATAACGATCCGTTAGTAAATTTTCTGTATGTTTTAGTTAATATACTATTGGCTTGTGTTAATTGCACTGTTATCTTCGTCTCACTTTTTGAGGTTGCAATTCTTGTTTTTCAAGCAAGATGAGATGTCGGTCGGTGGTCGGCCGGCATTCTCTTTTTATACACGAATGGGAATGCGAATTGAAGCGAATTAGCGCAAATCTTTTGATACGAATGGAAACGCGAATGGTAGCTAATTAGCGATAATTAGCTACCATTCGCGTTTCTATTGGTGTTAGTTATTTTTCAAACCATAATATGGGGTATTCTCCCTTTGTTCCGCATACTTCCGGTTCTTTCTCTTCTTTTGCATATACCCAGTCGAGTATTTTTTTGCCGCCCAGCCAGGAATGCAGGTAGTAACGCATAAAGTGCACGCTGAGCGAGCGCCATACTTTTATTTTGAAAGGAGGGAGGGCTTTCTTAAAATATTCGGGGCTATGGGCAAAATAATACAATCTCCTGCCGGCATCTTTTTTCCCCATCAGCTTCGCGCCGCCGTCGAGGATACGGTTTTTAATGTATACAAAACCGCGGAAGGGCAGCATCCAGAAATTCATCCAGGGCGAGTGTTTAAACCATTCGTAAACGACCACGCCTTTGCCGCCGGTTTTGAGCAGGCGGTATAATTCTTTGATGGCGGTAGCCTGCTCGTCTTTAGGAATATGGTAGATGGTATTCAATGAAACAAAGCCGTCGATAACGCCGTCCTTAAAAGGCATATTGGTCATATCGGCCAGTATGCACAGCCCCTTGTCGCCCAGCTTGCGTTTGCATTCGCTGAGGGCGGTGAAGGAGAAGTCGACGCAGACGCGGTATTTATAGTGGGCGGAATATTGCAGGTAATCGGGGTATTGCAGGGCGCCGGAAGCGGCATCCATCATATAGGTGCCCGAGGGATTGAGGTAACGGCTTACGCGGTCGTGGCATTTTTTGATATAGTCCTGTGCAAAAGGGCGCAGATCTTCAAAAATAACGGCGTCTTCATAGTTGCCGGCCTCGTCGGTAAACCAGCCTTTCTGGTCATAAAAATTTTTTACCAACTGTTTGTCTTCGCTGATGGTGTCTTTGAGGAGTTTTGACTGGGAATCCACTACAGCCAGGTCCCTGAGCAGGAGCACGATTTCCTTGATAATGGGATATATATAAGTGCCGTCTGCCGTAATAAGCCCTTTTTTGATTTGTTCGGTCATCGGCTTACCGTCGGCCTGCCATAGCTGGTTGGCAGCGGCTTTTTGGTTGATGGCCTGTATTTCGTCGGCTGTCAACGCACGCAGGTCCTTACCGGTTATAGGGCACTTCAGAATCGCGATCCATTCCATTGGTCATCAGTTTAAAGTGGGCTAAAATAAGGTTTAACAATGATATGTCCAATAACGTCCTACATTAAGGTTTATTGGCGACGTCCCCCCAACATATTCCCGAAAAGGAGGCTTACCAGTCCAAAAACAAGCGCAAACGCCGCCAGCCAGCCCAACAACCAGGCCGGTTTAAAAAGCGAGGGTGGCCGCTGTGGTGAAAATACCAGCCGGCTGACCGTGACGTGTGTGGGAATAGGCCCGTATTTCGCCAGCAGGTACACCAGGTCGGCATCATGCGCAATGCCGGTGCTATACGCCAGGGAGCCATCATAGATAGGGCTCTCTACCCGGGCAGCCGTCAGCACCTCGTTATCACCCACCATGGCAATATACCGGCCAACATTGGCGGTGGTAAGTCGTTGCAGGCGGGAAGCGCCTGTTGTATTAAAGTTGAGCATTACCTGTTTCCCGGTTGTCCGCCTGCCGGATTCCAGGCGCGCATCTGTAATAAACGATTCATCCAGTATGGGCCTGGGCCCGGACTTTTTCAGGGCATAGAAATAAAGCATAGACTGACCCCTTTCCGCAGGGTCAAAAGGCTTCCCATACAAAAAAACCGCGTCCGGCGGCATACAGGCTTTTACAACCGGATCCTGCAGGTACCGGTTTAATACAGGGGTATCGGTTATAGGTACAAAGCCCACCTGGCCCGGTATGCCATAGTTAGGGTTTCCCGTAACAAATGAGCTCATATGCAGCAGCGAGAAGAAAGGATGCTTTTCCTTATCGGTGTTCAGCTCTTCGGTTTTGTCCGTTTTTTTCTTCAGCAGCTGTTCCACCGTTTCTGCTTTGGCCGTATCGCCCCGGACAACCTCCTTTTTTTTGATGGAAAGGCTGAGCAGGGAATCAGCGCGTAGCAGGAAAGGTAAGAACTCCTGTATGTTGTACAGCTCCCACCATTGCAGGGAGGAGCTGCCGGAAAGCAATGTTTTCAGCAATGCGCTGTCTTTAACGCCATCGGCCGAAAGGGTATAAACGCCGTCGTTTTTCTTTTTCAGGCTTCCATGAGCGCTGGCGGCGCTGAGTCTTTTTTGCAACAGGTCTATTGTACGGGCGTTACGGCCGCTGCTGTCATCGTACAGCAGGATGGAGCCGTGTACGGTATACAGGGGAACCGGGGCCTGGTTTTTCAGCAGCGAATGGAGGTCGTTGTTCTCGCGGATTTTTTGTACAAGGAAGAAGACGCCCAATACGAGGAAACTGCTAATAACCAGTGAAATTATCAAAGCTTTTACTATCCTATTCATACATTTGAAGCATGAAGATAAAAGTAAAAGGGATTCCTTTACTACTGTTTTTGCTCGCCGCCTGCAGCTCTTCCAAAAAGCTGGCAACGGCGTCCCCCGCGGACACAACCCGCGGAGGAACAGTGACTGCACCGCCAGCCGCCCCGGCGGCAGGCCTGGCCCGCACCGTCAAAACAGACCCGCTGCTGGAAGACCTGCTGAAAGCCTACCCCCAGTATTTCGATACCCTGCTGCAGCGCCGGGCGGATTTGAAAATGCAGATCATATATACGCAAATAGACCGCCAGGCCAATAACCAGCCTGTGTTTAAAACCTATTATTTCAATACAGACCCGGCCGACTATTTTTATCCTGCTTCCACCGTCAAGCTGCCGGTAGCGCTGCTGGCCCTGCAAAGGCTGCACGAGCTGCGGCTGCCGGGACTGGATCGCAACAGCTCCATGATAACCGAAGCGGCCTGGAGTGGGCAAACGCCGGTGTACAACGACCCCGCCACGCCCGACGGGCGCCCTACGGTGGCCCAGTATGTAAAAAAGATATTGCTGGTGAGCGACAACGATGCCTTTAACCGCCTGTATGAATTCCTGGGGCAGGAGTATATCAACGATCGCCTGCATAAAATGGGGTACGAGGATGCGGAAATACTGCATCGCCTGGATATATTCCTGGCGCCCGATGAAAACCGGCATACCAATCCCCTCAAATTTTTCGACCCCGCCGGAAAAATATTGTACGGCCAGCCGATGCAATACAATGAAACCAAATACAGCCAGCGAAACGATTCACTGGCCAGCGCCTATATCAGCGGCGGCCAGCTGGTGAACCACGCCATGAACTTCTCGGGAAAGAACCGTATTTCGCTGGATGATTTGACCAATATACTGAAGAGCGTGCTGTTTCCCGCCGCCGTTCCGGCCAGGCAACGGTTCAACCTTGCCCCGGACGATTATAAGTTTGTGCGGCAGTATATGTCGCAGTTCCCGGGAGAGAACATTTACCCCGCCTATGACAGCAGCTATAACGATGCGTATGTAAAGTTTCTCCTGTATGGAACGGAAAAAGGTAAGCTGCCTAAAACGCTGCGCATCTTTAACAAGGTAGGGGATGCTTATGGCTGCCTTACGGATGTGGCTTATGTAGTCGATTTTGATAAAAAGGTAGAGTTTATGCTGAGCGCGCGTATTTATTGCAATGCCGATGGCGTGCTGGGCGATGATAAATACGATTATGACAATATGGGCTTCCCGTTTATGAAGCACCTGGGAGAAGTGGTGTATCAATACGAGTTGCAGCGCCCGCAGGTCCGCAAACCCGATTTGAATGAATTTAAAATGACGTACGACAAATGAGTGCTGTCCTTATGAACCGTTTTTTATGGCTGTGCCTGTGTGGAACTGTTTTTTTTGCTGCCTGCAAAAAAAGCGCGGGCGGCACCACCCGTTTGCTGGTGCACAATGCCAGCATCAGCACGACCAATTTGGCAGTGCTATGGGGCGGTGTTTCCGTTACCTCGTCGGCGCTGGCGCAGGGACAAACAACAGGCGCCGCCGCGGCGCCCTATGTATCGCTGCCCGCAGGCACCGCCAATATCGTATTGAAATCGGGCACGACCGTTTTGCTGGATAAAAATATATATGGCGGCGCAGCTACCAACAGCAGCGTGCTGGTATACAACGGCAGCGCCGGCGCTTCTTCGCTGAGTGTTGTATTGATGACAGATGATTTGACACTGCCCGATACGGCCTATGCCAATTATCGCATTATCAATTGCGTGCCCGATACGGCCGCAGATATCATCCTGCGTAACGCCACCGACACCATTACCGTTTCCGGCAAAGCCTTTATCGGCACCACCACTTCGGGCAGCAGCCTGCAAGCCTTTGCCACCATAAAACATGGTACTTATAAACCGCTGATTTATAAAGCCGGCACTACAACACCGCTATTATCGGCCGACAGCGTCGTATTGGGCGCGCAAAAGGCCTATTCGCTCATTTATTCCGGGCTGTCTACGGCCAGCGGCGCGGGCGGTCTTAAGCTATCGCTTATCTATCACCCGGTCGACTGACATATAGAATGACACGGTGAGCCGCCCCTTTTGAGGCGGTGGGCAAGGGCGACCCACCGTGTTGCAACGAACAATCGTAAGCCTTTAATGACAGGAAATGCTTTTGTATTCCGGGCCGATTCAAATACTTTTGCAACCTCAATTGTAAAAACACATGCAACTTTCATCAGTACTTCAACGATTCAATGAGCCTGAAACACTGAAAATGGCCAAGCTCGGAAGAGAATTACGGGCTAAAGGAATTGATGTCATCGATTTAAGCCTGGGTGAGCCTGATTTTGATACACCCGTACACATTAAAGAGGCTGCCAAGAAAGCAGTAGATGATAACTATTCTCATTATACACCGGTAGCCGGCTACCTCGATTTGCGCGAAGCAGTTTGCGCCAAGCTCAAGCGTGATAATAACCTCGATTATAAACCCGAGAATATCGTGGTAAGCACCGGCGCCAAGCAAAGCCTGGCCAATGCGATACTGGCGGTGGTAGACGACGGCGAAGAAGTGATCATCCCCACACCTTACTGGGTTACCTACAGCGAGCTGGTAAAAATTGCCCGCGGCAAAGTGGTTGAAGTAAGGACCAGCGCCCAAAGCGGTTTTAAGATAAGCCCTAAAGAGCTGGAAGCCGCCATTACGCCCAAAACAAAGCTGTTCATGTTCTCTTCTCCCTGCAACCCCTCGGGAGCCGTGTACAACAAGGCGGAGCTGGAAGCGCTGGCGAATGTGTTCCGTAAGCACCCCAATGTTTTTATCATCTCCGACGAGATATATGAATACATCAATTTCGCAGGCGGCCATGAAAGCATTGCCCAGTTTGGTGATCTGAAAGATCGTATCATCATCATCAACGGCCTGAGCAAGGGTTTTGCCATGACCGGCTGGCGCCTCGGTTATATTGCCGCTTCTGTGGAAGTAGCCAAAGGTTGCGAAAAGCTGCAGGGCCAGTTTACCAGCGGCGCTACCGCCGTTACGCAACGCGCCGCCATCGTGGCGCTCCTGGGCGATCTGCGTCCTTCAAAGGAGATGACGGAAGAATTTACCCGCCGCCGCAAGCGCGTGCTGGAAATTATCAAAGATATTCCCGGTGTTACCTGTTTTCAGCCCGAAGGCGCTTTCTATATATTTCCCGATGTAAGCGCTTACTATGGCAAGAGCGATGGTACTAATACCATTACCAACTCGGGCGATTTCTGTATGTACCTGCTTAACACGGCCCACGTATCATCTGTTATGGGTGAAGCATTCGGCGAGCCCAATTGCGTTCGTTTTTCCTTTGCCAACAGCATGGAGAATATCGAAAGAGCATGGGTGAGGATTAAGGAAGCGCTGGCGAAGCTGAAATAAAAGCTGTTAGCTGCAAGCTACAAGCTTCAAGCCGTTTGCTGCGAATATGCTTGCAGCTTGTGGCTTACGGCTTGTAGCTTTTTTTATGCCATTACCGCAATCATCTCCAGCGCCACTTCCGCCAGCGTGGTATCTCCTTCTATTGATATATGCTGCTCAATGTCTTTCCTGCGCCAGCTTTTGGTGAAGAGCTTCCAGGCTACCGATCCGTCGATGATGATATGGGCGGTTACCGGCGCGTCATTTGTTTTGCTCAGCTGCCATTTGCCGTGGTGGGCCAGGAACCAGTGCCCGCCGCCTTCTCCGCTGATGCTCACCTGTACAACGGTGCCGTTGGGAACGTTTGTATCGCGGTAAGTATACGGCAGCGCCATCATAAAAGTATCCAGTACGGGATAATACAGTTCAGCGGTCAGGATGCCGGGCCGGCCAACCGCATCGCGTACCTGCTGCTGGTGATGCCATTTCTCGGTGTACTCGCGGGCGATATGAAACCAGTTGGGCGATTCCTCGTCGCCGGCCCAGCTTACGGCAAAAGGGGCAGGGGCCTGCAGGTTGGCGGCTTCCATTAATGCGCTGTACTGATTGCCGGTAGCTTCCAGCCAGTCGGTGAGCATTGCCGGGCTCACGCGTTTCATGGCCATTACCCAATCGGCATTGATACGGTTGAGAAAGGCAACCAGGTTGTCAAATGAATCAATGGCGCCGGCATTGATGCCATGGTAATGATCCCGGAGCGAAGAAATAGTGCGGATATTGCCGTCCAGCAGGTGGGCGGCTACATCCTTTACATTCCATTGCCGGGCAACGGTGGGTTTTTCCCATTCTTCCGGCGTAAGCGAGCGAAGCAGGGCGATGAGCTTTTTATCCAGCGGCTTGAAAAGATGCGTCGTGTTAATCATGGTATATAAGTTGTCTCCTCTATAATATATAATTGAAGTGGTTTTTAGTAAATTTAGCCCCTATGGATGAAGCAGCAAAAACGGTGATGTTTCGTAACCGGTTGACGAAAGTGTACCGCCATTTAAGCAAACAGGCCAAACGGCAGGGTATTACCTGCTATCGCCTGTACGATCGCGACCTGCCGGAATTCCCGCTTATCATCGACGTATATGAAGACAGGGTGTACCTGTCGGAATACCGTGCAAAACACCAGCTTTCGGAAGAAGCCTACGAATCATGGCTTGGCAACAGCCTGCAGGTAATAGCAGAAGTGGTGCAGGTGCCGGACGATCATATCCATCTCAAGCAGCGCCGCCGTAAGGAAGGGCGGCAGGACCAATACCAGAAAACAGGGGAGGAGGGCAATGTTTTTTTTGTAAAGGAAGGCGGGCTCTCGTTTAAGGTAAACCTGTCCGACTACCTCGATACAGGCCTGTTTCTCGACCACCGCATCACGCGCGGTATGATAAAGGCGGCGGCGGCGGGTAAAAGAGTGCTCAACCTGTTTTGTTATACCGGCTCTTTTTCGGTGTATGCAGCTGCGGGCGGAGCGGCATCGGTGGTGTCGGTCGACTTATCGAAGACCTACCTGGCCTGGGCAGCCGATAATTTCAGGCTGAATAATTTATATATTCCCGAACAGCATGCTTTTGTGCATGCAGATGTAGTGGCCTGGCTCGATGAAGCGCCCGCAGATAGCTATGATATCGTAGTGCTGGACCCACCCACGTTCAGCAACAGCAAGCGAATGGATGATTTTTTCGACATACAACGGGATCATGTGCCGCTTATCAACAAATGCCTCCGGGCCATGACAGCAGGCGGCATCCTGTATTTTAGTACCAACTTCACCAAATTCCAGCTGGAAAAAGAACAGATAGCTGCCACTTCCATTGCCGATATTACAAAGGCAACGACACCGTTTGACTTCGAGGGAAAGCTGCGGAGATGGTGTTTTAAGATCGTTAAATGAGTTTTAGGCGTGCCACGGTCTTTTGCTTAGCCAGGGTAACCGTGGCACGCCCATTTACTACGCCGCGCTGGAAGATATATATCTCACCAGGCTTCTCTTGGCGATGGGCAACAGGGTTTCTTCCACCGGGTAGGTAAGATTTACTTCAATGGAGTAAACGGCAGGATTAGGGAGCTCCGATTTGGTGCGGATCAGCTCTGCCTTGATGTTTTCGTAGCTGTTGGCGATATTACGTTTCCAGTCGGCGATAAATTCGGTACGGATGGAACGGTATTTTTCGTCGTGCTTTTCAAATATGCTGAGGCGGTACTGGTATACGCTGGTCTGGCGGCCGCTGCCCTCGTTGAGAAAGAAATAGCCTTCGTTAATATCCAGCGGAATAATGCCTACGGGAAAGATAATGAGCTGGTTTTCGATAAACTCATAGATTTCCGTGCCGCTGGTGATGGCCGTGCGAAGCTCGTCGACCGAATAATGGATGATAGATTCCAGCTCTTCCATGATCTCATCGTCCTGTATCATCTGTTCGTACAACAGCTGCAGTTTTTCCATTTGTATACCGGTCAGTCGTTTGGGAAAATGGTCCTGCAGGAATTTTTTGTTTTCCCGGAAGGCCACCAGGTTGTTGTAATGAAAGATGAGGTCTGATAGTTGGGGATAGAGCTTGCTTTCGATGAAATAGGAGCTCACCTCCTGCAAATACGCCAGCAGGGTGTACTTTTTCAGCTCAAAGTCGATATAACCCTCGGCAAACCAGGTTTCGGAAAGGGCTTTCATACGAGTATGTTTTGGTGAATCAATAGCCTTATGCTGCTGCGCCTTATGTATAAGACACATAAAAGCGTTTTCCAGTCTACTATGAATGTACAAAAAAAGCGTTAAAATTCAAAGCCGCTTTTGGGTAACGAAGAGAACCATGCTATTAGTATGCGCGGTTGACGCTGGGCATGAGGGTACGGAAGATAACGGGTTGCAGCAATACCGCTTTGACTTTGCGGCCATCCAGCAGTGCGGGAAGATAGGAGCAGCTTATCAGCTGCTGTATCCGCAAGGCCTCGTTGTCCAGGCTGGGGCTTACCGACCGAAAGACGCTGAAGTCGAACGCTTTGCCGGTTTCATCAATATGAATAGCTATTGTTACCGTGCCCTGTTCCTGGCTGCGGATGGCTTCCGCCGGGTATCTTATGTTGTACATTATAAACCGCATATATTCTCCCGAGGCCATCAATCTTATAGGCATCCTGTCCAGCCTGGCGGGCGTTATCCTGCCTGTTGCGTCTATTGTCAGGCCCTTGCTATTTGCTGAATCGGTGCGTTCTTTATTTCTGAAGTCGGTTACCTCGCCGTTGTCATAGCTATAGTTGATTTCCGGCTTGCCGGTGATCATATAAAACTCCCAGGTACCGGTAGGATATCCCTGGCTGAAATGTTTAACGGCCAGTATCGTGGAACCCATGTATTCCGTCCAGGTGCTATCGGGTTTGTTGTTGTTGTAGAAGCCGGAAGTGATTAGTTTGTCATTGTGGTATTTTTTGTATTCCCCCTGTCGTATG
>Ga0307508_10002858_pt1 | contig 17912 bp, 16 predicted proteins | sample 9_EM_MG_FD_203089 | JGI IMG/M metagenome (GOLD analysis project Ga0307508, IMG submission 203089) | Populus trichocarpa ectomycorrhiza microbial communities from riparian zone in the Pacific Northwest, United States - 9_EM | ecosystem: Host-associated > Plants > Roots > Unclassified | place... | reverse complement strand
GGCAAGCTGTGATTCCACAGAGGGAAGGAAAAGTATAAAGGAAGGGCGCGGTAGCTAGTCTGGAGATTCTTCTCCATGCAATATATTATCTATACACCTGGACCTACCTTTACCCATCTCTGAGCGGCGTGACGAAACCAGGGCCGGGATCTCGGATCACTTGCGCCGATGACTACCAGGTCATCCGGCAGCGCGAGGAAGTGATCCGGGATCGCCTACGACGAATGACATCGAGATATGATTATCTATCTACCTTCACCTACATTCACACATCTCTGAGTGGCATGACAAGAGCAGCGCCGGGATCTCGGATCACTCGTGCTGATGATCACTGGGTCATCCAGCAGCACGACAAGTGATCCAGGACCACCTATGACGGACCCGCAACACTGCCGCGCATAACGGGCCACGCCAGACAGAACGGAACACCGCCGCGTATGCCGCACTGGGCGGAACGGGAGACCGCCGCGCATGCCGCCCCAGGCCGAACGGAAGAACGCTGCGCATGCCACACCGAGTAGAACGGAAGAACGCCGTGCGTGCTGCGCTGGGCAGAACAGAGGACTGCTGCGCACACCGGGCCGTGCCAGACAGAACGGAACACCTATGCCGCTCTGGGTAGAACGGAACACTGCCGCGCATACCGGGCCGCACCAGACAGAACGGAACACCGCCGCGTATGCCGCACCGGGCGGAACGGGAGACCGCCGCGCATGCCGCCCCGGGCGGAATGGAAGAACATCGCACATGCCGCGCCGAGCAGAATGGAAGAACGCCGCGCGTGTCGCGCCGGGCAGAACGGAGGACCGCCGCGCACACTGGGCCGCGCCAGACAGAACGGAACACCTATGCCGTGCCGGGCAGAACGGAACACCGCCGTGCATACCAGGCCGTGCCAGACAGAACGGAATACCGCCGCGTATGCCGCACCGGGCAGAACGGGAGACCGCCGCGCATGCCACCCCGGGTGGAGCGGAAGAATGCCGGGCATGCCGCGCCGAGCAGAACGGAAGCACGCTGCGCGTGCCACGCCAGGCAGAACGGAGGACCGCCACGCACACTGGGCTGCACCAGACAGAACGGAACACCTATGCCGCGCCGGGCTGAATGGAACACCGCCGCGCATACCGGGCTACGCCAGACAGAATGGAACACCGCCGCGCATAGCGGGCCGCACCAGACAGAACGGAAGACCTCCGCGCATGCCGTACCGGGCGGAACGGAAGACCGCCGCGGATTCTACCCCGGGTGGAAAGGAAGGACGCCGCGCATACCGCGCCGAGCAGAATGGAAGACCGCTACGCATGCCGCACCGGGCAGAACGGAAGACCGCCGCACACACCGAAGGCCGCACCGGACAGGACAGAAGACCGCCGCGCATGAGGGAAGTCTGCCACGCATACCGCAGGCCATGCCGGGCAGGAAGGAAGATGACAACGATGATGCCATGCCGGGCAGGAAGGAAGACGACAACGACGATGCCACGCTGGGTGTCAAGATCCTGCTTTGACTACTCCGTGCTGCTCGACAGCTAACATAGGCTCGGTTCTTCGGGGCAAGCTTGTGATCACACTTCCGGCGTACTCACGCGCCGCTCGTAGTCACACTTCTGGCGTACTCACGCGCCTCTCGTAGTAACACTTCCGACGTACTAACGCGCCACTCGTCATCTCGCGGTATCCGTCACGCCCGGCATGGTCTCGTCGCGGTCCTCTCACACGCCTTGCATGGGCTCGTTGTTCTCGTGGTATCCGTCATGCCTGGCGTGGTCTCATCGCGATCTTCTCACACTCCTTTGCGTGGGCTCGTGGTTCTTATCGGGGTGGTGGTCGCAGCGCCGGTTCACGGGTAGACAGAGGTAGGTCTGTGGAGAGAGATAATAGATTGCGTGGAGAAGAATCTCCAGACTAGCTACTGCACCCTTCCTTTATACCTTTCCTTTCCTCTGTGGAATCACAGCTTGCCCATAAGACTGACACAGTTCCTCCCTAGCTCATCATGACTCAATCGCCGCGCCCAAGGAAAACACATGATCGTACTTGGCCACCGCGCGGCCAACACTCTACTCGCGGCAACAGGAGAAAGGACGTGCAAGCAGTAACAGTAAAGGAAAGGAAGACTGACGTACAACTTAATCAAGGGAAAACAATACTTGTAACAAACATGGGAGAAGGACGCGCAAGCTCAATCAATGGTAGACAACAAACGTAGCGGACAGGAGAAAGGACGCACAAGTAACATAACGGAGACGAAGGAGAGAGGTCTAGACTGGCCAGCGGTCAGGGATATCACTACCGGAGCGATATGGTGGAGATCGGTCGAGGCGCCTAAGCGCAGAGGATGACCGCGGCTGCGGCAGCGGAAACGAGGACGAGCCACAGGGCGACAAGGGTGAGAGTGGCACCGGCGCCGGTGCCAAGGAGCCTGTCGCGCCAGGTTCGTGACAGTACGTCCCCTGTCCAGACCGAAGCTCCGGCGAGGTCATGTCGGGTCATCAGGGCCCGGCAGCGGATGGGGGTGAGGTAGATGCGGACGGGCCGACTAGCCTGCTGCTGTGCTTGGAGTTGTTCGTTCATTCGCTGTTGTTCGGTGATGATGGCTCCCAGGGTATTGGTCATCTGCTGGAGTTGCTGTTGGTCCACGTAGTGGAACTCGTTCATCCGCTGGGCGAGTGTCCGGTGTACGACGTGATTGTGGCGGGCATCCCGGGTGGTTGTTTGATGTATCATGGTGACGATTTCCCCCAGGAGGGCGAGTTGCTCGTCCTGTAGTGCCGCAGTCGCGGCCGCGCGGTTTATGTTTTCCTGATCTTCCTGTGGTGGCATGATGTCCGCCAAGGTTTCACGTGGGGCTGCAGCGCTGCAGCGGAGGTGGTGGTTTTCCATGTTCACGAGGAACCAGCATTCGGGGCAGACCCGCTTTCCTTGGTGCCAGTCCGCGCATGCTTTGACGGGGTTGAGGCGTCGTTCACGGGTTACTTCGAGTAGTTCGTTAGGGTGTGGGAGCGGGCAGTCGCAGTTTGTCGCTCGGCGGCAGCGGCTTCGGCACGGGTAGTAGTTGTTGTCCTTGCTCTGGGGGTGGGTGTTGCAGTAGTCATCGTAGCAGGCCGTCCAGTGCAGAGATGCGTGGTCGTTGGTACAGGGCTGTCCTGCAGCGGACAGTGGGGGCGAAGGTGCGGCTGGAGGGGCGCCCCATCCGTCGGTCATGGTGGCGGCCATGCCCCAGTCATTGTTGGGTTCGTTGGTGGGTAGTTCGGTTTGTTCGTAATCGGTGCAGGTTGTGATGGGAAATTCGGAGGTGCGGCTGTGGCCAGCGAAGGTCCAGCCTTTGTTGGTGTCGACAGTGGCGGTGGTGGACACATCGGGTTTTTAGAGTTCGGGTGCAGGTTTCTGAGGGTATTCCTCGTGGAACTGGCGGACGAGGTTGGGTGAGTTTTCAAAGTTGCGGGCGGGATACCAGGTACGATCGGGGTTGTGGAAACCGGTCCACTTGACTCGATACTGGATCTGGTTTCTATGGTGTCGGGAGTCAAGGATTTTCTCTACTTCCCACTCTTGCTGTTCTTGGATGATCACAGGTGGTGGCGGTGTTTGTTGGTGTCCCGGGATGGGTTCGGTGCTGGCTGTGGGTTCGAGGAGGCTGATGTGGAAAACTGGGTGGATCCTGACAGTGGCCAGTAGGTCCAGTTTATATGCTCTTGATCCTACCTTCTCGAGGATGGTGTACAGGCCTATCTGCTTGTGGTCCAGTTTGTTCGATGGTCGGGTTGTCCGGATGTATTTCCATCGTAGCCAGACCCTGTCGCCTGGGTTAAGTACCGGGTCCGGATGTCGTGCTTTGTTGGCTTGCTCTGCTTGTGTTATTTGGGCCTCCTTAATCTCTGCTCGAAGTTCTTCATGCAACCTTCTCAATGCCGCAACATATTCCACTACTTCCGGGGTCTCCTCGTTCCGGGTGTCAAGGTCTGGCAGGAAACAAGGGTGATATCCATAGTTGGCAAAGAAGGGGGTTATTCTTGTGGTTCCGGTTTGTGTGTTGTTGTAGCAGAATTTGGCAATTGGCAACAACCTTTCCCAGTCGTCCTGTTGGTAGTTGCAGTATGCCCAGAGATACTGCTCGAGGGTGGCATTGGCTCTTTCCATTTGTCCGTCCGTTTGTGGGTGGAAGGCTGTGCTGAGGGTACGTGATATCCCAAATGCTTCCGTTACTCGTCCCCAGAAGTCTGAGGTAAACAGGGACCCTCTGTCCGATACAATACTGCTTGGCAGTCTGTGGGGTCTTATTACCTGTCGGAGGAAGTGGTCTGCCAGGTCTTTGGGGTTCATGGTGCCCTGGCAGGCGACAAAATGTCCCATCTTTGTGAGGCAGTCGATTATTACCCATAATGCGTCTTTTCCGTTGCTCATCGGCAGCGCGGTGATAAAGTCCATTGATATCGTGTCCCATGGCTGGTGTGGGAGTTCGAGTGGCTTTAGAAGTCCAAATGGCGCGTGTCGGATTGGCTTGATGCAATGGCAGGTGTCACAGTGGTTGACGTATCTATGGATGTACTTTTGTTGCCCTGGCCAGTAGAAGCTTCGGCTAACAAGTTCCAGGGTTCTTGCTCGGCCCGGGTGTCCCGCGGCTTGCGCGTCATGCTGGTCCCTTAATATGCGTAGTCGTAGGGTGTCGTCGTCCGGGATCCATATGAGGCCGTCATACATTAGCAACCCACTGTTTTCCTCACATAACCCTAGCACGATCTTTCCGTTGCGGGTGGTCCCGCTCGCCTTTTTCCTCCGGATTTCTTGGATCTCTTTATCTGCTGCGCTTAGTGTCCCGATTTCATTCAGGAGTTCCTTGTCTATCTCGAGCTTGATGGTTTCTGTTGTATTGGCCTGGAGTGCTTCGAACGCTTCTTCGGGTAACAGGATTTGGCCGTGGTTCTGCCGATGCTTCATATCCCCTTCCCAGGGAGAGTCTCCTGACTCTCTAGAGAGGATGTCTGGCTTGCCGGCCAATTTCCTGGGTCGATACTTGATCACAAAGTCATAGTTAGCTAATCGCTCACCCCACCGGGCTTGTCGCAAATTGAGGTCTTTTTTTGTTTTCCAGTATTCGAGGTTTTTGTGGTCGGTCAGGATCATGATTTTTGGTCCCGTTGTTTTACAATAGGTATCCCATTTTCGTAGTGCGTCGACTATCGCCAGTAACTCCTTATCGTGGATGTCGTAATTGCACTCCGGGTCTTTGAGTTTCCTTGAGTAGTATGCTACAGGGTGCAGGATTCCCTTTTCATCGGGTTGTGAGCAGATTGCTCCTATGGCGTAGTCGGAGGCGTCTGTTCCGATGGTGACGGGTTGTTCCGGATTGAAGTGTTGTAGTATAGGTTCCGTGATCATTGCTTTCTTGAGCATCTCAAATGCCTCTTGTTGTTTATCCCTCCATTCCCATCCTTTTTCCTTCCTTATGAGGGAGGTTAGGGGTGTCGTGATTTTGCTGTAGTCTCTGATAAAGCGCCGGTAAAAGTTGGCAAAGCCGAGGAAGCTCTGGATTCCTTTAACGTTTGTTGGTTCCTTCCATTCTTTGATGGTCCGGATTTTTTCTTCGTCTATTCGCAGTCCCTGCGGTGATATGACGTATCCCAAGTATTCTATTTCCGTTGTATGGAATTCGCATTTAGATGCTTTCAGTGTGAGCTCGGTTTCCTCAACTCGTCTCAAGATTGTCTGGACGTGTCTCCGGTGGTCTTCCAGATTTTGCGAGAAGATGAGGATGTCATCCAGATATGCCACACAGAAGATATCAAGGTATTCGCTCAAAATCTCGTTCATCCATCGTTGGAACGACGCCGGTGTATTGGTCAACCTGAAAGGTATGACCCAGTACTTGTATAGTCCGTACCGGGTTCGGAAGGCTGTTTTCCATTCATCTTCTGCAGCGATTCAGAGGTTGTAGTAGGCATCTCGGATATCTAGTTTGGTGTAGATGGTGGCATTGCATAGTTGATCCAGGGACTCTCTGATTAATGGCAATGGTGTCCAGTCTTTGATTGTGATCTCATTCAGTTGTCGATAATCCACACATAGGCGTAGTCCCCCGTCCTTCTTCTTGACAAAGTGTATTGGCGCCCCAACCGGGGAGGTGGATGCCCGGATCCATCCCCGTTTCTCATTGACTTCTAGGTATTCCTTGAGAGCCTTCATTTTTTCTTCGTTCAGGGGTCGCAGGGGCTCGTACGGGGGCGTCTTTTCTTCCTCCAGTGGAATGTGGTGGTCGTGAGCGCGGAGGTGCCGTAGGTTCTTTTTCGGTGAATACTTCGAGGAACTCATGATATTCCAGCGGAATTGGGTTTTTGCGGGTCTTGGAGGTTTCCTTGATTTTGCTGATGACGGTCTGGCATACTTCCCATGGGTCTGTTTCGCCAATCTCCCAATTTTTCAGTGTTTTCCTGTAGTATTGCCCCGTGGCCTTTTCTTCCAGGACCATGTTCGCTCTTGGTGAGCTAGGTAAGCATTTTTCGGCACAGTGGTCCAAGTGGAATTTCACAGTATGATTCTTCCACCCTATCACCAGATCATGGAGCTTGAGCCATAGGAGTCCTAGGATGATTGACGCATTTCCGATTGTGATGCAGTGTAGCCGGATGTCTTCCTCGTGATGATTGATTGTGAGGTGGACTTGGGCGTTGTGGGTTACTGGCCTGCCGGTGACTTCGCTCCCATCCACGGTCAGGACCCGTCTTGGTGTCCCTTTTTGCTGTATTGGGATTCCACTTGCTTCGGCGTAAGCCTTGTCGACAAAGTTCTCGGATGCCCCGCTGTCCACTAGGGCGGTGGTGTTGTGTTCGTTTCCGTCGGTTCCTATGATTCGTACTTTGATCATGATCTTCTCTTCGCGGTCGTACCTGGTTGTTCGTATTCTGTAGGGTTGGTCTGGTTCTGCAACGGGTTTCTCCCTCGGATGGCTGTTGCCTAGGCCTATTCCCGAGGGCTGTCGTTTCCCGCCGGTTCGGGTTCTTTCCCAGCTTCATTGTTTATGGTGTCTTCTTCGTACGTGGCTTCCGCTGCCCAGTATGGCCTTCTCCATGGGGCTCGTGCTTTCTTGGGCTGGGGGCATTCCTTCGCAAAGTGCCCCTTTTTTCCGCAATTGTAGCATTCGTCCGTTTGTGGTCGTCAGGGGAACCGGGTCGGCGTTCTTGGTGCGAACTTGAACCGTCGGGTAGGATCTAGGTCCATTGGGTCCCCCGGGGCGCTGACGGGTTCTTTCGTGTGGACATGGAAGCGCGCTTCTGGACTAGCCGCAGGGCACTGACTAATGACTCCAAGGTTGCATAGGCGGCTGTCTGTTTTGATGGCCGCGGTGGCGTAGTCTACCAGGACGGTGGCTGGTACTTCGCTCATGACCCAATGCCTTTTTACTTCTGGGTATAATCCGTCTCGAAATCGTGCGATGCATACGTTGTCCGCGTACAGGAGATCTGCTTTGATTCGTTGGAATTCCGCCCAGTAGGTTGCTGCCGTCCGGTTTCCCTGCTGGATTTTCTGGAATTTTTCGAAGGCTATTTCCTTGGCATCCACCTGGCCAAAGGCGTTCTTCATGTTAGTTTTCAGTTCTTCCCATGTTAGGTTGATTCCTCCCTCCTGGTTCAGGAAGGTTTCCACCCAGTTCCATGCCACCCCCCGGAGTAGGAAGGATACATATCCCGTTTTTTTCTCATCGTCGTCGAATCGATTTCCCTCTGTTCTAAACTTCAGCTCGCACTGGGCCAGGAACGTTTTGAATTTTGCTTTTTCTCCTTCGAACGGTTCGGGGTCCCGGAGCTTTGGGTAAGTGGTCTGCGGCGGTCTGTTGCGTGCCGCTAGGAGGGCCTGCAACATTTCCGTTGTCAACAGGTGGGGTCCTTCCGTCATTCTTCTGGTCTGTTCTGGTGACTCCGGGGTCTGTGGCCTGGATCTTTGCTCTGGGGTTACTGGACTCGGTACTCGGTGGTCGTCAGGGACGTCCCTAAATTCGCTCAGGTTGAGGGGGTCCGGGGACTCCACCGTGTCTTTCTTGTTGCTATGTCAGGTGTCGATAGGGAGACGTAATCTAGTGTCAAGATCCTGCCTTGACTACTCCATGCTGCTCGACAGGTAACGTAGGCTCGGTTCTTCAGGGCAAGCTCGTGATCACACTTGCGGCGTACTCACGCACCGCTCGTAGTCACACTTCCGGCGTACTTACGCGCCGCTCGTAGTCACACTTCCGGCGTACTCACGCGCCACTCGTAGTCACACTTTCGACATACTCACGTGCCGCTCGTAGTCACACGTCCGGCATACTCATACGCCGCTCGTAGTCACACTTCCAGCGTACTCACACGCCACTCATAGTCACACTTTCGGCGTACTCACGCGCCGCTCGTAGTCACACTTCCAGTGTACTCACGCGCCGCTCGTAGTCACACTTCCGGCGTACGCACGTGCAGCTCGTCGTCTCGCGGTATCCGTCACGCCCGGCGTGGCCTCGTCGCGGTCCTCTCACACGCCTTGCGTGGGCTCGTTGTTCTCGCGGTATCCGTCATGCCTGGTGTGGTCTTGTCGCGATCTTCTCACACGCCTTTGCGTAGGCTCGTTGTTCTTATTGGGGTGGTGGTCCCAGCGCCGGTTCACGGGTAGACAGAGGTAGGTCTGTGGAGAGAGATAATAGATTGTGTGGAGAAGAATCTCCAGACTAGCTACTGCACCCTTCCTTTATACCTTTCCTTTCCTCTGTGGAATCACAGCTTGCCCGCAAGACTGACACAGTTCCTCCCTAGCTCATCATGACTCAATCGCCGTGCCCAAGGAAAACACATGATCGTACTCGGCCGCCGCGCGGCCAACACTCTACTCGCGGCAACAGGAGAAAGGACGTGCAAGCAGTAACAGTAAAGGAAAGGAAGACTGACGTACAACTTAATCAAGGGAAAACAATACTCATAATGAATATGGGAGAAGGACGCACAAGCTCAATCAATGGGAGACAACAAACGTAGTGGACAGGAGAAAGGACGCACAAGTAACATAACGGAGACGAAGGAGAGAGGTCTATACCGGCCAGCCATTGGGGATATCACTACCGGAGCGATATGGCGGAGATCGGTCAAGGCGCCTAAGCGCGGAGGATGACCGCGGCTGCGGCAGCGGAAACGAGGACGAGCCACAGGGCGACAAGGGTGAGAGTGGCACCGGCGCCAGTGCCAAGGAGCCTGTCGCGCCAGGTTCGTGACACCGGGCATGAAGAAAGATAACAACCACAATGCCACACCGGGCATGAAGGAGGACGAGCACGATGAGTGAGTGGCAATCACTTGCGCCAAATGACACCGAAACACGAGTAGCGATCCGAGATCGCTCAAGAACAATGAGCGAATGATACCGTGCTCCAGTAAAGACCACTGGGTGGCAGTAGACGAAGACCGCGTAAGACCTAGCACAGCTGCACGGAAGGCTGGGAGCACGACACCTTGCCAGTGAGAAAGGCACGCCGAGGAGCTACGTTGCCTGTCGAGCCCAAAACAGAGAACGAAAGTCGGGGTCAGGTTTTTTGACACAAACGGATGGCCAAACCGAGAGGGTCAATCAGTCAATTGAACCCTACCTCCGTACATTCTGCAACTATGAACAGAACAACTGGAGTGAGATGTTGCCAATAGGTGAATACGCCTACAACAACTCAGTGACTATGGCCACGGGGCTGTCGCCTTTGTACGCGAACTATGGTTTTCATCCACGGATATCATGGCCAGTAGAGATAGAGGCAATGAACCCGGCAGGTAGGAACTATGGGCATTGGATGGTCAGTGTCGATGCGTTTTGCAAAAAGACATTGGAGCGTACTCGGGAACGAATGAGCCGTTACTATGACAAGAGATCCAAGGAGGCTCCCAAAATGAAGGTCAGAGATCTTGTGATACTTAGCAGCAAGAACCTAAGGAACTGGCATCCGTCAAAGAAACTCGATCACAAGATGCAAGGTCCATTCGAGATTGAAAAGATTGTGTCTCCAAACGCAGTAATGCTTAAGCTGCCAAGGCGGTGGCGACTACACAATGTATTTCATGTCTTGTTGCTGAAACCATATCGTGTTTCGAGCAAGACAAGCCGTGCTCCACCTGACCCTCAGAGGGTTAGGAGTGAGGCTGATGAGATGGATGTTGATGTCGAGGAAGATCAATGGGAGATTGACGAGATCATGGGAAGTTTCTATGATCAGGACAGCAACGTGAAGTACCTCACGAAGTGGGTGGGGTTTCCCGAGGAGGAAAATTGGATGTAGGAACCCTTGGAGCATTTTCTAGGCTCAGGGGAAGGGATGATTAGGGCCTTCCACAGGAAGCACCCCAACGCGGCGAAGGATCCAAGGGTCAGACTGCAAGGTTGAGTCAGTACCTTTTCCTGGTGAAGCTATAAGGGGATCCAGGTTAATAATGGCTGACAAGACACTGAGGACATGGTGTGATGTAGCGGATAATTGTGTTTTCCTTGGTTAAAGGTTTTTTGGTTTTATCTGCAAGGAGGTTTTCCTTTTTCCTACATGTTAGGTTTTTTGGTTTTTAACAAGGAGGGAATAACAGTCAGGGTTGATGAACTTTGGTCCGAGGACGAACCCTTGTGAGGGAGGGGGTAGTGTTACACCCAGCGCGCTGGTGACACCCCAAGACATGCAGTTAGTATGACTAGCCGGACCCAATCTGAGGATTGAGGCCGAGTGAGATTTCATGAGTGAAAGTCACAGGCTGGGGCGAGCTCTGAATGAGAGGAGTATTACCGACCCAACAGCAGCCAGGTGGTAACTCAAGGTTACCAATGGGAAAGGGGATGAGTGGCAGCCTCAGGCGAGGGTCTGGTCACCTCCCTGGGAGGTGTCAAGGTTATCCTCTGCGAGACCCATACTAAATGCTACTAGTTGCTATATACCAGCAAAAATGTCAACTTTTTCTGGGTACAATATAACTCACGAGCGGTCATGCAGGACGCGCAAGGCGGAACGGGTCCGGTGGGTATATGAGGGGAGCCAGACCATCTGTCAGTTGTTTGAAGAAGATCGGACCTTAACTTGTCAAGTTACAGAGACGTATTCTTCAGTTAACTGCGATTTCCGCGGCACTTGTACCGACATCACCAGGCATTCCTGGAAGCATCTAGACTCATAGATTGCAACCCCGAATGCACCTGAAAAGCATTTAGCCAGTAAGGGCTGCGGACAGGAGTACGAGGGTGTGACGCCTGCAAAGGAGTGCAAACGAAGATTGTTCGCAAGCACCCAGATTGAAGATCGTCTGGGTCCATACCTATCAACCAGTGCCATGTCCCAATCAACCCTATCTCCCTCAGACGAGGAGAGATGCTGCTGCATAATACCAAGATATTGCGCTTCCCGAGTCAGCCCGAGGGCAGACGGCCAAAGAGTCGGCATGACATTTAAAGAGCGCCAGTTTCCTATGTAGCGAGGCATCAGCAACGATCAGTCGGAAGTTTAGCCTTAACAATATTACATTGTTTCTGGGATCAACTCTCTAGTGATATTTCGAATGTGAATCTCTTAGTGAATTTTCCCAACTGCTCCCATACGAATCCTTCGGAACTACACAGTCGCTCCGCTGCCATCATACAAGCGTTGCCCGCTCATGGGTGATAGACTGTTGGTGACCACCTGGGCGATTGTGCCCTGTTGGTGAAACACCTGAGTGTTACAACAACGATACCTGGAACAATTATTTGGCGGCCATAAGAGCGGAATACCAGAAAGAAAGAGAGGCAGCAGACGCCCAGCTGAAACTAGAGAAGCTAAGATATCAGGGATCCATCCGCACTTATATGATGGAGTTCAGGGTGCTCAACAATTTCGCCCGAGCCACGGGAGAAGGCCTGAGAGAGAAGGTCGATATGGCTATGCCGGACAGCATATTAGATATGCGGTTCAACCAAAATCAGGACAACCCAGTAGACAATGAACCTTTCCTCCAAGCCACCTACTGAGCCAGCATACAGTTAGAAAAAAAGAAGGCGCTCAAGCAAGCCAAGAAGGCCATGAGGGCCACAACGACAACGCTGGCCAAGGAAGGAAGAAAGGAAGGCCAGAACAAAGGGAGTCCTGACGATACCAGGAAACTCAAGGAAAATACAGAACCGAGGTGCAGGGAGAACCGAGGAACTGAGAAAAAGGAGAGCCAGTACGGCCGACAAGGATGCTCAGTAACAAAGAACGCGGCCCTCAAAGGCATGCCGGATAAAGAAAGAGAAGAATACAGACAAAGTCTGGAGGACTGCTCGAGATGCAGCTGCAGCAGCCACAGAACATACGAATGTTTCTCCTTTAAGACAATGAAAGGGACCACCTTACCTCCAGCTCCCTGGAAAGCGTTGGCCGTAGCCCAGAGGAAACAGAAACGATCTGAAGAACCGGAAACCCAGCCCACAGCAAAACAGCAAAAAGTGGCAGCGGTAAAAACAATGGACACCGACACCATAGCCCCGCTATGGGAGGACTCTGAGTCGGATTTTTGAAAGGCAGGGACTTACCGCACCCCAAAACCTCAGCAATAATATGTGGAGCATCTCGGAAACGAAAAAACGAGGAACCAAGAGCAGGAACCCTGTTGAACAAACAAAGAAAACCTACAAGCGGCACTCGCCCAGTGATTACCATGGTGCTACACCAGAGCGAGAAAAAACACCAAATCCAAACACTGTTGGACACCGGCTGCTCAATAGCACTAATCAACGAACGAACGGTGGAAAAACTAGGCCTGAAGTGATAGAAGCACCACCGAAGGCACTATACTAAGGATAGCTTCAAAATATCCCCAATGGACCCAGAAATCGATGTATTTCTCCCCTTTAGTTGGATATCAGAACACCCGCCCCAGAGCACCTGGACAAACCAAGATATACGGTTCAATAAGACCCACTACTTGGAAAACTGCACTAAGCACGAAATGGGCAAATTCTCCCTAACTTGGGACGACTCGGTGGCCACAAACCCAGCAGCCCACCTTATAGGGTATGCCGTAACAGCAACAGAAGCAGACCCATTGAAATCCATACCAGTGGAATTCCACCAATACCTAGGAATAATGGGAAAGGAGGGAGCGGATGCGCTACCCGAGCATCAACCATACGATTGCAAGATTGATCTTCAAGAAGGAAGCACAGCGCCATGGGGACCCATTTACCTGCTCTCGGAAGAAGAACTCCAAACTCTCCAGGAATGGCTGAAAGAAATTGAGTGAACAGGCAAGATCAAGCACTCCATGTCACCTGCCGGCTTACCAATCCTCTTCGTACCAAAACCTCACAGAAGAGGACTCCACCTGTGTGTGGACTACCAAGCACTATATCACATCACGATTCCGAACCGTTATCTACTGCCACTAATGTAGGAACTACAAGACCGGGTCAGAGGAGCTAGATGGTTCACCAAAATGGACCTCAAAAACGGATTCCATCTCATCCGCATGCGAGAAGGTGACGAATGGAAAATGGCGTATAGAACCCACTACAGGCTATACGAATTCCAGGTTATATCCTTCAGGTTAACTAACGTCCCTTCCACCTTTCAAGACATGATGAATCATATATTCTCTGACATGCTCAACATCGGCGTACTAGCCTATATGGACAACATACTGATCTACGTCGGAACCCAGAATCAGCATGACAGCCTGGTTAGGGAAGTCCTGAAAAGACTGCAAACAAACGGGCTAGCCGTTTCACCGGAGAAATGCGTCTGGAGGACACAGGAGGTAGAATTTCTGGGATATATTATTGGAAAAGATGGGATAAAAATGTCAGGAGAAAAAGTGGATGTGGTACTAAGCTGAAAAAGACCAAGTTCGCTGACAGAAGTCCAATCCTTTCTGGGCTTTGCCAACTTCTACCGACGCTTTATCCAGGACTACTCCTGGGTAGCAAGACCACTCACAGAATTAACAAAGAAGGAGTAAGGGAAGGAATGGGTCTGGAATCCAGAAGTAGAAGCCACCTTTGTGGAACTCAAACAACGGTTCACCACGGTCCTGATCCTCGCCCATTTCAACCCAACTAAACCTGTCATTATCGAAACTGATGTATCGGATTTCGCAATAGGAGCTGTCCTATCGCAACAAGACGAGGAAAATCATTTACACCCAGTGGTATTCCACTCCAGGAAGTTCCAACCAGTGGAGATCAACTACGAAATTCATGACGAGGAATTATTGGCAGTGGTCAACACGTTCAAACACTGGCACCGCTACTACGAAGGAGCAACTCACCAGGTTTAGGTCTTCTTGAACCACCAAAACTTGGAATACTTTACAACAACTAAAGTATTGAACCAATGACAGGCAAGATGGGTGTAGGAACTAGCCAGCATCGATTTCAGAATCTACTACCGACCAGGCACTCAGAATGGAAAACCAGATGCCCTTTCTAGGCGTTCAGAGTACCACCCTGAAAAGGGGGGGGTACAAAACCAACCAATAACGTCGGTTTTAGGAAAAAATCAATTTGAAGAATGCCTATCACGCTCATTCATCTGCTTGTCAGCCAGATTAGCATCTCTCCCGCCTAGAAGATGGTTGGAAGAATTTCTGATGGAAGTCAGAAAAGTAGGAGAAAAAGATGAAGCCTACAAAAAAGCGAAAAAGGAAGCAGGGTCAGTAGAACCACCACCGAAGAACCAAGAAATCAAGGAAACCCCGGAACTCAGGGAAGGACTATTGTACTGGAAAAATTGGCTTTGGGTCCTGTAAGGAATGGTGCAACAGATTCTGGAATCAGAACACGACACCAAAGTTGCCAGCCCTATGGGGCAAGATAAGACCATCGAACTGGTCCGATGAAACTTCTGGTGGCCAAAGATAAACGAACAAATCATCGAGTTTGTCAGGAGCTGCCCGGAGTGCTAGCAAAACAAAGCTGCCGGACACCAACCATACAGACTGTCCTCATAGCTGGAGCTTCCATATGCACCTTGGCAATCAATAGCTATGGACTTCATCACGGAGCTTCCAGTCTCAGAAGGCGGTGACCAACTCTGGGTAATTATTGATCGATTCACCAAGATGGTGCACTTTCTCCCATTAAAAAAAGCAGGGAAGACAGCAGCAGACCTGGTGGTTATATTCGCATGAGAAGTATGGAAATACCACGGGCTCCCCGCTAACATCGTCTCGGATCGAGACTCAAGGTTCACCTCAGAAGTCTAGAAAGAATTCTTGCAGCTATCCGGCATTCGACCCCGAATGTCAACAGCCTTTCACCCGCAAACAGACGGAAAAACCGAACACCTCAATCAAACCATTGAGGCATACCTATGGGCCTTTGTGGCTAAAGATCAGGACGATTGGGTTAACCTGTTGCCAATGGCCGAGTTTGCATATAACAACTCAGTCACAACAGGAAACGGTATGTCCCCGTTCTATGCTAACTATGGGTTCCACCCAGTAGCTATAGACCTGGCATCGACGGAACCCCTCAATCCGGCCTGCAAAGTGTACACACACTAGATGTATACTGTGTATGACGAGTCCCAGAAGGAGCTGGGAAAGGCACAGGAACAAATGCGCCAGTACACTGACCCAGCGTGGAAAAAACTTCTGGAATATCAAATCGGCGACTTAGTTATGCTCAGTGGCCACAATATCAAAACTCGCCACCTGTCGAGGAAGCTGGACCACAAGAATCATAACCCCTTCCAGATTGAGAAGATTGTCTCCCCGCTCACCGTCCGCCTTACGCTACCCCAGAAATGGAAAATCCGCAACGTTTTCCACGTCTCGCTGCTCGAACAATACCGAACCAGTGAGCACCGAGCACTCCTAGACCCCTTGAAGGTGCTCTGGGAGGCGGATGACATTGCGCAGCGTGAGGAATACGATGTCAAATAAGTTATGTCATCGATCAAGTGCGGCCTAGGCAACAATAAGCGAATTCTCTACCTTGTCAAATGGCTCAACTATCCGGAATGAAAAGACTGGACAGAAGAACCGCTCAACAACTTTTCAGTAGGCAGTCTGGAAAAACTCCTGGAGTTTCACAGACAGAATCCAGATGCGCCGAGGGACTACCGGCTCACTGAGGGCTGAGATCAGTTCTCCGAGGAACTGACAGTAGTGGGGTAAAGAGGCGGAGGTCTTCCCCTACCTACATTGATTGACAAAAGGACCCGCTTCTCGGGCAACCATGAGAAGCCATCAATCAGATGCCCGGCGAAACATACAAAGCAGCAGGAAGGATTTGATGTGCTCCTGTACGGCTATTCTCCTCACCCTGAAAAAGAACCGATGGCAGTCCAAGCATGATGGTGATACGGTCTTTGAACGATGCAGTCACTCCTCGACACATCCATTGGCTCGTGCAGCTTGTTCGGGCTTCGATCACTCTCTGGATACTGGTTTCCAGTCCTGAAGGACACCATGCCTCTCCTGATCCTATGCTTGAGATGACAACCTTGGAACTCGAGTACAGAGAACAGTTAAACGAATGCACAACACAATCAAATTCTTTGAGACAGTAAGAGTACGTACCAGCCTACTCTGAGGGCCCAGCCATTCCGATGGATTAAAGAGTTTCTAAGGGAAGAAATCTTATCCGGTGACTGGGAGGGCTGTCAGGGAGGAGGACTACAGCCAGTGACAGCAGTGTCAGAGAGGAGGACTAGAGTGACACATCCAATGTCACGAAGCACGCATAAAGAAAGAGGCGGGCTACTTAAAGATAGAAAGGAGACTAGCACTCGGGACGAGGCTAAGGGGGAGGGGAGGTAGTGTTACACCTGAGCAAGTTATCATGAGTACACAAGCCCAAAAGAGATACATGGTGGCTGGGACAAAGAGGCTCAGACCGTAGCTAGAGGAGTTCCGAGAGTCTAGGTGGGAGATAAGGAAATGGAGTTTAGCTCTCAGCCGTGACACCGGCCGTAAGTCTTAAACTCCAGAGATGAAGGGATAAAGTTTGTGCAAATGGGCGGGACTAGGTAGAGCTAAGGGCACCACGCCTCTAAGATCAGAGGGCCCTTCTCCACCACGATTGAAGAGATAGCCCCATCACAGCTCTTGACCTGCACACCCTACTCATCAGTATGGCCCTCATACAGCAAAGCAAATGAAAAACCCCTCTCCCTTATCTACACCCCGTCCAGGACCAATGAATCCACCCAAGTTCCACTGAGGTACGAAGTAACCTCAGAGGAATCCAAGTCCGAGTCACCACTTCTCACTCGCTCCCTTGCTGCTAAAAAGAAGAGGATTTCTCGCCTCGACTGAGAGAAATCAGCATGAACACCCTCACCAACACTACCACTGAACCCACACACAAGATCTAAGATTATTCCGTTGTAAATTATCAGAAGTAGCCTGATTACCTTTTGATTCTCCAAGCACTCTGGTTACAAGAAAACCCCAGTGTCACACCTCCCCATGGTCATCAGCTGTGCAGACTCATCTCCAAAGACCGATTGGGTAGGTGAGGATTAGGTCTTGCCTGTATACTTAGCCTAGGAACTAACACCAGAAGTTCTCCCTGAGTACTAACAAAAAGGTCTACCCATTCTTCAGGGTCACTAATGGTCAATAGGGTGGAGGAGAGGCCTGGGCTTGCTGGTGCCACAATTCGCTGTTGAAAACTTAGAGCGATCAATAAAAAATTCAGAGGGGCTTGACTTACTACCCCAGGGTGCACTGCCAGACTGATGGAGTGCTGTGGGGTGATGGGAGCTAGGTGGGACGGGCCAGATAGAGGTCCATCCACTGCGGGAGCTGGCTCCTAGAAGCTTACAGATGTCTATGATAAGAATTACTAAAAGCTGGAGGAACTGTGAAAGTGTAGATGAGTACTGGGTTCTTCTCTTTTTTAGGTATTCTTGTGGGTAGCTTTTTTTTTTTTTTTTTTTGTTTATTCAGTACACGTAAACGACCAAGGTAG
>Ga0307508_10002856_pt1 | contig 17914 bp, 16 predicted proteins | sample 9_EM_MG_FD_203089 | JGI IMG/M metagenome (GOLD analysis project Ga0307508, IMG submission 203089) | Populus trichocarpa ectomycorrhiza microbial communities from riparian zone in the Pacific Northwest, United States - 9_EM | ecosystem: Host-associated > Plants > Roots > Unclassified | place... | reverse complement strand
ACCGGATTCATGAGCTGGCGCCCGGGCTCGATGTGCTGTGCGGCAGCGACGATGTGGCGCTGGAGCTGGCCGTGTCCGGCTCGCCCGGCTGGATCGCGGGCTACCCCAACGCCTTCCCGCGCGCCTGCGCCGAGCTGTGGCGGGCCGCCACCGCGGGCGACCTCACCACCGCGCTGCCGCTCTACCGGACGTTGCACCCGCTGCTGCGCTGGGACGCCAGGACCGAGTTCGTCCAGGCGATCAAGCTCAGCATGGACATCGCCGGGCGCCACGGCGGGCCCTGCCGCCACCCGCGCGTACCACTCACCCCCGAACACGCCGACACGGTGCGCAAGGCCACCGAGAAGGCCCTCGCGGAAGGGCTCCTCTGAACCCATGCGCAGCGACCGGGTCTTCCACGCCGTCGACTCGCACACCGAAGGGATGCCGACCCGCGTCATCACGGGCGGCGCCGGGGTGATCCCCGGCGCCACCATGTTCGACCGGCGCCGGTACTTCATCGAACACCTCGACCACATCCGCCGGTTCCTGGTGAACGAGCCGCGCGGCCACTCGGCGATGAGCGGGGCCATCCTCCAGCCGCCGACCCGCCCCGACGCCGACTGGGGCGTGCTCTTCATCGAGACCTCGGGCTGTCTGCCGATGTGCGGACACGGCACCATCGGCGTCGCCACCGTCCTGGTGGAAACCGGCATGGTGGCGGTCGAGGAGCCCGTCACCACCATCCGGCTGGACACCCCCGCCGGGCTGGTCGTGGTGGAGGTGGCCGTCGAGGCGGGCGCGGCGCGCGGGGTGACGCTGCGCAACGTGCCCTCGTTCACCCTCGCCCTGGACCGTACGGTGACGACCGCGTCCTTCGGCGACATCCGCTACGACATGGCCTTCGGCGGCAACTTCTACGCCATCGCCGACCTGGGCGACCTCAAAATCCCCTTCGACCGGGCCCACAAGAACCGCATCATGGAGGCCGGGATGGCCATCATGGCCGCCGTCAACGAGCAGGACCGCCCGGTCCACCCCGGCAACCCCGAGATCAGCGGCTGCCGCCATGTGTATCTGGCCGCCCCCGGATCGGACGCCCTCCACTCCCGGCACGCCATGGTCATCCACCCGGGCATGTTCGACCGCTCACCCTGCGGCACCGGCACCAGCGCCCGCATGGCCCAGCTGCACACCCGCGGACCTCTGCCGCTGCACACCGACTTCCGCAACGAGTCGTTCATCGGCACCCACTTCACCGGCCGACTGGTCGAGGAGACCACGGTCGGCGGACTGCCCGCGGTGGTGCCCACCGTCACCGGGCGCGCCTGGATCACCGGCACCGCCCAGTATCTGCGGGACCCCGACGATCCGTTCCCCGAAGGCTTCGAGCTGTGAACACCGACCCCCTTCTGTGAAGAGCTGACCATGAAGACCATCGACGCGGCCTCGGTGGCCGCCGCCCTGCCCATGAACACCGCCATCCGGGCCCTCCAGCAGGCGCTGCGGGACGGGCTCGACCCCGAAGCGGACCCGCCGCGCGGCGTGGTGCCGGTGGACCACGGCCAGCTGCTGCTGATGCCCGCCGAGGGCCGTACCGCCCGGGGAAGCGCCTACGCGGGCGTCAAGATCGCCACCGTGGCGCCGGACAACCCGGCACGCGGACTTCCCCGCATCCAGGGCCGGTACCTGCTGCTGGACGCCGAAACCCTCACCCCGCTCGCCCTGCTGGACGGGGTCGCGCTCACCAACCTCCGCACCGCCGCGATGTCCGCCGCGGCCGCCGACCTGCTCGCCCCGCCCGACGCGTCCCGGCTGGTGCTCTTCGGCGGTGGCCCGCAGGCCCACAGCCATCTGGCCGCGCTGTGCGCGATCCGCCCGATCACCCAGGTCACCGTCGTCGGCCGCACCCCGGAGCGGGCCCGCCAACTGGTCGACGGCTTCCCGGAAACCGCCGGGGTCAGCCTCCTGGCCGGTACACCGGACGCGGTCGCGGACGCCGATCTGATCGCCTGCTGCACCACGGCCCGCACCCCGCTGTTCGACGGAACCCTGCTGCCCCCGCACGCCACCGTGATGGCCGTGGGATCACATGAACCGGGCGCCAGGGAGGTCGACGACCACACCGTCCGCCACGCCACCGTGGTGGTCGAGTCCCGCGCCGCCGCCACCCGGGAGGCGGGCGACCTCATCCAGGTCATCGACCGCGGCCTGCTCGACCCCGCCCAACTGCTGCCCCTCGCCGATCTGGTGCGCCACCGGCCGGGCGGCCCGGCCGTGGACGGCGGACGTCCCCGGCTGTTCAAGAGCGTCGGGATGGCGTGGGAGGATCTGGTGCTCGCCGGTACCGTCCACGAGGCCATCGAGTCCGGTCGGGCCGACCAGAGCGCCCTATGAAGGAGACCGCCATGACCGTGGACGACAGGGCCACCACGCGCCTGCCCTCGCTCCGCGGCCGGCTCAGCCTCCGCGAGGAGATCGCCGAAACCCTCCGCGGCGCGGTGATCTCCGGCGAACTGAAGCCCGGCGTCGTGTACTCCGCACCCAGCCTGGCCGAACACTTCGGGGTGTCGGCCACACCGGTACGCGAGGCCATGCTCGACCTCACCAAGGAGGGGCTGGTCGAGATCGCCCGCAACAAGGGCTTCCGGGTGACCCACCTCTCCCCGGCCGAACTGGACGACATCACCCATCTGCGCGCGCTCATCGAGATCCCGGTGATCCGGCAGATCACCGAGACGGGCGTCGCCCTCGAGGTCATCGCACGGCTGCGGCCACTGGCGGCGGGCATCGAGGACGCCGCGCACCGCCGCGACTTCATCGCCCACGTCACCATCGACATGGAATTCCACCTCACCCTGCTGGAACAGGCCGGGAACAGCAGGCTGGTGGAGATCGTGCGCTCCCTGCGCACCAGCTCCCGGCTCTACGGGCTGCGGACGCTGACCGAAGGCAGCGCCCTGTTCGACTCCTCCCACGAACACGCCGAACTCCTCGACCTCATCGAGGCGGGCGACGCGGACGGCGCGGAGGCCCTCATGCGCCGCCACCTCGGCCACGTCCGCGGTATCTGGGCCGAGGAGAACACTTCTGCCCCCGCAAGTCACTCGGGCCACCCGACCGGGGAGCCGCCCCGGTGAGCGCGTTACGCGAGGCCGAGGAGACCTACCGGCGGATGGCGTACGACACCTTCGCCCGGGACCTGAAGATGGGGTTCAACCTGGGTTTCTGCCGTACGTTCGCGGTCCCCGAGATCGCCCGGGTGCTCGCCGCCACCGGCCGGATGACCCAGCACACCCGGGTACGGGCCAAGGCCACCGGCGCGATGATGTACCGGCTCTTCGAACACGGGCTGGACAGCGAGCAGGGCGCCGAGACGATAGCGGCGCTGGACCGGCTGCACGCCCCGTTCGCCATCGGCGACGACGCCTTCCGCTATGTCCTCGCCTGCTTCGACCTCGCCCCGATGGGCTGGTGCGCGGCCCACGCGTGGCGCGCCCCCACCGACGCCGAGCGGACCGCGTCGCACACTCTGTACCTCGGCCTCGCCGACCGCATGGGCATCCCCGAAGTGCCCGCCACCTGGCGGGAGTTCGAGACCTGGATGGCGGACTACGAGCACGCACACTTCGCCGCCTCCCCGCAGGGCCGGACGCTGTGGGCGGCCACTCGGGGCATGCTGGCCGACCGGGTCCCCGGGGTGCTCGGCCCGCTCGCGGGCGCGGCCGCGGACAGCCTCCTCGACGACCGGGTGCGGGAGGCCTTCGGCGCCCGACGGCCCCCGGCCCCGGTCCGCGGCGCCACCCGGGCCGCACTGCGGGCACGGGCGTGGCGCGGGCGGCGGGCGCGGGCCAAGGGGCTTTAGGAGAGGCCGTGGACGATGTCCGCTGTCGCCGGGTACAGCGCGCGGTAGCGCGTGTACAGCTCGTCGTAGCGTGCCGTGGTGGCCGGGTCGGGGCGGCATCGGGCGGCGGGCGGATTCCACCGGGCGATGTCGGCGTCCCCGACGGCGGACGCGGCGAGGAATGCCGAACCGAGGCTCGCGCCGATCGTGTGGGTGGGGATGTCCTGGGTCAGCCCGGTGATGTCGGAGACGATCTGCGTCCACAGATGCCCCTGGGCGCCACCGCCCACGGCCACCACCCGGTCGATGCGGCCACCGGCAGCGCGGATCGCCTCCACGTTGTGGCGGACGCCGAAACCGGTGGCCTCCAGCGCGGCGCGGTAGAGATCGCCACGGGTGTGGCCGAGAGTGAGGCCCGCGAGGACACCGCGCGCCGCGGGGTCGGCGACGGGGGTGCGCTCCCCGTCGAAGTACGGCAGCATCAGCAGCCCGCGCGCACCCGGCCCCGAGGTCTCCGCCTCGGCCAGCAGCTCGGGCACGGACGGGTCCCCGAACAGTGAGCGCAGCCAGTCGGTGATGGCTCCCGAGGACGCCATGCCACCGGCCAGGTTGCGGGTGCCCGGGAGCGCCCCGACGGTGCCCCACAGGGCGGGGAACGTGACGCGCTCCTCGACCGTGTTGATGAGGAACATCGTCGAGCCGTACATCAGCATCAGATCACCGGCGTTGTGCGCGTCGCCGCTGACCGCCTCCGCCCAGGCGTCGATGGTGCCGACCGTCACCGGGGTGCCCGCCGCGAGCCCGGTCGCCTCCGCCGCCCACGCCGACACCCGGCCCGCCGTGTCCCCGGACCAGCCGAGCCGGGGCAGTTCGATCCGCCCGGCCAGCCCGTCCGACCAGGGGCGGTACCAGTCGAGGGCGCCGGTGTCGTAGAGCGGGGTGCACTGGCTGGCCGAGTGGTGGTCCAGTACGTATTCCCCGGTGAGCCGGTGCACCAGCCACGAGCTGGGCATGAACAGCCGCCGGGCGCGGGCGAACACACCGGGCTCGTGCCGCGCCAGCCACGCGAGCTTGGGGCCGACGGCCTGGGTGGAGAGCACCGAACCGCAGCGGCGCAGGATCTCCTCGCGGCCCAGCTCGTCCTCCAGCTCGCGGATCTGCTCGGTGGCGCGGGTGTCGATCCCGTACAGCAGGGCCGGGCGCAGCGGCTCTCCGGCGTCGTCCGTGACCGCGACACACGGCCCCATCCCGCTGACCCCGACCGCCTCCACGGTCACCTCGGCGGACCCGAGCAGATCCCTCACCAGGGTGATGAACTCCCGCCACCACACCTGCGGGTCCATCTCCACCCAGCCCGGGTGCGGCCGGTCGACGGAGTGCCGTACGACGGACTGGGCGAGGACCGTGCCGTCGACCGACACCAGTACGCCCTTGGAGCTGGAGGTCCCGATGTCCACGCCCACCACGGCGCGTCGCGGGGCGCTGTGCGACGTCATCGCGCGGCCTCGATCGCCACGTCGCCGCACAGGTGCACGGCCACTCCCAGCCGGGCGAAGGCCGCCGCCTTGGCGGTCAGCGCGCGGTCGGCCACCTCGGCGTCGGGCGCGTACACCACCTGGATGTGGTTGGCCTTGTGGCGGGCCATGAACTGGTCGCGGCTCACTCCGTCGAGGACCGCGTGCATGATCGGCCACTCCGGGTTGGTGGCCTGTCGGCGCCGCCGCGTCTCCTCCTCGGGCAGCTCCACCGCCCGGCCGCGGCCGATATCCAGATGCAGCGCGCCGTCGGCGATGTACAGCCGCGACCAGACGAGCTCGCCGGGCCGGGACACCCCCGACAGGGTGCCGCCACCGGCCGGGAAGTACACCGGGTTCTGCCGCAGGGAGACAGCCTCGGCATAGCCACCGGCCAGGTGGGAGGCCGGGATGGAGCCGGAGATCTCGAAGACCCAGACGAACCGGCCGTCGTACTCCTCGCCCCAGCGGACGTCGTGCAGCGTGGTGGCCGGGTCGAGGCCCATCGCCGTCCAGAGGCGGTTGCTGAGCAGCGCGTCCACCGCCACGCCCTCGTCCACCTCGTTGAAGTGGGGGAGGGGCCGGTCCTCCCACAGCACCCGGGAGCCGTCGCGGCTGCGCACCGGGGGACGCTCGGCGTTGTTCAGCAGCCCCTCGGCGAGGTCGGACGCGGCCACCAGGTCCTTCAGGCCCTGCTGGTACTGGATGCCGACCGCGTCCAGCCCGAAGTCGTCGCTGATGCGCAGCGCGGCGATGTACATCGCGAACTGCTGGCGCAGCTGTTCGGCGGTCAGCTCGGTGGCCTCGTCCGTCCCCGTCTCGAAACGCATGCCGCGCTCGGTGAGCCACTCGCGTACCGCGGTGGTCTCCGCCTCCGGCACCGCGGACATCTCGGCGAACAGCGCGCTCTGCGACAGGCGCTCCTTGTAGACGCCGAGAGGGTTGAGAAGTTCGTCGTCGATGATGGCGTTGTACATGCCCATGCAGCCCTCGTCGAAGACCCCGATGATGGCCTTGTCCGTCATCAGCTGGTCGGCGACCGCGTGTCCCAACTCGCGTTCGGGCGTGGCAGCGAGCGGCGGCAGCGGCCGCACGTGCGAGGCGTCTTGGGGAACGCCGCCGGTGTCCACCCAGCTCCGCAGGCCCTCCGTGAACCAGTCGTCGGTGAAGTCCACGCTCCACAGTGTGGAGTACTCCTTGCCCATCTTGGTCAGACCCGCGTTCACCCCGAGCAGCCCCACCAGGCCGGGCCAGGTGCCGTCGAAGTTGGCCACGGTCAGGATGGGGCCGCGGTGGGTGCGCAGCCCGGCCAGCACATGGTGGCTGTACTGCCACACCGCCTCGGCGACCACCAGGGGCGCGTCGGAGGGGATGGAGCGGAAGACGGTCAGCCCCATGCGCTGGCTGTCGATGAAGCCATGGCCCTTGACCGGGTCCACCTCATGCGCCCGGCGCACCGTCCAGCCGAGCTTCCCGAAGGCCTCGCCCAGCGCGGCTTCCATCGCCTCCTGGACCGGCCACCCCGCGGCGTTGGCGGAGGGGCGCAGATCGCCGCTGGCCACCAGCCAGACCGTAGCGGGCTCGACGGTCGGCCTCGGCGTACTGACCGGCACGGTGTACGGCATGTGCGGCACCACATTCCCTGCGTCATCGATGGGCACCGCGACGGCCGCCGCGGGTGCCCGCAGGCTCTCAGAAATCGATTTCTCAGACAAGGGTCGGACGCCGATGCGGTCGAATCCGGCGCCGGTGGTGAGGGCGCGGGGAGAGATGGCTACCGTGGGTGAGGTGACACCAACGCCGACGATCAAAACCGTTGCCGAGGCGGCGGGGGTCTCCCCGGCCTCCGTCTCCCGAGCCCTCAACGGCAATCCGTCCATCGCGCCGGAGATCGTCGAGCGGGTGATGCGGGCCGCCGACGCGGTGGGATACCGGCCGAACGGGATCGCCCGGAGCCTGCGCACCCGCACCACCAAGGTCATCGCGCTGCTCATCCCCGACATCGGCAACCCGTTCTTCACCGCGGTCGCGCGCGGCGTCACCGACGCCGCCGAGGCGGAGGGCTACACGGTCCTGCTCTGCAACACCGACGAGGACCCCGAGAAGGAACGCCGCCACCTCGCCGTGGCCGAGCAGGCCCGGGTGGCCGGGGTCGTCCTGTCCCCCCAGGGCCGGGACACCGACATCTCACGGCTGCGCCAGAGCCGTATCCCGGTCGTGGTGATCGACCGCCCGCTGCGCGAGAAGACCGACGCCATCGTGGTGCGCTCCTTCGCGGGCGCACGGGCCGCCACCAGCCATCTCATCGACCAGGGCTGGTCACGCCCGGCCTGTGTCACCGGCCCGGCCTCCGCCGACACCGCCCGGGCCCGGCTGCGCGGCTACCGCGCGGCCATCCGGGAGCACAGCGGCCTGCCGGAGATCGTCGCGCACGCCGACTTCCGGCAGGAGGGCGCGACGCTCGCCGCCCGGGAGCTGCTGGACCAACCCGATCCGCCCGACGCGTTCTTCGTCGCCAACGCCCCGATGGCCCTCGGCACCCTGGCCGCGCTCGCCGAACGGAACCTGCGCGTCGGCTCCGACGTCGGCTTCGTCTCCTTCGACGACGCCCCCTGGGCCCCGTACATGACCCCGCCCATCTCGGTGGTCGCCCAGCCCGCCCACCCCCTGGGCGAACGCGCGGCCCGGCTCCTGATGGAGTCACTCCGGACCCCCACCGAACGGCGCCCCCGCCGCATCACCCTGTCCCCCACCCTCATAGTCCGCGCCAGCTCCCTGCGGCCGCCGCGGGGGTGAGCCGCGGGCGGGGGAGCGGGGGTTCGCGTCGCGGACCTTGCGGCGGCACCAACTCGCCCTTTGCGAAGGGGAAGTAGGGAATCCACAGTTTGGTACGGACCATGGCGAGAAGATGGGTCGGGAGTACGGGCCACGAAGGGCCCGTCACATCAAGGAGGTATCCGTATGGCCTTACGGACCATACCCGGCCGACTCGCCGGGGCCACCGTTGCCGCGGTCACGGGGCTGCTGTGCAGCCCGTGGGCGCAGACCGCCTCGGCCGCCGCGCCCGACGCGTTATCCGCCGCGCGCCACTGCGTGGTCGACGCGCGCACCGGGCAGCAGAGCTGCTTCGGTACGTTCACCGAGGCGGTCGGGAGCGCCACCGGCGGCCGGATCGCCGACGCCCCCGCCACGCCGCAGGCGGCCGTCGCCTCGAAGGCCTTCCGGGCCGAGGCGGCACAGGCCGATGTCGGGGCGCAGGGGGACATCATCCAGGGGACGTTCTTCGACGAAAAGGGGTTCACGGGAGCTTCGCTCACCGTCACCGGGCCCGCGCTGTGCGAGAAGGACGGCTGGGTCGACTGGCAATTCGACCTCGGTGACGACTGGAAGAACCGCATCTCCTCGGTGCAGCCGTGGGGAAACTGCGCCATCTGGCTCTACCCGGAGCCGGGCCTCGGCGGCGACCGTGACGGGCCGTTCGACGAGAACACCGACGACGTGGGTCAGGCGATGAACGACCGCACCCAGTCGATCGGCTTCAGCTGATCCCCAAGATCCGCCGCGGTCCGCAACGGATCGTGGTATCCCCCCGCACAAAGAAAGCACCCGACATGAATCGTTTCCGCACGTCCCGGACCCGTGCCGCCGTCCTGTTAGCGGCGATGGCCACCGTGGGCGGCATGGCCCTCGCCACCCCCGCGCAGGCCGAGGAGACCCCCACCAGCCGCGAACTGCTCGACAAGTGCGACAACGGCACCGACTCCTGTGTCTTCCACCCCGAAGGCGCGCCCACGGACACCGCGGGGGAGTCGCACCAGGTCGGCGACACCGCCTACAACTGCACCCAGGACCTCCAGCGTTCCAGCATCGCCTGGGCCGACACGACCGGTGAGACCAACAGCCTCGGGGTCTCGCTCAGCGCCGAGTACGGCTTCTCGGAGGTCTTCAAGGTGAGCGTCCAGACGTCGTACGGACACACCTGGGAGAGCTCCCACACCGAGACCGACACCACCAACGTGGACGTCCGCCCCGGTGAGGTGGGCTGGGTCACCCGCGCGCCCCAGATGCAGCGCGTGAAGGGCACGTATGAACTGCACTTCCCGGACAGGTTCTACGGCCACTACATCTGGTACGTGCCGTTCGACGCGACCGGCCCCAAGCCGGACGCGCCCGGCACCAAGGCCCAGCACACCCGCGCCATGACGGAGCAGGAGAAGGCCGAGCACTGCGGCTAGACACTGCGCGGCTATAGCCGCATCGTCAGGAGGACCGCCCCGGGTTCGGCATCGCGTCCGGGCCCGGGGTCAGGTCCGCCTCGACGGTGCGCTGGGCGGGCAGCGGCACCTGGCCCGGCTGAACCTGATCCGGCTGAGGCTGGTGCAGGACGACCGTACGCATCGGCAGCGGGATCTCGATGCCCTCGGCCTGGTAGCGCCGGTGCAGCCGCTTCATGAACTCGTGCTTGATCAGATACTGGTCGCTGAACTCCAGCGCCCCCAGGAAGACCGAGAAGTCGATGCCGGACTCGCCGAAAGTGTGAAAGCGGATACTCGGCTCGAAATCGACCACGCCGCCGGAGACATCGGCCATCACCTTCGCGCCGACCTCGGCCGTCACCTGCTCCACATGTTCGAGGTCGCTGCGGTAGGCGACCCGCACCTGCACCATCACCGACATCTCCTGCCCCGGCTGGTGGTAGTTGGTGGTGATGGTGCCGGCCAGCTTGGCATTGGGGATGATCACGAGGTTGTCGGACAGCTGACGGATCGTGGTGTTACGCCAGTTGATGTCCACGACGTACCCCTCCTCCCCGCTGCTGAGCCGGATGTAATGGCCGGGCTGCACCGTCTTGGACGCCAGGATGTGCACGCCCGCGAACAGGTTGGCCAGGGTGTCCTGCAGGGCCAGCGCGACCGCCAGACCGCCCACGCCCAGCGCGGTGAGCAGCGGCGCGATCGAGATGCCCAGCGTCTGCAGCAGGATCAGCACGCCCATCATCAGCACCGCGATGCGGGTGATGTTGACGAAGATGGTCGCCGTGCCCGCCACTCCGGACCGGGACAGCGCCAGCGTCTGCACCAGCCCGGCGACCACCCGCGCCGCCGTGACCGTGGTGGCCAGGATCAGCGCCGCGATCACGACCTGGTTGACGGTGTGACCGAGGGTACGGGTCAGCGGCAGCGCCGCGGCCGCGGACGACACACCGACGGACATGGCCGCCCAGGGGGCCAGGGTGCGCAGGGTGGCGACGATGACGTCGTCCCCGCTCCACCGCGTCCTGCGTGCCCGCTCGCCCAGCCAGCGCAGGGCCATCCGGGCCAGCAGGCCGGCCGCCGCGGCGCCGACCAGCGCGGCGGCGACGACGATGACGTCGTGCAGCGTGAGCGCCCGGTTCACCGTTCGCCTCCCGGCGTACCGGCGGCCGCCGCCCTCGGGGCGGCGGGCCGCGTCGTCGCCGGCCCGGAGTCCTGTCTGCTGCTCACCTGGTCACCTTGTTCGTGCGGAGGATGTGCTGATGATGTCGGGGTACGTACACACGGCCTCGACGTGACCTGCCATCTTGCCGCATCCCGTCAACCCGCTGATGACCGCCCGGCCATGACCGTGGACCCGGAATTGGCCTGTCGTCACAGCATGGCCCACATCGACAACATGGGCACCGTGAGGACTATGGATGACATGGATCTCATTCCGCACGGCCCCACCGGCGACGACCCCAACCCGCTGAATCGGCTCTCCCTCGACCGGCTGCGGCTCCGGACCAGTATGAAGTGGCGCACCTACCCCGACGACGTGCTGCCGCTGTGGGTGGCCGAGATGGACGTCCCGCTCGCCGAGCCGGTGGTGCGGGCGGTCACGGACGCGATGGCCCTCGGCGACACCGGCTATCCGGCCGGTACGGCATACGCCGAGGCGCTGGCGGGCTTCGCCCGGGAGCGCTGGGGCTGGGACGGACTCGCGGTGGAGCGCACGGCGATCGTGCCCGATGTGATGCTGGGCGTCGTCGAGGCGCTCAAGCTGATCAGCGGTCCGGGGGACGCGGTGGTGGTCAACTGTCCGGTCTATCCGCCCTTCTACCCGTTCGTGGAGCACCTGGACCGCCAGATCGTGGAGGCGCCGCTCGGCGCGGACCTGCGGCTCGACCTCGTCGCGCTGGAGGACGCCTTCCGGCGCGCCACCGCGGGCGGCCGACGCGCCGCCTATCTGCTGTGCAGCCCGCACAATCCGACCGGAACCGTGCACACCGCCGAGGAACTGGCCGCCGTCGCCGCCCTCGCCGACCGCCATGACGTACGGGTCGTGGCCGACGAGATCCACGCTCCCCTGGTGGCCCCGGGGGCCGTCTTCACCCCGTATCTGAGCGTGCCCGGCGGGGAGAAGGGGCTGTCGCTGATGTCGGCCACCAAGGGGTGGAACCTCGCCGGGCTCAAGGCCGCGCTGCTCATCGCCGGACCCGCGGCCGCCGAGGACCTGGCCCGCCTCCCCGAAGAGGTCGGCCACGGCCCCAGCCACATCGGCGTCATCGCCCACACCGCCGCGCTGCGCGAGGGCGTGGACTGGCTGGACGCCCTCCTCAAGGGGCTCGACGACAACCGGCGGCTGCTCGCCGACCTGCTGGCCCGGCAGTTGCCCGGGGTCCGCTACCGGCCGGGCCCGGCGACCTTCCTCGCCTGGCTCGACTGCCGCGCCCTGGACCTGGGGGACGACCCCGCCGCCGTCTTCCTCGACCGCGGCCGGGTGGCCCTCAACTCCGGCCTGCCCTTCGGTACGGGCGGGGCGGGCCATGTCCGGCTGAACCTGGGCACCTCACCGGGGCTGATCGCCGAGGCGGTACGGCGGATGTCGGCCGCGCTCACCTGACGCCCGCCGTCACCTGACGCCCGCGCTCACCTGAACGCACGCCCGGACCGCTCCACCCCGGCGGCGAGCAGCAGCCGGGGTGGAGCGGTCCGGTTCGGGCCGTCAGTACTGTCAGCCGGTCGGGTAGGTGATCCACCAGGCCGCGGCGCTGCCCGGCAGCGTCCCCGGCGGGCAGGAGGCGCTGGCCAGAATGGGCGCCTCGGCGACCGGAGCCGGGACCGGGTGGCCGCTGAAGTTGATCGCGCACACCAGTCCGTCGCCGCGCATGAACGCCAGCACCTCGGGCGGCGACTCCAGCCACACCAGCGGGCCCTCGCCCATCTGCGGAAGGCTGCGCCGCAGATACAGCCCCTCGCGGTACAGGTGCCAGAACGAATTGGTGTCGGCCAGGGCCCGGTCGGTGGCGTGTTCGGCGAACCACTCGGGCTGCGGCAGCCAGGGCTGGGCCACGGCCTCGCCGGTGGTGAAGCCGAACGGCGAGGCGTGGCCCGACCACGGCAGCGGCACCCGGCAGCCGTCGCGGATGTGCTGACGGCTGCCGGTGCGGTGGAAGATGGGGTCGGTCAACACCTCGTCCGGCAGGTCGACCACCTCGGGCAGCCCCAGCTCCTCGCCCTGGTAGACGTACGCGGCGCCGGGCAGGGCGAGCATCAGCAGGGCGGCGGCCCGGGCCCGGGCCGGACCCAGGCACGACACCTCGCCGGTCGCCGGTTCGCCCGCGTACCGGGTGACGGTGCGGACCTGGTCGTGGTTGTTGAGGACCCAGGTGACGGTGGAGCCGGTGTCGGCGATGTCCCGCATCGCCTCGCTGATCACCTTGCGGAAGACGTCCGGGTTCCAGGGGGCGGTGAGCAGATGGAAGAAGAAGGCCTGGTGGAGTTCGTCGGAACGGACGTACTTGGCCTGCTCCAGCGGCGTGGAGACGGAGACCTCGCCGACCAGCAGCCGGTCGTTGCCGTCGCGGGCCGCGTACTCGTCGCAGATGGCGCGCCAGCGGCGCCACTCCTCGTGGATCTCCGGCTGGTTCCAGGCGAGGGGGTTGACGGAGTCGCGGGTGCGTTCGTCGATGGTGGGGTCGTCGGAGTCGGGCAGGTCGGGGTGTTTGAACAGGCCCGCCGCCACATCGACGCGGAACCCGTCGACGCCCCGGTCGAGCCAGAAGCGCAGCACCTCGTGGAAGTGCTCGCCGACCGACGGCTCGCGCCAGTTGAGGTCGGGCTGTTCGGGGGTGAAGAGGTGGAGGTACCACTGACCGGGGGTGCCGTCCGGCTCGGTGACCCGGCTCCAGGCGGGGCCGCCGAACATGGCGTGCCAGTTGTTGGGCGGCAGTTCGCCGTCCGCACCCCGGCCGTCGGCGAAGTGGAAGCGGGCACGGGCCGGTCCGCCGGGCCCCTCGGCCAGGGCGGCCCGGAACCAGGCGTGTTCGCTGGAGCAGTGGTTGGGGACGATGTCCATGAGGACCTTCAGCCCGAGCCGGTGGGCGTCGTGGACCAGCCGGTCGAACTCGTCCAGATCGCCGAAGATCGGGTCGACGCCGAGGTAGTCGGCCACGTCGTACCCGTGGTCGTGCTGCGGCGACGGGTAGAACGGGCTGAGCCAGATCCCGTCCACGCCCAGCTTCTTGAGGTACGGCAGCCCCAGCCGGGCCCCGGCGAGGTCGCCGATGCCGTCCCCGGTGCTGTCGAGGAAGCTGCGGAGGTAGATCTGGTAGATCACCGCGTCACGCCACCAGGCGTTCGGTGAGCCCTCCGCGCGGTGCGTGGAGGGGCGGGGCGCCATGGTGGCGGTGGTGAGGCCCGATGCCTCGTCACTCGCCGGTATCGAGGTCGTCCGGCGCTCATCCGGGGCTGTCATGCGTCCATCCCATTACTGGTTCGTGCTGCTCTTGCTGGTGCGATTGCCGACCGGGAAGCTGGTCGGGCAGGGGCGGTCCGGAGCCGTGCGGCAGGCTGTCGCGGTCGGCAGCGGGGTGTTCGGCAGCGGGGTGTGCCGCGCGATCGCCGGTGAAATGCGGCTCGGTTGGCGCTGGTAGGCCCCGGGCCGGGTCTCAGACGCCGCGTGCGGCGGGGGTTTTACCGAGGGCCTCACGGTGGGCGGCCGGGCGGCGCGGGGCCGCGGCCGGGTGCGGCGCGTCGGCGGGCGGGGCGGGGGCGGCGTACGGCTCCCCGGCGGGCATGCGGTGCCTCTGACTGCTCACGGACAGGCCCTCTCGTGCGGCACATCACCGTTGATGTATCGATAAAGCACAGTGGCATAAGATGGGGGTGAGCGGCAAGCGATCACGAGAAGCCGGAACAAACCGGGGAGAGCGGATGGCGACGCTGAAGGATGTGGCCCGCACGGCGGGGGTCTCGGTGATGAGCGTCTCCAACGTCCTCAACGACACCGGCCGTTTCTCCGCCACCATGCGCGAACGCGTGCTCCAGGCCGCCGAGGAGGTCGGTTACGCGGGCCCCGACCCGGCCGCCGCCTCGCTCCGGCGCGGACGTACCGGCACCGTCGGGGTGGTGCTGCCCCTCCCGCTGGAGACGGCCTTCGCCGATCCGGCCGCCACCGCCTTCCTGGAGGGCGTGGCCCGCGAGTTCCAGCGGCGCCGCACCACCATGACCCTGCTCGCCCTGCCGCCCGCCGTGGGACCGCTCGCCCGGCATGCCACCGCCCCCGTCCAACAGGTGGCCGACGCGCCGCTCGCCGCGCTGGAGAAGGCCGTGATCGACGCCGCGCTCCTGTACAGCGTGGAGGAGGACCACCCCGGCCTGGACATCCTGGTCAAGCGTGAACTGCCGGTGCTGGCCGTGGACTCGCCCGGCCATGACACCGGCCGTGAGCGCTTCGGCGACGCCTGGGCGGGCTTCGTCACCGTCGACGACTTCGGCGGCGCCCGGTGCGCCGCCCGCCATCTGGTCGGCCTCGGCCACCGGCGGGCCGCGATCCTGGTCGACCGGCTCGCCGTTCAGCCCCGGCTCGGCCCGGCCACCTGGCCCCAGGCGCTCGCCACCACCAGCGCGATCCTGCGCCGCCGGCTGCTGGGCTACCGCGACGCCTGGGCCGAGGCGGGGCTGCCGTTCACGGATCTCACCGTCATCGAATGCGGCCGGAACGACATCGCGGCGATCCGCACGGCCGTTCACACCCTGTTCGCCGCGCCGGGCCCGCGCCCCACCGCGCTGCTCGCCGTCTCCGACACCCTCGCGCTCGGCGCGTGCGCGGCCGCCCGGGACCACGGCCTCACCGTCCCCGGTGACCTGGCCGTCATCGGCTACGACGACATTCCGGCGGCCGCCACCGCCGCCGTCCCCCTCACCACGGTCCATCAGCCCACCGTGGAGAAGGGCGAATCGGCGGCCCGGCGGCTCCTCGATCACACCGACCATCACATCGAGCACCGCTCCGACGACCGCTCCGACCACGGTCGCCCCACCGTGCCGACAACCGGTGCGGCGCCGCCGGAACTGCCCACTCGCCTCGTCATCCGCGCCAGCACACCGGCCTGACGCGCCGGACGTAGTCGCCGAGCGCCCACCGGGGGACCCACCCCCGCTCCCGGGCCCTGGTGGTGTCGAGGACGACGGTGTGCGCGAGCTGGTCCACCGCGTAGCGGGTCAGCACCGGCCGGGCGTCCGGCCGGTGGCGCGCGGCGGTCTCCAGCGCCCGGGCCGCCGCCATGGCGAGCGGGCGCGGCAGATGGCCGACGCGGACCCGTCTGCCGTGCGCGCGCAGCACCTCGCGGACCGCCCGGTCGCGGCGGTAGGGCGCGGCGTCGGCGATGTTGTACGCGCCCGGCGGCCAGCCCGCGGCGGCGGCCACACAGGCGTCGGCGAGGTTTTCGACGGCGGTGAGGCTGAGCGTCACATCCGGCCCCGGCAGCAGCAGAAGCCCGCCGCGGACCCGGCCCAGCAGCCGTGGCACCAGATACGGGTCGCCCGTCCCGTACACGGCCCGTGGCCGCAGCACGACCGCACCGGCCTCCAGCGCCAGCCGTTCACCCGCCGCCTTCGTCCGGCCGTACGCGTTGAGCTGGCCGGAGACGGGATGGTCCTCGGCCACCAGGCGGCGGCCGGGCCGCGGATCGTACACACTGGCGCTGCTCACCCAGACCACCGGCCGCCCGCCCGCCGCCCGCAACAGCCGGGCCGCGCCCTCGACGTTGACGGCACGCATCTCGTCCTCGGCGGCCGACCCCGCCGCCGGGTCGCCGACGGCCGCCGCGCAGTGCACCACCAGGTCGGCGCCGGTGAGATCGGGCGTCTCGCGTGCGGCGTCCCACCGGATATGCCGCCCCACCGGCCCGCCGCGCCGCCCCACGCACAGCACCTCGGCACCCGACGCCGCGACCGCCCGGGCGATGTACGCACCGCAGAAGCCGCTCGCCCCGGTGACGGCGATGCGGCGCCCGGTCAGCCCGGCCTGGCCGGTCACGGGCGCTCCCGCGCGCGGACGGTCAGCGCCCGCCAGCCGGGGAGCGCGGCGTGGTGGTCCGCCCGGGCGCGGACGACGGCCGGACGGTACGGGGACAGCGCGGCGAGGGTGTCCCGGAGCTGGGCCCGGGCCAGCTGCGCGCCCGGGCAGGCGTGCGGGCCCGCGCCGAAGACGAGCTGGGAGACGGCCGGTTCGACCGGGCAGCGGGCGTCGGGGCCCGTGCGGTGGGCCCGTACGGCGTGGCGCGCGACCAGGACGATCCGGTCGCCGCGCCGGATCGTCACCCCCGCCACGGTGGCATCGGCGGCGGCGACCCGCGGCAGAACGGGCGACGGGGCCACCACGCGCAGGAGTTCGGCCACCAGCGCCGGGCGCAGACGATCGTCCGCGGCCTCCTCCCACAGCCCGGCGTCGGCGCACCAGGCCGCCGCACGGGGGAGGGCGGCGACCGTGGTGGTGACGGCGGCGGTGGCCAGCATCGCGCGCAGCGCACCGTCGTCCCGCCCGTCGGCGGCCAGCAGGGCCTGAAGACGGCGCGCCGCCGCCGTCGCGCCGCCCGCGCCCCCGGGGCGGCGCGGGCCCGGCAAATGGTCCCGTACGGCCGCCGCCGCGGCGTCGGACGCGGCCGACGCCACCGCCCGCGGATCGGCGTCGACGTCCAGCAGGGCGCACACCGTGGCCCCCGCCACTTCGCGCGCCACCGCCACCAGATCCACCGTGCCGCCGGGCTCCGCGAGCGGGCCCAGCCGCCGGGCGAGGACGGCGCGCCACACCGGTCGCAGCCGCTCCACACCGGCCGTACCGAGGCCGTCGGCGAGCCCGCGCCGGGTCTCACGGTGGCCGCCGCCCTCCTGGTCGAACAGCAGCCCGCTCGCCTGGGGCCCGGACAGCGAGCCCCGCGCCGCGGGTTCGGCCAGCGCGGCCCGCGCCGCGCCACCGGTCGAGCCCTCGGCGTCGCGGTCCAGCGGGACCCGGGTGAGCACCTGACGGCAGGCGTCGGCGTCGTGCACCAGGACCGTGGAGCCGAGGCGCACGGCCGGGCGGGCGCGGGTGGCGGCGAGCAGGGCGAGGAGCACCGGGTGCGCCGCCTGGTAGACGCGGCGGTCCCGGCGGCGGGCCCGCCGGTACGCCCGGTCCGGTGCTGTCATGACGGGGTGTCCGCCCCGCGGGCGCCCCGTGCGCCGTCCGCCCGGCGGTGTGGCCGGAGGCGGCGTACGGAAGCGGGCGCGGCCGGGCCGTCCAGCTGGGCCGCCGCCCGCCGGGCCGCCTCCGCGCGGTCCGGTTTGCGGGAGCGGCC
>Ga0307508_10002855_pt1 | contig 17921 bp, 15 predicted proteins | sample 9_EM_MG_FD_203089 | JGI IMG/M metagenome (GOLD analysis project Ga0307508, IMG submission 203089) | Populus trichocarpa ectomycorrhiza microbial communities from riparian zone in the Pacific Northwest, United States - 9_EM | ecosystem: Host-associated > Plants > Roots > Unclassified | place... | reverse complement strand
TGGGCGGATTTGCCAACTGCGGCGCGGCAGAAGCTCGCGAGGAGTTCGCCAGGATTCAGGCGGGCTGGCTGCGGCCGGGTTTGGCGCTCTCGCTCGGCGGATTTGCCAACTGCGGGTGCGGCGGGAGCCCGCGAGGAGTTCGCCAGAATCGAGGTGGTTGGCTGGCCGGGGTTGGTGCTCTCGTTCGGCGGGTTTACCAGCTGCGGGTGTGGCGGATGCCCGCGAGGAGTTCGCCAGGATTCAGGCGGGCTGGCTGCGGCCGGGTTTGGCGCTCTCACTCGACGTGCATACCAACCGCGGGTGCGGACAGGATCTACGTTCCGCGTGTGATCGACGGGCAGCATCTTCCGGAGGAGTTACAGGTCGCGCCAACAAGCGCGTCTGATTGGGCCACCGCGCCGGATTTGTCACGCCGTATCGCGACCCCCGGGCGTGTCGCCGCAGGGAAGACCCATCGCTTTTCGCCTGACATCGAACTAGATGTGGCTACATCGATACGGATGTGAGCGCGAAGGCGTCACGGGTTGGGCACTATGCCCAATGCCGTTGACTTAAGCTCCGCGCCTGCCCTGCGTTACAGCGGTGACCTGCGGAAACACAGTCAGCGGGCGACCCTGAGCGGCTTAAGTCAGTGGCATTGTTGTGTCCTGAACGCGAAGGGATAGAGATATGTAGGAATGTCTGTCTTGTAGCGATGCTGTACGGAAGATGAAGGTTTGGCCCTTCGGAGCCGCCCTACTGGGGGAGGCTTCAAACCACCTCATGCTGCATTAGCCGAAGACTGTTGTGGTGAACGATGAGGAAAAGGCATCCATTCGAGATTGTCAGGTGGGGGTCGGGAAGGCGAGCGAAAGCGAATCGCTGATGACGTGTCGAAAATTACAAGGTGACATCGAAACCGGGATGTCAATTCAATCCCGGGAGGAGTCTGGCGGGGACCAGTTTACTGGCCAGGCGGTGTCCGGCATACAGGCGACGCGAGCCCGGCCTGCGGCTTTCGTACGGAACAGGAGAAGGCGCGTGAGGAAACTACCCGCTGCTCTTTGGCGGGTGAGAGGGAGCGTTCCGGGCGGCCCGAAGCCGTGAGGAACTGAGTACCGTTGCCGATCGCGCTGGCGGACCGACTCGTAGTCGCGACGAAGCCTTTGTAACGAAGGCTGAGCGAAGGGGTCGGGTCGTTCGTGACTGGTTTACTCGATCAACCAGCCTTGAGGGTTGGGAGGAGTCGCGTGGATGAGTTGAAAGCACCGGACAAGCCGTTCGTGATATCGAAGCGGGCTGTCTGGGAGGCATACGAGAAGGTGAAAGCGAAAAAGGGTGCACCGGGTGTGGACGCGGTGTCGCTGGAGGTATTCGACAAGGATCTCAAGAACAACCTTTACAAGATCTGGAATCGGATGTCGTCAGGGACGCATTTTCCGCCCCCGGTGCGTGCTGTGGAGATCCCGAAGACCGGGGGAGGCGTTAGAGTTTTAGCGTTCCCACGGTCGGCGACAGAATCGCGCAGACGGTGGCAGCGCGAGTCATCGAGGCAAAGGTCGAACCGATCTTCCACCCGGACTCGTATGGCTACCGGCCGGGGCGGTCGCCGGTCGACGCGGCAGCGGTGTGCCGTACACGGCGCTGGAAGAACGACTGGGTGATCGATCTGGACATCCGGAAGTTCTTCGACACGGTCCCATGGGACCTGCTCCTGAAAGCGGTAGCCGCGCACACTGATCAGCCGTGGGTGCTGTTGTATGTGGAGCGTTGGTTGAAAGCGTCACTGCAACTACCCGACGGTACTCTGCGGGAACGAGATCGAGGAACCCCGCGAGGGTCCGCAGTTTCACCCGTGCTGGCTAATCTGTTTCTCCATTACGCGTTCGACATGTGGATAGCCCGTATGTTCCCGGCGGTCCCGTTCGAGCGTTACGTGGATGACGTGGTTGTGCATTGCGTCAGTGAACGTCAGGCCCAGTATGTGCTGGCGGAGATCACGAAGCGGATGACCCAGGTAGGGCTTGAGTTACATCCGGAGAAGACCTGGATAGTCTACTGCCAGGACGACAACCGGCGTGGCTCGTACGAACACACCGAATTTGTCTTCCTCGGCTACGGCTTCCGGCGACGTTCCGCCCGGTCAAGGCACGGGGCGATGTTCTTGTCGTTCCTGCCGGCGATCAGCAAGCAGGCCCTGAAGAGGATCAGTGCCGAGGTGCGGTCGTGGCGGCTGCACCATCGCACAAGCCTGACCGAAAAGGACCTCGCCGATTGGATAGACCCGATCGTCCGGGGTTGGATGAACCATTACGGGACGTTCTATCGATCTGCCCTGTATCCCCTCCTGGAACGCATCAACGCCTACCTGCTGCGGTGGGTCCGCCGGAAGTACAAACGGCTGCGGGGTAGTAGGAGAGCCCGGACGGCGTGGAACAATGCCGTCCAGAAACGCCCGCGTGCCTTCGCCCACTGGGCTTGGGTCACGCATGCTCCCACGGCTTGGTGACCAGAGCGACAAGAGCCGTATAACGGGCGACTGTTACGTACGGTTCTGTGGGGGCTTGCGACACGAGGTCGCACGATGCGAGTGAACTCGCTGATTGGAGGTCGACGTGATGTCGACAGTGTAGTTCCAGGCCAGTGTCCATCGGCCTGTTCCCGCCCTGACGTGCGTCACCGGTAACGGTGGGGTTCGAAGCATCAGGGTTCACGTCCAAGGGTGTCCGTGCCATCCGGGCGCTACAGGCAAGGGAAATGACCGGACGGGTGAATGACGGTAAACCTCCGTGTATGGCCTCGTCACAGATAACCCCGGCGATGGAATGCACTACCGGGGGCAAAGGACTGGCCGTTGGGAAGCGGCGGGTGGCGGCTGTAGCGCTCTTGTCAGCCGTGTGGACACCACCGTCTCGGGGCAGAGGAGGCACCCACCCCGGTCGAGTCTCGATCGTGCGCAACGTGGTAACCACCGTCGGGGTCCGGACAGCAGAGCTGTTCGGTAACCCAACCGTAAGGGAGGGCCAATCCCACCGGCGGGGATCGGGTGCTCAAGAAGCGAACGCCGGCGGCGGAAACGCAGCGGGAACACCGGCACATAGGACTGCTCCTCCAAGCGGTCGTGCCGGATAACCGGCCGGATACCGGGCGTGTGCCCGGGCACGAAAGTGCGCTGACGTGAGCAGGTGAGCCTGTGCAGTTCACGCGGCCAGAAACGCTGGAACCGAAGGGAAAGTTAGACGCCATGACGACACAAACCTTCGCCGCGGCCTCGGCCGCGGCACCCGGAGTCGGTGTGGTGAACGGACCAACGGACCTGGACTTCGACTGGGACGCCGTCCGATGGCGGCGTGCCAAGGAGCAGGTACGGCGGCTACGGCAGCGGATCTTCACGGCGACGCAGGACGGGGACCTCAAACGGGTCCGGAATTTGCAGAAACTCATGCTCCGTAGCTTCGCCAACACGCTGGTCAGCGTGCGGCGGGTCACGGAGATCAACGCTGGGCGGCTGACCCCGGGCATCGACCGAAGGACCGTCTCGACCAGCGAGGAGAAGACGGAACTGGTGACGTCGATCCACCGCCAGGTGACACCCTGGCAGGCCCGCCCGGTCAGGCGGGTGTATCTACCCAAGGCAAACGGCAAGCGGCGCCCGATCGGTATCCCTGTGATCACCGACCGGGTGTTGCAGGCACGGGTGGTCAACGCGCTGGAACCCGAGTGGGAGGCAAGGTTCGAACCTAAATCCTACGGGTTCAGGCCTGGCCGCGGCTGCCACGACGCGATCGAAGCCATCTTCACCACGGCCTGTGGCAAGAACGCCAAACGGCTGTGGGTGCTCGACGCGGACCTGCACGCGGCATTCGACGAAATCGCCCATGATCAGCTGCTACGGCAGATCGGAACGTTCCCTGGACGGGGACTGATCGCGCAGTGGCTGAAAGCGGGCGTGGTCGAACAGTGCCGATACGCGCCCACCGAGCGGGGAACCCCGCAAGGCGGGAACGTCAGTCCGTTACTACTTAATGTGGCCTTACACGGGATGGAACAGGCGGCGGGGGTGCGCTACTACACCGACCGCGACGGCAACTCCGTCGAGGCGGTACGAAGCGTCCCCATCGTGGCGCGTTACGCCGACGACCTGTTGGCCCTGTGTCACAGCAGGGAACAGGCCGAACAGGTCAAGGCGCGCCTGAGCACATGGCTGGCTCCCAGAGGGCTGGTCTTCAACGAGGACAAGACCCGCATCGTGCACCTGCAACACACCGGGTGCGACTTTCTGGGATTCAGCATCCGCCGTCACAACGGCAAGCTGATCATCAAACCCAGCCGTGCCGCCGTCAAACGGATCCGCAAACGACTCGCCACCGAGATGCGCACCCTTCGAGGTGCCAACGCGGCGGCGGTCATCGCACGGCTCAACCCGATCATCCGGGGCTGGGCCTGCTACTACCGGACCGTGGTGTCGGCCTCGGTGTTCAACGCGCTCGACCATTACGTGTGGACACTCACCTACCGGTGGGGGCTACGCCAGCACCGCAACAAACCCAAGACCTGGGTCGTGGACCGGTACTACGGCGCGTTCAACACCACCAGGAAGGACCGGTGGGTCTTCGGTGACCGCGACAGCGGCGCTTACCTGATCAAGTTCTCCTGGATCCCGATCGTCCGCCACCAGATGGTCAAGGCAACCGCGTCCCTGGACGATCCTGCCCTGACCGAATACTGGAGGCACCGGCGTCGCAGACGCAAACCCCCGCCACTGGACCAGCCCACCCTGCGGCTGCTCAAGGTCCAGGACGGACGCTGCCCGCTATGCGGGGACTACCTGCTGCACGCTGACCACGAACCACAGTCCCCCGACGAATGGGAACAGTGGTTCACCGCCACCCGCAAGGCCCTGCGCCGACAAGCGCTGACCTCGCACGGTAACGGCCGCGACGATCAACACCACCATCTCGTACACACCCACTGCCATCGACGCCACCAAGCCGAGGCGGAGACGGCACGAACCCGGCACGCTTCTGCACCACCTGCCAGCCCACGTGGGGCTTGCCTGGGCCGTGTGCGGTGAAAGTCGCATGCACGGTCCTGAGGGGGCGGCGGCGCAGCAATGCGCCGTCGCTACCCGGCCCGGGGGTGAGATTCCCTCCGGGCTACTCGGCGGCACTATGCCTGGCTAGTCCGGTGACTTGCAGCCTTCACCGGGTCGGCGAACATTCAATTTCACCGCCCCGGTCAGGCGAGTTCGCCGATGTCGGTCGGGTTCGGGGATGTGTCAGACCTTGTCGTGCGCCTAGCCCTGGTGCAGAATGGTCGTACACCCACACTGCGGGTTCACCGGGCACCGCGACTCGCCGCGGCCACCACCGCCACCCGCACCCCGGGCGGCGCATCACCACCCCGGCCCACCATGGACGGGACATTCACGCACCGTCGAGCCGGACCACACCTTCCCCGGTGTCACCCGGCACGGCGTGACCCACGCCGCCAACCCCCAACCGGGACAGCAGCGACAGGGTCCCCTGGCCGGCGGAGGCCCCCCCGGGTGAGGAGTCGCTCGTTCACCACGGTGAACGAGGATCCACAACAGCACCACCGGGACCAAACCGGTGAACGCCCGAGGAAACCGTCTAGTGGGTGAGACCGGCATATCGGCACAGAGCGTTCCTCTTTGGTGCTCACGTTTGGCTGGATGTCGTCACGTCTGGTCAGTTGTGAAGGGGAAAGTGAGTGGTCCTCTCGCTGGCGACACGCCGGGACGTCGCGACACGCCGGCAAACGCTCGGCGCGTGCTAAATCGTGTGCGGACGGCTGGCGCCCGGGTAGGCAGGACGGGGTTGGAGTTCGGGGCCGAATCTGGTGGAGCTGGGTCGGGTTGGACCAGCCCAGCAACTTGCCGTTGCCACGCATAGGAGCGTCCGCCTGCGGGCGCCGACGCAATCCGCTGGCCGAGCCCAGCCGAGCCGAGCCGAGCCCAGCCCAGCCCAGCCCAGCCGGAGACTGAGGCAACCGATGGACGGTCCGCCGACCCCTGCCGACCCCTGCCGACCCTGCCGCCCGCGTCGGCTGTGTCGCCCGCGTCGGCTGTGCCGGTTATGCCGGGCTCGCCCGTGCCGGCTGGATTGGGTGGGCAGGTGGCGTGAGTTGACGGTCGGTGGTCAGCCGGTGGTGAAGAAGCCATGGCGCTCGGCCAGCTGCTCGTAGGCGTCCAGCCGGCGCTGGGTCCGGTCGGGCTCGGCGTCGGCGATCGCCTGCAGCAGGACCGTGGCGAGGACAGTCGGGCCGGCGTAGGAATCGAAGACCAGCCGTGATCCGACGCCCGCGCAGAGCGAGACGTCGACGTCGTTGGCGAAGGGCATCAGCACGTCGCTGATCACCGCGGTGCGCAGCCCCAGCTCGCGGGCGCAGCGGACGGCGGTGAGCAACTCGGCGGCGTAACGCGGCATGGCGAAGGCGAGCACCCAGGTGCCGCCCGCCTCGCGGGACTGCAGCAGGTCGTCGACCACGGTGCTGCCCGAACCGGCCAGCCGCACGTCGGGGTGGATGCGGCGGGCCCCGTACGCGAAATAGGCGGCCAGCGGCCCGGAGATGCGCGAGCCCAGCACCGTCAGCGGCACTGAACTGGACAGCTCGCGCCCGAGGTCGAGCACGGCGCGGGGATCGGCGAGCATGTCGCGCAGCGCGGTCAGGTTGCGTATCTCTGCGTCTACCGCCGCCTGTAGGCCGTTGCGCCGGATGTCCTCCGGGGTGTCGGGCGCGCTGGTCGCGCTCAGCGCGATCGGCCGAAGCGCCTCGCGCAGCGCGGGGTAGCCGGAAAAGCCGAGGGCGACCGCGAACCGGGTCACCGACGGCTGGCTGACCTCGACCCGCTCGGCGAGGTCGACGCTGGACAGGAACGCGGCCTCGGGCATGTGGTCGAGCAGGTACTGCGCGATGCGCCGCTGGATCGGGGAGAGCCGGTGGCCGTTGAACAGCGCCAGCAGGCGATCGGTTGGAGAGGGCGCCCGCCGGCTGTCACCGTCTGCCACGCCTTCGTCCTTCCGCTCCGCCGCGCCTGAAGTAGGGCCGCATTCAGAGCGTATGCCGGGGCATAGGTCAATACATAGTCCCGCCAGCTTCCAGGGGCCGCAGCTCGTCGGCGTAGCTCACGGAGACCCGGCGCATCAGGCCGTCGTCGTCGATCGAATACTGGCCGAGCCGCCACAGCGGCGGCGAGTAGGCGTGGATCGTCACGGTGTCGTCCGTGCCGCCGGTGAGCCGGTGGATGTGCTCCGGCCCGAAACGGAACGAGCGGCCGGCCGCGATCGCCGCGCGCACGTGGTCGCCGCCGATCCGCGGGTTGTGCTCGTGGATCACGCCCTGGACCACCCGCACGGCGCCGGAGGAGATGTCGTGGTCGTGCCAGCCGGTGTCGTTGCCGCGGGTCCAGCAGAGCAGCCAGACGTCCACGTGGTCGTCGCGGTGGAGCGAGACGTAGTGCCGTTCCCGGTCGGAGAAGGCCACCTGCTCGCGCCAGAGGTCGCCGCGGCCGGCCAGGTCATCGACGAGGGCCTGCAGCTCGCCCGGCGCCAGGTCGCGGGTGTACGCGTTCGCAAAGATCATTTGGGGTCTCCTGTCACGAGAGCAGGCGGGCGGGGTTGCTGACGGCGATCGCGTGCTCGGCGGCGTCGCCGAGCCGCATATCGACGGGGCCGGCGTAGGGACGGTCGGTGCCGAGCACGATGCCGTCGATGCCGAGGGCCCGGACGGTGGCGTCGATCGCACGCGGCCCGTAGGAGGAGGTGTCCAGGAAGATCGCCGGGTCGACGGCGCCCGGGCCGCCGCCGCGCGCGGTGAGCCGCTCGCCGTGCAGCGGGGCCAGGCCGGCCAGCATCGCGAAGCAGACCCGCAGGCCGGGGTGGCGGCGGCGACCGAAGGCTTGGAAGGCGAACCAGGCCTGGTGCATCTGGTGTACGTAGGGCACCAGCGCCGGCCACCAGGACGGCGCGCGCCCGGCCGGCGGCGCCGTTCCCGGGTGGACGAACAGCGGCCGGCCCCGGGCGGCGAGCAGGTCGAGCAGGGGAGCGCACCGGTCGTAGCCGGCCCGGTCGGCGAGCGCGGTCGCCGGCAGCTGTAACCCGACGCAGCCGCGGTCCAGCTCGGCCGCGGGCCCGGCGGGGTCGATCTCGGTGAGGCACGCGGCGGCCCACGCCCCGAACGGCGCCGGCAGGGCGCCGGCGCCGCGGTGGTACGCGTCGAGCAGCGGGCGCGCCTCCTCGGGCGGCAGCCACTCGACGCCCAGCGGACAGGACAACGACACCAGGGCCAGGCCGCCGCCCTCGCCGCGGAAATCGGCGGCGCGGGCGGCCGCGTCGTGGTGCGCGGGGTCGACCGCGAAGTCGGGCTCGCCGTCGAGCCGCAGCGTCCAGCCGTCCAGCCGGGGCGGCCGGTGTCGCCGCCGCAGGCCCTCGACGAACTCTTCGGTCCACAGGTGTTGATGGACGTCGGTGCGCAGGGTGACCTCCCGTCCTGGTTAAGCGCTTAAGTGAAGCGCTTAAGTGAAGCGATTAACCAGCGGGCTTGTCAAGGACGTCCCGCTGGCCGGCGCCCGCGAGGGGCACACCGCTAAGCTGGCCGGGTGCCCCGAAACAAACGCGCAACCCTGCGTGAGGTTGCGGAGGCGACCGGGCTGTCCACAGCGGCGGTGTCCTACGCGCTGCGCGGGCTGCAGGTCTCCGACGAGACCAAGGAAAGGGTCCGCCGAGCCGCCGCCGATCTGGGCTACGAAGCCAACCCGATCGCCCGCGCGCTGGCCGGCGGCCAGACCGGGCTGGTCGGCGTCCTTTGCGGCTCGCTGGAGGACCTGTGGCAGCAGCAGCTCGCCGCCGGCATCGGCCGCGAGTTGCTCGCCCGCGACCGCTACGGGCTGATCCTCGACGCCGGCGGCGACCCCAAGCGTGAGCTGGCCATCGCGCACCAGCTGCGCGACCAGCGGGTGGACGGACTGATCGTGTCGCCCGTCGACCCGTCCGCCGACGGCTGGGCGGCCCTGGCCGAGACGGTCCCGATCGTCAGCATCGGCGACTCGCTGGCCGCGGCCCGTACCGCAGGCGAGGTCCTGTTCGACAACCGGGCCGGGGTGACGCTGGCCCTGGAGCACCTGGCCGGCCTCGGCCACCGCCGGATCGCGGTGCTGACCCCCAGCCAGGCCAGCACGCCCGACCGTCCCGCCGAGGTGCACGTCGCGGCCGAGGCGCGGCGGCTCGCTCTGGCCGTCGCGATCGTCACCTCCGGCCACAACCTGAACGCCGCGACCGCGGCCGCGCGCCGGGTGCTCAAGGAGCGCGACCGGCCGACGGCGCTGTTCTGCTTCTCCGACTCGATCGCCTACGGGGCGTACGCGGCCGCCGCCGACCTGGGCCTGCGGATCCCCGAGGACGTGTCGGTCGCCGGCTACGACGACCATCCGGTCTCCGGTCTGCTCTCGCCCGGCCTCACCACGGTCGGCTGGGAGATCGGGAGCATCATGCGGGCGGCGGTCCGCATGGTCGTCGCCGCGATCGAGGGCAAGCCGCGCCGTCAGCGGGTGACCCGCCCGCCCGTCCTGCGTAGCCGCGCCTCCACAGGTGCGCCGCCGCCCTGATTTGCTTAGGCTGACCGCGTGAGCGCTGCGCGCGGCGAGTACAGGGTGGGCCGGTCGCTGGCCGGGACGTCGCGCCCGGCGGGCTTCGCGGTCGTGGCCGCCGCCTATTTCGTGGCCGGCCTCGCGGCGTGGGGCGTCGCGGCCGCCTTGCGCGACCGGCACCCGCTGACGGTCACGTTCTGGGCCGATCTGGTCGCCACCGCCGTGGTGTTCGCGCTCGCCATGGCCGCCGGCAACTCGAGCCTCTACGACCCGTACTGGAGTGTCGCGCCCGCCGTGATCGTCGTCGCGTGGGTCGCCGCGCCCGGCGGCGTCCCCGCCCGCAAGGCGCCGCTGGTCCTTCTCGTGCTGGTGTGGGCGGTGCGGCTGACCGCGAACTGGGCCCGGTCGTGGCGCGGCTTCAGCCACGAGGACTGGCGCTACGTGCGGATCCGCGAGCAGACCCGGGGCCGACTGCCGTGGTGGCTGGTCAGCCTGGCCGGCGTCCACCTGGTGCCCACCCTGGTCGTCTTCGCCGGCCTGCTCGCGGTCTGGCCGGCGGTGACCGGCGCCGCGCGGCTCGGCCCTCTCGACGCCGTGGCCGCCGTGGTCACCGTCGCCGCGATCGCCGTCGAGACCGTCGCGGACCGGCAGCTTCAGCGGTTCGCCGGGGACCCGGCCCACCGCGCCCAGGTCGCCGACCGGGGACTGTGGCGGTACTCGCGCCACCCCAACTACCTGGGCGAGATCGGGTTCTGGTGGGGGATGTGGCTCTTCGGCCTGGCCGCCGCGCCGTCCTGGTGGTGGACGGTCGCCGGTCCGATCGCGATGGTGCTGCTCTTCACGTTCGTCAGCGTGCCCATGATGGACCGCAGGTCGCTGGAGCGCCGGCCGGCGTACGCCGAACACATGCGCCGCGTGCCGGCGCTGCTCCCGTCGCCCCGCCGGCCGGGATAGCCTGGCCCCGACGATGATCGCTGGAGTGCGCCGGTCGGAGGGACAATGCGGATCGCCGCCTTCAACGTGGAGAACCTCTTCAACCGCGCCCGGGCCCTCGACCAGCGCACCTGGTCGGTGGGGCGGCCGGTGCTGGAGGCCTACCAGCGCGTCTGCGCGCTGCTCGAGGAGCCGGTCTACACCGACGAGGTGAAGCACGACGTCCTGCGCGAGCTGGGCCGCCTCGGCCTGCGCGGTGGGGATACCGCGAAGTTCGCCCGGCTGCGGCAGAACCGCGGGCGCCTGCTGCGCCGTTCGCGCGACGGCCAGGTGCGGGTGGTGGCGGGCGGGCGCGCCGACTGGATCGGCTGGGTGGAGCTGACCACCGACCGGGTCGACGAGTTGGCGCTGGTCAACACGGCCCGGGTGCTGCAGGACGTCGGCGCGGACATCGTCGGGGTGGTCGAGACCGAGAGCCGGCTCGCGCTCAAGCGGTTCGCCGACGCCGGGCTCGTGCGGCAGGGGCGGCCGAGGTACCCGCACGTCATGGTCGTCGACGGCAACGACGAGCGGGGCATCGACGTCGGCGTGCTCTCCGCCGCGGGCTATCCGCTGGTCGGCCAGCACAGCCACGTCGACGACGCCGACTCCGTCGGGCGCGTCTTCAGCCGCGACTGCGCGGAGTACCACTTCAGCACCCCGGGCGGGCGCCGGGTCGCGATCCTGGTCAATCACTTCAAGAGCAAGGGGTACGGGGGAAAGGTCGCCTCCGATGCCATCCGGCGCCGGCAGGCCGTACGGGTGGCGGAGATCTACCGTGGGCTCGTGGCCGGCGGCGTCGACCACGTGGCGGTGGTCGGCGACCTGAACGACACGCCGGACAGCGAGCCGCTCGCGCCGCTGCTGGGCGGCACGGACCTGCGCGACATCTCCGCGCATCCCGGCTTCGACGACGACGGCCGGCCCGGAACGTACGGCTATTGCACCGCCCGCAACAAGCTCGACTACGTCCTGTTGTCGCCGCCGTTGTTCGATGCCGCCGCAGGCGGTGGTATTTTCCGCCGCGGCGTCTGGGGCGGCAAGCGCGGCGTCCTGTGGCCGATCTACGAGACCATGACCAGCGCCGTGCACGCCGGCTCCGACCACGCCGCGATCTTCGCCGACATCGACCTGGATTGAGCGCGCCCGGCGATTACTGTTGGCTCGCCCTATCGTCCGGCCCGGGAGAGCCCATGGAAATGCAGATGTTCGTCGACGGCGCCTGGATTGCCGCGCGCTCCGGCGCAACCACCGTGGCGACCAGCCCGGCGACCGGGGAGAGGCTCGGCGCCGTGCCCGACGGCGACCGCGAGGACGCTCGGGCGGCGATCGCCGCGGCCCGGCGCGCTGCCGGCGGCTGGGCCCGGCTGTCCGCCTTCGACCGGGCCGCGCTGCTGCACCGGGTGGCCGACGTCATCGAGGCGCGCCGGGACGCGCTGGCCCGGACACTGACCCTGGACCAGGGCAAGCCGCTGCGCGCCGAGGCGTACGACGAGGTGGACGAGCTCGTCACGTACTGGCGGATGGCGGCCGAGGACGCCAAGCGGCTGGGCGGGCTGCTGCCGAACTCGTCGAGCGCCGGGAAGCGGGCGCTGCTGATCCGCCGCCCGCGCGGAGTGGTCGGGGTGATCACGCCGTGGAACTGGCCGTACACGATGCCTGCCGAGCTGATCGCCCCGGCGCTCGCCGTCGGCAATACCGTGGTGTGGACCCCGGCGCCGTCGACGGCCGTGTCGGCCGTCGCCCTTGCCGGCTGCCTGGCCGAGGCCGACCTGCCGCCCGGCGTCGTCAACCTGGTGACCGGGCCCGGTCCGGTGGTCGGCGACGAGATCGCCCGCAACCCGGGCACGGACGCGGTCGCGTTCATCGGCTCGACGGCGACCGGCCGGCTGGTGGCGAGCGCGGCGGCCGGCAAGGCGACGCTGCTGGAGATGGGCGGCAACGGACCGATCGTGGTGCTCGAGGACGCAGACCTCGACCGGGCCGTCGAGGGCGCGCTGCTGGCCTGCTTCCTCTGCGCCGGGCAGAGCTGTACCGCGGGGGAGCGGCTGCTCGTGCACGACGGCGTGCGCGACGAGTTCTCCCGCCGGCTCGCCGCGGCCGTGCGGGACCGGGTGCGGCTCGGCCACCCGCTCGACGACGCCACCACGATGGGCCCGCTGAACAACGCGGCCGTCGCCGCCAAGATGGACGAGCACGTGGCCGACGCGATCCGCCGCGGCGCGACGGTGCTGACCGGCGGATCCCGGGCGCCGGACTTCCCGACCGACCTGTACTGGCAGCCCACCGTGCTCGACGGCGTGCCGGCCGACGCCGCGGCCGCCACCGAGGAGACGTTCGGGCCGATCGCGCCGATCATCGGCATCGGTTCGCTGGACGAGGCGATCCGGCTGACCAACGCCTCCCGCTACGGCCTGCTGGCCGCCGTCTACACCGCCGACCTGCGGGTCGGCCTCGACTTCGCGGACGCCGTGCGGACCGGGTGGGTGAACATCAACGAGTCCACCAACTACTGGGAGAGCCACCTGCCGTTCGGTGGCCGCTCCGGCACGGACAGCGGCCTGGGCCGGGTCGGCGGCACGCACCCGATGGAGGCCTTCACCGAGTTGCAGACCGTCATCATCGGCTGATTCCGCCCGGCGGCAACCCGTGGGGATGGCAGGCGCCAATCGGATCCGTAGTCGTGTCGGTGGCAGTGTGAGCGATAGTGTCAGCGACTACACGGATCAGGGTCCTGGTCGTCAGCGCGAACGCGTTCACCCGTACGTACCCGGTCATTGCCTTGATCCATGGCCGCGCCGACGGTGACGTGCCCGGCATCCTCCTGCCGCTGCCCGGCGATCTCGCGGGCGGCGGAACGATCGATCTGTCCCGGATCCGGTTCGCCGACCCGGCCGCGTTCGGGCATCGGCGTGGTCGTGTCGGCCCCACTCTCGCCGCGAAGATCGATCAGGGACTCCGCCGCCTGCTCGGGTTGTAGGGTCTGACGGCGCTTGCTTGACAGGGATGTCAAGCAAGTGCTTGGGTTCTTGTCGTGCCGGTGGAGAAGGCGGATCTACGGCGGGAAGCCGGTCAGCGCACCCGGGACCGTCTGGTGCTGGCTGCGCTGGAGCTCCTGGCGCAGCGCGGCCCGGAAGGTGTGACGCTCCGGGAGATCACCGATGCCGCCGAGGCCAACGTCGCGGCGGTGAGCTACCACTTCGGGTCCTTGAAGGCGTTGTGTGACTCGGCCGTCGAACACGCCCTGGAACGGTATCTGGAGGCGCAGCATCAGGCGATGAGCGCCCTCGCCCCCGATTCGACGCTCGAGGAGCTGGCCGCGGCGTTCGCCGGGCCGATGGTGGCCGCGCTGGCGGCGGGCGGACGCGACCTGGCGATGATGCGGACCGTGGCGCGCGCCGGGACCGATCCGCCGCAGGGGTGGGATCGCCTCGCCGGCAAGTTCGACCAGACCCGCGGGGACGCCGTACGGGTGCTGAAGGCGAACCTTCCGGGTGTCGAGGAGTCGGAGTTGATCTTCCGTGCGCGGTGCGCGGCCGGCATGCTGAACTGGCTCGCCCTGGCGCCCGTCGGCGCCGAGCTGGCCGGCGGGTCCGAGGAACAGCTCGGGCGACTGCTGCTGCCGGTGCTGGCAGGAGCGTTTCACGGCTACTCCAGCGCCGGCTGACCCAGACAATTCAAATGACCGCTTGACCTTCTCCCGGCCCGAGCATAATCTCAAGCAATCGCTTGAATGAGTTCATCATGGGAGGGTTCGATGGCAATCGATGCGGAAACCGTGGTACGCCAGGCGTATCGGGCGGCAGAGGGCGGCGTCATGGACGTCCAGGGGTTCATGGACCTGTTCGCCGAGGACGGCGTCTTCAACAACGTCGTCGGCGGGGAGAGCTACCGGGGCGAGCACCTGGGCGATCTGGTCGTCTTCATGGGCACGGTGGCTCCCGACGTCCACCGCGACATCCGCCGGTTCCACGTGATGGGCAACGTCGTCGCGGTGGAGCTGTCGATCCAGGGCACTTTCACCGGGCCGTTCCCGACGCCCGCGGGTCTCGTCCAGCCGACCGGAGCCAAGCTCGACATTCCTACCAGCGACTTCTGGTATGTCGAAGACGGCAAGATCAAGGAGTTCAACTGCTACGTCGCCATCAGCGCGTGGCTGGCGCAGATGGGCATATCTCCGGACTTCGCCTCCGCCGTCAACGCACCCACGGCCGCGTAACAGGGCCGACCACTCGCGAAGGTACGCGGCCGCGTACGCCGTCGTCTCGCCCACATGGCCGGATGGGAAGGACTTTTGCCATGGGAACAACGCGCACACCGCTGATCGACGTCCGCCGCTCCGGTGACCGGTCGGAGACCAACCTGTCGTGGCTCCGCGGCAGATACTCGTTCTGGGTCGGTGGCCAGCCCTACGATCCGGAGAACACCCACCACGGCCTGCTGCTGGTCCACAACGAGGACGTCATCCGGCCGGGGGCGGGCTTCGAGACCCATCCGCACCACGACATGGAGATCGTCACCTGGGTTCTGGAGGGCGCCCTGGTGCATCAGGATTCGGCCGGCAACTCCGGCGTCATCTATCCGGGGCTCGCCCAGCGGATGAGCGCCGGCACCGGCATCCAGCACTCGGAGAAGAACGACTCCTGGCGCCTCGGCGGCGCGCCGCACGCGAACCCGGTGCGCCTGATCCAGATGTGGATCGCCCCCGACGAGGAGAGCGTGACGCCCGGCTACGAGCAGCTGGAAATCGACCACGAGCTGCTCTCCGGCGGCCTGGTCCCGGTCGCCTCCGGCATGGCCAAGCACGACGGCGCAGCCGCCATCCGGATCAGGAACCGCGACGCGGCGCTGTACGCGGCCCGGCTGACACCCGCACGGCCGGTGCAGTTGCCCGAGGCGCCGTACCTGCACCTGTTCGTCGCGCGCGGCTCGGTCGAGCTCGAAGGCGTCGGTCCGCTGGCCGCGGGCGACGCGGTCCGCCTCACCGCCACCGGCGGGCAGCGGATCAGCGCGGCCGAACCAGCCGAGATCCTCATCTGGGAAATGCACGCGGACCTCGCGACCTGACGCCGCCGGCGCTTTGAACCCTCGAAACTCGCCGCCCGTAGTGATGCGCGGGAGGCAGATCTCGTGGATACGCCGGTCCTGTTCTTCACCATCGCGCCCGTTCCGCAGCCCGCGTCCTGCCCCGGGAGCGGCGAGTGACCGAGGTGCACTATCTCGCGCTCGTGGTCGGCGCCGGGCCGGCGGGGATGACCGCGGCGCTGGCCCTGCGCGCGCGGGGCCTGCCCGTGGTCCTGCTGGAGGCCGAGCCCGTACGGCCCGCGCCACGGCTCGCCGGCCGACCCCAGCAGCAAGTACTGAGCGACGTCGGGCGTAGCCGCCTGTACCGCTACCCCGACGCTTGCGTACGAACAGCGACGACCGTTCGGGCGAGAGAGCGACTCACCGGTGGCGGGTGAGGACGCCGCGTCGGCAGGGTTGGCCTGTTGGATCAGCGTGCCGGGGCTGCCAGACTGGCTGCTTTGAGGGCGGTGGAGGCCGGGGTGGATGTGGCGATCGATCGGTACCTGGATCGCGTCGACGGTGTCGATGCCGAGATCTGGGTGGAGCCGAGCCGCGGCCAGTTGTTCTGGCTCCGGCACGCGCAGGCCTGGTTTGCTCCGGACATGGCCGGCGGCAGCGCGTGGGTCCGCTGGTGGGCGATCGCCACAGTGACGCCGAGCACGAACGTCACGGTGTTGAATCTGCGCTACCAGGCGTACCTGAATCTGGTTTTCCACCGCACCCGCCTGGCGAAGGTCGGGCATGCGGTGTGCATGCCGCTCATCGTGGCCTCGATGCTCGCGGCGTGCTGCGCGCTGCCGCTGGGCACGCTGCCGGTCAACGCTTCGCTGCCGGTGGCGCTCGGGCTCGCGACGTGGTGGGTGTGGTGGGCGATCAAGGAGCGGGACACCGTGTGGGCTGTGGCCGGTGTCGTGCTCGTCGCCGTGCTGTACGCCGCCGCTAACGCTGTCTACTCTCACCGTCCGCACATGATCGCTGGCTCCGCGCTGCTTGCCCAGCCGTTGGCCTGGGTCGTGTTCGCTTCGCTGTTGCAGGCGGCGTCGCATGTGCTGGAGCCGTTGCCGCCGCGTGTCACCCGGTCGTACCGGTGGCTGCCGGTGCGGGACTACCTGCTCGGGGCGCCCGGGCGGCGCAATTCGATCGGGGTCGTGGTGCGGCGGATCGGGCACCTCGCCGCGCAGACGCTGTTCGGTACGCTCGACGAGTTGGTCGCGTCGCCGCGGCTGTTGCCCGTCTTGCTGCTCGATGCGCTATGGCGGCTCGGGCATGACGCGGGCCGCCGGGACGCGTGGCGGGAACAGGCCAACCGGGCGATCGCCAGTGGCAACCCGGGCCTGGACTTCATCGGCATCGGCGGCTCGACACGGCTGCGGATACCGGCCTGACGTTTGGGCGCCCTCTGCACGGCCGGGTACCGCCAGCCGCCAGCCGCCAGCCGCCAGCCGCCAGCCGCCAGCCGCCAGCCGCCAGCCGCCAGCCGCCAGCCGCCAGCCGCCGGCCGTCGGCCGAAAGGCGCATCGGTAGCGGCGGAGTGCCCGGCGGGTGCTGGCGAAGATGCTGCGAGAGTTCGCTCGCCGGAGAGAACAATCCCGTTCGGTCAAACGCCAGCGCGTGCCCGCAGCAGTTGGCAGACTTCGCGGCCCGTCGGCGGCAGATCCGGACGGCGTCCGGTATACGCAGTTCGCGCGATGAGATGGGGTGCGACGTGGCCCTCGACAGGGTTTCAGGGGGCCTTCGTGCCCTTCAGGTTGGCATAGATTGACCACAATGTAGGTGTGTTGGTGCCGTGCCGGTTGGAATCCGGGCAGTGGGTGAGGTGGCGGGTCGGCCGCCGGCGACGGCATCCACGTCAACGTCCGCCTGGACGAGGAGAAACTGTGCCTGCCGGTACTTCTCGGCGTGCGCGTGGACGGCACCAAGGGACTCATCGCGCCGGCCGACGGCTACCGCGAGTCGACCGGTTCATGGGCCGATCTGATGCGTGACTGCAAGCGCCGCGGCATGCGCGCCCCCATCCTGGCGGCCGGTGACGGCGCGCTCGGCTTCTGGGGCGCACTGCGCGAGGTGTTCCCCGAAACGACTCCCCGCCGAGCACTGGATCCATCTGCGCACCACGAACCAACGAGTCGACGTTCGCCACCGTGCGTCACCGCACGAAGATCACCAAAGGGTCGGGGTCGAAGGCCGCCGGCCTGGCCATGGCGTTCAAGCTCATCGAGGCCGCCCAGCAGCGGTGGCGGGCGGTCAACGCACCACACCTCGTCGCCCTGGTCCGCGTCGGCGCCCACTTCGAACG
>Ga0307508_10002853_pt1 | contig 17932 bp, 21 predicted proteins | sample 9_EM_MG_FD_203089 | JGI IMG/M metagenome (GOLD analysis project Ga0307508, IMG submission 203089) | Populus trichocarpa ectomycorrhiza microbial communities from riparian zone in the Pacific Northwest, United States - 9_EM | ecosystem: Host-associated > Plants > Roots > Unclassified | place... | reverse complement strand
TGCTTGAATTTGAAGGCTATAATTGGAGAAGAGGCCTACATGAGTGTGGAAAAGGGTAGTGTTGGCAGTGAGTTTATTGAACAGTGTCAGACAAAGATAAAAAGCAAATTTTTTGGATTATGAAGGTGGTTCAGGTAGTACCTGCAAATGGATTGTTTGAAATCTTTGAATGTCATAAAGTGATAACTAACATTACTGTGTCTGCTTGGCTGATTGGCAGCAGTCATCCCTCTCCAAGGATCAGTGCCATATACATACTATGGTATATGCAGGGACAGGACAGGTAGAGGAATTGTGTGGTCTGGGATGCATATGGTTTTGAACTTGAAAAAGCTCTCATTAGAGGGCTTGAACTGCTACCTAAACTGTCACCCATCCAGGGCAGAGTAGGTGAACTAGCCATATGAGTTCTGGTTTATGGTACCCTAAAACCATCTGACCACTAGCTGACCACTACAGTATCTAACTGTTGAAAAGTCGTGTGCTGGGAATGCGACTTGCTGATGAGGTGTGACGAACGATGGCAGGTGTTATTTGCGATAGCGGACAAAGAGAGATGCGAGCGACACGACTACAATAAGTATGTATTATGTAAGCAGTACCATAGTGAATGATTCTACTCCAACACACCCCCTGAATCATGAGCGACTTGAGCGAACAAACGAAAAGAATGATAGTAATAATAATACATGCACCCACTGAAAGTCGGAAAAATTACCATGCAGCATCAGGTGCTTCTTCAGCAAGATTACTGCACTCCTTCTCCTTCAAACAGTCCTTGGTATAATGGCCCTTTTTTCTGCATTTGAAGCATGTGATATTGGCTTTAGACCGTGTGGTGAAAGCGGCGTCAGAATTGTCAGATTTGCCCTTGATAAGTGATGCTTTGTAATCATCAAGCTGTTTGCAACTGAGGTGACACTCTTCCTCATTGAGCAGGCGAGAGATAGCAAGGTCGAGAGTAAGCTCATCGGGTTTGACAGCATCGAGAGCAACAATGACGGAGTCATATTCAGGAGGAAGACCGGAAGTAAGGATGACGATAGTGAGGAGATCTGGGAGCTTGATCCCAATGTCCTTCATGAGATATGCTTGAGCCTTAATGTCGCCAACCCACAATGTGATTGACTGCTCAGGGCGTTTCTCCATGCGTGAGAACTTTCGCATAGCCGCGAGCTGGGTAGAGGCCATGGGCATGATGAATGCTAGTGAGAGTATCCCAGATGACTTTAGGATCATCACCCTGGATGTGGATGATCTGGGTGTCGTCAACATACAGCGTGATCTCGGCGGCAGCTTTGAGTTGACGTAGAGTATATGCTTCGACCTCTGTGCTGGTAGCTGTTTTCGGATCAGGCACAGCCTCCGTTCCTGACACGATGCTCCAGAGATTGCTGCGAATGAGCAACGCACGCATACGGACATTCCAGGTGAGGTAGTTGGTCTCATTGAGATGCACCATCACAGTGGCGTTGAGAATTGATGAAGGCATGATAAGCGAAAAGGTGAATGTATGCAGTGCAGATGTGAGTGTATGTAGTGCAGGGAGAACGAATGTGGATGGATTGGATTGGAGCACCTACTCAAAGCTCCGGAAACGATATGCGACACCTTCGACACAGCCTGTCAATCGAGATGAGATGCAGCGCCTGTGACACGGCCCATCAGTCAACAGTGCGCTCGCACAGCCCGTCATGCGGTTACTGAATTGATGTACCCTGGTAACGTGAGGGTAGGTCCGCTATGTTGAAAAGTCGTGTGCCGGGAACGCGACTTGCTGATGAGGCATGACGAACGATGGCAGGTGTTATTCGTGATAGCAGACAAAGAGAAATGCAAGCGATGCGACTACAATAAGTATGTATTAGGTAAGCAGTACCATAGTGAATGATTCTACTCCAATATTGACCACTCTCTGACCACTAGCCAACCACTATCTGACCATTACATCATCATTATGTCACCATCTGACCATTATGTGAGCAATGCATCATCATCTGACCATCATCTGACCCATCTGACCATTACCATCTGTGTCAGGAGCCTAATGCCCCATTATTAATATTTTGCGGCACATGTGATATGGAGTATCACATATGCTGGTATATGTATTAAAAAGAGGGCAGTCCTTATGACAACCCCCATCCTACTCTAACTTGTACTCTATGTATCATTTGATGAATCGACATGGTTCACTTTGTCTGTGTGATCTTGAGTGTGTAAGGTAGTTTCATAAACAACCCTTACAATTTTTTGAAGTGCATATACTTCAATTCAAGAATGAGCTGAATGGTTACCCATAGCACAGCTTGAGGAATGATAAAAAAATCATCTGGAGATAAGGGAAACCTGCCTCTGAGAGACAATCCTCAGCAACTTTTGAAGGAATCTCCTGATGGAAAGAAGCCAGCAAAGACATCAAAAAAAGAAGCTATAGCTCCAGCAAATGAGGCCAAAGATCTCAGCCAAGGATTGAGCCAAAGGCTATATGTATGAGCCTGAGGTCCAGATGCCTGGAGATTTCCAGAATATGTTATCAGCAAGCAATGTTGTGGGAGATACAATGATTAGTGACACTAGGGACACAATGAGTCCTCTGACTCTCCATTGCTCCAAAGTAGAACTAACATGAATCTCAATTGAACCTGATTCAGTTCTGAAGACTGATAGTCCCTTAGGACAGCTCTATATAGAAGGAGTTATACCTTCATTGAGTAACAATGGCGAATGACTTCCTCAAAAATGTTCAATGTCAATGGATGCTCTATGGGCAAGGACCTGAAGGTTTTAACAACCATGGGGTAAACTCCAAGAGTCACCAAGTGATCAAACCTGAACATCTGATGGCTGCCCTAGCAAGGAAAGCCAAAGATGAATCAACTAGTAAGGCTGAGAGCCAAGGTGCTAGGGCACCAATCAAACTAGAGTTTGAGGGCACAGGCCCCTCAAGGTTGAAAGATGCAGATGAATAACATCGTCAGGAAGGGTTGGCCCCTAGTATGCCAAATTGCCCAACATACCTATCTGGACACAACTTGGATATATGTAATCTGACATATGTGCAGATTGAGAGGTGGAAGTGCAATATTATACCAAATGGCTCGAGATAGAGCAGATGAAGCAAGGAAGGATATTCCTATCTGAGTGCACCCTGATGGTGGAGGTAATTCCCCTGATGGTGACAGCAAAAGCAGTGTATCAGATTTCTGGCATCCCCATGAGAATGATGAAGGTCCACCATAAGGAGGATGAGGAGGAAATGGCCCTCCAAGACAAGACCCAGGACAAGGTTCCATAGATGATTCTGATCCAGATTTATTGGATCATGACAATACTGGAGGTTCTGCAGGCCCTGGCCCAGCAATAAACCCTCCATGAAAAAATTATCTAAGGGGGTATACTCCTGGAAATGCACGGTATACTAATCATATGCTCAGCAAATATATACAGGAAATACATAAGTGGGCTCCCCACTCAATTGTAAAGAATATATTTGAGGCACACAGTATATCTGCTAAGCACTCAACTATTGAGGAAATCCTCAAAGAAGTGGAATACATGGAAACTGCACAGAAGACTATCAACCTTCTAATGAGAATGAGTTATGGTTCTGGAGGAAGATCCTCACAAGCAAAGTCTCAATCTCATGATAGAAAGAGCTAGGATGGATCCATGCCAATGCAAAATGAGAAGTCTAGATATTTAAAGAAGGGTAATACTCTTTATTGTAATCAGTCGAGGTTCCAAAGCCTGGGCCGAAGGAATGATCAGCAGGGTAATAACAAAGCCCAGAGGAGAAAACAATGGCTCCATGTCCCCAACAAAGGAAAACAGGTCCAGAAGTTCCTTTGCAGAATCTTTTGCTTTAAGTGTAAGAAAGAAGGGTATATGGCAAACCCTAGACAAAATCAGATCCCTTGCAGCCATGTACTCCTCTATCACCATGGCTATCATTATTGACATTAATGAATCCCCTTCCTACAAAAGTTCAAAATTCAAGAGCAAGGTCTGGAACAACTTATTAGGCAATCAATTGGACTACATCTCTTTTGTCAATGCAAGTTCCTATGGCATTGGTTCCATTGTCACAGGATTCACTAATGATTCCAGGCTAGAACCTTTGATTGTTGACAGACATATGTACATGATGCTCTATCAACAATGTGGTCTATCACATGTGGGTAAAGAAGCCTGGTTCTGAGAATTTAGATGTCGAAAGTTGGGCAAGAGAGCATTATGCATCTTGCCTAAGTATCCTATGTAACTTCTATCTACTTGTTTATACTAATATACTTCAAAATGTCACCTGGCAATATTGGTTGGGACCTAGTGAAAGTCTTGCTCCTCTGTGGCCTTGAAAATGTGAAGAAATCTGTCATCTCATTTTGTGAGACAATTATCCATAATAGATGGGGGGGTTGTTTGTATAGTATGTATACAGTGAAGCAAAGACTGAAAAAATTGCTCTAGTAGAATACTACAAGGGGGTAGTAATGCCTTATCAGTTTTCAGCCTGACATATATTTACTGTGGCCTAGGGTGGATGACTAAGGATCCTTTTGATAGCATATAAGCGCTGTACCTAGTTCTTTATGACCAATTGGAGCATAAAAATAATAAGGTTTGATGAAGATGACACTTCTATTATTAATGATCATGGGAATTTTCACGTGTCAAGTAAGGTTTGATTTTACATATATTGGTGGTTTCTAAGGCCACCAATATGACTAAAAGGGGTTTAAGTGGGTCTGTCTTAATGCAATAGCGAATTAATTCTAAAGGAGGTAGATCATCATTAAAGTGGAAGTAGTCAGGGGAGTTATGGCTTAAGTGCAGCGCTAGACAACATCCCTGTCCCATAATGGTTGCTTCAGTTGATCTAATGTTCTGTCAGACCAAATACTATCCTGCAACAGCTTAATCCACTTTTATTGTGTGTTACTTGTTGTCCATGCCTCTTCCAGTGTTAGCTGGTGAGGGCCAAAATTAAGGGCATCATTTTCATAGTTTCCTATTTTACAGCACTTTGCAAAATAATATGGAAAAATACAATCAAAAAGTCAGTGTGGTAATGCAGGACTCTGAGCTCAGCTGAGCCTGTGGGAAATGTCACACATCACACATTACGGACCATGCTACTTCTTTTACCACCATGCACTGCACTATAGATGCACAATGTGATAACAATGTGGTCTCCTTTAGATATAAACACTGCCAGACACCTCCTAACATACTTTTAGTCAATTTCTAACAGTCCTCAACTTGTAAAGTCCAACTGCTCTAGCCACTCCTTCATTTTTCTATAAATATGTTTGGGGTTATTATTTAATTACAAATGATGTTAGAAGGATCAAGAACATAATAAATCCTCATAGTTCAATTCAATGAGTATTTGGCATTGTTCAAACAGGCATTATAATGCTTCATTAGAAAAAGAGGGTATGTATCTGTAACCAGGAGTGTGTACATAATTACATCTGACTAATACTAAGTGTCATTCCCACGGGTGATTGCAGCACACTTCATGTGCTGGATTGGGGTTAGGCATTGCAACAGTTTTTGGAGTCATTGTAAGTGTGGCCCACAGTACATCAGACCTTTTTGCCTCATGTTGATTATACCCTTAGGCTCTTGACTATTTCTTCAAGACTCAAGCACAACAAGAATTGCCAGCTATGTCCATGATAAGATGCACTGGCACATTCTGGAGGACTTGGAAACAGTCCTTGAGGTGAAGTTTGAGATTATTTCTTGACAGCAGACTCACATTACTGACATTTTTCTACCCTTACATAACTCAGATACCCCATGTCATACAGCAGATAATGTCAGGGGAAAGCCTATCTCTTTTGTTATGTGCAGTACCGTCACTCATGGCAATCATTGTTCAATGGAATCACCTCAGGAGGTCTGCCCTTATTGCATACCTTTCATTGACATCAGCCTCTCTACTACAAGAGAATATTACTGTTGTATGGGAAGGACAAACGTGTAAGCAATCACAATGTGTATATCATCAAAAGGTCACCTCACACTCATATTTCTACAGTGGTTGACACCTCCATCCACCTTAGCTGGATCAAGGTAAATTAGCTATAGGATGATGTTACTAAAGTATGATAGGTAGTTTTGACACTTGTGAGTCTGCTCACTATAATGTTATTTCTAATATTAATCAAATTTAAATCAAATGATGAATTCAGATGAATGAGCATTGTGAAGTAAGCAACAAAGAGGCAGGTGAACAACTTATAGAGTGCAATCCCTTATCCAGCACCCTTTGGCCCAATGCCCATAGTGCAACATGCCTTGCCTCACAATATGGTATTCCAACACTACACCCACAATGTCTGCTAACCAGTATCCAAACAATCAAATAAGAGTTTGTGTTGTATGTGACAGCATCCTGTTCTCTTGAGGGAACGGATCCACTCTCCTTCTGGATGGTAAGTTGGTCATGAAAGTCATTGAGAACATGTACCTGACAGTCCTGCCTTGATGAATTACAACTAGATTTCCTGCACCACATATTCAACACTGTATAGAATTGCAATGGGTTATTTCCTAATCCAAGCCTTGGCTGTACCCAGTGAAAGAATCTTTTCATCTAGTAGTAAAACTATGCCAAAATGCCAAAATCAAATCTGTTCTGTTCTGATGGAAGTACTTCAGATAATCAAATTTGTCCTCAAGAAAAAGCAGCTTGATTTTACAAAAGGATGGGTGACATCAATGGCACAGATGGTTGTCAATGTTGGTGACAATGACATTCTGGTGAGAATTGTCAGCAACAACATCAACTACAATAGGCTGGGATTGGACATCAATCATGTCATTGGTATCATTGGTGATGAGGAGGCTAATAAGGATTAATATTGGACAATATTGGTTTCTTTTTTCATGTGTCTTTGTTGGGACTGACTACTACACTTGTCATCTGTGGATACAGTACAGTAGTACAGGTATGTATAGTACATATATACATAGTACATCACTACAGAGAAATCCTGTGTGCACCATTGATACAAAATGTGTCACTTGTAATTCTGGGACAATGATAAGAAGGTGATGATACAATGGTAGGGCCCTGGACTCTCAGCAGTATAGTCCTTGATATGAGAGCATTGGAGGCAAGTGAGTATGACGGGGACTCAGAAAGGATATTGATCTACTGGGGGTGGTGGGGCACTGGAAAGGTGGGAAGGTGGGAAACAGTAAAACCTGCCAACTTGGGCGAATGACTTGGATGTCCATACTACATAGAAAGGGATTAGTAGCTCAATTGGAACTTCAATGGGTGGTTCTTCTGATCAAGATGTGAGGGTGAAGCTTTGATGTCATAGGCTAGCTCAAGTTGGCATTGAGTCAGATATGCCAGCTTGAGCTGAGAATCTGGAGCCAGCAATGTAAAAAGCCTAGTTGCCAGCTCAGCCTGCATAGTAGCTGACTTGGCTGTGAGCTAAGCCAGTGTAAGAGCTGGAGGCTCTCTATGTTTGGAAATGGAGTTTTTTCCATATCTCAGGTTCCTTTGGATTGCCCAGTGTGCCCTGCAAAGCCCCCATTCCATCCCGTGTCCATTCAAGTGGATTTGAACCATTTTAGTGTGTTCTCAGCTTTATTTCCTTTGTTTCCGATTGCCTATCTTAATCCGGTCCTGGCTGATCAATGATTGATATGCTGTGCCTATTCTATTTCAGTTTCATTGTCATCATAACTCTATTTCCCCTCTCCATTTGTACACCCGCTGATCAGTAACATCTATTTCCATCTGGATTACTCTAGACCATTTCCACCTTGTTCTGTTGAAGGGTTGTCATATGTGACTGCAAGGAGGTAGTACCTTTATGCATGGTTCTTAGACCTCACTGTGGAATGTTGTTACCCATGACAGCGAAGTTTATTTTCTCCACAGCTTTTGGCTGTATTCATGATAATTATCTTGTATATACAAAGTCTTGGATATTGCCTGGACTATAAAATCTGTACCCTCTCAGGAATGCAGTACCTTTTTTTTTATAATCATTTTCCACCATCTTTAAGTCTTTCTCCCACCTTGTCAACACCATTGTCTTTTTCTCCTTGTATCCAGTCCTTGTCCTTGACCGGAAAATCTACCTTGTCACTCTGTATTCATATTCTCCCATCTGGATTCATCCAGATTGATTATCTTGCCCAAGGGAAAGTCTTCTCTCACCCTTCTCACCTCTAACCTACCTCGAACCCCTTGGGATGAGTATTTTCTCACACCCTCACTGTGTTCTTGCTACATAGATTTATCCTAGCTAACCCCTTGGATTGACACCCCATACTGACTGTCTGTTTTACACTGGCTTGGAGCCAAAGCTATGGCAACGCTACCTACCTTGTAGCTGACCACAACCATGTGACAGATCTAGTTGACTTGAAGGTGTTGGAATACAAGGTGAGCCACAAAGAATTCAAGTTTACATACAAAAAATGTGCCTTGTGGACAGAATGAGGATTTACTATATGCAAATGCTGGCAAATAAGATGCTAGAACACAGTCATCAATCACTGTCCTTGAGTAAATAATCAATTTACTGGGAAATCTAGAGGCCTCGTGTTCATTTTTTCAAAGTGCTGCCTCCACAATCCGCTCAGTCTCACTTGGTGCTACTTTATCAATCTCAAGATCATCACTATGACTATGTTCAGATAAATGATTGTTCTGCCAGTCAGTTGTTGGTAGTGTATGGATAGATGCAAGCTGGCACAGTCCAATGTGGGATGGAGGTGGTGAGTCTAGCTCCAATATGTCAAGTGATTCATCAAATAAGATAAGGGTGTGATGGACTAGCTGGATGGACCTGGTGGGCCAGAAGAGTGAGCTGAAGATCCAAACTGAGAAGTATTTGGAACCTTGAAACCAAACTGGTTATATGGAGTTGCTAGGGGGAACAATGGCTGAACAGATTTCCCATCATTGCCATTCAGCTGAGTTGACTTCATGTAAGATACTTGGTCTTAGGACGAGGTTGTGGTTGTGGTCTCAATGCACCTATTTCAGAAAATTGAGGGCCTGAAGTTGGTGCCATTGGGTTCACCTCTTGACCTCTGGTCACAACTTCCAGGTATTCAAGGTGGGAACTGTGGATGCAAACTGCATCTCTTTAAGATTTCACATCTGAGCTATTCTACTGCCACTTCCACATCCATTTTACAAGGACTGTCTGACCTGGAATGCCACAACTTTGTAGAATATACTATGAGCAGACAAACAAGATGGAGAAGTTATAGGAAGATACTCTCAAGCTCAAGCTGCATCTTTGGTCACTTTGAGCCACCATTCAAATCCAAATCATCTTCATAGATTATCCTCCATTAGACATGCATGCTGGACTGAGAACAAGCAAGTAGAGGAGGAAAAACTGAGAGGGCTTTTATTTTGCTTCATAGAGCATTTTGTGCTTGACAAACAAAGGTGAAATGATGTGTACAATTTTTTGTTACCAATAAAGGAAACATGAAGGAGTATGTCAACTGGAAACAACAGAGCTCAATGTACAATGAAGTTCTGTAAGAATATAAGAAGAAACAACAAGAAAGAGCTCAATACTTCACCATTTTCAACTCAGAGTCCTGCTGCTGAGAAAAATCACAATGCATAGTAGGTTGCATGAAAATTTAGTTGGTATAGCAGTACCAATCACGACCAGGAGAGGGGGCAAAGGTTGTCCATGGATATTTTGCATGTGGGGGAGGATCAGGCTCGGTGATAGAGAGAGATTGTCAACTGGAACCTGCAGAGGCAGATAAGTGAACTGAAGTACAATGATTTGAAAAGCCAAAGCTGGATATACATATTTGAAAATATATCAGAACCCCATTCAAAGTTGGATTGGATTGTTGATGTTTTTCTGGTGCTCAGCTTGAATCATTGAAAAATGTATTGAAGTACTTCAGGTTCTCTTCGACTTTGACATTGTGAACTGTTATATCCATGACATTCCTACATCCATCTCTGGCCCTCCAGGCTCATCTCTGCTCATGATCAAGTGATCTCTAGTGTTATCTTGCCCAATCTGTATCACATGACCTCCAGACACTTTCTCAGTTCCTTCATTTCCTCTGTACCTCTACTTATGATATGTATATCCTTGTTCTTCCTTAGTACTAGCTCCACCTCTTACATACCTCTGTGCTCTGTGCACCACTTTGGCATTCGTCCCTTCAGTGTGCAATTCCAGTAGATTAGTTCCTGATCTTCCATCTTACTTATTTCCTTCATTCCGATAACTAATCCTATGTACGCTCCTCCATACTATATAAACTCGTAGATACTCCACTGTAGTCTTTAGCTTGAATATCAACTTGAGTAACTCCTCATTATCTCTTATCCCTTTTCAATCTTCCTCCAATGTCTCTGAAATATGGAACTAGAACAACAGCAAGGGTGCAGCACAAAAGCTAAAGCCAACATTCCATCCAAGATTCAATATCCCAGTAGTTCCGGAGTTGACCTGGAGTTGACATGGCTCTAACATGAGCTCACTCTCAGAGTACACATATATACACCAACCAGCACATAGAATATTAATCCTAGGTTATGAACAGGTCTGTGGATCATGGACTGTTGAAAAACCCATAGCTCCATAGCCACTAGTTCTCCCGCTATCCATGACCAGGTCCCCTGAAGTAAAAGATTCAGACAAGTAGCTGTAAGGAACAAGGGAGTGGTTTATTGTGTGATATAATGGATTTGTATCCACCATTGGCCAAGCAAAGTCAAGTAGATCTCTTGCCATATGCAGCTTGATATTATGATCCAAACTCAGTTGAGACATCAACATATATCAAATAGTATACTCCTTCCCATTGCATGATACTTTCATGACTGGAACAACATCCTCACTGTATTTCAAAGAAGTAAGGGGGGTATCATCTGTAAATGGATTAGAGTCCAGATCAGAGGTGGAGAGACCAGTAGTGGGCTAAGAGGTTATAGCATTGATTGGAACCACTTACTCACAATCACCAAGGAGGCTACAATGACTGACAAATGTTTCTATCTTTTAATGGAGGAGATCTTGAGTACCTTTCAGGAGGCCATCGACAAACTCCAAGCACTCCTCTAATTCAGCCAAAACAAGGAGGAAAAGATTAAATAAACTAATATCATGGTGTAAAATACTTGCTTTTTTGAGTGTGTCCCTATGAGCTGGATTACAAGTAAATGGTGAGTGAAAGCAGCAGACAAAGAGATTGACATTACCCAGGATATAATTAATAAATATGATCAGGAGTTCAGCAAGTGAATTGAACTTTAACAGCTCAACTCCACTGGATGCAGAAACAAGATAAGAAAGGACATGTAGTTGATACTGACAATGATGTGCACTGTTAGCTCAGGCATTGTGGCTGATGTGGAGTCCACTATGAAGAGCAAAGGGTACCCTTGCCTTGCGACTTCATATCCTGAGGTGTGTAAAAACTGAAGCCAGGATTAAACAGGTCAGTTAGTGGAGCCAGTGATGAAGAATATACCTGAAATTCTGCAGTTCTGGAATGTTGAAACCTTTCTTCACACTAACTCTCCCTTGTATGTGTGTCCATGGTGCTCTTTGTCAAAAACTTGTTTTTCACATAGTCAATCTCATCCTGCTGCTTCTTTTTCTTTGGTCTTTGGCATATTCCTCCTCCTGGGTGATGACCTCTGGCAAGGTGGCTCCCTTGTGTTGCCTAAAAATTTGTGTCAGCAAGTTGTAGAGTCATGGCAAAGTGTTAAATAGTAGGAGTTTCTTCTGAGGAGAGAACAATGTTGCAAATTGTGATGTGTCACTGGTCATGGGCCTTTCTCCAAGTGTTTCAGCTGATATATGCTCACTTGAAAGCTTGGAAGGGAACCCCACCAGTTGCTCTCAGCCCATGGGGAAGAGTTGAACAGATCTTTCATGAAAGGTGAAAATGGAAAGGCTAAGTTGTCCATGACATCCAGGTGAAATGATTGCCAAACTGCCTGTGAGCCTTTACCTGAAGTAAGAGATGGTATTTTTCTCTCTAAAGTAGCGAGCTTCCTGATATTTTTCTTCATGAGGCTGACAGCCATCAGCTGGCTGAAAACAGTGTCTGTGAGACTGGCTACCTGTGAGCCTCCACCCATGGTGTCCAGGGTGGCACTGCTCCCAATTGCTTGAGCTTCTTAATTTTTTCTGCTGTCAGACCAATAGCAATCAACTTGTTTATGACTTTGTCAGCAACCATGCCAGAAACCTAAGCAGCAAGCTTTGCCATATCCAAGAACTTTTTGCACACAGCCACCACTCTGCTGGAACGTACAGGCTGAGTGGGCTTCAAGGTCATCCTGTAGTTTTAATGCAGACATTTCATTGTAATAACAATACATAGTGTAATGCACAGCTCATTGCTTTAAGAATTGTGCATCACTCTTGTATCATCCAGGCACCTTTCTTGCATTACTTGTAAATGACTTTTCCATTCCCATTTGGCTGCTAGTGAAAATTTTTGACTGCTTCAACACTGATTATATAATCACCATAAATAGCACAGACACAGCTGCTTTTTTCATTATTTGGGTAATTTTTTTCAGCAGGCATATTAATGATTATATAAGCACATTTCAAGTGATGACATCACCAGGGGAAATGGTCAGAAGCAGCCACTACTCCCAGAAGCATTCCCATATTGGAAATTCTCTTTAATATATGTATGTTTTCATGCCTTTCCTCTTTCATTCCTGCTGTTTCCCCTGCCTGTACAAATGTTCAGTGGATATATACATGATGTATATATCACAATTGCCTATTCCTAATACTTATTTGATGTTTTGAAGTGTCCTATAAGGCAAATCTCAACATAGGAGGCAAAAACAAAAACACATCAACTTTTTGACATATTAGAGTTATGGACTTTCTGCATTTTCATAACACCAAATAAACATCATACATATGCTGGGATGGTTTATCTACATCTAAATTAATGTCTAGAACATTCCCACATATGACTGTAATTTCCCAATGGTCTGTTTTTCATATTTTATAGGAGATTTATAGAGTATTTCCTCAGGAACAGAGGTATCAAGGATATTTGGGGTACAGATATGGTACAGATGCACAATAGAGGGTGTTATCCATGTCTTCTCCATCACAGAATACTCTAAGAAGTGTTGTGGAAGGTTGGGTGCTATGTTTTTCAAGGTCGCTTCAATTTCAGATCCATTTCCCACGCTTTTGGGATGTTTAATACATGTCCCCCTGCTTCAATTCTTCATTAGGAATCTTAAAGATATGTCCCATGATATATCCAACTACATACAAGAGTTCTAGATATTTACCCCAATGACATACATATGAAATATGTTATTTTCTACATCACTATCATATAAAATGTGAAAAAAGCAGATTGAGAGTGTTCAAGAAGCCATGGAGTGAGGAATGGGTGGTGGCATTGAAGGGGACAGCTGCCAGATAGATCTCAATATTTTACAGACACAGTTCAGCCATCTGTATAGGTGCCAGAGTCAAACAGAAGTCAGGAAGAGAATATGTTATAGCATCTGCAGCTTTTATCCTAGACATCTGTGCTTGCAATATGTTATATGTATATATGAAGGTAACCTGGAGATGTAGCCTTCAACTCCATAACTCTAATATGTCAAAAAGCAGATGTGTTTTTGTTTTTGCCTCCTATGTTGAGATTTGCCTTATAGAACACTTCAAAACATCAAATAAGCAGTAGGAATAGTCAATTGTGATATATACATCATGTATATATCCACTGAACATTTATACAGGCAGGGAAAACAGCAGGAATAAGAGAGGAAAAGCATGAAAACATATATTAAAGAGAATTTCCAATATGGGAATGCTTCTGGGAGTGGCTGCTTCTGACCATTGCCCCTGATGATGTCATTACTTGAAATGTGCTTATATAATCATTAATGTGCCTGCTGAAAAGAATTACCCAAATAATGAAAAAAGCAGCTGTGTTTGTGCCATTTGTGGTGATTATGTAATCAGTATGAAGTGGGCAAGGAATTTCACCCTTTTGGGATAGCCAAACTGCATAGCAGTATTGCAAGTGCAATAACAATGGATGGAGCACAACACAAAAACCTACTATTACATCTATTGCATTATTTTTACAGGGTGGGGTGGGACTTCTGGGATCCCATGCTGAGTAGGCAAGAAAATAGCTGCAACCAAGTAAATCTCCCCTCAATAATGCTACCCTTGTGTACTTTGTTCTGATCTCGCTCAACAGGAGATTCTTCTACCTCAGATCTGTGGATAGGGTCCTCTGGGAGAGGAAATCCAAGTAGTTACAGTGACTTCCAAAATTAAGTCAATATTTTGAGAATTTGAAGTGTTTGTTATATAACTCATAGGAAAGAACAAATAGAGTCAAAGTGTAAGTGAGGGGTGGGAAGCACATGCTCCTGGCTATGTGTAAAAAAAGATTTGATGCAATTTGAAATATGTATCTATGGTGATACAGTCAATTCAATTCAATGTGTCATTGATTCAATTGTGTAACTATGTGTTACATCTGTCAAAGTTTGACAGCTGTCATATGTAACCCTTGATGGAAGCATCACTGATGGTTGCAATAATTACTGTATTATAGTAACCACCTCAACTGACACTATTTAAGCACTGGTTTCATCTCTCATGTTTTTTTAAATTCACTATACACCCCATTTCCTTTGCTCAAAAAGAAAATATCCTTTCCTTGGCCTCTAATGCTTATTCTAGTCGTTCTATTTCCTCCAAACTGGGTATTAGCCAGTCTATTGTCTCTACTGATTTGAATCAACTGTATTACCATGGATACATATTCAAATTGCATCAAATCTTTTTCACACATAGCCAGAAGCATGTGCTTCCCACCCCTCACTTACACTTTGGTTCTATTTGTTCTTTCCTATGAGTTAGATAACAAACACTTCAAATTCTCAAAACATTGACTCAATTTTGGAAGTCGCTGTACTTTCAGCAGTCCTTCCATTGATTGCCAGGCTTTCTCACCTTCTGCCAGACCAGAGAAAAGTTCAAGGTCTATAGTGGATGCACTATGAATACCTGGAGGTGTTCCATCTGCCAACCAATTTCCTGAGAGATAGAGAGTTAGTACTAGACTTCACATTAATTTCAACAGGAGGCCTCACTCACCCACCACCTGTCTGAATGCTGAAGCCCCAATGACAGAGTTTTCCACTCCTGCCACTGTAATGTTCCCATGGCATATGGAGACTATCAAGAAGGATACCTGTTAGAATTCACTTTTCCTATCATAGGCTATTAGCAGACATGCTAGATTTCCTCACCATCTTCTGGCCAGCAAAGAGGAATTTGTGGCCTGCCTTTGCAGCCTTGCCCAGATGCCTCAGTCATCTTACTCTCTGAAAAAGTGCTTTGTTGGGATAAACTTGTCAATAAAGGTCATGGTATTGATGACTCTCTTGCGATTCTGTGGGCCAACTTGACTTGATTTGCGAACTTCCCCCAGCTTGCATAAAACACCTGCATCACTTGACAGGACAAGTCAAGCTGTCACCCTTCCTTTTAACACAGTATTCCTTGCTGCCCATGGTGATTGAATGGATTTTGGTGTGATAATTCCAACAGTGATGGCTGTGGACTGCTGTGCTCTCGAATATTCACTTGCAATTAGGACAAGGAAAGACATGGCCAGTGTAGGAACAGGTGAGATCCTGAAAGCACTTCCTCTTTTATGGTCAGGCCCATATCACTGGATCAAGTTGCCATCAGCTGAGGAGATTGTCCAGCAACCAATCCATATGCATCACATTTCATAAAAGATAGATGGATCATCAACCAATTTTCTCTGCAGGTGAGCAAAGAAGAGATCTAGAAGGACTGACCATCCAGCAGCTGAACACCAGAACATAATTCGGCCCTGCAAGGCAACAGAAAGAAACATACAGTAAACTCCCTCCCCACCCTACATAACCCATACTCCCATTGCATTTCTGATGTCTCAAACTGCTTTGGTTCACCTTATGACCTTCTGAATATCCCATACTCTCTAATGACCCTGTGATATGATTCAGTCTCAAAAGACTTTACATCCACATGTATGAATTCAAATGGTTTTGTTGTAAAAGTATCATTGGCTATAAAGGGGTGATTAGGCTGGTTGTCTAGCCTAAGTACAAACAGTTTCCACAGGCAGAATAGTCATGCTTGGGAAGTCTTTCACATGATTGCACACAGCTCTTAAGGGCCTCATTGGCAAAAATGAAGGAGGCAGCTGGGGTCTCATCTGAATGTGCATTGACATGGCATTGCTTCCTTGCATCTTGTTTTGCTTGGCTGGCGGTGGAGCACTTGCCACAGCCCATTTTCTCATTCTATTGCTGGCTGCCTTGTTGCTGCTGCAGTGGCCTATTTCCCCCCTGCTGCTACTATCCCTGTGGACACTGCTACAGTTGATGCTGTTGCTGCTGCTGGAACTGGGGGTTGCCAGGATTGTGCTTGACTGTGCTAATCTTGTACACATGATGGTGCAACTCCTTCCTAGCAGAGTGTTGCTGCCAGGCCATGAGGGCCATTTACTTTATGTTGGGCAGAGTAGGAAGGGGGTCTTCCTCCTTCTCCTTTTCCTTGTCCTTAATAGATGAGGGTGTCTGCTTAGTGGACCTACTCATGTTTAAAATCTGAGTAAACACATCCATGTACAAGGGTAACTTCACAAGTACAATGAGGAACTATAGAGTAGAGGGAACTTTAGACTTATAGTTGCAAAGGAGGTCCAGATGCCTGTGAATTTTCATGGAGGCAGCCTGGAGGTGAGAATCCTCAGGGATGATGGTGTCATACATCACTTTAAACTCACTTGAAATACTCAGAGGTGGTGGACAGGGTGGAGTACTCCTTTTGAAGGGCTTCCCAGACCTTGGAAGTGTCTTCCTTATCCTAGTATGGATGGATGAGGGTGGAGGCAATGATCATGGTAAAGGTGCCAAGGCACTTGTCATTGGAATTGAGCCAGGCATTGATCTGAGACTGGTTGATGACCTTATCATTCTTCTTCTCCTTAATAGGTTTGAAGATGGTGATGGTGTATCAAGCACCAATGGTGCAGAGGTAGTCAGTGATGAGGGGTGTCCATTGTTGATAGTTGGGACCGGTAAGAGTAGGGACATGGAAGACGAAGTTGGTAGAGGACATTTTATAGAGGGTTGGTTCTAGGATAAGAGACATTAGTTAACCTTCAACAATAAGATACAAGGTGGAAGGTGGTGAAGTGTTCATACTTACAATGCTCTCAGAGCCTGGAAATGGTGAGATGCAGTCTCCCCTTATGTCCAGATCTCAGTCACATGTGTTCTGGCATAAAAACATGTTCGAAGGTGAGAGCAAGTGTTACCAAGTGATGTTGGCAAGCAAGTCACATAGCACCATCATCAAGGCTCATAACCTGTCAGAAACATACAGTATGCAGCTACCTGGTACTTACCTACCAGGGCGCTTGCACTTACTGTAAGTGTGGTAGTGGTATGGAATCAAGAGTAATTTTTTACTCAGAGAGCTGAGTCCAAAGTCTATATGTAGTGGCTTCTTCACCACTATTCTGGCCTTCCAGGGGAGGCTGAAAGCATGGCAGTACATGGCCTCCATTATATCAAAGATACTCAGCTCAGACACATGTTCCTTAGCCCATAGGCTTGCTCCAAAATCAACATATGTAGGTCTTGAACAGATCAATGTTTTTCAAGGGAATTGGTAAGTTTTTTCTTGCTGAAATAATGATGTCAGGTACAGTGACTCCAAAAAGCGTTACAATAACTAACCTCAAACCGGGGCGCGCAGCGCCCCGCAACCACCCATGGGAATGTCACTTTGCTTTGGTGAGACCAAATAAAGTACCTACCCTTGGCTACAAATCGGTCCCTGGGTCATGTTATTTGGCTCAGGGGTTGCAAAGATAT
>Ga0307508_10002852_pt1 | contig 17932 bp, 14 predicted proteins | sample 9_EM_MG_FD_203089 | JGI IMG/M metagenome (GOLD analysis project Ga0307508, IMG submission 203089) | Populus trichocarpa ectomycorrhiza microbial communities from riparian zone in the Pacific Northwest, United States - 9_EM | ecosystem: Host-associated > Plants > Roots > Unclassified | place... | reverse complement strand
GCCCCCCCCCCCCCCCCCCCCCCCCCCCCCCGCGCGCCCCCCGGGGGGGGGCGGGGGGGGGGCGGCCCCCCCCCCCCCCCCCCCCAAGAAGCGGGTGGACGAGAAGCCGGAGGGGCCGACGTCGCTCCCAACATCGCTATTCTCGAGGTCTGAGCTGCCTTAGTTGGACATTGGAGTAAGGAGGTTCAACTGCTATGTTTTCTGCTGTCCAGTGCTGTCTGTCGCGAGGTCTTGTATGCGTATGTCACGTAGAATGTTGGTTGTTATGTATCTTAGGGCTGAAGAGAGTAGTAGCACATGCATGTGTCTTAAAGCCTGTTCGGTTGCGAGCACAAAATTTAGATAGCTTGAAACCCTGGGTTTCCGGGCAATGGGTGGGCGTTCGGCACCCACCCCGAATTATCGATTTGAGAAACTGCATATTGTCGAATGAGCCACAATACAATAAACTCTGCTGACAACCACCAGTACATACCGTTGGTACTCTAACTGCCCAATCCCAGAGCACGCTGCACAACAAAACGCATTACCACACATCAGAGAAAAAAATATGTCGAGTATCTTCTGGAGAGCGCGACTATTGATGTCCTACCCATGCCACGCGAAACATTTTTGGCGTTGTGCGATTGGTGCCTGTGGATAGGAGGAGCCGTCCGCCGAGTCTGTGGATAAACAGGAAGGGCCATGCCGCCACTGTAGAAAGCCAGTTATGGTTTCGCTAACCTTTATGATACAAGAGTGTAGTGTGCTGTTGAATATCTGGGTTGCCGAACGGGTCGTCGGGGGAGATGAAAGTTTGCGCCTGCAGCTTTGGTGACCTTCAACTCGTCAAAAACCCAAGGTTGGGAAATACAGCTCGCAGCCGAACAGCATACAGGCCATTAGTTTAGGCATTTGCCAAAAATTAACTATTGTTCACTACAACCGCATAGGATACCACTCGTCAGCTGCAAGCTTATTGCTAGATTCTCCAGCGATTGACCGGCTGAGGTGAGGACGAGTAAACCAAGCCATTACCGTACAGAACCGGACCTAAAATCCCTACAGGTGAGAAGCTTTTGTATTTACACGGAAACTCCTCTGACTATACATAGTTGACACCTTCCATGTGAACACCGTCGGCATCGGCCGTGTCGTTGTTCTTCCTCATGACGTCCAAAACATAGCCACCGCTCCGCCCCTTGACTGTCATCCACCTTCCCAGCCTCATCTCCTTTGCAGTAGCGACGCAAACAAGCACCTTCGCGTCTTTCTTGGTGCCTCTCTCCAGCACCGAGATTCCGTTGACGATTCCCCGAATGGAGTCTTCGCCGCCTATTGCCCCCACGGCCTCAAGCTTCCTTTTATTGGCGGACACTTTCCAAACCCTGATGTTTCCATCCCAGGAGCCGGAGAATATCAGGTTGGAGTATGGAATGGCTGCAAGCGCGGTGACCCAACGGGGCTGTGGGGGTGCGGTGGGCTCCTGTACAGGGTTTTTTTCGGCACTAGATTTCTCTGGTAGTAGGGGCGGGGCGATTCCGTGAGAGACCTGGATCGTGTGTATAGGCTTCTTTTTGTGGATCGTCCAGAGGGAAATGTTTCTGTAAAAAAACCCCACATATTAGAACTGTGATCTCAGCGGAAATGCTGTTGCCAGGTGGTATAGTACCCATTGTCACTTCCCGTGACGAAATGCTCCTCATCAAGCATGGCGACACAGTCCATACTGCCCTCCTCGTGCCGTACGCTCCCGTCCTTGTTCTTCCGCGCCTTCCCTTCCGCACTTCCACCGCCACGGAACACGAGTTGAGTCTCATCGACAATCTTCCATAACCTCGCCGTCCGGTCGCGGGCGCCAACCGAGACACATCGCTCCTCGGCCAGCGCAGCAATGCTCAGAACCTCATCCTGGTGACCGAAAAGGGTCTCCACGTACGACAGCTCATTCAAACTCCACAGTTTCACCGTTCGGTCAGAGGAACTCGAATACAATTCGTTCGTTCCACGCCTAAAAACAAGACCGGTAACACCCGCACGATGATGCTTGAACACCTTCAGGATTTTCAGAGTCGCCGCATCCCAGACGATGAGCTTGTTGTCTCTCCCTCCAGTCGCAACAAATTTCCCATCAGCTGATGCAGCAACGCAGAGGATATCGTCCGTATGGCCCTCAAACTTCTCGTCCCGCTTCCGGCCTCCGCGCACGTACTGTGCTCGCTTGGGTCTTGTCCGAGGAGTGTTGTTAGGGGTGGCTGGTGGGGGTGGGTAAGCTGGGAGCTCCCACTTTACTAGGTATCGGTGACGGGTCACAGTGTAGATATATGGGTCGCAAACGGCGATGCCAGTCGTGGGGCCAGCATCCATTCGGAACAGAGAAGAAACGGCAGTGCTAAACGAGTAATCGTCGGCGATATGTCGATACAAACGGCCCTTCTCCTCCGCGACATCCTCCTTCAGGCGCTCAGCGATCAGATCACGGTCAATGTCAGCAGCGTCGAATCCACCCTCATCTGCGGTTTTACCGTCAGTCTTCCAACTCCCCGCGAAGTACGATAGTACGCCGGCCGAAACATACCAACTTCCACTCGAAGGTTGTCCAGATATTGCTGCGCAAGTCTCAACCGTTTTTCCGCCGCAGTCTCCTCGGCAAATTCCTCGTCCTCGTCCTCGTCGTCCGATCCTTTCGGCCTCACACCCTCGTCCTCCGACTCGCTTGAGATCTCGTCATCGGCATTCCATCTTTTCCGAGATTTCCTGTCCGCTCCACCAGCTGGTACATCTGTCGAGCGAATCTTCTTGGATTTATTCCCGGCGGCGTTGGTACGTTTCCGTTTTGCAGAACCCGGCAGGGTGAAAAACGACGACATTATTTGTTGGGTATTATGGAGCGTGTGTGGGTTTGTTTGTATTTTCGCGGCCGATTGAGTTGTGGGCATTCACCGACGAAGAAACAGGTGGAATGTCATTTCTATCTCCCTGGTGCAAGAAAGTGGCCGATAGATGGGCAGCGCTAGGAAATCTTTTTTTCGTGAGCGAGACTTGGCATGATGCGGCTCTGTCTTGCAGGTTGATGACTTAGCTAGGGTGGGCGACAAAGCCTAGTGGTGGGAGACTTCGCCTGCCCGCCAACCTCAAGTTGAGCTTCAACCACAACCCCGACACCTCTAACATCACCTCCATCTCCGCCTCCCATCCTCCACCTTCCATCACTGCATAACACAAATGTAAGCTTAATTTATCTTCGTACTTTACCAAGCAGCTTGCTGATCTTGCGGAACTGCACAGGGAGGTTCTTCTGGGCATCACCGGTAAAGACTTCACGCTCATTGCGTCGTCGCAGGCGGCCGTGCGCGGCATTACCATCCTCAAGACCGAGGACGACAAGATGAGGACCTTGAATGCCCACACCTTGATGGCGTACGCGGGAGAGTCTGGTGACACTGGTATGATGGAATCAATGAATCCAAGATGAGAGCCAGCAAGCTCACATATCCCGGGGGGTGTTTAGTCCAGTTCGCCGAGTACATCCAGGCCAACGTCCAGCTCTACGGTATGCGCAACAACACGAATTGGCAGCTTTCGCCTTCCGCCGTCGCTTCGTTCATTCGGAGGGAGCTTGCTAAGTCGCTTAGGTCAAGTGTTTGTCCTGCCCTTCCTCAACCGTGCTGGCACTGTATTGAACACAGGTAAACGCATAGAATTCGTACAACGTCAACCTCCTAGTCGGCGGTTTCGATACCACGACAAAGAAGCCCCACCTCTACTGGCTCGACTACCTTGCGTCCCTGGCCCCAGTGCCGTACGCCGCCCACGGATACGCACAGTATTACTGCCTCTCGATCCTAGATAAGCACCACCATCCGGACATCGATTTGGAGAGGGGCCTCGAGTTGATGAAGATGTGCCACGACGAGGTCTGTCCCCTTCCTTCCTTCCCTTTCCACGAGGATTTGTGTTTTGACGTATTTGTCCATGGCGCTACAGCTGGCGAAACGGTTACCGGTGGACTTCAAGGGCCTCAAGGTCAGGGCCATCACAGCCGATGGTGTGAAGGAGTACTCCCTTTAGATACGTTTACACGAGGCAATGACGATTCTGAGGACTTCTCCCGTTAATACTATGCGCACCATGAATGGCCAGTGCTGTGTGCCGCGGCTGTGATATTGCGGCGCGGGCTAGGTGGCGTAATAGTTGTCTCTTCGGATTTCTCCTTCTTGTCGACCAAGGTGTTCTGTGACTAGACCATCTGATCTCGTACAGCCAGTCCAAATGGCACTAGGCGGGTTTTGCTGCGTGCTATGTATCTCGCTATAATCACACATGACGTCGCACCCTGCGCCAGCCGCATAACCCATTTCTCCCACTCCCCCGCTCCAGTCCCCAGCAGCGTACTAGACGATCCGACACAGATGAGGACAGTGCTGCCGCCCCGCCACAGGGCACCCTGACACATGGCGCCTTGACACGGAGGGATCGGACGCAACGAAAACCCACCAATATTGGTCCAAACATGCTTAAAGATTCGTAGTAAAGCTGAGAAAGTGGGAGAATCTGGTAGAAAAGAGAAAAAAAAAATTACGATATTAAACCCGGGTCCAGTGAATTACAGACATAAATTTGCAAAATCACTGCCCTCCACCAACAGCATGCAGTGGGAAGACAAAGGGGGGGGGGGAAAGGAGCACTAACCCAGTCGATGGAAATACGGCCTGCAATGCCCATTCCCCACCTCATCTGCAGCTGTGTCGACAGAGTGCCATAGAGGGAAAAGGGACACTCAACCGCGGACAATTTCGTGTCCTACAAGGACTCCGCCAACAATCCAGAATGATTCCCGGCGGGCGGCCATAACCCCGCACGCCCCGGCGGGCCCACGTCTCGCGTCGCTCGGGGGTGCCGGGCACGGGCTCGAACCCCGTGCTTCTCCCGGCGGCCCCGTGCGTGGCTGTAGCTGCTCAGCGTGAGGGGCTGCTACATGGTTAGCGGCTAGCGTGGACGACACTGCGGGGGGAAAGAGTCAGCGGACGGGGATTCGGCCCCGCTCGGGCGTCGTTGCGTCGGGGTGGTGTCCCCCCCCGCAGCGTGACTCATGGATTATCACGCTGCTTGGCCATCTCCCGCGCACGTGGGTTGGTCAAGTTTGTGCGTGCTGTACGTATGTACCCACTTATGAGCCGGAATGGTGACATGTATTGCAGGAGACAAGAACAAACGAAAAACAGACGGGGAAAAAAAAGGATGGTGGGTGGGAAGTCCATATCGGAAGGGACCAGGACGAGTGCAAAATGGTGAATCTGCCCTGATCCCATCCTGTGGCGTTGGAAGAACGTCTCCTCCTTTCTTGTTCGTCTGGAAATGACTAGGAAAAGTCTCCTCGCGTGTTCCAGAGCGACATTGATTGCGGTTGATTCCCCCCGGGCTGTGATAACGACCTCAGCAGCGCTCGGGGTCCCGGTCACGATTCGGTGCCAGTCACGCTCACGCCATTCTATATGCACAGAGTATTCGTAAACGGTGTCGATTTAGTGTGCACCAGCTCGCCTGACTCGACTCGTACAGTAACAGTACAGTGCAGAAAACAGTCTACCCATGATCCCATCCCCAGAAAGCGCCATACCCCTCGTCGTCCAACAAAGAAGAAAAAAAGGAGGAAGCACCACGCAATGTAGGATTGCAGTAGTGATAATGAAAAACCCGCCACGCACACACAATAGGAAAGGAAAAAAAACTCAGAACTCATTTCATGCAGCCACTGCCATAACCGCTGCCAGTGCCTCCTTCGCAACCTTCCTATCTTCAGCCGCCGAAGTGAAACTACCGTAGCTCCAGGTCAAGTCCTTAGCCCCACGCTGCCAGCCAGAGTACTTGTTGAACTGCTCGCTGAGGCGACCCTCGGATGTCGCGTGCCAACGAATCACGTTCAAAAAGCTGTCTGCATACTTGAACATGTCAGTGAGGTAGGCATTGAATTCGGGCTGGCCAGCCGTGTAGCGCCCCGTCTTTGCGCTCCCGGTAGGGTGCAGCCTCTGGTAGAAGCGGAGGTTCATGTCGTTGATCTCGAAATAGCCTTGTCCCAAGAAACGCTCGATCGTGTTGTACAGGATATTGGATACGGAAGACGTGCAGAGGAACCTGGAACAACGATTAGGCCCGTGGTTTCCAGAGGGGGATGTCCTACCATACCATGGGTTTCCTTCGCTGAGACCGACACCGTCGTACCTGTCCTCGGGGTATCTACCGATCCCGACACCGCGAAGCCTTCCCTCAGGGTAGAACGGCGGGGTTTGCTTGTTGATAGGATGCCTCTCCGCCATATCCGCAACCAGGACCGCAAGACTCGCAAGGATCTCATCCGACCAGGGAGGGAAAAGGTCCTCCTGGCCACCGTGAAGGGAAGCCAGCAGCAAGCTACAGTCGAGGCCGGTCCGGTACCGCGTGTTCAGAAAAGCAACCAGATGGCCGCGCTCCTTGTTCCAGAAAGAAGTGGTGAGAAATTTCCTCAGGTCATGTCGCTGAGTCTCGTACCAATCCGCTGCCGGAGAATCGCCGAGCAGAACGGCCAACTCGCGTCCCTCGTCCAGAGCCTTGTGCTGGACGAGAGCGGTATAGAAGTGCAAATCCTTAACCTCTTCCCACAGATCGAACCCGGTAAGATTCCAAGAATGCGAAACATACTCCAGATCGGCCTTGATCACCGAACGAGTCGGGAACTTTCCGTCGTACAGCTTGCGGAGCCAGTCGTGGTTGATGAGCGAAGGGTCCGTCTCGTTCAGCATCCGAACGTACATCATCAGAGTGAGAGCTCTGAGAGCAGGACCGTCCCGTTGCGGGCGTCCCCAATTCCTTTCCACCGCAAGAACCTGTCAGTGACTGCAGCGTGGGTGAACCGAACAAATAAAACCACACTGGATACAAACTCCGTGAAAGGAGCGCCGTCGACCATGAATTTCGGCTCTCCCAGGCCGCCAGTGGTGTAGCCACCGCTGGGGTTGAACGTGTTCTGGATGCTATCCTGAAGCTTGGCGTAGTCTTCGATGATGGCCTTGAGACCGTCGTCCTTGGTCTCGCCGTACTCGGCGACGACCTCGGCCATGGTGATGGCGGCATCTCTGACCCATTGGTAGTAGTAGTTCGGAGCGTCCTTCGACGGCGAAGCGATCACGGAACCCGGGACAGCTCCCTTTGCGTTCGAGCCGTTGGGAGCGATATTTTCGAGCAGGAATCGCATCGACGTCTTCCTCTGTTCCGCGATCCAGTCGTCGAGACCATCGGGGACGAGCGGAGCGGGTGGTTGCTGTCCTTCGGGGCGGAATTTGGGCGACACGACATCCACGCGAGCCGAGTTCGGGAAGACGTGTTGGTAGTTTGGCAGGGCGGCAGGGTTCCCAACCGCATATCCGGCGGCTAGCTGCGAGCAAAAGTAAACACCCACCAAGGAACCAAGTACACTCCAGAGAAAGGCCATCGTGATCTCGTGGACTGAGATCCGGAGGAACGACAGGAGATATGCGGAAGTCGACGAGCACGCAGAGCCAAGAGACAGGTAAAGACGGACAGGGACGAGCGTTTTAAGGGAGTCCGCGTGGTGTAGAAGTCCACCTGACGACACTCGGACCCAGCCAACTGGAGGGGGAGTGCGCTAACAGGCTGCTGATCAGCTGCACCGTCAACTGGAGTAGATATTCCCGGAGTATTCCCTCTCCTCCTGCCGCTCTTCGTGGAGCCAGCCAATGGATGGGCGGGGAGAAGGTCTTGTGCCTCGCGGGGGGGGGGGGGGGGACGGGGGTGCGAGCAGGTTCGTCAGCCAGGGAGGAGTGGCAGGTGGGGGATGGAGGCAAGAGAGCGGATGATGCTGGCCTGCAGCTGGAAGGGGAAGTGGAGGGGGAAGTGGAGGGGGAAGTGGAGGGGGAAGGGGGAAGGGGGAAGGGGGAGTGGAGGAGGGTGCTAGGGAGTGGATGGCGATGCAGAGGGGAGGGGAGAGCAAACACAGGGAGCGGGGTGGCAGCACCAGATGTCTGGTGGGGGGCTTACTCAACTGCTCCGGCAGTGTAGGTATGCAACGCAGCACTCTGCGGCAGATGCACATTGGGCTGCTTCGGATTGCTGGCACAGAGCGTGAGTGCATCAGTTGGGGATTGGTCAGTGAAGACTCAGAATGTGACGATATGTACAATTGACGGGAGGACGCTGCCGGTAGCGGGGACACCTTTCTGCAGGGCGACTCTCCGCCGGCGTGCAGCGGGGCACAGTTGCCCAAAACACGCAGCTGTGGGGCAGCAGTTCCATAGTGTCTCGACGACGGCGCATGGATCACATGCACATTGTGGCCGCAATACGATGGGAGGCAGTCGGCGTCCGCGCAGGCAAGTCCGTTGACGTACCGAATCGGAGGAGATCCCACAACCAGGAACGGACTAGTTAGTTATTGCAAACAAGACTGGATCTACATACCGGCAGCGGTGCGATGAGGTATGGCACGGAGGGTGGAGTCATGTAGGTACGACCACACAAACGGAAGGGAAACGCAACCTGCATAAGGCGTGAAAAAGCAGGCGACTGCCGTACATACACCTGCAGCCAGACATCGATGGCGGACACGTGACGGGTGTCCGGAACAACGCCTCCTGAGGGTGAGAATCGATTCATGTGTTGGGCACGCCAGTCCGTTTTCGGAGCTCGCCGCCACATGTGCCCTCAGAATAAAAAATTAAATAGAATAAAAAACTGCGTATACAGAGGCAACCACCGTCCGGGGCTTCGCTGTCTTCACCACACCACTCGGACAAGCAATAACGCGTGCAAATGTCCTCCTCGTCTTCTATCACGATACCGCGTACGCGCTGTGGGACTGCCCTTGTACGCATCGCTGGCCTAGGTGTGTTCATCGGGACTGCCATCGTACGCATGACGACATACGCCCGTACCTGTTGCAATACTGCCGTCATACACCTCGCTGACCTTCGCTTGGAAGCTTTGCAGGAATACACAGCTCGATGCGATATCTACTGCGATCCCGACGCGACATCCACAGCGTGCGCGGCACGATATCTACTGCGATCCCGGCGCGGCATCCACAACGTGCGCGACACGATATCTACTGCAAGTCCGGCGCGAGCCCGATGTTGCCCAAGCTGGCAACTGCCTATAGAGAGATGCACTACGACGGGAGGAACCTGTCCAGTAAACCACAAGAATTCGATGAGTTCTAGCCATTGATTGGCACTCTTTGGACCACCGTAGGTGGAAACACAACTCAACGGTAGGGCGCGGTACAAGTTCAACGCTACGTACGAATATCGTCAGCGAAAGAGCAAAAGACCAGTATAAAATGTTGGAGGAACGGAAGGACGTGCCAGAATCCCTGAATGACTGCGTCGAAGATCGCTGTCGGGTTCGGATGAAATGACGCGTACCTAGTCGTTCCTTGGCAAAACTGACACCGGCACAAATTGAGATAGAAATAAACAATGGGAAGTTGGGAACAGTTGTAGCGGTCCTTCTCTTTGCCGTGCGTTCTTCTTCGTCGCGCCGAGGACTATTCGCCGAGACGCTATTCGCCGCGCTGTGTTTCGCCGAGGACGATATGTTTCGCGTCGAGGATGTTGGCCGACCTGCCAGTGCCTCATTAGTCATTACAATCTGGAAAATAGTGTGGCTGTGCCGACGAGCGCGTGCTACATAGCATGCCCAACGGCACGAATCGATCCGATGGGTATGTGGGGTCGGCGCAGCAACAGCCGGGACCTGTTGCGAACGTCATCGCGTGACGTCCAGCCCCCAGGCAATCCGTTCCCCAGAGCTGTCTGCTGCGCGGTAACTATATCTACGAGCGAAAGTACTCTGGGCACGATCATCGAGAGAACAATGTGTCCGCGCCCAGCCGGAATCCAACCAAGGGAACAGGCCGCCGCACGTTCTCCATCGTGGAGGAACACAACAACGTATGATCCATCAACTCCTGCAACTCCGATGACGCCCCGCCACCGCCAGACAGCCTCCGCAACCCCAGCCGCTCACTCACATGCTCGACTCAGTCTCCTCGGATCGCCACCACCCACCTACGTATCCCTCCTCAGCCCACGGAAGACGGCGAAATTTTCATGCATCCGTCCAGATGAATGTGACCGGCCTGGCCGCATTCCAGGGCAGTTACTCGACGCACCACGCCGCCACGTGCAAGAACGAGAGCGGGAGAAAAAAAGAGAGAGAAAAACCGGAGTTCTCGATCGGATCCCGCAGCCAGGCTTCCCTCCATCGGGCATGGGCGTGTGCCCCCGCGGAATCCCAGCTCCAACCATTCATCCGTTCGACTGGCGATGCAATACGACATCCTCACGAGACCTTCGCGCAGCGTGCGTGGCCGTGCAGCTTGCCCAAAGGAGGTCGCAAATATCTCTTCACTCCGCTCAGCACTCCGCCCGTGCTCCGCAGCACGCGTCCGGCGGCAGCTCTACCCCAGCGCATATGAATCTGCAGGGTGGGTGGTGCGGGTGCCGTGGCCCGTGGCAGCTCGAGTCAGCTCGGCGTTAGCAGCTTGCGGGGCGCTGAGTACATTACGTATCTACTTTGCATAGATCCCGCCCCAAATGGGGCTAGGCAGCGTCAGCACCGCTGTCACCGTGATCTGCTGCTAACGGGGTCCGGTCCGTGGGTTCGGCCGGGAGCAGCGAGAGTGAAAGTGAGAGTGAGAGTGAGAATGAGAGCATGCTTATGTAATGCTAAATTTGTGTAACCCGCCACGGAGCAGCAGCGAGGAACAAGCCGGCAGCCAGGGAGCTGGGGGATCGAAACATGTTTGGACAGATCTCGCGGCTTATCTCATCGCGACCGGAGGCTGGATCCGCAGCAGGATCGCGTCGGAAAAATCGACTCGGGGCGTTTAGATATCGATGGCGTACCTACATACATAGGTGCTGTGGCTATCACCGCGAGCTTCTCCTCCATACATCTCCACGTGCGCCCCAAGTCCGGCGAGTCGTGGCTTCGATATGCCGGTTTCGACTACCGCCACGGACCGGCCAGTTGGAAGCAGCCCGAGGATGTCGATAAGCAGGAACAGGCGCACAGCTGCCGAGCGGTGACGCAGCGACAACGAATGCGACGGGGTTGACGTTGGCCACGTTGGCCCGTCAGAAACCGGACACGTTCGAGATATCGGAGGGAAGACGAAAGCAGGGCTGACGGATTCGACGGCGAGCATGATCTACCAGCAACAGGGGGCTTGCCTTGGCCCGGCGATGGCTCGACCAGGTTCACAGAACTCAGCTTTCGCGCGTGAGCGAGCAATCTCTCGACGTTCCGCGATTCTGCATGTCCGGAACTAGCTCGAGAGCGCGGGACTCCGCAATCTAGTGTTGTTTCCGAGCGGCTCTCGTGGAGGTCACTTCGACTCCTGGGCATACATGTGTGAGGCTCGCGTTCTTATCCGATAAGAAGGCCACGCACGGCTCATCACTCGCAACCTGTTCGCGGCAGCGAAAACATCAGTCGTCCCACTCTGCCGCTACACGTATCGGACTGGCCAGTCGCAGGACCCCCACCCCATCTCGGCCTACCAGTGGCGGCAGGAAGAGATGGGTTGTTCGTTCGCACGCGGGCTAAACAGGTCACATCGATATCCTCTTACTCCCGACTACCAAGTTGGAGGCGAAACGCATTACGATGGAACAAATCGACCGGAGGGGATAGCTCACGATAGATCTCGATCATGCACTAGTCGTTCCCGTGTTCCTACTTCGGGCTGGGGAACACTCCGGCCCGTCCGTCCGGTCTAGGAGATAACCATCCGTCCGTCTGCGGCTACTGCTCCGAGTGTCACAGCTGGCACGGCGCATTCCCGCATTCAAAGCTTGGGGGCTCGGGAAATACCGTCCTTGACGGGGTGCTGTCGTGGCCATCGTATAACCATGCATGGGCGCGGACAGATCGGTTACTCCTCGGATTGAGGGTAGGAGGCTGGGGGTGTGCGTACGTAAGTACCTATCGTGCTCTGGTCCGCCTGTTCCCGCAGAGGGAGCTGGCTGGGCCGTGGGAAGGCTGCCGCTGACATGATAACATCGAAGGTGATGCACCGAAGTTATCGCTGGGGCGGCCTGTCTCTCGGCAGAACGTAGCTTACGACGGTGGTACTTATGGATGGCCTGTGAGTGGGCCCTCGCACACTCTTGGAGTGCACCAATCCTTCGTTCCCAGGGACACATACGACTGTAGCAAAAAAAGGGGGGGGAGAGGGGGCAAAATCGACACGGTATTCCTACTATATTGCTTGGGTGTCTGCATAAGAAAACAGTGAGTCAATCCAATGTGGTATGAATGTACGACAGCATCAGTCTTATCCCGGGAGGTTTTTTTTTGGCTACCATATCCACCGAGGCGTGTAAGCCGGTTTGTTATTTGCTGCAGCCGGGCTCGGTTGATTGAGGCGCGTCGACGAATTGACACATCGAATTGAGGATTTTAATGCTGCCAAAGACCGTTCAAGAATCTCCAAACGGTACATAGATGTTTTCCCTCCGTGAATGTTTTTTTTTTCAACGGAACCAGTGCCACTTAGAGCGGCGTCTTGCCAAGCTACAATTGCAGCGGGTACTGCTGTTCTTGCAATCACCCATCGCAGTTGTGACCCAGGCAGAGATCTCTTTTCTTGGCGGCACCAAAACCTTCAACTCATCGTATTGGAAGTGCCTTGAGGAGCTATGTACCATAATATTATCGAGTCTGTTTGCGCGTAGTCCTTCCAAAATGGGGGGGACTAAGCCTTCAAAGCTACCAATAGATCCTCTCTCAATTTCGTGCCGTTTCGTTCCCCCCGAAAGACAAAGTGTGGACGGACCTCTGTGCGCTGTTGGTGTCTGTTTCGTATCCTATGTATGTAGGTTGGGGTTGCCGTGTGCACGGACACCCAGCCACGCCTAATTCTCGCGTATGTAGTACATGGAGCGCGACCCCCCACCGTGCTTCTAGATAGATACTCTACAAATGAGTACCCCATGCCTACCGTCACGGACACGTCCTCTCCTCTCCGCCTTAGGTGCCTACGTATGTAAGGAAGCGCTTCAAAACATTCCCAAATCAACATTCCCCACCTGCCACGACGAAACAAACAAGCGAACAAGCGAACAACGACAACCAGTGTTGGAAAGGGGGGTGAAAAAAAAAGGAGCATTGCAACACGATCTCATTCAACATGAGCGCGATCGAACGCTCCAACTCCGTCTCGAACGCTGGTTTGCGGTCTCTCTCGCCCTCCACCCAGCTCCTCAATGACATCACCATCTCTGCCGCCAAAGCCAATGCGAAACCGAGGCCCCCATTGGCCGCTGGCACGCGCGACACGAGCAAAGAGGGCGACACGGACAAAGAGGACGACAGCGAGCCGGCGCCGCCGGCGCCCGGGAGGAAGCGCATACGCCCGACTCCGGATCAGCCGCACCTATCGTCGGCGAAGATGTCGAAGAACCACGGCGTAGAGGTGTACGTCCTGTCGAGCGAGGACGAGGCGAGGCCGCCGAAAAAGCTGAAGAAGACAAAGCAGAAGGGGGCAGCGGCTCCGGCTCCGGCCGGGGAGAAGGCCAACGGGACGGCTAGGACGGTGGGGGAGAAGAAAGGAAAGGCGCCGTTGCGGCCGCGCGCTGGGAAGAAGCAGAGCTCGGTGGCGCAGGCAGAGGACGTGGAAGTGGACACCGGGGGTGCAGGGGGTGCGGGGAAGTCGAAGAGCGCAATTGCGGCCAAACCGACACAGAAATCGACGGTGGTTCCCTCGGACGTAGCGGCTGAGGAACCCGCGCCGTCGGATCCTCCCAAGCCCCCGCCAAAGAGGGGGCGCGGCAGGCCTCCGGCGAAAGCGAATGGGAGGAAGAAGGGGAGGGAGAAGGATACACCGAACGCGGAGACAGCACCGGCGGCCGAAAAACAAGTGGACGAAGATGCCGGCGATGGGATCCACATTGTACTACAGTCGCCGGCTGTCGACCCGAAAACACCTATCAAACAGAGCGGCATTTCAGTGGTCATTTACAGCGACAAGAGCAAGGCGACGGATGAGGCTGGCAGGAGGGAAAGCGACATGGACGAGGTGCTCAATAGACTCCTTGGTGCTGGCGGAGGCGATGGAGAGGAGGCGGCACCCAGGGATTCGCTGACGCCGAGTCGTCCCAAGAAAGTGACGGAGGCACCGCCAGCAGGAGAAGAAGCGGGCGACGAAGCAGGCCGGGAAGAGGTTGCGAGCCGTCCACCCAAAACACCGAAGAAATCGAAGCCTCTTTCACAGCCGCCGCCACCTACAAAGAATGCGAAAAGGAGAGGGAAAGGGAAAGCAGTGGCCGATCCACAACCTCCGCTGCCGCCGCCAGAAATAACTACCGAGGACGAACTAGAAGAACAGGAGACTACTCTGGTTGGTGAGGAGGAACCGGAACATGGAGAGGAGGTGGAGGTTGTGGGGGGGCTTGAGGATGGCGAGGGTGGCGAGGGGCTGGAGAACCACAGTGAAGGCGAAGCCTGCAATGTCCCCCCACTACCACAAAAGGCGCCTCGCATGTCCCGCCGCAGCTTCGGTAAGGCCTATACCGCGGCCAAGGCCTTCCAGGAGCAACATCTATCCGAGGGAGGTGACGGGCTACTGGGCGAATCCCCTGGCCCACTGGAGCGGCTAAAAGAGCTGGAGAAGCACCTCGAAGCCGAACGAAAACTCATCGATGAGTACATCACCCGCGCCTCAGGCTTAAACAAACTTTCGCGAGTAGGCAAAGAAAATTATCTCACGCAGATTAGCAACATCATCCAAAGCCTTCATGCCGATACAGCCAATGATGACGCTGCCGCGATGGAGTATCTCGACAAGACACTTATGGTAATGCGTAAGGTGCGGACGGCCGATGAGAAACTCGTGGAGAAGATGCTCGTCCGCCAGGCTGCTCGGTCAGCAGGCCAGACCGCGTGCATCGAGGCTATCGAGCTGGCGTTCAAAGAAAAGAAATACATATCTACGGAAACGGCGAAGGAGCTGCGAGAGGCCGAAGCACAAGCACGCAAGCTAGTTGGGGAGAAAGATAACTTCGATAAAGGGATGCGCCGAAGGGAGATTCAGAAAATATCCCAGATGGACACCGAGATATTCCTTGCCGCAGTCCGGGTGAAGGAGGGAGCGATGATGGAGAAATTCGGACTGCAGAAGGCAGCTAGACAGTCCAGCGTTCAAACTCCGAGTCGGCGGCGTGCAACCACCGCCAGCCGACGGACAGCAGATTACAACGTTCAGGTTGCGAATCGGCGAACAACGGCCCCCAGCCCTCTCATCCCAAGCCGGCGAACAACGGCCCACAGTCCAATCACGCCAAGTCGGCGAGCCACGGCCACCAGCCTTCAAGAGACAGTTCGGAGGACATCCAACTACCAAGAGCCCGGCGGGCATAACAATTCCTCCAACCTCCAAGTTCCGAGCCGCCAAGCAACAAAATCCACCTCCCGCGTCTCGGCAACTTCCACGACAGCGGAAGCGTGGGCCGACGAAGGAGATGATCACTACGATGCGCCCGTCCCGGCTCCAGCTGGTGAAGAGAGACCCTGGTCACACGAGGAGATCGGCGCCATCATCGACGGTGTGCCCAAGCATCGAGGAAAGGATAGGTGGCTACAGATTATGTTGGACAATCCGCAGGTCTTGAGGTACCGCAGCGCGGAGGATTGTCGGCAGCGCGCAATCGAGATAGGGAGTGTTTTTCGAAAGAAGGGAGTGAAGCTAGGATCCGCGTGGCAGTTTTCCTGATGGATGTTTCTTCTTCCTATCTTTGGAGTTGGTGGCTACTGCATTTTTCATTGTTGGTGGTGTGGTGCCCGCAGTTTATAAAGGCCCATCTTTTTGCCGCACGCGAGCTGTTGGTCAGTGGAAGAAAGTGAAATCGAGGAAAAGAAGAGGTATGGGTAATCTTGAGCTCGTCGGTCTAAGATACAGCTTCCTGTATTGCTATATAATTCTCTATTCAAACGAAATCAATCGCTGGAAATTTTGCTGCTCGAGTACTGACTGATATCCGCTCCAAACCCAAAGCTCGCCCGGCCCAGGGACCTAAATCTAAAGCGGGGGGGGTAGATACCATGCGTCTGGAGTCATTATGTACTACTCCGTTACCGACAAGTCAATCCCGCCCTACCGATGGTCGCCAGTGCTGCTCCGGAGCGATTCTCTCATCTCAACCGGACTTTGCTGCGCAGAAGAGTCGTCTCAAAGAAGTTATCAAGAAAGCGGGTCATTTGGTCATATTCTATCCCAAGTTTGATCGCGAGTTGAATTGGATTGAGTATTAATTGTTCACCAAAGCGCTACACAAGAAAACACTGCACGCACACTCCGGCTAGACTAGGTATGAGGTCCTTAGAGTCCGTGTCTGATACTCTGGTTTGGAAGTATTGGAACCAATCGTAGCGGATCACAACGGTTTGTCTCAGTCACTCTGGGGAAAGTTTCCTAATTTCAGCCGTTGAAAGATACTCAGCTAGGCATATCGGGAGGGGCACTCGTTTGGTAGCCACGAATACAAAGAGCGGGCCATCGGCGTGAATTGAACTTTCATGGAGCTAATCGACAGAACATGTATGTACTTTACACAGCCTTTATCCCCTAACTAGTCCGTAACTGGGTTCCGTGCCAAATGGCACGTAAAACCTTGCCCCCCGTTGCGAAGATTCAATAAGACCATCGGATGGTAGTTTTAGTCAAAAGAGTTCTTTTCCATTGTGCAATAAAGATTTCTGCAACATGAATTTGCGACTTTTATCTAAGTGGGTGTTCGTTGAGTGCCATTTCAGGATGAATACACCTCCACCCCCGCACCCACAATTCCACCACCACAACAGACTAAATTATCCAAAAGCCATGCAGTTCAACAAAGCAAATTTCGATCCCAAAAAACACATAAGGGCAAGTCGCACCTCCCATAGGATCGCCGGGCTTTTGGTACGTCTTTAGAGCCCTTTCCATCACCACGGTATTTCCAGCGACACAGGCAGCAAGCGAGCTTCTTACCGGTCTCGTCGCCCCGCTTCGACCGGCCCCCGCCGCCCAGGCATATGACCAGGTCCACAGCAATCGAGTGGGAGTGTGGCATCAGACATAATATAGACCTTGGCTGGTTTTGGCACAGCGTCTTCAGATCGGGTCTTCGTACGTGGAGAAAGTCCAGTCGGCAAGGCAGCGAAACTTGAAACATTGCTGGATGGGCTTGCCAGGCATCTTGGAGGTATCCTGAGAGCGACCGGTGCATCTGGTCATGGCATTGTCCACTGCGGTGTTGGATGGTGGCGTCCGGTGCGCTTTTGGGTTGTTCCGAGGCTGCTTTCGCGTGCCATGGTTGCCGTCCGGGTGGGGTGGCGGGCTTGGGGTTTGGTGTGGGGGGTGGCGGGCGTAGGAAAGCGTTTGGTCAGCTCGAGTCTCGTCAGGCTAAGGAACTAGGCCATAGGATAAGTTGGGTTCAGTCGTGAGCAGTCCGAGACCGATGAGGAGTGAACGCCCATGTAGAGATTAATTTCCAACCAACGACTTATATCTTCCAGCACTACTTCCTCCCATTGCCGCCCCCCATTTCTCTTTCCTCGGCGATGTTCCGGCTGGCGTTTTTGTTGGTATTGTCAGTCATTGTTTTGAGATGCGAATCGGTAAAACTAGCCTCAGGATTTCAATAGGCTCTATCACATCGAGACCTTGAAATATTGCAGGAAGTGTACTGTAGGCTTTACGCGGAAAGGCTATGGGCCATGGGATGGAATATGGACGACTGGGGCGATGGTGTTGATGCCGACGAGGCCTGCGAAGTTAGGGGAGCACGGTATCAAGATATGTGTGTATCGGTATACAGTATATTCAGTATAGAGCGAACGTCCTGGCGCGGGACGCCCCATTATATCGGTCTCCGTGGCTATTCCACCGGAGGCCGGTATGCCGACGCTATCGGTC
>Ga0307508_10002851_pt1 | contig 17936 bp, 21 predicted proteins | sample 9_EM_MG_FD_203089 | JGI IMG/M metagenome (GOLD analysis project Ga0307508, IMG submission 203089) | Populus trichocarpa ectomycorrhiza microbial communities from riparian zone in the Pacific Northwest, United States - 9_EM | ecosystem: Host-associated > Plants > Roots > Unclassified | place... | reverse complement strand
GAAAAGGGGACTGACTAAATGGGGCTGAATCGTGCTCCTTATATAGTATTCTACAGGTGGCTGTGCTCCGTTCATTTCGGAGGTGGCTGTGTTAAGGTATGACTCAGTATGACTCATTCTGACTCATTCTGACTCATACAACTAAGAAATAACTAGGGGGAACTATAAATAGCCTTTGGCTTGGCAATGACTCATTATGACTCATCATGACTCATGCTGTGCAAGGTCACATGATCAACTTTGCCATTTATTTGGGCAGTACTTGGCTAGTCCTTTTTGCCTTACTCTGATTCATCATGACTCACTATGACTCATGCTGTGCTTCAAGATGACTCATTGTGACTCGGTATGACTTGACCGGGTCACATGATCATTTCGTCTCTATAGCACTTAGCTAAGTTCATAGGCAGTTTGTAAAGATATTAAGCAAATGATTTGGTATGTAAATGTAGCTAGTGGTAAAGGTGGGTTAGGAGAAAACATTTAATTCCTCCATAACCTGTGGATGGAATATTAAGGAAAAATAGGGATATATACTAGATAATAGGGGCTATGTGTACTTCAATCTGCTAAGCATTCTGACCGTGGGAATAAGGTGAAATCTCAAATATCAGGTCAAATGTCTTGCAACACACAGGAAATGTACTTGGTCTTGCATCCAACTGATTTGGTGCAGGTCACTGGGACAGAGGGGAACCACGAGGGTATGGAAGCATCGCGAATGACATCATGAATACGTTCCAACACCTTCTCCGAGCCATATTTGTGCCATGCTTCTGGAGTGGAACGTAGGGGTTTCTGTTGGTGCTATGAGTATTTGAGCAAGTGGGAAATAGATTATGGGAAGCCTGAAAATGATGTACCCATTGAACCAGCGCCTTTGCATAATCTGGTTTGAAAAGTCATGTTTGCTTCGGGGATTCACAGTCGAGTGACTCGTAGACAAACTTGAGTGGGCGGATGTTCTTGGTCAGCAGAGATGCAAGTAGTTTGTTCATGAATGTTTGGGTGAAGGCAGTGTCATCAGGGAAGGAGATGGGTGCTACAAGTAATTTTTGGATCGCAGAAACCTGTGCACTCTCCTTTGTTGACATGGATAGTGTTTCAGCAGTCTCGGGATCGAGAGGAGTGAATGGATAGTCGAATGCATCCACGGAGCCCATTGATGTGGCTGGTTTTTCGTTGGTAAGGCTGAGGAGATTGCGTACATGATGTTGGATGAGGCCCTCAAGGATGCAGTGCATTGAGTCGATGACAAGCTGCCGACGAGGATCCCAGTATGGCAGGCGCCACAACTCAGTGTAACGTACACCATGCTCCTTGAATAGCCTCTCATTATCAGCAGATGTTGGCACTCTCTCCATTCCTCGGCATACTGGCATAATATGTTCTTGTCTCGAGGCACCCAATTATTGAAGTCGACTCTGCCATAGTTGCTTTTGTGATAACAACTACATGCACTGCAAAAAAAATGACTTCCTACTCCAGCGAATGCTGCAAGATGGCATGCAGCTGGAAGGTCACAAACAGCAAGTGCAATTGCACTGCGGGTGACACGTCTGTTGGGGTAGTTTGCGGTCCTTGAGTACCAGACGCTGCATTCCCACGAAATCGCCAAATCTTTCATGAGCAGACGGATGTAGTGATTGAGATTTTCAAGAGAGGGCTGTTTTGGACCTGGAATGATACCTGCAAGGTACATATTCTCAGGCTTATAACGAATATCCACAGGCAAATTGAGGGATGTCATGGATATAATTCCCGACGATGTGCGTACCCCACGGAGGGACATGCCTTCTGGGTTGAAGAAATCAACGTGGAGCGTGAAGGCATAGCGACCCTCATCACCCCTGTCAATAAACAGCTTCCCCAGTTCAGGACCAGCAAAGTTGCGGAAAAATTGGGCCTCGAAAACATTCTTGATAAATTGTGGCTTAGGAGAGGATAGCGCAGTGGCGAGCTCATCGCACAAGTGATCCATGAGTGCTTCGATGTCGCTGCATGAAAGGAGGTGATCTAGGTAGTCATTGAAGTCATGGTAATGAAAGATGTTCTTCGGCTCTGCTTTATGGTTCAACTCGCCTCTCAATAGTGGCTCCCCACACAAATCCTCCGGGCGCGGGCAATGCGTGCAGTACGAAGGATACATTGGGATGCTAGAACCTTCAGAGTATGTAGGCAGATAGGTACAATGACAAGTGCAGACAGCGCATGACACTGTCTTGCACTTAATATTGAGTTGAGTGAGGGCCCCCTCGATCGTCAAGGGCACTTGTTTTAGGATATGTTTGTGCAAGTCGCCCAATGTTGCTTGAACTGCCTGAAAGGCCAGACAAAGGAGGAGAGATAGGGCGCTCATAAGGAAGTCACCGTTGCATGTGCCTATACCCATGACAGTGGTGCATATAATGCCGATTACAACAGCAACCTGGGCAACGGCATCCAGCCGACTGATTGGCGACTCATAGTGATGGTCTGAGAAGGGCTTGTCAACAAGTGTGTCACAAGCAGTATTCAAGAACCTACCATTGCTGACCCGTACTGGAGATTGGAGGGAAGTATCCGTCGGTGATCTCAACTTGAGCTCCAGCTCAAGCCGGTCCAATGCATTGCTCACAGCTTTCTTGCGCTGGGTTATGGCATTGGTATTGTGTGCAATGTCAGTGACAGCTTTTCACAGCCTAGCAAGTTCATTGCTGAGGTTGCTGGTGGTATCGTCTGAGTTGTCCAGTAGCAGCCGAAAGCAGCGGTGGATGCTGGCATCAATATTGGCAAGTAATCTCAATGCCTTCACTGAGCACTGATTTCTGTCCTTCTTTGTCATTCCATGGCCTCCAACGATAGAGGCTGGTGGTAGAGTGGGTGGGTGGGTGGAACTGCGAGCACCTGCACAGGAGATGTCCAGTGGGAACGGAGTTGATGCTTCTGTCCTGGATGCGGGTGACTGGATCTTGAGATGACTGAGGCTGTCGGTGATCTGAGAAACTGATACCATCAGAACAGGACCAGCAATGAGACTGATATTTGGACTCGCGGCCTGAACCTCTGCATGAGTATCCCATAGTTTGTTGGAGAGCATACTGGGGTCAGGACCATCATCAGTGACAGTGAGAGCAAAAAGTTGCATGATGAGATCGCTTGTAGGACTGCATGGTTCTGGTTTCCCAGGTGAGTGATTTTCGACTGAAGTGGGGAAATGCATACCAGTAGACCTTGCCCTTTCCTCCCTCACGTGGTTTACATGCGTGGGTATGAGCTTGGCGTCCATTGACACACCGTTTGGACTGCGCCCGATACACTCTTCGCAAGTGCATCATTTGAAAATGGGGCAAGACGGGGGCATGAAGCTGCTAGACCAAGATCAACACTCATCACACAACCTATCGAACCTATCGATTTCAAAACCTACCAGGTCATTACAAACTGAGGGTCCGAATGCAAGGATGGGTGTGAAAGAGAGGAAAGAGATGAGTGGGTCAATAAATGCTCAAGGAACAAGAGAACAGTCACCTTGGGTGGGATGCCTTGTTGCTGCCTTGACCATGGAAACCCACAAGAGAATAGATACCATTGTACTGAACATGGTGGGCACAAGGGGTGTGATGGTGTGGTGGAAACGAGGATGTGATGATTAGTAATCCAGAACTCAGAGGGCGATCCGGCATCGCTGATCCAACGACGCAGGGAGGATTCTGCATTGAAAACTGGCTTGTCATAAAGGTACAATTACAGGTAAATAATTTTGTCATTTGCACTGACTTGTTTGTCCCTCTTATCCATGCCTTGCAGTTTGTTATTGCCAATGGTTTCGAATACTCACCCATTAGCCTGCCGAGCCAAAACCATGAAGTGCTCCGCCAGGTCTTCTAAGGTCACAATGCCACTGCTTTCACTGCCAGCCGGTACCTTCTCAACAGGTTCCTGGTGCAGAGGGTGCACTGCCAACCTGGATGCATGTTCTGCCTGAAATCTGGCACACCAGTGGGTGATTTGAGGTACATGGATTACCCATTCCACCAGAGCATCCTAAAACATTTGTTAGACCCAACTTACATCCAACCTGACATGAATGGCTAACCGATCGCGCAATACCCAGACCGATCAAGAATATCAATGATACGATGGAGGTGAGGACTCGCACCAACATCCAGAGCGAAGGGACCAGGGTCCACCAAGGGTTAGTCCCACTATTTAACTTGGAGGAACCATACTGATGTCACCATATGTTGATCGTGACACATTTCTGGCCTGCAGTTGCCAATGCACTTGCGATCACACAACGGCCATCAACATCACGAACCTATGATAAAATGGTGAGTAACTGATGAGCACGCATATCAAATACTCACTGTGATTGATTGTATGAGGCTGCTGCTAGCATGGCGGAGAGTTTCGAGTAATTCACCTGACTTCCTGTCAAAAATGTACATGGTGCCATTGTCGCTGCCACCAACAACAATCTTTGCGTCCTCTCCGAACCCCACTTGTTTTGGAACGAGCACCATTGGCGGTTCTGTTATGTATGTCCAGATCATGTCTGGGCGGTCCAGACAATATAAGGTGAAACCATTTGCTGCATTGTTGATGACGACGAGATGTTTCTTTGCGCTGACTGCTGCGTAGCCACTGCAACCACAGGTCATGACATCAACCGAGCCTATATGAAGCACACGTACATGAGAGATCTACAATGATGCTCACTCAGGACGCTTTTGCTCGAAATATTCACTCTGATACTAATCTCCATTAGTGACACCCAACCCCCAAGCATTTCCAGGTCACTCACACCTTTCCATCAAATAATCCAAAGATATACAAACTTTCATGATCCAAGAAGGCAACTGACCAAGGAACTGTGTCATTGAGACGTCCGGCAAAGACTGGCTGGAGCTGGGAGTTGGCATTGAGTAACAACACTTGGACAACATTATCACACATCCCAACAGCAACGTGTAAGCCTTCTTCTCCCCAAGACACATCCCAAGCGATGCAGGTGATCTCAAATCCGGTGCCAAGTCGTCGGGCGCAAATTTCCTGGAACTTTTGCTGTGAGTCATTAGTCCAGCTAACTGACATATAACTCATTTTGCCCCCTACATCCATAGGATTTGGTCACAGAAACACAAGATAGCCGAGCACAGTACCGTAGCAGAGCGTTTCTGTCATGCTATGCCTTGTTTTCATCCAAGTTGCGCAGCTGACAGTTCCGCAGATATCTTGGTTGGTACAGGAAGATCTGATCCCTTTACCAGAGGAGATACTCCAAATTTTTATACCATCGGTCCCTAGTCGCTCATTAGTATCCGATGATTTGACTTGGCATTGCACTCACCACCGCTGGCCAGGAACTGCCCATTATGTGATATGGCAAGCATGTAAACGGAGCTCATGCTTACATTCAACCGGTTTACCTTGGTGTAGGAACACTGGGGATTGTGGGAGAAGAGGAATCTGAACATCGTGTAGTAGTATAAAGATTCTCTGGCACCATTCTGCTTTTATGTGTAAGGGTGTACGACCTCGATGATCCTGCGAAATACGATCACTATTGCATCAACGGACGAGCCAGGTTCTATGACAACCCAATTCTTGTAAGTTCTATTGACACCAATACAATTACAATTGTTAATAGATTGCGTACCTAAGTTGTTATTGTTAATTGTAGGGGTGACATCACCAACAACAAACCACAAACAATCCCACCACTATTGTTTTTGTAACGGAGCTTCGATGACATGCACAGGTGCCCTGGTGGCAATTTGAACGAGGGAATCTATCCCTTCCTACAATAAAGAGGCTCGAGGTTTGTACTCCCCGTTGAACTATCATGCCTACAACTATCAAGATCATCGCTCCCTTCTTCAATGACAACACAACCGCTCCATCTCCTTTCCCCTTGTTGTTCACCGACCAGCAGGAGTTGCTCGGCGGGTGTTCCCATCCGTCTGGCCTTCTTGCCAATGAAGCTCTACACTGTGAAAGCAGGGCACTCACAATCACTGCCAAACCTGACTTGAATGTTTTTCCCATATCCCGTCCTTCTCCCGCACCCCGTCCTTCTCCCCCGGCCATTCTGCGCCCATTCAAGGTAGCTCGCGGACCATCTCCCTACTCCAGAAAGGCTGTCGGTAGCAAAAAAAACCCATCTGGTGGTTGTGCGTTGTCTTCTGAACTGTCCAACTGCTCGTCAGAGTCTTCGTTTGATAGCGACAAGGCTTCCAGCACATTATCCGAGGACTCGAAAATCCCCAAGCCTGCTAGCGAGCCTGGATGACCTGGGAGAGGAGGTTACAACCTCAAAACTGCTCTTAACTGGAATCGTAAACCATTTACAAAGTTCAAGGTCAGTTTGACATATTCAGCCAAGCTTGATTGTTGAACAACGTCGCTTCAGAAACTTACGCACCGTTTGATTGACCAACATCTTGACACCACCAAATGTGCCTTGGTGCAGAGTCCTGCGCTCCTCCAACTCGTACGAGACAAGGTGGGTTTTATCTCAAGGTATGGACTCAGTTAACAGTTCGGCATTAGGCCGTGGAAGCGATTCCTGACCTCAAGAACTATAATAACTGTTGGCCGGTCAATGACATATGTAATCATGATGCGCCTCAAATATACCTCTGGGTGTGCTCGGCGGCAGGAGCTGGAAATGGCGGGAAAGAGGAAGCAAGCAGCCAAGGTATCCATCAGTTCATGCCTTATCATTTGAAGAATCATCTAACGTACTTTCAGACTTAGATTGATCGTATTATATCTGGTCTCTCTTGTAGCACCGATTGTTCTGTATGTGTACTCTGCACCGTATACTGAAATCACACAATATCTTGCCGATCACCACCCAAGGTTCAATCAATGGTAGAGCTTGCTTATCCTATGTGCATGACAGGCTCACAAGAATGCGTGTATGTATGGCAAACAAAGAATGTGTTACTCTGGTACTACAGATGCGTACGTATGCACTCATATATGGGAACCATGTCTCCTATACTACACGACGAGCCTGCACACGATGACTAACTCGATTACTCAGTGGTTTAACAAGTGTGAATTCGTGCGGAGGTCGAGCACTCCCATGCCTGCTGATATAATGAGCAAAGCTTCAAGGTTGAATTAGTAAGTCCCACCATCACTTTGGTTGAAAAAAACAAACACTCACTATGACATCATAAAGTCTGCAACGGCGGCATCTTTCCTGTGCATATTTACAACTGAAGACCCACCAACTCGCATCACCACTGCATCGCCTCAGAATTGGTTACCCATCGTACTCAGGAGTGGATTCAACTGTAGATGGCAATGTTGCTTGAAGAAAATACAAAATCAGTAGATGTGACGCCCCTTGTGCACAGTCACTTCACAGTCATGTACATAGGGTTGCATTCTCACATCTTGCAGTAGGCTCTCAGCGACAGGAAAGCACTGCAACAGCCGAGATAAGCCAGTGCAACAGGTAAGCATTATGACTTGGCACGGTCTGGACATTAATGCTGAATATAGCCTGCATCTCAGGTGTAGCTCTGGAGTCTTAACCCAGGAATTAGAGTAATTTATTTCTCTGCAGCGCGTGATACTCACTGTGGAAGATGGCAAGATGTAGGTACGTGTATTCACCATTTCAAACAGTAAATTTCAGAAAGAGTGATGTTGTTGAATAGTGACCAGCACCGAATAACAAGGAGGTAGTTACGGGCGATCCGGGTGGGCGATTGTTCCAGGTAAATTTAAGTCTCTCGAGGCTCAAGGACCCATACGTCACCACAATAACAAGTTATCACAATAGGTTGCTACCACATCACATCGAGGTTCAATCAGCGGTGATATCACAATAAGTCCTCACCATATCACAATAAGCCGGGTCAAGACAGCCTATCACAATAAGGCAGGTCGGACAGTCACAAGGTACTAAGGCTGACTTGACAAATGTGGATCATAGTCCCACAAACACAAGACTGACTAACCTGCCCAATGCAGGCTATCAAAGTCCCATAAACACAACAAGACTCGGCCTATCACAATAAGGCAGGTCAGTGAGTGACGAAACGGTTGCAAGGTGCTTAGACTAACCCACCCAATGTGGGCTATCAAAGTTCCACAAACACAACAGGCAGGTCGGTGAGTGACAAAACGGTCGCAAGGTACTTAGACTGACCCACCAAATGTGGCTTATCAAAGTCCCACCAATTCCCGGAATTTAAACAGGATTAAACTTTGTATTGGCCTGCTGAAAGCGTCTGGTTGTTCAAGTGGGATCATGATAAAGAACAATGTATTCAGACTGATTTGGCACACGAAGACTCCCAGAATTAAGTCCAAAGAACAATATGGTGTATACTATATCTATATCATGCATGCCCTTTCCCTGACAGACATTGGCCTCTAGTGAATCCAACCGTGACATGCGTGTCGGTGTCCCCGCCGAAGAAGAAGCCCAGACGATGCAGGACGACATCCTTTTTGAAGACTCGGAGGAAGGATCACCCAGTTCTCTCGAATACGCCACCCCAGAGCCAGAAACGATGCGAGATGCATCTCTGGAATCAGTACTCCAAACCCCTCGAGCAAACATGATCCGAGTTCCCACTTCAACTCCAACTCCAGCTCCCACTCCAACTTCCTCCCCTCTTGATGCTGCTGGTGGTCAGCTTCGCAACAACACTTTTGATCCCCAAGACCACGTGCCCAATCTCCCTGCGATCCAAGGGGTCCAAACCTGGGCTTCTGTCAAGCGACGTGCGGACAGCAAGGGGGTAAGTCGACAGTTTATCACGATGTCTGGTACTCAGGTCTCAATGTAGGTTGTTAAAACTTGTTATCATGAAGTGGATTATTCACAATTGCTTCGTGAAATCCTGCATGAGAGAGATAATGAGATGAACCGCCTGCAGCATAAGTTGCAACAGCAAGAGCAGGTCAGTAAGGTACACATATGTTACTACATCTTACTGAAGCCACCACAGGCTCTTCAGTACAAGGCGCTGCATGCTCAAGTGCTCAGCACTACCAGACACGAGTTTGATAAACAGAGCTCCGACCTTAAAACTCTTCTCCAACACCGGCAAGACGAAGCAAATGCTGCTCAATGTGAGTTTGATAAACAGACCTCTGACCTTCGAGCTCTTCTCCAACACCGGCAAGATGAAGCAAACGCTCTTCGTAACAGCCTCACGGTGAGCTGCATTTCCAGAGATGCATAGGTGTGTGCTTACTGTAGATTAGGCTCAAGCCCAGGAACATCATATGCTCTTGACACACATGCAGCAGACAGATCAAAAACATGAGGAGGAATTACAGAATCTCGGGAAGCAGTTGGAGGTAAGTAAGAGTTATAAAACTGTTTCTTATCCGTATTGACGCATCTTGTCATCATCTAGAACAATATGAGAGCACAGTTGGACAGCATGCTCAAGGTTTCAAGTGCAAATCTTGAAAATGCACTCCAGCAGTGAGACCATAAGATGGAGGCAAAAATGGCCAAGATGGAACAGCGGCTACAAGCAGAGCTCGACAGAAAGTCGAAGGAAATGAAGGTGTGCAAGTCGTATAATGCAATGTGTCTCGTTCACTCACTGAGATAAAGGCAGAGAAGGAGAGAGAACTCGTGAACATGGAGCAGCGGTTTGCCCACCGTGGAGTCCTGGTATGATATTATTCATTCCATTACCTTTAACTCGTCGAACAATCCCACAGGCTCCCTATTCGACCACTGCAACATCTAGTGCTCAAAAAGCTCCCGACGTTATCATGGTCCCTACCAGTCCTCGACAAGTACCTGACCCAGACATCTTCATGGTCCCTACCACTGGAACATCTAGTCCTCGACAAACTTCCAAACCACACTCCCCCCATAGCACCTCCATGGGACCAACCTCTTTCGCATATACCCAGACTCCAATGCGACCACTCCCATCAGCGACTATACCATCCCTCGATGCCATCCGGAGGATCAAGAAAAGTCGTGCTGGTGGAGCATCATGAAGGATGCATCTCATCGGGGTGAGCATGAAAGTAAGTCCATCCATCCATCATTCAAAATCAGACACTGATGCTTTACCAGGAAGAACCCATAAATCCAGTCCCTCAAGAGGTTCCTGCAGGCGTGGAAGGAGAGCGAGAGCAACCCGACGACCGACACATATCATCGATGGCCAAAGCCATCAGTAGAGCCGTGGAAGTAGCGCTTTGCAATGTCCTCGAGAACAAGGACATATTGCATCCTGCCAAGCGCTCTCCTCAGCAAAAAAGGGTGGAAGACCAGCAGGTAGTGCTCGAGAAGGAAACTGAACCTAAACATCACTGGGATTTTATCTTGATACGACCCATCACTTGTATTCTGTTCATCGTTTATTATCCTTGCAGGCCGAGATTCGACGGCTCTTCAAAGATGTATTCAAAATCACTCAGGACACGAACTTCGTCGCCCACATCCCGGCCTTTGCAGACAACGTCCATGCCTTTGAATACGAAGACGGTGCAGGGCCTGACCCAGCCAATCTGGTGTTCGATCTAGCTCATGGCACAACCTCCCTTTGGAATTCTGCGGTCGTCGAAATTCTTCTTCGCATGTTCCAGAAGCGTTCATCAGAGGAAAAGTGGTTGGTCACCAAATCAGATAATTATATTAGGCTAGACCTCAAAATCCAGTACAAGAAATTGCGTACGGTGTGGCTCAGAGGTCAGCCCAAGCTTACTCGTAATGGCATGTTAGAAACTCCTGCGGAAGTCGAGGCAAGGCTGCTCGAACAAATGGCATGACTGGGAAAAGAGAGTCGACAGGCCACATGCCGTCAAAACATAGGTCGTTGTCTTCCTTGTAACATATCTACTCAGGAACCATTAACACACAGAAATATCACTGCAGGGCCACAGTCTTGGGCCATATTGTCAAGCTGAAGACTGAAGGTGGTGACAATGACATTAACTCTTGGCGATGGCTCCAGGATATTATCAACTTCCTTGGGGAACATGGTATGAGTTCCGAAGAAAGCGCTGTCGAAAACAAGGTAGAACACGTTCTTTGTGTGAAGCAGATGGAGTGGTGGCGTAGCATTGACCAGGAGCTAGAGATTGTGGACACCGAGTGTCTCATTGGCAATGACATTTTTTCCCCCCAAGGTGCACAGCTGGTGAAGTGCATCTGTGCACCAGATAACCCAGGCACTTCACGGAAGGCTGTTCAGGGTTTGCCGATTGACCTCTATGACAGTGCTTGGATCGCAGACCTCACACAACGTGAACTTGAAACTCTGGGGATTCCCAAGGATAGATTCATCTGGAGAAAGATTGCAGTTATGTAGTAGTACATGTAGGTTGTCATGAGTATGGGTGCGGGTCTGTTATTGCCACACCCGTATCCATACCTGTTGACGACTTCTCGGGCTGTGATAGGGTCTAGGTAGCCATCATCTTCCAAGAGATCAACTACCGCCTGAGAGGCTCGGTCATTCAAGTTACATCCACGTGACCCCCCACCGCTCAAAACCTCAAAATGTCCACTCTCACACACCTACTACAACACGCTCGCCCCACGCATGCTCTCAGCTATGCCAAACCTTCGCCTCACATGCACGCATGACATCGTTTAGTCGTGCATACTAAAAATACAAACCTTGCCTGCACCCACCCACCCTTGGCAAGAGCAAATGGGTCCTTTGATCCGTGGATTTTGTATATCCATCTCTTTGACCTCTCTCCACTCTCCCCTTACATCCATTGGGCAAGCAAATGACGTCATTTGCAGATAACCGATGGGTCGGGTCACCAGGGCACAGAGGTGTCACACGCTGTCGTACATCGCATCTCGTCTATCACTCACTATCGCTCACCTCATACACATGGTGTTACTATGAACACCGTCATTCACCCTTGCAGTGGCCGTGCATGCTCACTCACCCACTCTTGCGCTCCCCCTACTATGCCGGCACTCAGCAGGGAGGCAAGCACTCGGCGGCAGGCGACCACTGAGGTGCCGCAGGCCCTCGTCAGGAGTGGCTATCAGATGGAGATGAGACAGGTCAGTCTCCTTGTTGTATCAGTAGAGTGATTGCTCACATGCATGGGTAGCACAGTGTGACGTTAATCAAGCAGACATGGTCAAGTTTTTCTCGGACCAAGTCGACACAATCCGCCGCGACGTTCTGTAACCAGGTGCCGTGTCTTTTCGCACCGACGATCAACGATCAATGACACACACAGCAGATCAGGGAGTGGTTGCTCGCTGTGTTTTCTACAGGATCACGTTATCTATGCTATCGGCCCAAAAAGTCAAGGATATCGGACCACATAAGAGACATCTCTTTCCGGGCATATACTCATGTCCCTCAAAGGTGCATGCAGGTGGGTGTGCACGATTTCATAGCCAACTTGTTGAGTGCAGTGCCCACCAAGTTCAGAGGTGTGGGTGCGCCCAAAGGAGTTGCCAGGACTGACCATGGATATGTTCTTGCTACCTTTCTTTATTCCATTGCTCACAACAAGGACACATGGACCAGGCGTGATCCGTGTGATTGTCATGGCATGTCAGATGCTGATGCCTGTCCATCAACAAGGATCTCCAGTGCCTTGTTGCCATCCTTGGCACTATCTCGGTTCGTTGTGCACGTGTCCATTCCTCCTGCCGCGTCTGCATCCTCACCCAGCGACGGGGTTGACCAGGATCAATTACGAGGAACAGACGGCCGGATATCAGGCTGCGTATTCGTGGCTGGCGCGACAGGGTTGAGCCGGAATAGATAATGAGGAACAGACAGGGTATCAGGCTGCGTATTTGCGGTTGGTGCCATCACAGCTGGGGCATCGGAGAGCAGGCCTGTCGATCTGGTGAGGTATGTTGGGGATGCGTCTAAGTTGCAACTTAGTATTCCTGTCCGATTCATACTGATGTATCCCTCTTTCATGTGGGCGCTAAGTTCAGCTGCAGGCACTGATATGCATCACTCCATGTGGACACTCGGTTCAGGTGCGGGCACTGAAGTGCATCGCCATTGGCGATGTGGTTGGGAGATTCATTTCGGCACGGTCAAACTTTTTGTATTAGCTTCCAGTTTATCTACCTGTGAAACTTCAAGAATAAAACATTCCTTTTGTTGGTCCATACATAAAGTTTAGACGGATGCATGGGCCACACCTAAATTTCAAGTATTGTTTAGTGACACACGCATAAGCTACATTTGGAGTTTCGACCATTATTTATTTGCTGCTTAAACTTAATGTTTAGATCAGGACAAAATGGGTGTACAAACTTAAAGTTTTCACCACCCTGTAGCCCTTCGACGAAACATCAAGTTCTGTTGCTGCTCAAAATCGAATCTAAATTCCAAGTGCAGCCCCCACATTTAGCTCGACATTTAGGTCGGTGCTAAATATTGATCCAGCCATTGTGTATGGATCATTGGAGAAACTTACATGCGGTGCTCGTACGTCCGTATGTGGGGTTCTCTCGGGAAACCCCGAGGTTGCACTTGCCTACTGCATTTGGAAGGCTGGGCGAGCACTCTTGCATACTGAGGTGGTGCTGCACTGTGTCCGGGTTGACAACGAGGATGACTGACTCAGAGCAGGGTTGGTGCAGAGATGAGAGGCCGGCACGCGCGATAGCACACCAACTTTTTTTAGTACCTGCAGTCGTGCCCTGCAGGGATGGAAAAAAAAGGATGGATGGGAACTTACCAGGTATCGTTCTCCAGTGTGGTATGGTGTATGAACGATTCCTGGCAACATGACAGTCTGAAATCACTCACTTGGTCCAGCAGCACAGGGGTTGATTCCGAATTGGCTCTCAGCAAGGGTAACCCCATGCCCTTGCCAAGTCGTGCAGCCAATTGCTGATGATTGAACTTATAAAACCTGCAAGCACCAGCCAATCAGCAGCCAATGTCTCTGGTAAGTTTTTCAGTCCATGTGCACTTATCACACTTTACTCACTTATCTACATCTTACATGTGGTTTCTGACAAAATACCATCATCTCCGATGTCCAGAGTTGTCTCTGGACATGGACATACATGACAGACCATTTCGCATGACTGACTCTCAGGAGTTCTGGAGTTCCAGAACTCCAGACCACATACCTATTACTATACTCATAGCATTGCTACTCTACTTCCATGCTCATTAAGGTACAAGTGTGCCTTCACCACATACTACTTAAAGCTTTCACTTTCATACTTAGCAGCTCAGTCGTTTCTGCCCTTTTGGCACTGGCTGAGGTGAGTTAGCTCTAACTTGTCCTTACTCTGGATCTCATGTACCATAGCTCCAGTTAGGCAATGTCATGGATATGGGTAACCCGTGTGGGTATTAATACCCTTACCCATGCGGGTATGGGGATGGGTCACATTTTTGTGACCTGCAGCAATACCCATACCAGCTGTAACCCTTGCCCATACCCATGACACCAGCATGGGTACCCATGGGGATGCTCACAGCCAGGCTCACCCACCATCGCATGGGCGTGTGAGCATGCACACACATGCAGACCGTTGTGTCTGTGTGCATGCATGTGCTTGCCCACCCACCCCATTCATGTTCAATCATAGTTCATGCCAACTTGCCCCACCCAGCAGCGCCCACTTGCATCCACCCCGCCATCACAGTGATGTGACTTGGACCCACCAACTGTGCCGATCCACCCATCACCACCGCTGCCGCACAAGATATGCAACTGTGCCGTTGGTGCCACGTCCAGCAAGCATGATGTGTGACACCCACTGCATCCAGTGCACGCACACCCCCACCTGCTCATTTGCCCAACCTGCTTGTTTGTCCACCCCCATCCACCCTGTTGTTGTGCAGCGTGTGTGCCATGCTGCAGCACACTCCCGCTACCCATGCGCTGCACCTGTTCGCACCCACCCGCTGGTCACCCTCCTGTTCATGCACGCTTGCCGCCCTCACTCGTTGCTGCCTGTCACTGCCACCCTCACCACGCACACTGCCTTGCCCGCCACCCCAACACCATTGAACCCACTTCTGCACAAGCATGCAAGCATGCTCACTTGCTTGCTCTCTCACCCTGCCCTGCTCATCTCGCCATTGCCCAGTGAGTTCACCCACTATTAATCATCCAGTGGTGTTGGATGAATGTTTTGTCAGAATCTCCCCCCAGTGCAAAAGCACCATGATAGCAGTCAAGCCCATCATATTCAATCTCATATCCATACATGACATCATCATCATATCATTGTAAGCGCTCTCCTCTGTCTCATGGGGTTGTCATGGCTACAGCCACAGGCATAGATGAGAGAAGTGCCTGGATATGGGTCTCATTCAACAAATCAATATTGTCAAAATGAGAAGATGAGCTGGTGAGTCCTCCAAGAGGAAAAGAAACCTTTTTCCTTTTCTCTTTCTTCTTCATCAGTGTTGGTGTCCCAGATGTAGTGTCAGCTCCTTCAAAAAGGACATTCCTTGAAGGAGCCGTATCAAAAGGGCATCGAAGACGGCCCGGCTACATTCATCCCACTGTCTTCTTCATCCCAACCCATGTGTGCAACAGTGGAAGACAAATCTTCCATGTTGTAATCTTCCTGTGTTTGTAAAAAACTGGGAGGAAGAAAATCTTCTTCAATGTATTCTGACTCTGGTTCCACAGCAACTTCATTAACAAAGGATACTTTGTTAGCAGCTTTGCCTTTGCCTTTAGCATCATGGCACTGCTTGAACCAATCTCTCTTCTGGTTCTTACCAGGTCGTTTAAACTTGGTCGGACTGTTACCGGTTTGGGTTCGCAGAACCTGATTGAGGCTGGTTAGGATAACCGCCAGAAGATTGGTCACCAAATGTCCTCAGCTGATACAAGGGGGTCTGGCTTCTCCACTGATTTTCAGGTGGAGGGCTGTGTTTGATCATGTTGGTCCTATTAACCGAAGAAAAGGACTAACCTCCATATTCTGCCTGAGAGATCTGGGCATGGAGAGGCTTGCGTGTAGTGCGAAGATCCATATCCATAAGTATCCATTTAGAGATGGTGCTCATGTTGAAGCTGGCAGGTTCTACAGTCTGCGTAATGGTGGAAGCGAGGGTGAAATAGTTGGTCAGAAGACCAGAGAGAAGAATCATGGCACGGAGGGTTTTGGGAAGATTATATCCAGCTTCTACAAGTTTCTGGAAATAGACGTGGTACTCATTTATAGACAAGTTGGTGTTCTCAGAATTGATCCTGAGACGGAGAGCCTGGTAGAACAGATTGAACTGTCCAGGAATCCACACAGTCCCAAAGAGTCCTTTGAGGATATTCCAAAGAGCCTTCAAAATCAAGGGACAGACAACTGGGTCTGTCCACTCATAATTCACGTGCATGAGCAAGGAATCGCTGATGGTGCTGGCCATAAGGCCAAGCACTCATTTGTCTAGTAACTTCCACTTCAACCAATCAGCTGCATCAGCCTGAGCAGCATAGGTGAGAGTACCGTCAATGAACTCCCACATGGAATAGGCAGATAGAGTGGTCTGGATTCAAAGTCACCATACATCATAGTTGTCCTGACCAGTAAGGATGGGGATACGACCGATGAGGTTTGTGTCAAACTTGACTTCAGAGGTAGGAAGAGCCATTTAGAGGGAATCTGCAAATATGTCATCAGCAATGAATGACTCAGTCAGATAAGATAAGAAGGAAGTGAGGGGATTTGCTCCTAAACCTGGTTGTTTCTGGAGACGACACCGCTTTTTCTTTCCAGTTCTATCTTTCAAATGCCAGTACCATCTCTGTTGTTCCTTGGATGATCTTGATTGTGTAGGTGTGTCTCGATACATATCAGGCACTGGAAAGAAGGCATGTGATTTGAATATAGCGAAACACATCTCCACAAAGTCATGCAGGTTACCAATATAAGAATTGGTAAAGAAACCTTCTTTTACACAAATCTGAGTATCGTCATGATGAAAATAAGGAAGATACATAGAAGGAGAGTTACTGTTCATCTGAAGAAAGTTTGGATACGGTTTTCTATAAGAAAAAGAATAGGCGGGTTCGCAATCTCCAGAAAGTGGCCAAACGCAAGGAAGAGAAGTGTTGGCCAAAAGGTCAACAATGTCAGAGAATCCGACATCGTCTTTCTCCTTCCTGCACAGCTCTTCTACGTTCTTGTCATATAGGTCCTGTTCTAAGTCCTTGATATATGGCGTCAAGCTCATCAGAGGACTTGGCAGACTTGATAATTCTCTGTAATTGGCGTTGAGTTTTATATGCAGGATTATGGTGAAAGGCAAGACGATAGCAAGTGTCGAAGGCCATGTTCCAATTGTGTTGTAAAGGAGCTTGATGCTTCCTAAACAACATGTCTTCCAAAAAATATGCCAGTACCTGCCGATTTGGATCTAGAGATTCTTCGAGGGTGAGAGACTGAGAAGGATTAGATGGAGGTGAGAGGTGAGAGCAACGAAGGATTTCGTAACCTTGAAAGTGAATGTGGTGACCTGCACCAAAATATTTGGATGCAAAAATAGTGCATACATAGTAGTGTATTGAAAGACATTTGACCCGATATTTGAGATTTCACCTTATTCCCACGGTCAGAATGCTTAGAAAATCGAAGGACACATAGCTCCTAGTATCTAGTATATATTTCTATTTTTCCTTAGTTTTCCATCCACAGGTTATGGAGGAATTAAATGTTTTCTCCTAACCCACCTTTACCAGTCATACCGAGTCATAATGAGTCATCCTGAAGCACAGCATGAGTCATAGTGAGTTATGGTGAATCAGAGTAAGCCAGAAAGGACTAGCCAAGTTACTGCCCAAATAATGGCAAAGTTGATCATGTGACTGACCTTGCACAGCATAAGTCATAAGGAGTCATACTGAGTCATAATGAGTCATAATGAGTCATTGCCAAGCCAAAGGCTATTTATAGTTCTCCCTAGTTATTTCTTAGTTATATGAGTCATACTGAGTCATACCTTAACACAGCCACCTTCAAAATGAACGGAGCACAG
>Ga0307508_10002850_pt1 | contig 17940 bp, 18 predicted proteins | sample 9_EM_MG_FD_203089 | JGI IMG/M metagenome (GOLD analysis project Ga0307508, IMG submission 203089) | Populus trichocarpa ectomycorrhiza microbial communities from riparian zone in the Pacific Northwest, United States - 9_EM | ecosystem: Host-associated > Plants > Roots > Unclassified | place... | reverse complement strand
CGGTGCCGCCGGTCCAGGAGACGGTGACCGCCTGGCTCGTCAGGTGGGCGGTCTGGCTGACCGTGAACTTCATGTCCTTGAACTCGCCGCGGCCGGAGACCGTGACCGCCGAGTCGTCGTTCGACGCGGCCGTGGCGGGCTGGGCGGTCTGGGCCGCGACTGCGCCGAGGAGTGCGCCGATGGCGGCTCCGGCGGCTATGCGGCGCAGAGCGGGGAGAAGTCTCATCGGGAGTCTCAACGGGATCGCCTCGCGAGGAGTCGGGACACGAAGGAGGGCAGCAGTACGAGTGCGAGCACGGCGATGCCCGCCAGCAGCATCAGCGTCTGCGCCCCGCCCCAGCCGCTGCTCCCGGCCACGGTGACCGGCTGCGCGAGTGCGACGGTGCCGGTGGTCCCGGTGCCGGAGGTGGTGCCGCCGCTGGTGGAGCCGTCGGCGGCGACGGTCTGGCCGGTGTCCGGGTCGACGGAGGGCGTCGTGCCGCCCGTTCCGCCGGTGCCTCCGGTCGTGCCGCCCGTGGTGGTGCCGCCGGTGGTCGTACCGCCGGTCGATCCGCCGCCGGAGCTGCCGCCGCCCTTGGCCCCGCCGCTGCCGGTGGAGCAGGGCGCGGAGCCCTGCTTGTCACAGGCCTTGGGGTAGGGCGCGGTCTCGGCGAGCTTGTTGCGGCCGGAGGCGCTGAAGGTGGGGTTGTTGCACTTCTTGATGTCGATGTTCTTGGCGACCACACCCGGGATCCGGCGGATCTGTTCAAGTCCCGCCTTCACCAGGTTGATCGGCAGCGGCGAGTAGTGCAGTGTCTCCGCCTGCTGCTGGCCCTGGCACATGAAGTAGTAGGAGAAGGCGCCGAGCGTGCGGCCCTTGACCTTGGTGAAGGTGCCCTGCTCCTTGATCGGGAGGATCATGTAGGAGTAGCTGGACAGCGGGTAGTTGCGGGCGTCGGTGTCGTTGTAGACGCCGTCGAGCTTCTGGGTGAGGTAGTCGGCGGAGCTCTTGTTGGTGTTGATCTTCGCCTTGAGCAGCGACACCGCGACGTTCTGCGCCGTCGGCTCGGTGTAGTACCCGGCGTGGTTGAGCACCTTCGCCACCGGGAAGCCCGCGTTGACCGCGTACGAGTAGTTGACGTAGCCGATCGCGCCCTCGCCGTAGCCCTGGGCCACATAGCCCGCCACGCCGAGGTCGCCGGACTGGGCGATCATCCCGGAGACGGTCGGGAAGTACGAGGTCTGGCCGCAGGCCGAGGCCCGGCCGACCCTGTTGCAGTACGCCTGCCACAGCGCCTTGTGCTGGTTGGCCATCCACATCGTGAACTGGGCGGTGGAGCCGGAACCGTCCGAGCGGACGACGGGGATGATCGAGCGGTGCGGCAGCTTCAGGCCGGGGTTGTCGGCGGCGATCACCGGGTCGTCCCAGCTCGATATCTTCCGCGTGAAGATCTTGGTGACCACGTCCCCGGACAGGCGCAGGTTGGTGACCCGCTTACCGTTGATCGTGAGGTGGTACATGAAGACCGTGCCGCCGGCCACGATCGGCATGTAGGCGTACGAACCCTTGACGGGTGCCTCGGGGGCGGAGCCGTCGGTGGGCTTGGTCTGGAACGGGATGTCGGAGACCGCGAAGTCGACGGTTCCGTTGAGGAACTGGCGGCGGCCGTCGGAGCTGCCGTTGCCGGAGTAGCTGATGCGCATGCCGTACTGGTTCACATCGCGCCGCCACTCGTCCACGGCGTTCTCGGCCCAGGTCGACCCGGCGCCCGCGATCGGGGTGTAGTTGTCCGCGGCGGCGGGTTGCACGGCGGGGGCGGACACGCCCATGAGGGCGGTGAGGCCGAGGCCCACCAGCAACCGCCTGAGCCTGAGGAATTGGCTGCGCATCAGTGGTTCTCTCCGTCGAACAGGGGCAGTGCGGGTGCGTGCAGGTCGTCGAAGCGCTGTACGTCGCGGCGCGACGCGCGGGCCGCCCGCCGCGCCTGGCCCTTGCTGCGGTGGCCGGCGCCCCGGCCGCCGATGAGGCGGGCGATGGTGAAGAGCACCAGGACCAGGGCCATCAGGACGGCGGCGGCGCCGAAGCCACGGGCGATCATGGTGGGTTCGGGGGACTTGACGAAGGAGAAGACGGCGAGCGGCAGCGAGATCATCGGGCCCGCCGTCGGGTCGGCGTTCAGGGCGGCGGTGAAGCCCGCCGTGAGCAGCACGGGCGAGGTCTCGCCGATGCCGCGCGCCGTGCCGAGGATGACCGCGGTGGCCAGGCCGGAGCGGGCCGTCGGCAGGATGACGTGCCACACCGTCCGCCAGCGCGGGGCGCCCAGCGCCTCGGCGGCCTCGGTGAGCGTGCCGGGGACCAGCCGCAGCACGACGTCGGCGGCGCGGATCACGATCGGCAGCATCATCACGCTGATCGCGAAGCCGGCCGCCAGCCCGGACTTCTGCAGGCCGAGGCCGAGAATCCAGGTCGCGTACACCATGAGGCCGGCCACGATCGAGGGCAGCGCCGTCATCGCCTCGACGATGGTGCGTACGAACCGCGAGAAGCCGCCCGGGATCTGGTTGAGGTACACCGCGCAGGCCAGGCCCAGCGGGACGGTGATGGCCAGCGCGATGGAGATCATGATGAGCGTGCCGAGCATCGCGTGCGCGATGCCGCCGTTGGACAGCGGGTCCAGCGGGCCGGCGGCCTGCATGTCCTGGGTGAAGAAGTTCCAGTGCGGCAGCGCCTCCCGGCCCCGCCACAGCGTGAAGCCGACGACCAGGACCAGGCCGGAGAAGAGCACGCTCGCCGCCGACCACAGCACGACGGTCATCACCTTGTCGCGGATCGCCGGACCGTCCTCCTCCAGGCCGGTCAGCACCGCGTACACGGTGAGGAAGGTGGCGTACGCGACGACGGTGAAGCCGAACGCGCCCGAGAGCGGAGCGAGTTGCCCGAAGAGCAGGATCGCGATGCACAGCCCGGAGGCGGCGGCCCCGCACAGGGACAGCACGCCGGTGCGGGACAGGCCGCCGATGCGGCGCGGCTGGTCGGGGGGATCGGGAACGACGGCCTCTTCGGCGATGCCGTCCGCGACCGCGACCACCGGGGAGTCTTCTACGTCTTGCACGACGGTCATCTCATGCCTCGCTCTGTGCGCCGGACCGCGAGCGGGCCACGACCGACGACGCCGTGAAGTTGACCGCCAGGGTGAGCAGGAACAGCGCCAGGCCCGCCGCCATCAGCGCCGACATGCCGAAGTCGGAGGCGTCGCCGTAGTGCAGGGCGATCAGGGAGGAGACCGAGTTCGCGCCGGTCTGCAGGATGTGCGGCTGGATCGTGAAGACCGGACTGATGATCAGGTAGACCGCGATGGTCTCCCCCAGCGCCCGGCCCAGCCCCAGCATCGTCCCGCCGATCATCCCGCCCCGCCCGTACGGCAGTACGACGGCCCGGATCACGCCCCACCGGGTCGCCCCGAGCGCGTACGCCCCCTCGCGCTCACCCACCGGGGCCTGCGCGAAGACCTCCCGCATCACCGAGCACTGGATGGGCGCGACCATCAGCGCGACCACGAGCCCGGCGACGAAGGTTGAGGCGGTGTAGACGCTGCTGGAGGCGAGCGGCTCGCCCGGCTGCGCCCCGTCCACGTGCAGGAACGGGATCCAGCCGAGCCACTGCGACAGCCAGCGCGACAGCCCGATCACATGCGTCTGGAGGAAGAACAGCCCCCACAGGCCGTAGACCACCGACGGCACCGCCGCCATCAGGTCGACCATCGCGACCAGCGTGCGGCGCAGGCCGCGCGGGGCGACGTCGGAGATGAACAGCGCCGTGCCGAGCGCGAGCGGGAATGAGACGGCGACCGCCACGAGGGCGATCAGCAGAGTCCCGGTGAGGACGGCCGCGATACCGAAGTGGTGGACGTCCGGCTGCCATTGGGCGGTGGTGAGGAAGGAGAAGCCAGTGACCTTGAGCGCCGCCGTGGCCCTCAGCAGCAGGAAGACCCCGACCGCCGCCATGATGGCGAGCACGGTCACCCCGGCGGCCGTCAGCTGCCAGCGGAAGACCCGGTCGCCGAACCCGCGTACGGCGGTGGGACGTACCGGGTCCTCAGATCTCCAAGGCTCGGAATCCGCCTCTGCCGATGCCGATGCATCTGCGGATGACATGGTGCGTGGCCCTCCCCAACTTCGCGCTCGCTACGGGCGTAGCGCCGGGGCGATTCAATGACCGGATCATGTCGGGATCGCCCTGCCTTGGTGTTGGCTGTGGGAACGTTGGGTGTCCAAACGGTGATTGGGCTGTGGAGGGTCGTGGAGGGTTCTATTCCGTGACCGGCGGGGGAAGTTCCCGGCTCTTCGGGATGTTCCGGCTCTTCCGGCGGGACACCGCCACCCCGGCGAGGCACACCGCGCCTCCGGCGAGCGTGAGCGGTGCCGGCACCTCGTCCAGGATCAGCCAGGACATGAGGACGACCAGGGCCGGGACGACGTACGTCGTGGCGCCCATCCGGCCAGCGGTGGTCCGGGCCAGGGCGAAGGCCCAGGTGGTGAAGGCGAGGGCGGTCGGGAAGACCCCGAGGTAGAGCATGTTGAGCGTCGCGGACAGCGGTGCGCGCGCCGCCTCGGTCGCCAGGCTCCCGGCAAAGGGCAGGCAGGCGAGGGTGCCCGTCAGACAGCCGAACGTGGTCACCTGCAGCGCCCCCGCGTACCGTAGCGCGGGCTTCTGCGCGACCACACCGCCCGCGTACGCGACGGCGGCCAGCACGCAGAGCGCAACGCCGAGCACGGACGCGTCCTTCTCGCCGTTCCCGCCCCCGCCCGCGCTCATCGAGAGCCCCACGATCACGGCTCCGGCGAACGACACGCCCATGCCCGCCAGCAGCCGGCGCGGCAGGCCCTCCCCCAGCAGCTTTCCACTCAGCAGCGCGATCAGGATCGGCCCGATGTTGACGACCATCGCCGCCGTGCCCGCGTCGACCTCCCGCTCGCCCCAGTTCAGGATCACCATGTATCCGCCGAACCACAGCACACCCGAGGTCACGATGCCCGGCCAGGCCGCCCGGGGCGGCAGGCCCTGGCGGCGTATGAGACTGATCGACCCGAGCACCAGCGTCCCGGCCAGCAGCCGCCCCAGCGCGAGAGCGCCCGGCGAGTAGGCCGAGCCCGCGCTGCGGATGGAGACGAAGGCGGAGGCCCACAGCACGACGGTGACGCCTGCCGCGGCGAGGGCGGGCCATTGCCGCTGATCCTGGTGTCGCTGATCGGACAGGGTTGTCATGGCTGTGACGCTAGGCCGTGGACGCTTCGGTGCCCAACGAAATAATCCTCCCCGCCGCAGGGCGGGGCGACAGACGACAATGGGACCGTGCCGAAGAAGACCACAGCCGTGAGCCCCGCCCCTGCCCCCGCTCCCGCTCCCGCCGTGCGCCGCGCGGAGCTGCTGGCGACGGCGGGTGAGGTGTTCGCCCGCCAGGGCTACAACGCCACCACCGTGCGGCAGATCGCGGACGCGGCGGGGATGCTCGCGGGCAGCCTGTACTACCACTTCGATTCCAAGGAATCGATGATCGACGAGATCCTCTCCGGCTTCCTGCACCAGCTGTGGGCGGGCTACGACACGGTCCTGGCCGCCGGACTGGGGCCGAGGGAGACCATCGAGGCCCTGGTCGTGGAGTCCTTCCGCGAGATCGACCGCCACCAGTCCGCCGTCGCGATCTTCCAGAAGGAAGCCCGCCACCTGTCCGCCCAGCCGCGCTTCACCTACCTCGCCGAGTCCCAGGAGAAGTTCGAACGGGTCTGGCTCGACACCCTGCGGCGCGGCGCCGCCGCCGGGGTCTTCCGCGCCGACCTGGACCTGCGGCTCACGTACCGTTTCGTACGCGACACGGTCTGGGTCGCCGCCTCCTGGTACCGGCCCGGAGGGCAGCACAGCCCCGAAGAGATCGCACGGCAGTACCTGTCCATGGTCCTGGACGGCATCGCCGTCCCCCCGAAGGAGTCGTGATCATGCCCGAGGCCTACATCGTCGAAGCCGTCCGCACCCCCGTGGGCCGCCGGGGCGGCGGACTCTCGGCCGTCCACCCCGCCGACCTCGGCGCGCACATCCTGACCGCCCTGATGGAACGGTCCGGCGTCGACCCGGCCGCCGTCGAGGACGTCGTCTTCGGGGTCCTGGACCAGGTCGGACCCCAGTCCGGTGACCTCGCCCGGACCTGCTGGCTGGCCGCCGGTCTGCCCGAGGAGGTCCCCGGCGTCACCATCGACCGCCAGTGCGGCTCCTCCCAGCAGGCCGTCCACTTCGCCGCCCAGGGCGTCCTGTCCGGCACGCAGGACCTGGTCGTCGCCGGTGGCGTCCAGAACATGTCGGCCATCCCCATCGGTTACGCCAACCACCGAGCCGTCGAGCCCCTGGGCCTCACCGACGGCCCCTTCGCCGGGTCGCGGGGCTGGACCGCCCGCTACGGCGACCGGCCGGTCAGCCAGTTCTACGGTGCCGAGCTGATCGCCGAGAAGTGGGGCATCACCCGCGAGGACATGGAGGCCTTCGCCCTGCGCTCCCACCAGCGGGCGCTGAAGGCCATCGACGAGGGCCGCTTCGACCGCGAACTCGCCCCCTACGGCGACGTAACCACCGACGAGGGCCCGCGCCGCGACACCACCCTGGCCAAGATGGCCACCCTCAAACCCGTCGTCGACGGCGGCCGCATCACCGCCGCCCTGTCCTCCCAGGTCTCCGACGGCGCCAGCGCCATGCTCCTCGCCTCCGAACGCGCCGTCCGCGAACACGGACTCACCCCGCGCGCCCGCGTCCACCACCTGTCCGTACGCGGCGAGGACCCCATCCGCATGCTCTCCGCGCCGATCCCGGCGACCGCGTACGCCCTCAAGAAGAGCGGCATGTCGATCGACGACATCGACCTGGTCGAGATCAACGAGGCCTTCGCCCCCGTCGTCCTCGCCTGGCTCAAGGACACCGGCGCCGACCCCGACAAGGTCAACGTCAACGGCGGCGCCATCGCCCTGGGCCACCCGCTCGGCGCCACCGGCGTCAAACTCATGACCACCCTCCTGCACGAACTGGAGCGCACCGGCGGCCGCTACGGCCTCCAGACCATGTGCGAAGGCGGCGGACAGGCCAACGTCACCATCATCGAACGCCTCTGACCGGCAGCCGCCGCCTCTCCTACGCGCAGTTGTTGCCCGGGTTGCCGTTGACGAAGCCGAGCAGGTCGCCGCCCGTGCCGCACACCCCGCCCTGTCCGTCGTTGTCGGCCTGCGCGTTGTGGTGGCCCTGGCTGCCCTGCTGCGGCCGGCCGTGGTCATGGGCGGAGGCCGCTGCGGCGCTGCCGAGGACGGCAGCGCCGGCCACGACGGTCAGGGCGGCGGCCTTGGCGATACGGTTCACTGGATCTCCGAGCGGTGAGAGGTAGCGCGTACGCGTGCTCAACGACGCTCCGCCGCTCCCGGCGCGCGCATTCCCCCGGATGGCCCCTACCGTTGCCCCATGACGGCTCTGAATCTGACCCAGGTCGAAGCGCTCGCCCGGCTTGCCCATGCGGCACAGGTGGACAAGGCGGGACGCCCCTACGTCGAGCACCTCGCGGCCGTGGCCCACGGCGTCGCCGAACGCGGCGGCTCCCCGGAGCAGATCGCCGCGGCCTGGCTGCACGACGCGGTGGAGGACGAGGCCCTGTCGGCCCAGTGGCTGGCGGAAGCGGAGCTGCCACAGGCCACGAAGAAGATCGTGCTCGCGCTGACCAAACACCCCGGCGAGCCGCTGGAGGACTACACCGCGCGAATCCTGGCGACGCCGGGGGCGGCCCTCGTCAAGGAGGCTGACATCGCGCACAACGCGGATCCCGAGCGGCTCGCGGTGCTTCCGGCGGAGACCCGGGAACGGCTGACCGCCAAGTACGCGTATGTACGGGAACTGCTGGGAATCCCGCCGACGGCCAGATAGGGCTGGACCGACGCACGCCCACCACGACCGCCCGGCCCCGGCACGACGGACGGAGTCCGCCGCAGCGACTCGAAGCCGCGAAGCGCGCAAGAGACGCAGAAAAAAGGGGCACGCGGATCCCGAGCGGCTCGCGGTGCTCCCGGCGGAGACCCGGGAACGGCTGACCGCCAAGTACGCGAATGTACGGGAACTGCCGGGGATCCGGCCGACGGCCAGATAGGGCTCGACCGACGCACGCCCACCACGACCGCCCGGCCCCGGCACGACGGACGGAGTCCGGCGCAGCGACTCGAAGCCGCGAAGCGCGCAAGAGGCGCAGGAAGAGGGGCCGCGTACGTACGGCAGCTGCTGGGAAGCGGAACCACCGGCTGACCGGGACGACGAAGCCGCGCCCCGCTGCCTGGAGGGCGGGGCGCGGCAATTCGGAACCGTCAGCGGTTTGGCGCTGTCGGGTCAGTTGCTGCTGCGGTGGTGCCGTGAGGAGTGGTCGTACATGTAGCCGGGGGCGACGTCTGCGGGCGGCTCCTCGGTAGCGGTCGCCTCGTCCGTCGGCTCCTCGGTGGCGGTCGCCTCGTCCGTGGGCAGGTCGGTCGCGGTGGCCGTGTCGGTGGCGGTCGCGCCGTCCGTGGGTGCCTCCGTCACGCCGTCGGTGGGTGCGTCGGTGACGCCGTCGGCCGGCGGGTCGGTGACGGCAGCACTGTCCGTGGCGGTCGCGGTGGCGCCGTCGGCCGCGGGGATGTCGACGCCGAGGGCGGCGAGAGCCGTGGTGACGGGCTGGAAGAAGGTGGTGCCGCCGACGGTGCAGTCGCCGTCGCCGCCGGAGGTGAGGCCGATGGCCTTGTCACCGTCGAAGAGGGGGCCGCCGGAGTCGCCGGGCTCGGCGCAGACGTTGGTCTGGATGAGGCCGGTGACGGTGCCCTCGGGGTAGTTGACGGTGGCGTTGAGGGCCTGGACCTCGCCGTCGTGGACGCCCGTCGTGCTGCCGCTGCGGACGACGGCCTCGCCGACGACCGCTTCGGCGGCGACCGCGATCGCCTGGGTGGTGTTGCCGAGGTCGACCTCGCTGGGCTGCTCGATGGCCGTGCCGTCGGTGGCTATCAGCGAGAAGTCCCCGTCACCCGGAAAGGTGTCCTTGACCGTGGAGCCAAGGGTCGCCTCGCCGTTCTGGTCGGCGGCCCAGGGGGTGCCGACGGCGCCGCAGTGGCCTGCGGTGAGGATGAAGTTGCTGGTCCCGTCGGTGACATTGAAGCCGAGGGAGCAGCGGGCGACGTCGGAGAAGATCGCGTCACCACCCGCGATTGCGGCGCGGGTGGTAAAGGTGCTGGCCGTGCGCTCCATGCGTACGGCGCCGCTCTGGGCGGACGCCGTGGTGGACAGCGTGTTCCAGTCGGCGGACGACACGGTCGTGTCGGCGAGCACCACGACCTGGTTGGTCTTGGGGTCGACGGACCACGCGGTGCCGGCCACCGTGGGGGCGGCCTTGAGCGCGGCGGTGGCGGTGGCGAGCACGTCGGAGCTGCGGGCGACCATCTTGGCGGTGGCGCCGGCTGCCTGGACCGCGGCTGCCGCGTCCTGGTCGGTGACCGCGACGACTGCCTTGCCGTCGTCGCCGAGCCAAGCGCCCGCCGTGTCGTCGGTGCCGAGCTGGCTGACCAACTGGGCGGCGAGTGCGGCGGGATCCTTACTGGCGAGTGTGGCGGCGTTCGTCGATGCCGTGTCGGACGACTGACTCGCGAATGCCCCCGCGACCACCGCCCCGGCGCAGATCAGCCCGCCAGCGGTGGCGAAGATGCCGATCCTGCGGACGTTGCGTTGCCTTTGGTGACTCAACTGGGACCTCCCTCGGCCTGGTTCACCCTTGTTACGGGGTGGCCATGCCAAGGGACTCAATGACTTTTATGAGAATACGACAGACGGTCCGTCAGATGTAACATCCGCCCGCCGCTTCAGCGTCGGTTCAGCCATCGCATCTGCCGACGCGTCAGCGCTTGAGCGCCACGCCCACATAGCTCGCGGCCTGCTGGTTCGTGTAGCCCGCCGTCGGGTCGTCGGCCCCCGCCCGCCACTGGTGAACGGGCACGACGCCCGGCTCGACGAGCTCCAGGCCGTCGAAGAAAACCGTCACCTCGGCCTCGGTGCGCGACTGCGCCGGGATGCCGCTCGCGTTGTAGTGCGCGATGACCTTGAGGATCGTCTCCGGGTCGAAGTCGTACGTGACATGGGAGATGACGAGGTAGCTGCCGGGCGCGAGCGCGTCGACGAAGGCCGAGACGAGCTCGTACGCGTGGAACTCGTCGGGGACGAAGTGCAGCAGGGCGTTCATGCTCAGCGCGACCGGCTGCGACAGGTCGATGGTGTCCAGCAGCTCCGGCGCGCCGAGGATCTTGTCCGGCTCGCGCACGTCGGCGTCCAGGTAGGCCGTACGGCCCTGGGCGCTGCTGCGCAGCAGGGCGCGGGCGTGGGTGAGGACGATCGGGTCGTTGTCGGCGTAGACGATCCGGGCCTCGGGGTGCACACCCTGGGCGACCTGGTGGAGGTTGGGCTCGGTGGGGATGCCGGTGCCGATGTCCAGGAACTGGCGGATACCGGCCTCGGCTGCGAGGAAGTGGGTGCTGCGCTGCATGAAGCGGCGCAGGGCACGTGCTCCGTGGGCGGCGTGCCGGTTGATGCTGAGGACGCCCTCGGCGGCCTCGGCGTCGATGGGGTAGTGGTCCTTGCCGCCGAGGTAGTAGTCGTACATCCGGGCCGGGTGGGGCTTGGTGGTGTCTATGCGGCCCGGGGTCATACGACCTCTCCCATCAGGAAGTCCGCGGCGCCGGACTTGGCCCCGAGGATGAATTGCGTGATGTCCTGGTTGCTGCAGATCAGCGCGGGCCCGTCCGGATCGGTGGACTGCCGCAGCGCTACGCGCCCGTCGTTGAGCTTCTTCGCCTCGACGCAGGCGCCGCCGTTCGGGCCGCTCCACGGCTTGTGCCAGCCCTCGGTGCCGAGGTTGCGGGCGGGCATGCCGTTGCGTATCCGATCGATTCGATCGCGATCCATGGTTCAGATCTCCTTGAGCAGGTCACGGAGGAAGGCCGCGGTGCCTTCGGGGGTCGCCGCTTGCTCGCACATCCGGTCCAGAGCCTGGAGGTGCGCGGACACCTCCTCGCGCTGGTCCATGTAGACCGCGCTGGTCAGGCCTTCCGCGTAGACGATGTCCGGCAGTTCCGGGATCTGGAAGCGGAAGATCTGGAAGTGTCCCGAGCAGCCCAGGTACGGGCCGCTGTCGAAGGGCACAACCTGGAGGGTGACATTGGGCCGTTCGACGGCCTCCAGCAGGCTCTCGATCTGCCCGCGCATCACATCGGGCCCGCCGACGTTGCGGCGCAGCACCGCCTCGTCCATGACGGCCCAGAGCTGGGGCGCGTCCTCGGGTCTGGTGAGCAGTGCCTGCCGTTCCATGCGCAGGGCCACCCGGCGGTCGAGCTCCTCGCGGCAGGCGTCGGGGAAGCCGACGGCCATGAGGGCGCGGACGTAGCCCTCGGTCTGGAGCAGGCCCGGGACCCAGTGCGGCTCATAGGCGCGGATGCGCTTGGCGGCGCCTTCCAGGGACACGTAGACGCTGAACCAGTCGGGCACGACATCGCGGAAGTTGTGCCACCAGCCGGGCTTGTTGGCCTCTTCGGCGAGGCCGAGGAACGCGTCGGTCTCCTCGCGGTCCACGCCGTAGGTCTGGAGCAGTTTCTCGACGTAGAGGAGCTTGAGGCCGACCTCGGCCTTTTCCATGCGGCGTACGGTCGTCTGGTTGACGCGCAGGGCGCGGGCGGCCTGTTCCGGGGAGAGGCCGGCCTTCTCGCGCAGGTCCTGGAGCCGCTTGCCGAGCACGATCTGGCCGACGGTCGGAGCGGACCGCGGTTCACTCATGCCCTTTGCCCCTCTGGTTTTGTGGCTGCGCCGGTGGTTTTGTGCTCGTTCCCAGAAGTGTGCCATGGCTGGGACGCCGGACACATACTGCAGGCCGGTTTCTGCAATCTGCAAAGTGTCTCTTGCCATCCGGTGCATACGGAAGGGATAGTTGGAGCGTGATCCAGCCCATGCGGCCGAGAAGTCAAGGGAGTTGGGCCTCGCCCCGGCCCTCGCACTCTTCGGCGCGTCCCCCCACTGGCACATGGAAGGCAGGCACGGTGGCTCCCGACATGCGGCTGAACCCGCCGGTCCCACGCCAGTACCCGTCCCATGCCGCCTTCCACCTGCCGGCCGAGGACACCGCCGTATGCGAGGCCCGCCGCCGCGTGCGCGCGATACTGCACGGCTGGAGCGTGCCCTGCGGCGACGACATGGTGCTCGTCGTCAGCGAGCTGTTCACGAACGCCGTCAGGCACAGCGGCAGCGACACGATAGACGTCGCCCTGTGGACCGCCGACAAGCTGGTCTACGTCGAGGTGACCGACCGGGGCTGCGCCACCGGCGACCTCGCGCCGCGCCAGGCCGAGCTCGACGACGAGGGCGGGCGCGGGCTGATGCTGGTCGAGGCCCTCGCGGTGCGCTGGGGCGCGGGTTCGGCGCAGCCGGGCGGCGGCGGCCACGCGGTGTGGGCCGCGCTGCCCTGCTGAGTTGTTCTCCTACACGCTCACCCCGTGCTTGCGGAGGTACGCGATCGGGCTGACGTCCGATCCGTAGGCCGGGCCGGTGCGGACCTCGAAGTGCAGGTGCGGGCCGGTGGTGTTGCCGGTCGAGCCGGAGCGGCCGAGCTGCTGGCCGGCGCGGACGGTCTGGCCCGCGCGGATGGTCAGCGAGGAGAGGTGGGCGTACTGCGTGTACATCCCGTCGGCGTGCCGGATCACCACCTGGTAGCCGTACGCCCCGCCCCACCCGGAGGTCACCACGGTGCCGGCGGCGACCGCCTTCACCGAGGTGCCGGTCGGCACGACGAAGTCCTGGCCCGTGTGGTGGCCGCTGGCCCAGAGGGAGCCGGGGGTGCCCCAGGCCGTGCCGAGGCGGTAGTTGGCGGCGACGGGGGCGACGTAGCCGGTGCTGTGCGTTGTGGTGTGCGTGCTCGCCTTGGCGGCGGTGGTCTTCGGGTGGGCCTTGGTCGTGGTCTTCGTCGTGGCCTTGGTCGTGGTCTTCGGCTGGGCCTTCGTACCGGGCAGCGCCAGTTCCTGGCCGGGGTAGATGAGGTCCGGGTCCGAGCCGACGGTCTTGCGGTTGGCCTCGTAAAGCTTGTGCCAGCCGCCCTTGACATGCTGCTCGCCCGCGATGCCCGACAGCGTGTCGCCGCTGACGACCTCGTAATCCTTGGCCGACGTGGCGGGCTTGGCGGCCTTCGGCTTCGCCGTTGCCTTCGTCTTCGCCTTCGGCTTGTACGTGTACTTGTGGACGGCGATCTTCGCCGCCGTACCGTTCAGCCCGGCGCGCACCGAGCACACCGGCCAGGCGGTCGGCCCCTGACCGGCGAGCACCTTCTCGGCCACGGCTATCTGCTCCTGCTTGGTGGCGAGGTCGGCGCGGGCGGCGTATCTCGCCCCGCCGTACGCCTTCCAGGTGGACTGGGCGAACTGCAGCCCGCCGTAGTAGCCATTGCCGGTGTTGATGCTCCAGTTGCCGCTGCTCTCGCACGCGGCGACCTTGTTCCAGACGGTCAGCGGGGCCGCCGCCGCGCCGGAGGTGCTGATCAGCGGCAGGGCGATGCCCGCGCCACCGGCCGCGGTGACGGCAACGGCGGTCCGGTTCAGCCGGTTGGGCGGGGGCTGGCGGCGGTGTCGTCCGATTACGGGCATGGGGGGACCGTCCTCTCCGTTCTGAGTTATTAGCCCAGAAGGATCTTCTGTCCACAAGAGCGCGTCCATGACAGGAAGTTGCGGGAGTTGGAGGCCACGCCGTTCTCGCGGAGGTGGGCGATGGTCTCGGCGCCGCTGCCGCCGAGGTCCGTGCCCGCCCCATCGATTCATGTGACTATTGGGCGATGCACCAAGAAGCGACCGACGCGTTCGAATACCAACACACAGAACGCCTCGAACTGTGCGCCGTCTCGATGGCCGACCTGGCCGCCCTGTTCGCCATCAACTCCGACCCGGAGACCTGGCGGCACGACCCCGACGGCCGGCACATCACCGCGGACCAGACCCGCGTCTGGATCGACCGAGCGGCCGCCCGCTGGCGTACGGACGGACTCAGCTACTGGAGCGTGCGGCTGCGCTCCGACGGATCGACGATCGGCGTCGGCGGGGTGCAGCGCCACGCCAGCGGCGGCTGGAACCTCTACTACCGCTTCGCTCCCTCCTCCTGGGGCCAGGGCTACGCCACCGAGATGTCGCAGGCCGCGCTGGCCGCCGCCGCGGCGGTCGACCCCGAGGTGCCGGTCTTCGCGTGGATCGTCGGCCACAACGAGGCCTCGCGGGCGGTCGCCGAGCGGCTGGGGCTGAAGAACTACGGCGAGTTCGTCGACACCAACGACGGCGTGACCCGCCTCGCCTACGCCGACCGGCAGCCCTTCGGACCCGTCTCAGCGGTCCTTGACGGTGATGCCGAGGGTGAGAGCGAGAGCCGGCGCCAGCTCCATTAGCTGCCCGGTGTCGATGACGGCGCCGCGCAGCGACTCGTACCCCTCCGCGAGGTCCAGGACGGTGGCGCCGCGCAGGTCGGTCCGCTTCAGGACCGCCTTGCCGAGCCGTATGCGCTCCAGCGCCGAGCCCGGGAAGGACACCCCGTTCAGCTTCGCCCCGCCGAGGTCCACATCGCGCAGGACGCAGTCCTCGAAGACGACATCGTGCAGCTCGGCCGCACGCAGGTTCACCGAGTCGAACTTGCAGCGCCGGAAGACCACCCGGCGCAGCACCGCGCCGAAGGCCTCGACACCGGCCAGAACGCAGGACCCGGCCACCACGTCCTGCCAGCCGCTCTCGGCGAGCTGGGTGCCGACGAACCGGTCGCCGGCCAGCCAGACGTCGTTGAGCCGGGCCCGGCGCAGGCCCACGCCGGTGAGGGAGCTGTCCGTTATCGCGCATTCGAGGAAGCTCGCACCGGCCGCGTCGTCGTCCTCGAAGTCGAGGCGGTCGAAGTGGACGGTGTCGTAGCGCGCCTCGACTTCGAGCCCGCGCCCGCCCTCGTGGGGCTGGAGCAGGTGCGCGTAGGGCAGATCGGAGAGCTCTTCGGGAGCACCGGGCACATGTGGCTTCACGATCACCACGTTAGACGGCGCCACTGACAACGCCCCGGCAAGCCCGTCGTTACGGACATAACCGATTTACCGGGCACCGCTTGCTACGTTGCGTCCCATGAGCGCAACGACCCTGGACGCGGGCGCCCCGCCCCGGCCCGCCACCCCACCGCCCCGGCGCGGCCGGGGCATGGAGTTCGTCCTGCTGCTCTGCGCCGTCCTGATCAGCGTCCTGGGTTACTGCGATGTCGGCCTGGCCACGGCCGGCACCGTCCCGCCCGACACCCTGCGCTACGGCTGCGCGCTCGGCGCCCTCGCGCTGGCCGCGCACGGCGCGGTGCGCGCCGGGGCCCCCTGCGCGGACCCGCTGCTGCTGCCCATCGCGCTCCTGCTGAACGGCCTGGGCCTGATCCTGCTCCAGCGCCTGGACCTGCGGACCGCCGAGGCCGCCGCGCCCACCCAGCTCATCTGGTCGGCGCTGGGCGTGGCGCTGTTCATCGCCGTCGTCCTCCTGCTGCGCGACTACCGTGCGCTGGCCCGGTACGCGTACGTCAGCGTGGCCGCCGCCCTGGTCCTGATGATCGTGCCGATCGCCTTCCCGGCCGTGAACGGCGCCAGGATCTGGATCCAGTACGCGGGCCTGTCCATCCAGCCCGGCGAGTTCGCGAAGGTGCTGCTGGCCGTCTTCTTCGCCGCGTACCTCGCCGACAACCACCACGCCCTCGCCTACACCGGCCGCCGGATCTGGTTTCTGCAGCTCCCCACCGGCCGGGCCCTCGGGCCGGTGCTGGCGATCTGGGCGATCAGCGTCGGCGTCCTGGTCCTGGAGCGCGACCTGGGCACCTCGCTGCTGTTCTTCGGCCTCTTCGTGATCCTGCTGTACGTCTCCACCGGCCGCACCGGCTGGACGGCCGTCGGCCTGCTGCTGTCCGGCGCCGGGGCGTTCGCCGTCGGCTCCCTGGAGCCGCACGTCCACAGCCGGGTCCAGGACTGGCTGCACCCCTTCGCGAGCATCGACGCCGGTGAGGGCCCGAGCCAACTCGCCCAGTCGCTCTTCGCGTTCGCCGCCGGCGGGGTGTTCGGCACCGGCCTCGGGGAGGGCCACTCGGTCCTCATCGGCTTCGCCGTCAAGTCCGACTTCGTCCTCGCCACGGCCGGCGAGGAGCTGGGCCTGGCCGGGATCGCCGCTCTCCTCCTGCTCTACGCGATGCTGACCGCCCGGGGCTACACCGCCGGGCTCGCCATGCGCGATCCCTTCGGCCGGCTGCTCGCGATCGGCCTCGCCTCGATCATCGCGCTGCAGGTCTTCGTGATCGCCGGGGGTGTGACCGACCTGATCCCGCTCACCGGGATGGCGATGCCGTTCCTGGCCCAGGGCGGCTCGTCCGTCGTCACCAACTGGATCATCATCGCCCTGCTGATCCGGCTCAGCGACACCGCCCGGAGGGCCGAGGCATGACGGCCCACACCCGGCACGCCGCCGCCTTCTGCCTGCTGCTGTTCACCGCCCTGCTGGTCAACGCGGTGCGCGTCCAGGTCCTCGACGCCCCCGCCTACAACGGCAATCCCGCCAACCGCCGCCCCGTCATCGCCCGCTTCGACCACCCGCGCGGCGACATCCTCGTCGGCTCCCGCGCCGTCACCGGCTCCCGGGCCACCGGCGGCCAGCTCAAATACGTACGCACCTACACCGACGGCCCCCTCTACGCCCCCGTCACCGGCTTCGCCTCCCAGACCTACGGCGCCACCCTCGTCGAGGCCGCCGCCGACGAGGCCCTCGCCCCCGGCGAGGACGTACGCACCACCATCGACCCCGCCGCCCAGCGCGCCGCCTACCGGGGCCTGGGCCGCAAGAAGGGCGCCGTCGCCGCCCTCGACCCCGCCACCGGCCGCATCCTGGCCCTGGTCAGCACGCCCTCGTACGACCCGGGCGCCTTCGCCGGCACCGGGCCGGAGGCGACCGACGCCTGGGCCCGCCTGCTCGACGACCCGGACCAGCCGATGCTCAACCGGGCCCTGCGCCAGACCTATCCCCCGGGCTCCGCCTTCAAGACGGTCACCGCCGTGGCCGCGCTCGCCAGTGGCACCGTCACCGATGTCGACGAGCCGACGGACTCCCCCGACCCCTATCCGCTGCCCGGCTCCACGACCCGGCTGACCAACGAGTCGACCTCCGGCGCCTGCCGCGACGCGAGCCTGCGCCTGGCCTACCAGATCTCCTGCAACACGGTCTTCGGCAAGCTCGGCGTCGACACCGGCCTCGACGCCATGGCCGAGACCGCCGAGGCCTTCGGCTTCAACGACCCGGCGCTGCGGATCCCCTCCCGCGCCGCCACCAGCGTCTTCGACCCGCACATGGACCGGGCCCAGCTCGCCATGTCCGCCATCGGCCAGTACAACACCGCCGCCACGCCCCTGCAGATGGCCATGGTCGCCGCCGCCGTCGCCAACGGCGGCGCCCTGATGCAGCCGCACATCCTGGACACGTACGGCGGCTACGGCTTCTCCGTCTACCGCCAGGTCATGAACCCCGGCGTCGCCGTCGAGATGCAGCAGCTCATGACCGCCGCCGTCACCGACGGCACCGGCCGCAACGCCGCCATCCCGCACGCCGTCGTCGGCGGCAAGACCGGCACCGCACAGAACGGCGAGAACAACCGCGGCCTCCCGCTGGCCTGGTTCATCTCCTGGGCCCACCCGGACCGCTCCCCCACCCCGTCCGTCGCGGTCGCCGTCGTCGTCGAGGACGCCGCCGCCGACCGCGCCGACATCAGCGGCGGCGGCAACGCGGCGCCTATCGCCCGAGCGGTGATGCGGGCCGTTCTGCGCTGAAGCGGTGGTCCCGCCACAGCGCCCGCGTGTCGGGCAGCGGTTC
>Ga0307508_10002849_pt1 | contig 17947 bp, 9 predicted proteins | sample 9_EM_MG_FD_203089 | JGI IMG/M metagenome (GOLD analysis project Ga0307508, IMG submission 203089) | Populus trichocarpa ectomycorrhiza microbial communities from riparian zone in the Pacific Northwest, United States - 9_EM | ecosystem: Host-associated > Plants > Roots > Unclassified | place... | reverse complement strand
TGGGCGGGATCGATGATGGCGTCGACCCAGAGACGGGCGGCGGCGTAGCGGGGGTCCATGGCGGCGGTGTAGCGCGCCTTGATCTCTTCGAGCCGCTGGGTCTTCTCCTCTTCGGAGACCTCGTCTCCCCGGTTTTTGAGCTGGATGGAGAGAAGGGTCTTGCTCGACTGATCACCGCCCATGACGGCGATGGCCGCCGAGGGCCAGGCGTAGAGGAAACGCGCACCGTAGGCCTTGCCGCACATGGCGTAGTTGCCGGCGCCGTAGGAGTTGCCCACGAAGAGGGTGACCTTGGGGACGGTCGAGTTGGCGACCGCGTTGACCATCTTCGCGCCGTCCTTGATGATGCCGCCACGCTCGGCACGGCTGCCCACCATGAAGCCGGTGACGTCCTGGAGGAAGAGAAGCGGGATCTTCTTCTGGTTGCACAGCTCGACGAACCGGGCCGCCTTGTCCGCCGAGTCGGAGTAGATGACGCCGCCGATCTGCAGCTCTTTGTCCTTGTCGGCGGTGCCTGTCTTGCGGGCTACGATCGAACGCTGGTTGGCGACCACGCCGACGGCCCGTCCCTCGATCCAGCCGGTGCCGCAGATCAACGAGCGGCCGTAGGTGGCCTTGTACTCGTCGAGCTCCGAGCCATCGAGGAGACGGGCGAGGATCTCGTAGGTGTCGTAGGGGCGGGTGCGGTCGACCGGCATGATGCCGTAGAGGTCTTCCGCGGCGTGGAGCGGCGCCGCCGGCTCGCGGCGGGCGAAAGCGGCCTGCTCGCCCATCGACAGTTGCTGAAACTGGCTGCGGATCTTTGCCAGGCAGGTGGCGTCGTCGGGGTGGCGGTGGTCCACCACGCCCGAGATATCGCACTGGACGATCGCGCCGCCCAGCTCCTCGTTCTCGATCCTCTCGCCGATCGCCGCCTGCACGAGATGGGAGCCGGCGAGGAAGATGGAGCCGGTCCCCTCCACGATGTGCGATTCGTCGCTCATGATCGGCAGATAGGCGCCGCCGGCGACGCAGGAGCCCATGATCGCCGCCATCTGGAAGATCCCTTCGGCGGAGAGGCGGGCGTTGTTGTAGAAGGCGCGGCCGAAATGCTCGCGGTCCGGGAAGATCTCGTCCTGCATGGGCAGGAAGACGCCGGCCGAGTCGACCAGGTAGACGATCGGCAGCCGGTTTTCGAGCGCGATCTCCTGCGCCCGCAGCACCTTCTTGCAGGTCAACGGGAACCACGCACCGGCCTTCACCGTCGCGTCGTTCGCCACGACCACCACGTCGCGGCCATGGATCGCGCCGATGCCGACCACCACCCCAGCTCCCGGAGCGCCGCCATACTCCTGGTAGAAACCGTACGCGACCCACAGCCCGAGCTCAAGAAACGGCGCGCCGGGATCGCACAGGGCCTCGACGCGCTCACGGGCGGTCATCTTCCCTTGGCCTCGCTGCTTGTCCAGCGCTTTGAGGCCACCACCCAGGCGGATCTTATCTTCCTGCTCCCGCAGCCGCTCGACCTCCCCCCGCCAGTGCTCACCCTGGCGTTCGAAGGCTTCGTTGCGGTTGATCTTGCTCTCGAGAATCGACACACAGTCCCCCTGTCTTTGGCGGGGGGATTATACGGGAGGCCGCCGAGCCGAGCGCGAGTCCAGCAGCCGGGGACCTGGGAGGAGCTTGAGGATGAGCTAGAATGCGTCGGCCGGGGGCGTGTCCCTGGCACCTACCAGGGAGATGCCATGAAGAAAACCTTGCGCCTCGCCGCGCTCGCCGCAGCCTTAAGCCTGACGTCTTGGTTGGCCATGGGAGGCCAAGCTCGTGCGCAGGATGGGGTACCCGCCTACCATACGACGTTTTACAGTGATGCCACTCATCAAACGGCGGTGGGGGAGTTGAACGCCGATTGCAGAGTATACCCCTACGTTTACGTCCAGTATTATCTGTCGGGAACCTACACTAATTACGCCGTAGATGACTACATTATCGGCTATTGTGGTCCCGACGGTTGGGGGCCGATTACATAGCAGGACGCCGTACCGGATGCATCCGGCGATAGCCTTCCAGAAGAATCTTCTCGATCTCCGGCGGGGTGTCGGGGGACTGGGTCCTCATCGCAGCCTCTGGAAAGTATCACAGGAGGGGCCTTGCCAGCAGATGAAACTAGTCTTATAACTAGTCTGTTAGACCGGGAGGTCCTTATGGCTGTAGATCAATCCGTCAAGCGATGGCCGGTGCAGGACGCGAAAGCACGCTTCAGCGAGTTTCTGGAGGCGAGCCTCAGCGAAGGTCCGCAGATCGTCACCCGGCGGGGCGTAGAGGCTGCTGTCCTGGTTCCATTCGAGGAGTGGCTGCGTCTCCAGAGCTCGGCGCGGCCGACGCTCAAGGAATTGCTCCTCGCCAGTTCGCCACGAGCCGAGCTTCCCGTACCCCCGCGGCACCGATGGCGCCGGCGGGCACCCGAGGCGTTGGAGTAAGAACTCGTGTATCTGCTTGACACGAATGTTATCTCGGAGCTGAGGCGACCACGGCCCCATGGAGCCGTGGTTGCCTGGCTGGAAAGCATTGCCGACCATGACCTGCATCTGTCCGCCGTCACTCTCGGCGAGCTTCAGGCCGGGGTCGAGATCACCCGGGAACAGGATCCGGAGAAGGCCTCCGAGATCGAGTCATGGATCGACCTGGTGGAACAGACCTGGAACGTCCTGCCACTGGACAGCCGGATCTTCCGCGTCTGGGCGAGGCTGATGCACCGGCGTTCCGACGACCTGCTGGCCGACGCTCTGATTGCCGCCACGGCGAAGGTTCATCATCTGGTCGTCGTCACTCGAAACGTCCGCGACTTCGCACCCTTCGGGGCCAAGACTCTCGATCCTTTCGGGCATCCATAGACGCCCTGCCTCGTTGGCGGACATCCTCAGCCGCTGGCCTGATGAGCTGTCGTCATCTCGGGTCGGCGGAAACGTACCCGAGCGAGCCGAGTAATTTCTTGACCTCTTCCTGTTCCTTGGGCGACAGCGGCCGGTATCGAGGAATACGCGCCGGCGCCGGCCTGAGCCTCGATGATCCGCAAGGCTTGGCTGCCGGGGGTGCCGGGGGTGTCTCCGAGATCGCGGAAGCGAAGTAGCGTCCGGCGAGGCTCATGAGAAGCACCGCTGCCGCGGCGGCGATCCTTTGCACGAGGCGCACGGCCCAGGCTCTCCGGCCCACGGGACAGTCTGCCGTGAGAACAGTCCCGTCCGGGCGGCGATAGAAGAGAGCGCACATCTCCCCCTCGTGCTCCGCGACGAGCCTCGTGGCATCGGCTCGCGACAAGGCCGACAGGTTGTAGACATTCTTCTGGCAGGAGCCGCAAAAGCGCACTCGATCGTCGCCCTGCATCTCGTCCCAGCGCGCCGGGCAGGGCCGCGCGATGCGAATCTCTTCCAGAGGGCGGTCGGTCATATCTGGCTCGTCCGGTGACAGAACCTATCTTACGCTCAGCCGGAGGAACTGTAGCAGGCCAGGCATCGGTGGGGACGGAGAACCCGTCTGGCGCGTTCTCGCTGGAGTTGTTCAGTCTTCCGGCCCAGACAGCATCTGAACCGCAAAAATGCCTCTGCGAACGATGGAGAGACTCTTCGGGAGCAGGAAATGACTTGGCGATCGACCCGGAAAGGCATCTCTCCAGTCGGCAGAGTCTCTCGGCGGCGGAAGTGACGGGCCGGGTCGTTCAGAGAGTCAGTCACCAGGCAAGAGAGTCTCCGGACGGAGGAGGTGACAGTCCGAAACAATGGAATCCTCCCGTCTTTCGCCGAGAGACTCTCCGGTTCTTTTGAGCTGGCTGGAGGAGCTACAATAGGGTCGCCGTACTTGCTCGTCACCAGAAACTGCAGACCATGAGCCGTCGCCCGCTCCTCGCCGCCGTCGCCGCCATCGCCGCCGTGATGCTCGTCGCGGCGGAGGGGGCCCAGCCGCGCCGCGGCGTCTGGTTCGCTGGCGACTTCGAAACCGGCAACCTGCAAGGGTGGGGCTGGGATCTCGCGCGCGCCGAGTCGGCCCAGGTGGTCCAGAAGCCCGTCCGCCGAGGCCGCTACGCCGTGCGGATCACCCTGGCTCCGGGCGATCGGGCCGCGAGCAAGGAAAGGGCGGAGCTCAAGCTCGACGACAAGAGCATCGAGCGCGTCCATGGGCGCCCAGGCGGCGAGATGTGGTACGGCTGGAGCTTCCTCATCCCGGCCGACTACGTCGATCCCGCAGACAACCCGTGGCAGATCGTGGGGCAGTGGCACCAGCGTCCGCCGGAGCCCAAGAAGCCCGGTGAGCGCCCTGGCATGGAAAAGGGCGCGCCGCCGCTCCTGGTCTACCTGGAATCCGCGAATGGCCGCCACGCCCTCACCCTGATCGGACGGCCTGCCCCCAAAGCGCCTCCCCGTACACTTGGCTCACAGCCGATCCAGCGCGGCAAGTGGGTCGATCTGATCTTCCACATCAAATGGTCGACCGGCAAGGATGGCTTCGTCGAAGCCTGGCTCGACGGCAAACCGTTCACCTCCGGAAAGATGTATGGCCCGACCCTCTACAGCCCGATCACCACCTATCTGAGGCTCGGCCTCTACCGTCCCAAAGGCGTCGAAGCCACGACCTCCGTCTACTACGACGAAGTGCGGCTCGGCGACTCGTATCAGGCGGTGGCACCGTAGAGCCGGCTTCACCGGGAGGTCAAAATCGGGTCAGCACACGGAGAACCTAACGATCTGGGGCCCGGTTCTGTCCAGAATGGATCTATCGGGCGTACGAATTGGCTCCGGCCAGTTCAGTCCTGCGGCTTCAGATCTCGGCCAGCAGTTGCTCCGCCAACGGCACACCGACGCGTTTGAGCTCATCAAGGAGGTCGGCGTACCGCCGCAGCGCCGCGGGCTCACGCCGGATGGCTGCTTCGGCTCGCCGCCAAAGGCTGGTCAAGGCCGTCACCGCTGAGGAGCCGGTCTCTTCCTCTCTCCACAATCTCTCCCTGTCGGCGATCTTTGCGAGAGAAACCGTCAACCACTCCAAGAGCCGCCAAGCGTCGAGGTGGCTCCCAGGCTCCGTCGCAAAAGCAAGCAGGGCGCGGAAGGCCCAAGGGTAATGCCCGAGCCTCTCGACCCAGCGTTCATAAAGGTCGAGAAAAACCGGCGCCCCATCCCAGAGGTTGTTGAGAAACGCGTGCCGGCCGCGGACGTGGATCAGGAGTAGAACCGCCTCCTGGATCTCTCGATCCGGCTCGGGGCACGCCGCGGCTGGCAGCACCCAGTCCGCAATCGCCCTCCACTCCCGCTCTGTGGCTGCGGTGAGAGGGTCACCTGTCAGGCGATACCGTGTGTAGCCCGCGAGGACGCTGGCCGTGACTGCCGCAGCCGCAGGCCAGCTTGCTCGCAAAGGAGCCAGGATGTGGGCCTCCACGTCGTCCACGGTCAGAGCTCCGGCCAGTCGAGCGAGCCAGTCACCGAGAAACCACAGCCATTCGTAATCCACCTGGTGATACGAGCCACGCTCCGCCGGGTACCACGCGAGCGTCCAACCAAAGGCGATGTCCGTGACTTCCAGGACCCAATCCCGCTCCGCTCCGTCTGCGATCCGAGCGAACGGGACCCCCAGGAGCGCCGCCGCACGCGCTTCGTCCGCAGCCAATCGCTCTGACCGGGCTGCTTGAGGTGGATACGCTCCGGAATCCGCTGGCGACGCACGTTGTCAGCATGAGCGTCCTCCTCGCCGTTCTCCTGTCCCTCCGGATCGGCTCCATTGACATTCCAGGGACGGACTGCCAGCGCAAGCTCGCGCGCCACGGCGTTGCGGCAGAAGACGGGATCCAGGTCCCAGAGATCAGGAAGACTTTCAAAGAGGACGTTGGCGGCCTCCCCCTCCCTGCGCTGGAGGAGTTGGAAGGCTGCGAGCCGCTCCCGCTTGTCTGCACGGCCGTTCTGGAGGAGCTCCAGCAGGCCCCGGGCCGCCGAGCTCAGGACACCTCCGGGCATGCCGACCAGCGACACGGAAGGCGGCACGCCAGCCGCGGCGACGAGAATGTCCCGGCACCAAGCGAGGTGCCCCGAGGACTCGGCCCAGAATGAATCCAGAAGAACCACCAAAGCGGCGGTCCCCACGATCCCCTCCAAGCGATCATTGCCATAATTGCCATCCAGCTCGACGGAGCTGATGAAGTCGTCGGGGCGCTGGAGCTCTTGGACGCGACGGACCGCCTCGTCCAGCGTCATGGACGGGCTCGCAGCCAGATTGCCCAAGGACTTCTTGGCCCACAGGCTGAGCTCCAGGATGGGATTGATGTGCTCCGTAAGGCGACGGCGAGCCGGCTCGTAACGTGCCTGGAGGGCCGGCGGCTGCACGAAACAGACGGACCAGCCACCATCGCGCGCCTCGATCTCGTAGTTTGCCGGATCTCCCCACACCGCATGGTCTTCGTCGGGAAAGCCCCGGATCGCCGCAAACACCCGGTCTCGCAGCGCGATGTCCGGCTGCACGAAGTAGAGGGTGGCGAGGGCGCGGACGCTCCGCTGGCGCTGCGGTCGCTCATCTCGGTCCAGGGCCGCCTGCACCGTGAGATCCACTCCTCCCCAGGGCCTGGAGAGAAAGTACGATCGCTGTTGGTCCATCGTCCACCGGACAAGATCGAATTCCCAAAGCAGCGAAGAGGTTACGAACGGGACGGCCACCTCCAGGCAGCGCTCCGGATAGGCCAGACAGAGTCCGAGGCAGACCGCCACGGTGGCGACCGAGGTGCTCCCGGACAGCGCGGCGCCGAACAGCTCTCCGAGCTCCCGGCCCACCGCGATCTGCCCCTCCATCCAGACCTCCAAGGCCATCAGCGCTGAGCATACCGAGCCCGGTGCATTCCCATTCGGCCGGAACCATTGGTAGACATCAAGTCCTCCTCGAAATTTCTGCTCGCCGTTCAGGTGAGTATCGAGGAGGATATCGGCATCGAACAGGCCGGGCTCCCTTCCGCGGAGAGCCGCATCCGTCGCCCTGTTCACAAGCGTGTTGACCAAGCGAAGCCCCTCCACCTCCGAAGTTTCCAGGATTTCGAGGAACGGCCCGCGGAGATGAGACGGCGGACTGAAGTAGCGGTCTTCTCTGAGGGCCTCCCATTCCGGATCTTCTTCGCGGTAGGAGAATGGGATCGGCCCCCGTCGAGAGCGCCGCCTTCGCTCTCCCCGCCAGTCGGGGACCAGGATGTCGAGGACGAAATCGGCATACGCCGCCGCGGTCTCCCGCGCCAGACTCGACTGCGGAAAGCGGGCGATCCATTCCTTCAGATCGGAGTCGTGACTCGTGCGCCGCAGCTCGGCGAGGAAGCCGGGGATCCGGTCGGGGACCACCTCGCCAGACACACCGATGATGTCGCGCAGGCGCTCGAAGTAGGGCTGCTTTTCCTGCGCAGGATAGACCCGCTCACCTAGTCGAGCGGCGAGGACGCCATGCCAGGCGAGCGCGGCCTCGGCGATCTCCCGGCGGAAAGGGTGGCCGGGCCGGGTGCTCCACTGCCAGATCGCCATCAGCTCTGAAGCCTCGTCTCGCACTCCCGCGGGCAAATCGAGGAGCCGAGGGGCCAGCCAGCCGAGGACGCCGACCCAGACCGCGTCTCGGGGAATCCCGATCACCTGCGTGCGGAACGCACGAAGGAAGACCCTAAGGCGCCTCCCGTCCTCCTCCATCAGGACATCGCCGATCCTCGGCATCAACTTGCCGATCCGGGCCGACCGCAGCGGCGCCGTGAGGACCGCATCGATCCAGCGTGCGTTGGCGTCCAATTCCACCTCGGCCTGCCGCAGCAGGTCGCGCCAGCGCTCGCCACCCTCCTCTCCTTCGAGCCTCGCGCAGGCGAGGAATTGGAGAGCCCGAGCCACCCAGAACGGCTCACCGCTCGACCGGAGATACCCGATGACGTCGAGGTCGTGCTGGCCGAGCACCCTGGCGACCGTCCACTCTTCGAGAATGTCGTGACCGAACCAGAAGGTGTCCGTCCCTGGATCGCGCCGGAGGATTCCGTCCGTCTCGAGACCGCTCAGCACTCCGGCGTCGAACCCTGCCACCAGAAGACGGCGCGTACGCCGAACGAGCGACTGCTCTCCGAGCCGGAGCATCGCGTGCTGCCGCACCCGGTTCAGCCCGCGGCCCACTACCCGTTCCCACCAGAGACTGTGGATGGAAGCCTCGGTGACCCGCTCCACCGGAACGGCGGGCGCCTCGGTTCGGGCTTGCTCCAGAATTCTCAGGAAGTAGGCGTTCCGGACAACCGGTCCCACCTGCGACGACGCGAGGACCCACCGCAGGTGCGGTAGCCGGTCCGCGAGGACCGCCACCTCCCCGTCCGAGAAGTCTGGTACGCGGATGATCTCCGAGGGACCGGCGGGCAACTCCAACCACTCGCGGACCGCCGCCAGCGTCTCCTCGCGTGTTGTGATCGCGAGGCTCCAGCGCGGCTCTCCCTCCGGCCCTCGCGGCAACCGACCGATTGTGGCAAGGAGGTCGTTGACCGCACGACGAGCGCCTGGCCCCACGATACTCTCGACCCCGTCGATCAGGAGACAGGGCCGCGCCGTCCCGCTCAGAGCGAGGACCAACTCTTTCAGGCCTCGCTCGAGCCGCAGAATCGTGGCGAGCCCGCCGGCCAAGTCCCCTGCGAGACGATCCCCGCCGAGCGCAATTGCCGGGCCCTCCGCACGGCGGGCTTCTCCCACCGCGCGGAGGACCGCAGACTTCCCCACCCCCGGCGCACCGATCAAGAACACCGTCCGACCGCGGTCCACGCGCTCCAGAACATCCGCAACGACAGCGCTCCGATCGAGGACCAGACCGCTGATCGCGGTCTGGATCGAGTCCAGAACCAACTCAGTGTGCTCTCGCAGCCGCTCGATATCGTTCCGGAACGACAGCGGCTCGCGCACAGTGATCGACTCCACTAGGAGGCGTTGCCGCAAGGTCTCGGCCCCGTATTCGCCGCTCGCTGTCTCCGCGGCTCGGACCGCAACCCGCAGCCGGTCAAAGAGCACACTCGCCTGTTCAACGCTCCCGTCGGCAGTCAACGAGCGCAGCGTCTCGATGGCAAACAACCTGTCCCGCGACGTTTCCTGCTCGACATCGAAGTCGACAACCACGAGACGTTGGAAGAACTGCCAGAGCGCCTCGTCCGTCGCCGCAGCGCCTGCATGTTCACGAACCTGGTCGCCGACCTGCTCGACGAAGTCGCGCATCTCCCGGCTGGAGAGCCTCTCCGTCCTGATGCGATCGAAGAACTTCGCCGCCGAGGTGCTCATCTGCGCCCACACGGGAACCCGGACGACATGCCCCTTGATCCGCTGCGAGGGGTTCCCAAGGGCGACGCCGCAGCGATTGCCGGGGACACCCTGGAAGCTCGGCTCGGCGAACGTGTCCCAGCAGGCGTTGACGACCGCGGCGAATTCGCGGTCGCCACGCGTGAAGGAGAAGGACCGTTTAATTTGGAGATCGAGGCGGGCGCGCCCGCCGATCCCCGCCGTCGCTATTTGAACGTCATCGAGAGGAACACCCAACGCTTTCCGCTGGAAGAGGACACCGACCGTCGTCCCCCCGGCGGCTCCACGCGCAGGGCCACCCAGGAGCAGAGAAGCTAGAAAGACAGCACCGACATCCGTTTCGAAGTCGGTTCCGGCTCCGGCTCCGGCAAGCGGGCTAGTAGTCGGGCACATTTAGCGGTTCGAAAGCGCGATGGTCTGCCATGTTTCTGGCCGCTCGGTAAACTTGGCCAGGCAGACGGACAGTGAGTGCATGATCCATGTCGATGACCCTCCCATCTCATCTAAGCCGAGGCGGCCCTCAAGCCTGTAGCTATCGATCTTCCCAGGAAGATCGAAGCCCTCAGCAGGCTGGCCAAGATCTGCAGAAGAATTTTACCAGCATCGCACACCCTTGCACATGACGTGCGGGTGAGAGACGGTAGAGAGCAGAGAGCCGGAGGGAAGAGCGGCGGGCGCCCGGGCCTCACTCTTGCCGCCGTCCGCCTCACCTCTTACTGCTGTCCGCCTTTACTTCCTTGGAGTCCGCCTTGACCGGACTGGAGTCCGCATCGACCGGACTGGAGTCCACTTCAACCGGACTGGAGTCCGCCTTGACCGGACTGGAATCCGCTTCGACCGGATTGGAGTCCGCCTTGACCGGACTGGAGTCCGCTTCAACCGGACTGGAGTCCGCTTCAACCGGACTGGAGTCCGCTTCAACCGGACTGGAGTCCGCTTCGACCGGACTGGAGTCCACTTCAACCGGACTGGAGTCCGCTTCGACCGGACTGGAGTCCGCCTTGACCGGACTGGAGTCCGCCTCAACCGGACTGGAGTCCGTCTTGACCGGACTGGAGTCCGCTTCAACCGGACTGGAGTCCGTCTCGACCGGACTGGAGTCCGCCTCGACCGGATGGGCCTGCCTAAACCGGCCCGCGCAGCTCCTTGCTCTCGGGATGCCGGGCGCGGGCGTACTGCAGGAGAGCGGCGGCGCTCTGTGGGTCCCCCAGGGTGCGCAGGGTGCGGACGGCTTCGATGTAGGCGAGCGGCGAGTCGTTGCGCTCCACCATCGCGCGCAAGGCGGCGACGGCTTCCTGCGACCGGTTCTGGGAGGCGTAGAGGACGGCGAGGCGGGTGTAGGCGTTGGTATTGGCCGGGAAGTCTTCGATCTCTTTGCGGAAGGCCTGCTCGGCTTCGGCGTTGCGGTTGGCGCGGGCGAGCAGGTCGCCGTGCAGGAACCAGAGACCGGAGTACTTCGGAGCGCCTTCCATCGAGCCGACTTCAGTGACCGCCTGCTGCGTGGTCTCCAACGCTTTGGCGAGTTGCCCTTCCTCTTTGAGTGTCTGCGCCAGGGTGAGGAACGGACCGATGCGCGAGCCTCCGGCGGCGATGGCGGCCCGCGCTTCTTTTTCGGCAGTGGGATAGTCCTTGCGCGCCAGGGCGATCTGGCCGAGGAGGTTGTGCGCCGGCGAGGCGTCGGTGCCGAGAGCCAGGGCGGCGTGGTCGCGCGCCTCGTCCAGGCGGTTCATCTCCAGGAGGAGCCAGCCGGTGGCGATGGCGACGTGGCCGACGCCGCTGGTCTCTGCCATGGCTTTCTTGTAGGCGGTGAGCGCTTCGTCGCGCCGGCCGAGCGCGGTGAGCGCGCGGCCGAGGTGCTCCCAGGCATCCGCCATGTGCGGATTGTCGGTCAGGAGCTGCTGGAAGAGCGGCACGGCAGCGCTGTACTGCTGGGCCGAATAGGCGGCCAGCGCCTTGCTCAGCAGGTCGAGAGTGGCGATCTTGCTCCGCGGATCGGGCAGCGGTCCGGAGCCGGCCTTCACACCGGCGGTGAGATAGCCGAGCGAGGCGAGCTTGGCGGCGCTCTCGGCATCGGCTTGCGCGGGAGCGGCCAGCGGCGTCTTGCGCTTGACGATCTCATCGCGCAGAGCGGCGTAGGTGCGCCTTTCCTGGGTGAGGATGCTCTGCTTCTCGCCGGGATCGGCGGTCAGATCGAACAGCTCGGGCTGCGGGCCGTCGATATAGTGCGAGTGGTCCTGGATCAGCGAGGCGAGCTCGCTCCAGCCGAAGTGCAGGCGCGGATACCAGGTCTCGGAATAGATCGGCCGTGCCGGTTTATCTCCTTTTCGTAGATCGAGGAGCGAGCCGCCGTCGAGACCCTGGGGGACCGGCTGCCCGGCGAGCGCGAGAAGGGTGGGCGCCACGTCGGTGAGCTGGGCCGGCGCGGAGACGCTGGTGCCGGCGAGGCGGGAGCCGGGCAGCTTGAGGAACAGCGGCACCTGCAACGCCTCGCGGTAGAGGAGGATGCCGTGCTCCTGCTCGCCGTGGTCGCCCAGCCCTTCCCCATGGTCGGAAAGGAGGAGGATGACGGCCTTGTCATAGAGACCGCGCTTCTTCAGCTCGGCCAGGAAGTCACCGACGATCGAGTCCGCGGTGGCGATCTCGCCATCGTATGGAGCCGATCGGTAGCGCGAGGCGAATGGCTCCGGCGGCTCATAGGGAGTGTGCGGCTCGTAGAGGTGAAGCAGGAGGAAGAACGGCTTCGCCTCGACTTTTTGCAGCCAGCCGAGGGCGGCGTGGCTGGTCTCCCGCCCGGAGCGCTGGCTGTTGCCCAGGGCCTCGGTCGGGCGCAGGGTGATGCCGTCGTCGAAGAAATCGAACCCCTTCGCGATGCCGGTCTCGCCGCGCAGCACGTAGGCCGAGACGGCGGCTCCGGTGGCATAGCCGGCGCCGCCCAGGAGGCGCGGCAGGAAGGGGTGCTTGGCGGAATCGAAGGGGTAGCCGATGTTGTCGCGCACCCCGTGGCGGCCCGGCAGCTCGCCGGTGAGCAGCGAGACGTGCGACGGCAGGGTCAGCGGCGTGTGGCTGTAGACGCGCTCGAAGAGGATGGCGTCTTTGCGCAGTGCGTCGAGCGCCGGGGTCTCCACTCCCTTGTAGCCGTAGGCCGGCAGGTGGTCGGAGCGCAGAGTGTCGATGGAGATCACGATGATCGGCGCGCCGGGGAACGGTCCCGCGTCTCTATCTTCTCCACCGCGGCAGCTCAGGAAGGCCATAAGCGATCCGAGAAGGACCGCAGCGCAGAGGATCCCGATCCATCGGGTCCGTCCGGTCCGTCCGATCTTCATCCGCCGATCTCCTGCAAGAGCTGCCGTGCCTTTTCGATCCCCGGCGTAAAGCGTTCCGGCGGCGCGGTGGCGACGAACCGGTGCAGCGCCTGACGGGCCTGATCCATCCGGCCGGTTTGCGCGGCGACCAGGCCGATGTTGAGCAAGGCATCATATTGCGTCTGGTCCAGGGCCACCGCCTGCTGCCAGGCTTTGAGGGCGGCTTCCGGCCCCTCGACGGCGTAGAGAGCGACGCCGAGGGAGTTCCATGCCGCCGGCAACCGGGGGTTGAGCGCCACCGCCTGCTGCAGATGGGCGCGTGCCTCTTCGGGCTTCCGCAGTCGCAGATCGATCGTTCCGAGCAGCTCGTGCGCCTCGGCGTTCCGCACGTCGGCGGCGAGCGCCCGTTCGAGGAGGGCCGTGGCCTCGTCCGGCCGCCCCGCGTCCGCGAGGGCGTGCGCCATGACGGTGAGCGTCGCCGGCTCGGCGCTCTGGCTGCTCAGCGGTTGCAATACTTCGAGGGCTTCCTGCGTGCGGCCCGATTGCGCGAGCAGGAGTCCGAGATCGCGGCGGAACGTCTCCTTGGCGCGGCCGGCGCGGCGCATCATGGCAAGCGCCGTGTCGGCATCGCCGCGCGCCAGCGCAATGCTCGCCAGCACCTCGGAGGCCGCGGCGGGATCGGCGGCGACGGCCATCTCGGCGTGAGCCCGCGCCTCGTCGAGCCGGCCCATCTTGTGCAGCTCGCGGGCGACCGGCAGCGCCAGCTCGGCCGCGCCGCCCGACAGCTCGAACGCTTTCTGGTAGGCCGCCAGCGCGGCCGGCGGATCTTCGGGAGGATGATCGAGGCAGGAGCCGAGGAAGGCCCAGGCGTCCACCATGCCCGGTTCCTCGCTCACCAATTTGCGCAGCACCGCGGCGGCCTCGCCATACTTCTCCTGGGCGGCGAGGGTTTTGGCGGCATGGAGATCGCGCATCACGCCGCGCTTGCTGCGCGGATCGGGCAGCGCGCCGCCCTTTGTGGGCCGGGCGGCGCCCGCATAGCCGAGAGCGGCCAGCTTGCGCGACGTCTCGGCGTCCACCGGGCCCGGCGGCGCCAGGGTGCGGTCGTAGCCGTTCAGAGCTTGGCGCAGGGCGGCTGCCGCCGGTCTCTCCGTCGTTGGAGCGATGAGGACATCGCGCTGCTCGGCCGGATCGGCAACGAGGTCGAACAGCTCCGGTGCCGGCCCATGGATGTAGTGCAGGCGGCCCTCGATGAGCGACGCCAGCTCGCTCCAGCCGTAGTGCAGGCGGGGGAAGAAGGTCTCGGCGTAGATGCGCCGCGCGGGCGCCGCCGGCAGGGTGAGGAGATTCTGGCCGTCGAGACTTTCCTGCGGCGGCGGTGCCTGGGGAGATAGGCCGGCCAGGGCGAGGAGCGTGGGCGCGACGTCCACCAGCGCGGCCGGCGTGGCCACGGTCGTGCCGGCGCGTGCGCCGCCGGGAAGCTTGAGCAGGAGCGGCACCTGCAACGTCTCGCGGTAGAGGAAAACGCCGTGCTGCTCCTCCCCATGATCGCCCAGCCCTTCGCCGTGGTCGGAGAGGAGGACGATGATCGCCTTGTCGTACAATCCGCGGCGCTTGAGGGCGGCGATCACGGTGCCCACGACGGCGTCGGCGGTGGCGATCTCCCCGTCATAGGGCGCGGCGCGATAGCGCGAGGCGAACGGCTCCGGGGGCTCATACGGCGTGTGCGGCTCGTAGAGGTGCAGGAAGAGGAAGAACGGCTTGTCACCGCGCCCCTTCATCCAACCCAGGACGCGGCGGGCGGAGAGGGCGCCCGGCCGCTCCGCCGTCTCACCGCTCGCGACGGAGCCACCCGGGGCATCGGCTGCCAGGTTGTCGTCGTAGAAATCGAAGCCGCTGGCCAGACCGGTCGCGCGGCGCAGCAGGAACGCCGAGACCGCGGCGCCGGTCTCATAGCCGGCCTGCTGGAGGAGCCGCGGCAGATAGGGATGCTTGGCGGCGTCGAAGGTGTAGCCGGCGTTGTCGCGCACTCCGGTGTGAGCGGGGAGCAGGCCGGAGAGCAGCGAGGCGTGGGACGGCAGGGTCAGCGGGCAGTGGCTGTAGGCCCGCGCGAAGAGGATCGCGTCGCGGCGCAGAGCGTCGATCGCCGGCGTCTCCACCCCTTTGTAGCCGTAGGCCGGCAGGTGATCGGAACGCAAGGTGTCAATCGAGATCAACACGATGGGCGCGCCGGGAAAGGGACCGTTGCTGTTCTTGCCGTGGCAACTGAGAAGAGAGGCGGCGAGGAGGGCGGTCAGGACGATCAGCCCACGGGTCCGCCTCACCCGCCGATCTCCGTCAGCAGTTGCCGGGCCTTCCGGATGTCCGGACCGAAGCTTTGCGGCGGCGCGGTGGCCACGAAGCGGCGCAACGCCTGGCGCGCCTGGTCGCGGCGGCCGGTCTGCGCCGAGACGAGGCCGATGTTGAGCAGCGCCTCGTACTGGGTGGCGTCGAGGGCGACCGCCTGCTGCCAGGCCTTGAGCGCGGCTTCCGGCCCTTCGAGACCATAGAGCGCGACGCCGAGGGTGTTCCAGGCCGAGGGCAGCTTACGGTTGATCGCCAGCGCCTGCTCGAGGTGGGCGCGCGCCTCCTGCGGCTTCTGCATCCGCAGGTCGACCATGCCGAGCAGCTCGTGGGCGCGGGTGTTCTTCGGATTCGCGGCGAGGACCTTTTCCAGGAGAGCCGCGGCCTCTTCGTGCCGCCCCGCATCGGAGAGCGCGAGGGCCTGGGTGTTGAGCGTCGCCGCATCCGCCACGCCGTTGAGCGGCGCCAGCACCTGGAGCGCCTCGGCGGTGCGGCCGTTCTCCGTCAACAAGCGCGCCAGGTCGCGCCGGAAAGCCTCGGTGGCCTTGCCGGCGCGCTGCATCATGGCCAGCGCCGTGTCCGCGTCCTTGCGCCGCAAGGCGATGCTCGCCAGCACTTCGGCGGCGCCGGCCGGCTCGCCGGAGAGAGCCATCTCGGCGTGCTTTTTCGCCTCGTCCAGGCGGCCGAGCTTGTAGAGCTCGCCGGCTACCGACAGCGCCAGCTCGGGAGCTCCGCCGGACAGCTCGAAGGCTTTCTGATAGGCCGCCAGCGTCGCCGCCGGATCCGACGGCTCCTGGCGCTCCAGACAGGAGGCGAGGAACGCCCAGGCGTCCACCATGTCGGGATTGTCGTGGACCACTCCGCGCAGCACCGTGCCCGCCTCGGCGTAGTGGTCCGCGGCAGCCAGGTGCTTGGCCGCCTGGAGGTCGTGCAGCACGCCGCGTTTGGTCCGCGGATCGGGCAATGGACCGCTGGTCAGGTGGCCGCGGCCGGCATAGCCCAGGGCGGTCAGCTTGCGCGTCGTTTCCGCGTCCTCCTGCGACGGCGCCGCGAGCGTCCGGTCGTAGCCGTCGAGCGCCTTGCGCAGGCCGGCGTAGGCGCGCCGTTCGGCCTCCAGGACATTGCGCGTCTCGCCCGGATCGGCCGCGAGGTCGAACATCTCGGGCGCCGGCCCGTGGATGTAGTGGAAACGCCCCTCGATCAGCGAGGCGAGATCGCTCCAGCCATAGTGCAGGCGGGGAAAGAAGGTCTCGGCATAGATCTGCCGCGGCGGCGCCTCCGGTCCGGGCAGGGAGAGCAGGCTCTGGCCGTCGAGCCCCGCCGGCTTGTCGATCCCGGTCACCGTGAGCAGGGTGGGGACAACGTCCACCAGCCCGGCCGGCGCGCTGACCGTGGAGCCCGCGCGCGCTCCGCCGGGCAGCTTGACGAGCAGCGGCACCTGCAACGTCTCGCGGTAGAGGAAGAAGCCGTGCTGCTCCTCACCGTGCTCGCCCAACCCTTCGCCGTGGTCGGAGAGGAGGACGACGACCGCCTTGTCGTAGATCCCCTGCTCCTTGAGCGCGGCGAGAACGGTGCCGACGATCGAATCCGCGGTGGCGATCTCGCCGTCATAGGGAACGCTTTTGTAGCGCGACGCGAAGGGCTCCGGCGGCTCGTACGGCGAGTGCGGCTCATAGAGATGAAGGAAGAGGAAGAACGGTTTCGCGCCCCGCCCCTTGACCCAGTCCAACGCCTTCTGCGCGGTGACACCCCCAGCTCGTTGCGCCGTGTCTGCATCAGTCCCGGCGCCGGCCGAGATGTCGTCGTCGTAGAGATCGAAGCCGCTGGCGAGGCCGGTGCCGTGGCGCAGGATGAACGCCGAGACCGCGGCGCCCGTGTCATAGCCGGCTTTCTTGAGGATTTGCGGCAGATAGGGGTGATGCGCGGCGTCGAAGGTGTAGCCGGAGTTGTCGCGCACCCCGGTGTGGGTGGGCAGCAGGCCGCTGAGCAGCGTGGTGTGCGACGGCAGAGTCAGCGGGTAGTGGCTGTACGCCTTCTCGAACAGGATCGCGTCCTTGCGCAGCGCGTCGATGGCCGGCGTCTCGACACCCCGGTAGCCGTAGACGGGCAGATGGTCCGAGCGCAAGGTATCGATCGAGATGAGGACGATCGGCGCGTTCGGCCAGGTCTCGTCCGAAGAGCCGGAGCGATGGCAGCCGGCGGCCCCGCCAAGCAGGACAACCAGCAGGGCGGTCAGAAGAAGAGGCAGAAGAACGCGGCGCATCTTTTTGGCTTCCAAGCGTCAGGCTCCCAGCCGCGCGAGCAGTTGCCGCGCCTTGCCGATCTCGGTGCTCCAGCGCTGTGGCGGCGCGGTCTGCACGAAACGGAGGAGCGCCTGCCGCGCCTGCAACGGACGCCCGGCCTCCGCGGCCACCAGGCCGAGGTTGTAGAGCGCGTCATATTGCGTGCCGTCGAGGGCGACCGCGTGCTGCCAGGCGTCGAGAGCGGCGGCCGGACCTTCCAGCCGATAGAGGGCGACCCCCAGGGTGTTCCAGGCGATCGGCAGGCTCGGATTGATCTGCAGGGCGTGCCGCAGGGCGTCCCGCGCTTCCGGCAGGCGGTCGCGGCGCAGCGCCACGATCCCCACGTTTTCATACCCCTTGGGGTCTTCCGGATAGAGGGAGAGCACGCGCTGCAACGCGGCGGCGGCCTCTTCCTGCCGGCCGGCGTCGGAGAGCGCGATGGCGTAGGCGTTCAGGGTGGCGGAGTCGGTGCCGCCGGCCAGCGGCGACAACACTTCGACCGCCTCCTTCGGCTGTCCCGCCTCGGCAAGCGCGAGGCCGAGCTGGCGGCGCAACGACTCCTGATTGCCGGCACGCCGCAGGCCCTCGCGCAACACTTCGATCGCCTCGCCGTGGCGTTCGAGCTGGCGCAGCGCGAGCGCCAGGTGCTCATAGCCGTCGGCCATCGCCGGCCGCATCTGCACGACCTCGCGACCCAGCGTCACCGCTTCGTCGTAGTGGTGGCGCGAAT
>Ga0307508_10002848_pt1 | contig 17950 bp, 4 predicted proteins | sample 9_EM_MG_FD_203089 | JGI IMG/M metagenome (GOLD analysis project Ga0307508, IMG submission 203089) | Populus trichocarpa ectomycorrhiza microbial communities from riparian zone in the Pacific Northwest, United States - 9_EM | ecosystem: Host-associated > Plants > Roots > Unclassified | place... | reverse complement strand
GCCGCCCTACCGGCTGGTCGACAACGGCGAGTCGCTCCTCGACGTCACCGACCTGGTGTTCATCGATCCGGTGAGCACCGGCTACAGCCGCGAAGCGCCGGGCGAGGATGCGAGCCAGTTCCACGGCTTCCGCGAGGACCTGGAGTCGGTGGGCGAGTTCATCCGCCTGTGGACGGTCCGCTTCGGGCGTTGGGAGTCGCCCAAATTCCTGGCCGGCGAGAGCTACGGCACCACCCGCGCCGCCGGTCTCTCGCACTACCTCCAGGAACGCCATGGCATGTATCTGAATGGCATCGTGCTCCTGTCGACCATCCTCAACTTCGGGACCGCCCGTTTCGACACCGGCAACGACCTGCCGTACCCGCTCTTCCTGCCCACCTACACCGCCACCGCCTGGTATCACAAGAAGCTGCCGGACGACCTCCAGAAGGCCGGTCTCAAGGCGGCGGTCGCCGAAGCCGAGCGCTTCGCGGCGGGCGAATACACCCAGGCGCTGGTGCAGGGCGCCCGGCTCTCCGCCGAGCAGCGCCGCGACATCGCGGCCAAGCTCTCGCGCTACACCGGCCTCTCGGCCCAGTACCTCGAAAGCGCCAACCTGCGGCCGACGATCTCCGCCTTCGACAAGGAGCTCCTCCGCGACCAGCGCCTGACGGCGGGGCGGCTCGACAGCCGCTATGTCGGAGTGGACCGCACCGCGACCGGCGAGTCCGACGAGTTCGACCCGAGCAGCACCGGGACCACCGGACCGTTCACCGCCATGTTCAACCACTACGTGGCCGACGAGCTCGGCTTCAAGAGCGACCTGCCCTATGAGGTGATCACCGACAAGGTGCGGCCGTGGAGCTACCGCGAGGCGAGCAACCGCTACCTGAACGTGGCCGAGGACCTGCGCCGGGCGATGGCCGAGAACCCGTCGCTCAGGATCTTCGTCGCCAAGGGCTATTACGACCTCGCGACGCCGTTCTTCGCCGCCGAATACACCTTCGACCACCTGGGCTACGAGCCATTTTACCTGCAACGCATCACCCAGGAGCACTACGAGGCGGGGCATATGATGTACATCCGCACCGCGGATCGTCAGAAACTCCACGCCGACGTCTCGGCGTTCATCCGCGCCACCGGAGGGGTCAAGCCTTGAAGGATCATCTTCTTCGATGGAGTACCTTCCACCGCTGCCGACCTTGTGCGATACTACCGGCATGACACAATTCGTGGCGTTTCGACCGGACGTCGAAGTCTATGGGGCCGTCGTCCTTTCTGTCGTCGACGGGATGGGCGATTTCACCAGCACGGCGCTCAAAATCCTGGCCCAGCACGGGATCAAGAAGCCGCAGCCGGAACAGTGGTACCCGCAGCAGGCGTGGCTGGACGCTTTCAAAACCATCGCCGAGAAGATCGGACCATTGACCCTCTTCGCCATCGGGAAGAAGATCCCCGAGCAGGTGGAGTGGCCCCCGTGGATGGATTCGATCGACAAAGCGCTGGGCGCCCTCGACCTCAACTACCACCTGCATCACCGGATCAACGGCGAGCCGCTCTTCAACCCGGAGACGGGTCAGATGACGGAAGGGATCGGCCACTACCGTTTCACCGGGATGAAGGGACCCAACACCGCCGAGATGGTGTGCGACAACCCCTACCCCTCGGAGTTCGACCGCGGCATCATCACCACCCTCGGCCGGCGTTTCAAGCCGACCTGCGAGGTGCGCCTCGACAAGTCGAAGCCCACCCGCACCGAGGGAGCGGACTCCTGCACGTACATCATCGAGTTCTGATCCCCCGGGCTTTCCACCCGACCCACGGCCGGCGCAACGCGCCGGCCGTTCCTGTTTCCAGGCGCTTTTTTCAGTGCGCGTGCCCTTCGCCGTACTTCTTTTCGCCGGCTTCGACACGCACGGCGAGACGGTTCTGGGCCGGCGGCAACGGGCAGGTGGCGAAGGCGGTGAAAGCGCAGGGCGGGTTGTAGGCGGTGTTGAAGTCGACCACGACTTTGCCGCCCTGCGGCGGATCGGTATCCAGGAAGCGGCCGGCGCCGTAGCTGTCCTTGCCGTTGGTCTGATCCGCGAAGATCAGGAACAGACCATCCTTGTCGTCGCCCTTGAGGGCGTCCATGCGATAGGTCTTCCCCTGCCAGTCGAACACCACGGCGCCCGGTGAATCCTCGTCGGCGATCTGGCCCAGGACGTTGGCGATGGGGATCTTCTTCGCCGGCGTGTAGGGCTCGAAGCGCGCTTCGACCCGCCAGGCCGGCTGCAGCGGAAAGTAGTCGAGACCGCGGAAGGCGGCGAGCGCCGGGCTCTGGCTGTCCTTCATGCGGATGCCCACCTTGTCACCGCGCTCGATGACGAAGAAGCTCACCGAGCCCAGGTGGAGCATGGTGGGCTTCCCCTGCGCGTCGGCCTGGACGGCGAGAGGCGCGGTGACCGGCTTGCCGTCGACGGTGAAGGCGGCTCCCGGCGCCGGATTGAGCTGCACCTCCTTGCCGTGGCGCACCAGGGTGCCGGCGACGGCTGGGGCCTTCCCCTCGGGGAAGATGACCTTGTTGCCGGCGTCGCTGCCGATCTTGTTCTCCCCCTCGTCGAGCCAGTAGAGGCCGACCAGGGTGAGCCAGCCGTTCTCGGACCGCAGGCCCTTGTCGCGGTCCTGGCGCCAAGCCGCGTTCTCTTTCTGAAAGTCGGGCTTGGCAGCTTTGGCGTCCGGGGAATCGGCCGCCGCGACGGGCCGCAGAGAAGCCAGCAGAAGAACGGCGGCGATGACTGCAGGGAAGGTCTTTGGCATTGGCGTTGGCGTCATGAGATCTGCTCCTCGGGCAGAGTGTAACCCTTGCGGCGCATCGAGCGTATAGCGGCAGGGAGGATCGCACGCATGCTGACCATCCGCAACCTGGTGAAAGTCTATCCGGGCCCGGTGACGGCCCTGCAGGGAATCGATCTCGACGTTCCGGCCGGAATGTTCGGCCTTCTCGGACCCAACGGCGCCGGCAAGACCACGCTGATGCGGATCCTCGCCAGCCTGCTCGAGCCGACCTCGGGCCGCGTCGAGCTCGACGGCGAGGACGTCCTGGCACGGCCGGAGGCGCTGCGCAGCCGCCTCGGCTACCTGCCGCAGGAGTTCGGCTTCTACCCCCAGCTCACCGGCGAGGCGATGCTCATCCATCTGCTCGAGCTCAAAGGGGTGACGGCTCCCGGCGGCCGCAAGGCGCTGGCCGCCGAGCTGCTGGCCCGGGTGAACCTGACCGCCGCCGCGCGGCAGAAGGTGAAGGGCTACTCCGGCGGCATGCGCCAGCGCCTCGGCATCGCCCAGGCGATCGCCGGCGATCCGCGCCTGATCATCGTCGACGAGCCGACGGCCGGTCTCGATCCGGAGGAGCGGCTGCGTTTCTACCGCCTCCTCGCCGAGCTCGCCGAGGACCGCATCGTGCTGCTGTCGACCCATATCGTGGAAGACGTGGCCGTGCTCTGCCCGCGTTTCGCGGTGATCCGCCAGGGTAAGCTGGTGGCGCAGACTTCGCCGGGCGAGGCGCTGGCGCCGCTGCGCGGCAAGATCTTCGAGGGCCGGGTGCCGCGCGAGCAGCTCGACGAGGTCCGCCGGCGCCTGCGCGTCACCCAGGCGGTGCTGGTCGAAGGGCAGAACCGGGTCCGCATCTTCGAGGAGTCGGCGCAGCCGCCGCTCGGCTTCGAGCCCGTCCCCGCCACGCTGGAGGACGCCTACCTGTTGCTCATGCAGGATACGTCTCCGGCATCGGCCGAGGCGGCGCGAGGCGTGGCATGACTCTGCCGTTCAGCGCCCGCACCCGCGCCGTCTCGCGGCTCGAGCTCGCCTCTACGCTCAAGCGCCCACTGTTCTGGTCGCTGGTCATCATCCTCTTCCTGCTGACCTGGGGACTGTCCAAGGGCAACGTCCACATCTCTTCCGGCGATGCTTCCGTGGGCGGTACCAAGGCCTGGATCACCTCGGAGTACAGCGTCAGCTTCATCCTCTCGATCATGACCGCGGCTCTCTACTCCTTTTTCATCGCCATCGCCGCCGGCCTGATCGTCGTGCGCGACGACGAGGAGAAGATCGGCGAGCTCCTCCATACCACACCCCTGCGCACCGGCGAGTACATCTGGGGGAAGTTCCTGGCCGTCGTCACCGGCTTCGCCGTCGTCCTCGCCATCCACCTGCTGCTGATGATCTTCTTCAACCACGTCATACCGAACGCCAACGCGGCCGACGTCCGCGGCCCTCTCCAGGCGCTCAACTACCTGCGCCCGGCGCTGGTGTTCGCCCTGCCGGCCCTCCTCTTCTTCGGCGGCGTCGCGTTCTATCTGGGCGAACGCTGGCGCCGTCCACTCGCGGTGTTCCTGTTTCCCACCGCCGTCCTGCTGCTCAGCGTCTTCTTTCTCTGGGATTGGGCGCCCACCTGGCTCGATCCGCGGATCAACCGCGTCCTCATGCTCCTCGATCCCGCCGGCTTTCGCTGGCTGAACGAAACCTGGCTCAAGCTCGACCGCGGCGCCCGCTTCTACAACACGGCGCGCGTCGGGCTCGATCTGCCGTTCCTGCTGTCGCGCCTCGCCTTCTGCGCCCTCGGCCTGCTGGGCGTCGCCGGAGCCGAGCGGCACTTCGCGCGCACCCTGCGCGGCAAGCGGGGTGATCAGCCGGCAGCCGGCGCACCGCAAGCCTTGACAGCGCCAGCGGCGGAGCCGCGGGAGGCCACGCGGCCGCTCGCCGCCCTGGGCATGCGCAGCGCCCCTCCCGGCTTCGCCGGCGCCACGTGGCTCGCAGCGCGGACGGAGCTACGCAACCTGCTCTTCGCGCCCGGCCTCTACCTGTTCGCGGTGCTCATCCTGCTCGATACGCTGAGCGAGTCCCTGGTCGCTCTCGGGGCTTTCCAGACCGAGCTCCTGCTCACCCCGGGCCTGCTCGCCGTGCGGAGCATGAACGCGCTCTCGCTGCTGCTCTGCCTGCTCCTCATGTTCTACACCGTCGAGTCGCTGCAACGGGAGCGCGACACCGGCCTCGCCGCCATCGCCTACGCGGCGCCGGTGCCGACCGGCGCCCTCCTGCTCGGCAAGGCGTTCGCCAACAGCGCCATCGGGGTGCTGATGGCGGCCGCCACTTTTTTCGGCTGCGCCATCGCGCTCCTGATCGAGGGCAAGATGGCGCCGAACCCGCTGCCGTTCCTCGCCGTCTGGGGACTGCTGCTGGTGCCGACGCTGCTGCTGTGGACCTCGTTCATCACCGCCGTCCAGGCGTTCTTCGGCCAGCGCTACGCCACTTATGGTCTCGGTCTCTCGGTGCTCGGCTACACTCTGTACCGCGTCGAGTCCGGCGGCATGAATTGGACGGGCAACTGGATCCTCTGGGACGCGCTGCACTGGAGCGACATCAGCCACTTCGAGCTCGACCGCCGCGCGCTGGTGCTCAACCGCCTGTTCGCCCTCGCGCTCGCCGCCCTGCTCACCGCCATCGCCGGCCGCGCCTTCGCGCGCCGCCAGGCGGACGCCACCGGCACCCTCAACCGTCTCGCTCCCGGACCGCTCGGCCGCCAGGCGCTACGCTTCGCACCCGTCATCGCTCTCCCCCTGGTGCTCGGCGTGATGCTCTCCTCGACCGTGCGCGCCGGCTTCGAGGGCGCGACGGTGAAGAAGAAGGCCCACGACTATTGGAAACAGAACCTGGCTACCTGGCTGGACGCACCGCAGCCGTCCCTCGCCACCGTCGACCTCGATCTGCGCTTCGCGCCGGAGCGGCGCTGGTTCCATAACCACGGCACCTACGAGCTGTTCAACGACCGCGACCAGGCACTCTCCCGCTTCGCCCTGACCGGCGGCGCGCATTGGACGGACGTCCATTGGACCCTCGACGGCAAGCCCTGGCAGCCGGAGAACCGTTCCGGCCTCTACATCTTCACCCCACCGACCCCGTTGCTGCCCGGCGGCCACCTCCGCATCGGCTTCGACTTCGCAGGCACCTTCCCGCAGGGAGTGACGGAGAATGGCGGCACCACGATGGAATTCATCCTCCCCTCCGGCGTCGTGCTGACCAGCTTCAGACCGAGCTTCACGCCGGTGATCGGCTTCCTCAAGGACATCGGCATCGAGAAGGACAAGAACGACTACGAGCCGCGCGACTACCCGCCGGATTTCTACGTGGGCCGCACCGACACCATGGCCGGCCTCAACCGCTCCTTCCAAACCCGCATCCGGATCACCGGCCCGGCCGATTTCACCTGGAACTCGGTGGGAGTGAAGACCGCCGAAACGGTGGCCGGCGGTCTGCGCACGGTGATCTGGCAGAGCGACCACCCGGTGCGGATCTTCAACGTGGTGGCCGGGCGCTGGCGGCAAAAGCAAGGCGCCGGCACGACGATCTACTACGACCCGAGGCACGCCTGGAACATCGACGAGATGAGCGCGACGTTCGACGCCTCCCGCCGCTGGTATTCGGAGTGGTTCCACCCTTATCCCTGGCGCGAGCTCAAGCTCTCCGAGTTCCCCGGCCTGGCCAGCTATGCTCAGGGCTTCCCGACTGACATCACCTTCTCGGAAAACATCGGCTTCCTGACCAAGAGCGACGCGAAGATCGACGCCGTGTTCCTGGTCACCGCGCACGAGACGGCGCACCAGTGGTGGGGCAACCTTCTCACCCCCGGCGAAGGCCCCGGCGGCGACCTCCTCTCCGAAGGGATGTCCCACTTCTCGATGCTGCTGCTGATGGAGAAGGTCAAGGGGGAGCAAGCCCGCATGGAGACCGCGAAGCGGCTCGAGGAGATGTACGGCGACGACCGCCTTGTCGACGCCGAGCGCCCGCTGGTGCGGGTGGACGGCTCGCATGACGGCGACACCACGGTGACCTACGACAAGGGCGGCTGGGTGTTCTGGATGCTCCAGCGCCACATGGGCCGGGACCGCGCGCTCGCCGGCCTTCGCCAATTCATCAACGACTGGAGCGACAACCCCGACCATCCGGTGCTCCAGGACTTCATCGCCGCCATGCGCCCGTTCGCCCCGGACGCCGCCGCCTACGACGACTTCGTGCGCCAGTGGTTCCTGGAGGTCGTCGTCCCCGAATACCGCCTGAGCGACGGCCACAAGAGCCGCTCCGGCTCCGGTTGGGAGGCGGTGGTCAAAGTGCGCAACGCGGGCACCGGCCGCATGCCGGTCGACGTGGCGGCGACGCGCGGCGAGCGCTTCACCGAGAACGGCAAGCCCGAGCCCGGCTGGCAGCAGGCCCGCAGCACCGTCCTCCTCGGCCCCGGAGAGGAGCGCGAGGTGCGGATCGCCTGCCCGTTCGAGCCCGACAAGATCGTGGTCGACCCCGACGTTCAGGTCCTCCAGCTCCGGAGAAAAGCGGTCGTTCAATCTCTAAAATGAGGCCCGGGACGCACGGCGTGGCGATGGATGCTCCGGTCGGAGCATTTGGGTCTCGGGCGCTGTGCTCGATCTCGCCACCAGCCCTGTTCAAGAGGAGGAGCCGGTGATCGCGCGCCACCAGCAGGATGCGTGTCCCGGCGGCTGCGGCGGGCCTTTCGCAGAGACTTGGTTTCGCGGCTCGGCAAGTATATCGCGAAACGATTCCCGTCAAATAAGGAATCACAGCTTCAATGCTGCCAGCGGGTTCGGGTGCTTGCCCGTGGTCTCAACCCTGTAGAATCTCTGCCCCGCGAAAAATACCGGGTGGGAGACAATGAATCACAATAATATTGAAACGCTCGACGAGCTGTCGCCGATGCAGCAGGCGATGCTCTTTCACAGTTTGATGGCCCCGGGCTCCGGGGTGTACGTGCTCCAGATGAGCCTGCGGTTGACCGGCCGGCTCGACCTTCCGGCGTTCGAACGGGCCTGGCGGTCGCTCGTGGCGCGGCATTCGATTCTGCGCACGGCGTTCTTCTGGGAGGACTTGGAGGCGCCGCGGCAGGTGGCGTTCCGGGAGGTCGCGCTGGAGATGAAGCGCATCTCCTGGAGCGGTCTCGACGCGGCGGAGCAGGAGGAGCGGCTGGCCGGCTTTCTCGCGGCGGATCGCGCTCGCGGGTTCGAGCTCGGCGAGGCGCCGCTCCTGCGCCTGACGCTGTTCGAGCTGGCGGAGGACGTGCACCAGCTCGTGTGGACCCAGCACCATCTGGTGACCGACGGCTGGTCGCAAGGGCTGGTGCTGCAGGAGCTGCTGCGCACCTACGCCGCCTTTGTCGCGGGGCGCGAGCCGGCTCTCCCGCCGGCGCCGGTCTTCCGCGACTATCTGGCGTGGTTGCAACGGCAGGATCTCGGAGCGGCCGAGGCGTTCTGGCGGCGGAGTCTGGACGGGTTCTCCACGCCAACCTTCCTCGCAGTGCGAGAGGGGCGGGTCGAGGAGCCGGACGGAATGGACGAGCGGCGGCGGGATCTCGCGCTGCCGGTGGCGGTGAGCGCCGCGCTGCGCGGGGTGGCCCGGCAGCGCCGATTGACCCTGAACACCTTGGTGCAGGGGGCTTGGGCGCTCCTCCTGAGCCAGGAGAGCGGCCGGAACGACGTGGTCTTCGGTGTCACGGCGGCGGGCCGGCCCGCGGACCTTCCCGGTGCCGAGTCGATCGTCGGGCCGTTTCTCGACACGTTGCCGCTGCGGGTGGAGGTGGCGCCGGAGCGCCGGCTTCAGGCCTGGCTCGCCGCGCTCCAGGAGCGTCAGGTGGAGGGGCGCCGCTACGAGTTTGCGCCGCTCGTCGACGTGCAGCGCTGGAGCGGTCTGCCGGCGGGCGTGGCGCTGTTCGATCACATTCTGGTGTTCGAAAACCTTTTGTTGCCGCCTGAGACGGCCCGGCCCGCCGGTCTGTTGATCGAGGAGGGAGCGGGAAGCTCGCTGACCAACTATCCGCTCAACGTCGTCGTCGTCCCCGGCAGTGAGCTGCTGCTCTCCCTCCGTTGGGATGGGGCGCGGTGCGGCGCGCCGGAGATGGTGCGATTGCTGGAACGCCTGGCCCGCATGTTGACCACCCTTGCCGACGTCGCCGACATTGACAACGAGACCGGCGATCCGCGGCTCGGCGAGCTGCCGCTCCTGCTGGCGGGGGAGCGGCACCAGCTCCTCTGGGAGTGGAACGACACGGCGGATTCCCAGGGACCGGACCGCCTTCTGCACCAGCTTTTCGCGGCGCAGGCGGAGGCGCGGCCGGATGCCCTGGCGGCGGTCTGGGAGGAGAGCGCCTGGACCTACCGCGAGCTGGCAGAGCGCGCGCAGCGGATCGCCGCGCTGCTCTGCCGGCTCGGGGTAGAGCGGGGGACGGCGGTGGGCGTGTGGATGGAGCGCTCGCTCGACATGCTCGCCGCGGTGCTCGGCGTTCTCGAAGCGGGAGGGACTTATGTTCCGCTGGATGCGTCCTGGCCGGCGGACCGGGTGGAGACGATCCTGGCGGGGATCGGCGCGCCGGTGATCCTCTGCGGCCGGGCGACGCTGCCGGCAGTCGAGCGGCTGCGCTGGCGCCTGCCGCTCCTCGGCGACGCGGTCTGCCTGGACGTCGAGACGCCGGAGCCCGAGCCGGAGCCACTCGATAGGGCGGCCATCCGCTCCCTGTTCGACTTCGTGGCCGAGCGGGCGACGGACCGGAGCGATCGGATCGAGCGGATCGATCGGGCATTGGCCGGCGGTTTCGTGAGCCGCCGCACCGGCTTGCCGTTCCTTGAGAGGGAGGTGGATGAGTACCGCGACCGGGTGCTGTCTCTGGCGGAGCCCTGGCTGCGGCCTGGTGCGCGGGTGCTGGAGGTGGGGTGCGGCTCGGGGCTGATCCTCTGGGAGATGGCGCGGCGGGTGGAGACCTGTATCGGCCTCGATCCGTCCGAGCGCACGCAGGAGAGCAACCGCGAGCACGCCCGGGGGGCGGGGATCGACAACGTGGAGCTGCCGGCCGGATTCGCCCACGAGATCGGCGCGCGGTTCGCTCCCGGCTCGTTCGATCTCGTTCTCCTGGCCAGCACGGTGCAGTTCTTCCCGGGCCCGCGGTACTTGGAGAAGGTGGTGGCCGATGCCCTGGCGCTCCTCGCGCCGGGTGGCGCGCTCCTCCTCGCCGACGTGATCGACGCGCGGCGGGAGCCGGCGGCGGCGGAAACCCTGGCGCTCGACGAGGAACTGTTCCACGATCTGGGCCGGGCGGAGATCCACCACCGGACGGAGGGGTTCGCCAACGAGCTGGGCGAGCGCTACGACGTGATCCTGCAACCGGCGCTTCAACCAGGAGACACGGAACGGCGCAAGCGGACCTGGACCGATTGGCATGTCGACCGTTCGCCGGCCCTTCCTTTGCCCGCCGTGGGCTCTCCCGAGGACGTGGCCTACATCATCCACACCTCGGGCTCGACCGGACTTCCCAAGGGAATCGCGGTGCAGCATGCGCCCGCGGTGAACCTGATCCGTTGGGTCAACCGGACGTTCGGTGTCGGTCCGGCGGACCGCCTCCTGTTCGTCACCTCGCTCGCCTTCGACCTGTCGGTGTGGGACATCTTCGGGACGCTGGCGGCCGGCGGCACGGTACACATCGCTTCGGCGGCGGCGCTCTCCGAGCCCGCCGGGCTGGTGCGCCTGCTGTGCACGGAGCCGATCACCCTCTGGGACTCGGCGCCGGCGGCCTTGCAACAGCTCGCGCCGCTGTTTCCGGCGGGAGCGGCGGGAATGGCGGGAATGTCGGGAACGGCGCGTCCGCTGCGCCTCGCGCTGTTGTCGGGGGACTGGATTCCGGTGCCGTTGCCGGACCAGGTGCGCGCCGCTTTCCCGGGCTGCCGGGTGATCAGCCTGGGCGGCGCCACCGAGGCCACGGTGTGGTCCAACTGGTATCCAATCGATCCGACCAAGGCGGTCGATCCGCGCTGGTCGAGCATCCCCTATGGCCGCCCGATCGCCAACGCGCGCTACCACGCCTTCGACGCGGAGATGCGGCCGTGCCCGATCGGTGTTGCGGGCGACCTGTACATCGGCGGCGGCTGCTTGTGCGTGGGCTATGCCGGGCAGCCGGAATTGACCGCGGCGTCGTTCCTTCCCGATCCGTTTGCCGGGGAGCCCGGCGCGCGCCTGTACCGCACGGGCGACCGGGTGCGCTTCTTCCCGGACGGCAACCTGGAATTCCTGGGGCGGATCGACCAGCAGGTGAAGATCCGCGGCTACCGCATCGAGCTGGGGGAGATCGAGGTCGCGTTGCTGCGCCATCGCCAGGTGCGGGAGGCGGTGGTGCAGGTCCTGGAGGACCGGCTGGTCGCCTGGGTGGTGCCCGCAATGGTGCCTGCGATGGTACCCGGCACTGAGACCGCGCCGGAGGTACAGGATCTGCGGGCCTGGCTCGCGGAGTCGCTGCCGTCCTACATGCTGCCGGCCGCCTTCGTGCTCCTTGCGGCCTTGCCGGTGACGGCGAACGGCAAGCTCGACCGCGAGGCGCTGCCGGCACCGGAGCTCGCGCAGGCCGCGGAGTATGAGGCCCCCTCCGGCCGCGAGGAGGAGATGCTGGCGGCGCTCTGGGCCGAGCTGCTGGGAGTCGAGCGAGTGGGCGCCCGCGACAATTTCTTCACCCTGGGGGGACATTCACTCCTGGGGACGCGGGTCATCTCGCGGCTGCGCGAGGCGTTCGAGGTGGAGATCCCGCTGCGCGACCTGTTCGAGGCGCCGGTGCTGGCGGATCTCGCCGCCCGGATCGAGAAAGCGCGGCATGCCGGAACGGTCGCGCCGGCTCCGCCTCTGGTTCCCGTCCCCCGGGAAGGGCCTCTCTCCCTCTCGTTCGCCCAGCAGCGTCTCTGGTTCATCGACCAGCTCGAACCGGGGAGCCCGCTCTACAACATTCCTGTGGCGTTGCGCGTCGAAGGGCCGCTGCGCCCGGCTGTGCTGGCGGCGACCCTCGGCGAGATCGTGCGGCGTCACGAGGCGTTGCGCACGGTCTTCGCGATGTCTGAGGAGGGTGAGGGATCGGACAGCGCGCCGGTGCAGGTGATCCAGCCGGCGGCTCCCTTCGTCCTGCCCATGGTGGATCTCTCGGCGCTGCCGGAGCGTGGGCGCGAGACGTCGGCTCTCGCCCTGGTGGGTGAGGAGGCCGGCCGGCCGTTCGATTTGGCGCGCGGGCCACTGCTGCGCGGCGTGCTGCTGCGTTTGACCAGAGCGGACCATGCCGTCGCGCTGACCATGCACCACATCGCGAGCGATGGCTGGTCGATCGGCATCCTGGTGCGCGAGGTGGCGGCCCTCTACGCGGCGCTGTCTGAGGGCATCGAAGGCCGGCCCTCACCCTTGCCGGAGCTGCCGGTGCAGTACGCGGATTTCGCGGCGTGGCAATCCTCCTGGCTGCAAGGTGAGGTTCTGGAGGGCGAGATCTCCTTCTGGCGCCGGCAGCTCGCGGGCCTGCCACCTCTCCTGGAGCTGCCCACCGACCGGCCGCGCCCGGCGGCGCAGAGCTACCGCGGCGCCTCGCGGCCGGTGCGGCTGCCGGCTGCGCTCCTCAGGCAGACCGCGGCCTTGAGCCAGCAGGAAGGCACGACGCTTTTCATGCTGCTGCTGGCCGGCTTCCAGGCTCTGTTGGCACGCACCAGCGGGCAGCAGGATCTCGCGGTGGGCTCACCCATCGCCGGCCGCAACCGGGTGGAGACCGAGAATCTGATCGGATTTTTCGTCAACACCCTGGTCCTGCGTGGCGATCTATCCGGAGACCTGTCGGGAAACCAGCGCAGCGAGCCCACGTTCCGCGAGTTGCTCAACCGGGTCCGCGAGACCACGCTGGCCGCTCACGAGCACCAGGACGTGCCGTTCGAAAAGCTCGTCCAGGAGCTGGCGCCGGAGAGGAGCCTGGCACACACCCCCTTGTTCCAGGTGATGTTCTCGCTGCAGAACGCTTTCACCGGGAGCCTGGAGATCCGGGATCTGCGTCTGCGGCCGGTCGACGGCGCCGGGACGACCGCCAAGCTCGATCTCGAGCTCAGTCTCGAAGCGCACGACAGCGCCCTGGCCGGTGCGGTCGAGTATGCGACCGATCTGTTCGACGCCGTCACCGTCGACCGGCTGATCGCCCAGTACGAGCGGCTGCTCACCGCGGCCCTGGCGGCACCGGAGCGGAGGGTTGCGGAGCTGCCGCTGCTCTCTCCCGCCGAGCGCCATCAGGTGCTCGGCGAGTGGAACGACACGGAGGTGGCGCCCTGGCGGGGGCTCCGCCTGCGCGACCTCTTCGCGGCCCGGGTGGCGAGCACGCCGGACGCGCCGGCGGTCACGTTCGAGGAGGAGACGCTCACCTATGCCGAGCTCGCCGCCCGTGCGGGCTGCCTGGCGCGCCACCTGCGGCGGCTGGGCTGCGGCCCGGAGAGCCGCGTCGGTGTGGCCCTGGAGCGCGGCCCCGACCTGCTCGTCGCGCTCCTCGGTGTGCTCGAGGCCGGGGCCGTCTACGTGCCGCTCGACCCGGAGCACCCGCGCGAACGCCTGGTCTTCCAGTTGGAGGACTCGCGTCCGGCGGCCTTCCTCACCCAGGAAGGCCTGCGGGATCGCCTGCCCATCCCCGCCGGCCTGCCGGTGGTGTTTCCGGCGGTTTTTCCGGCGACATTGCCGGAGAAGGCCGGTGCGCTCGATCCGACGGCTCCCGGCGAGGACCTCGGGGACGATCACCTGGCCTACGCCATCTACACCTCGGGCTCGACCGGCCGGCCGAAGGGGGCCATGGTGGCTCACGGCGGCATGCTCAACCATCTCCAGGCCAAGATCGCGGATCTCGGCCTCGACGAGCACAGCCGGGTCGCGCAGACCGCCTCCCCGTGCTTCGACATTTCGGTCTGGCAGCTCCTGGCGCCGCTGCTGGCCGGCGGCAGCGTGCAGATCGCCGGCGAGTCGACCGTCCATGACCCCGGGCTGTTGCTGCGTTTCGTCGCCCGCGAGCAGATCACCGTGCTCGAAGTCGTCCCCTCTCTGCTCGCCGGCATGCTGGACACCCTGGCGGCGGCAGGCGGCACGATCGATCTCTCCTGCCTGCAGTGGCTGATCGTCACCGGCGAGGCGTGCGCGCCGGATCTCTCCCGCCGCTGGCTCGAGCTCGCGCCGCACACCCGGCTGCTCAACGCCTATGGTCCGACCGAATGCTCGGACGACGTGACGCACCACCGGGTGGCCCGCTCCGAGAGGCCGTCCCCCGTCCTGCCGATCGGGAGGCCGGTCGCCAACACCCGGATCTATGTGCTGGATTCCGGGCTGCGGCCCGCGGCGCCAGGCGTTGCCGGCGAGCTCTGTGTGGCGGGGCGCGGCGTCGGGCGCGGCTATCTCGGCCTGCCCGCACGCACGGCGGCGGCCTTCGTGCCGGATGCGTTGAGCGGCGAGCCGGGCTCGCGCCTGTATCGCACCGGCGACCTGGCGCGTTGGCTGGCGGACGGCACCCTGGAGGTCTGGGGCCGTTTGGACCACCAGGTCAAAGTGCGCGGCTTTCGCATCGAGCTGGGAGAGATCGAGGCGGCGCTGGTGGCGCTGGCCGGCGTCCGCGAGGCGGCTGTGCTCGTGCGGGAGGACCGGCTGGTCGCCTACGTGGCCGGCGATCTCGCTGGCACTGCGGCCGACGGCGTCGCCGGCCTGCGCCACCGGCTGGCCGACCGGCTGCCGGACTATATGGTGCCGGCCGCCTTCGTGATCCTCCCGGCGCTGCCCCTCACCCCCAACGGCAAGGTGGACAGAAAGGCCCTGCCGGCTCCGGAATGGGGAAGATCCCAAGAGAGCCAACTGGCGCCGCGGACGCCGGTCGAGGAGGTCCTGGCCGGCATCTGGACCGAGCTTCTCGGTCTCTCCGGCGGGACACCGGTGGGGGTGGCCGACCACTTCTTCGAGCTGGGCGGACATTCCCTGCTGGCGACGCAGGTGACATCGCGCTTGCGCAGCGCCTTCGGGGTCGAGATTCCGGTGCGCGACCTCTTCGAGGCTCCGGTGCTGGCGGACCTCGCGGCCCGGGTCGAAGCGGCGCTCCGGGCCGGCACGGGCTTCGCGGCTCCGCCCCTGGTCCCCGTCGCCGCCGGGCTGCGGAAGGGACCCCTCCCTCTGTCGTTCGCCCAGCAGCGTCTCTGGCTCATCGATCAGCTCGAACCGGGCAGCCCGCTCTACAACATACCGGTCGCGCTCGGCGTCGAAGGGCCGCTCGACGCCGGCGTGCTGGCTCTCTGTCTTGGAGAGATCGTGCGCCGGCACGAGGCATTGCGGACGGTCTTCGCGATATCTGAGGAGGGTGAGGGATTGGACGGCGCGCCGGTGCAGGTGATCATGCCGGCGGAGCCTTTCCTGCTGCCGGTGGTGGACCTTTCGGGCCTGCCGGATCGGACGGCCCTTGCCCTCGCCCGTGAAGAGGCCGGCCGGCCGTTCGATCTGGCGCGCGGTCCGCTGCTGCGCGGCGTGCTGCTGCGGCTGGCCGATTCTTTGGCAACGGCTGACCATGTCGTCGCGCTGACCATGCACCACATCGCGAGCGACGGCTGGTCGATGGGCATCCTGGTCCGCGAGGTCGCGACGCTGTACCAAGCGTTTGCCTCTGGCCTGCCTTCGCCCTTGCCCGAGCTGGCGGTGCAGTACGCGGATTTCGCAATGTGGCAGCGTTCCTGGCTGCGCGGCGAGGTGTTGGAGAACGAGATCGCCTTCTGGCGCCGGCAGCTCGCGGGCCTGCCGCCCCTCCTGGAGCTGCCCACCGACCGGCCGCGCCCGGCGGCCCAGAGCTACAGCGGCGCCTTGCGCTCCGTGCGGCTGCCGGCCGCGCTCACCCGGCAGGCACAGCTCCTCGCCCGGCGCGAGGGAGCGACCCTCTTCATGGTGTTGCTCGCCGTGTTCCAGACTCTTCTGGCCCGCATCAGTGGACAGGACGATCTCGCGGTGGGCTCGCCCGTCGCCGGGCGCAACCGGATGGAGACCGAAGAGCTGATCGGGTTCTTCGTCAACACCCTCGTCCTGCGTGGCGATTTATCGGTTGCGTCCACGTTCCGCGCGCTGCTCGGCCGGGTGCGCGAGACCGCGCTGGCCGCCTGGCTGCACCAGGACGTGCCGTTCGAAAAACTGGTCGAGGAGCTGGCGCCGGAGAGAAGCCTGGCGCAAGCTCCCTTGTTCCAGGTGATGTTCGTCCTCCAGAACGCTCCTGTGCAGAGCCTGGAAGTCCATGATCTGCGCCTGCGGCCGGTGGGCGGGGCCGGGACGACGGCGAAATTCGATCTCTCGCTCAGCCTCATGGAGCACGGCGGCGAGCTGGCCGGAGAGGTCGAATACGCCACCGATCTGTTCGACTCCGCGACCGTCGACCGCTTGGCCGTCCATTTCGGGAAGCTGCTCGATGCGGCTCTGGCAGCGCCGGATCTGCCGGTTGCGGCTCTGCCGCTGCTCGGTGCGGGCGAGCGCCAGCAGCTCCTCGTGGAGTGGAACGACACGGCGGTTTCCCCGGCGCGGGAAGCAGCCTGCCTGCACGAGCTGTTCGAGGCACAGGCGCGGGCGACCCCGGAGGCCGTGGCGCTCATCGACGGCTCGCGGGAGGTCCTCTACCGCGAGCTCGATCAGGCGGCCGGGCGGCTGGCGGTTCGCCTGCGCGCCTGCGATGCCTGCGATGATGGTGCCGGGCCGGAGGTGATCGTCGGTGTCTGCCTGGACCGTTCGGCCGGCCTGGTGACTGCCTTGCTCGCCATCCTCAAGGCCGGAGCCGCCTATCTGCCGCTCGATCCCCGGCAACCGCGCTCGCGCCTTGCCGCGATGCTGGAGAGTGCCCGGGTCTCCCTTGTGCTCAGCACCGGGAGCCTGGCGGCCGAGCTGCCGTGGAGCGGACCGCTGGTCCTGGTGGACCCCGCTTCCGACCATTCCGACGCTTCCGAAGCCGCCGGCTCCGGCCGGCTGGTTGGCCGCGTCGTTCCAGAAAACCTGGCCTACGTGCTCTACACCTCGGGCTCGACGGGGACGCCCAAGGGCGTCGCCGTCACCCACCGCAGCGCCGTCGCGCTGGTGCGCTGGGCCGGCGGTGTGTTCTCCCGCGAGGAGCTGTCCGGTGTGCTCGCCGCCACCTCGCTCTCCTTCGACTTGTCGGTCTTCGAGCTGTTCGTGCCGCTCTGCTCGGGAGGCACGGTGATTCTGGCGCAGAACGTCCTGGAGCTGCCGGCTCTCCCCGCCAGAGAGCGGGTGACGCTGGTCAATACAGTCCCTTCGGCGATGGCCGAGCTGGTGCGCGCGGGCAGCCTGGGGGCCTCCATCCGGACGGTATGCCTGGCCGGAGAGGCTTTGCCGCGCGCTCTGGCGGAGCGGCTGTATGCGACCGGAACGGTGGAGCAGGTGTGGAACCTCTATGGTCCTTCCGAGGATACGACCTACTCGACGGCGTCGCTGGTGGCTCGGGAGAGCGCGGAAGCTCCGGGAATCGGGCGTCCGGTCACGGCCACGAAGGCCTATGTGCTGTCTCCATGCCCGGAGATGGAAGCGCAGCCGGTGGGCGTCGCGGGAGAGCTCTATCTCGGTGGTGTCGGGGGCGGCGGCCTGGCCCGGGGCTACCTGCACCGCCCTGACCTGACGGCCGAGCGCTTCGTTCCGGATCTCTGGCCGGGATCTCCGAGAGAGGCGGGCGCGCGGCTCTACCGCACAGGCGATCTCGTGCGCCGGCGGCCCGACGGCTCGCTCGATTTCCTCGGCCGCCTGGACCATCAGGTCAAGATCCGCGGCTTCCGGATCGAGCTGGGCGAGATCGAGGCTGTGCTGGCGGCGCTCCCGGGAGTGCGCGAGGCAGTCGTGGTGGCGCGGGAGGAGCGGTCCGGCGGCCGGGGGCTGGTGGCCTATGTGGTGGGTGATGATGCGGACGTTGCGGACATCGCGGACATCGCGGTCGACTCCCTGCGCCGGGCATTGCAGGAACGGCTGCCGGAGTACATGGTGCCCGCCGCCTTTGTGACCCTTGCGGCGCTGCCCTTGACCCCGAATGGCAAGGTGGACAGAAAGGCTTTGCCGGCTCCCGAGCCGCAGAACGCCGGGGAGAGCTCCGTGGCGCCGACGACACCGG
>Ga0307508_10002847_pt1 | contig 17950 bp, 13 predicted proteins | sample 9_EM_MG_FD_203089 | JGI IMG/M metagenome (GOLD analysis project Ga0307508, IMG submission 203089) | Populus trichocarpa ectomycorrhiza microbial communities from riparian zone in the Pacific Northwest, United States - 9_EM | ecosystem: Host-associated > Plants > Roots > Unclassified | place... | reverse complement strand
CCCCCCCCAAATCCACGACGGAAACACAACCTCGGAATGGAAACGAATTTCACCGCCTGGTCACGACGCGCCGTTGGCCGCGGCGCGCTGCCAAAGTTCCTCGTCCTCACGGTCCTACTGTGTACGGTCCTCGTGTGGACGGCCGGCTCGTTATACCGGCGTGGGGAAACGATGGTGATGCCATCTCCGCCAGCCATCACGAATGTTGCGCCACCAAAACCGCCGCCGCCGCCGCCGCCGCCGCCGCCGAAACCCCCAACGTATACGTACAAGCCGAAGCCGTACCCGGACCATTTCTGGGGCGTCGATGTGACCCCAAATCACCTGCGTGGCGAGGGAGATAGGAACAGGACGCAGATCGGGAGGGAGAAGGCTAGCCTGGTGATGTTGGTTAGGTATGTCGGCGATACCCACGCAACCCAGGCTCGGAATTGCGTGGGTGGCGGGCTAACGCACACGGTGTGTGCTACAGGAATAAAGAGCTGAAGGAGGCGCTGCGTGCCATGAAGAACATTGAGGATCGCTTCAACCGTCACTACCGGTATCCGTGGACGTTCCTCAACGACGAACCGTTCACCGAAGAGTTCAAATATCACACCGCACGGCTTGCCTCCGGCGAGGTCCAGCACGGGCAGATCCCGCACGAGCAATGGAGCGTCCCCGATTCCATCGACAAGGTAAAGATGCACAGGAAGATGGAAGAGATGCGGGAGAAGAAGATCATCTACGGCGGCGATGAGAGCTATCGCCACATGTGTCGGTACAATTCCGGATTCTTCTGGAGGAGCGAGCTGCTGAAGGATTACGATTGGTACTGGAGAGTGGAGCCAGGAACGCGCTTCTTCTGCGATCAGCTGTATGACCCGTTCACGTTCATGCGCGAGAATAACAAACGATACTCGTTCGTCATGACCATGTACGAATTCCGGGCCACCATCGAGACTCTCTGGAGGTCCACCCGTGAGTTCGTCCTGAAGCACCCGCACTACCTCGACAAGGACAACTCGCTCGGCTTCATTGTCGATAACTACAACCCCCAGAGAGACTCCATCTTCAACAAGGAGTTCAATCTGTGTCACTTCTGGAGCAACTTCGAGATTGCCGATCTGAACCTGTGGCGGTCGAAGGAGTATCGGGATTACTTCGCGTTCCTGGACCAGAAGGGAGGGTTCTTCTACGAGAGGTGGGGCGATGCGCCGGTCCACTCCATCGCGGCTAGTCTGTTCCTACCGAAGGATCAGATCCACTTCTGGCATGATATCGGGTACAAACATCCGCCGTACCAGCGTTGCCCAGCGGACGACTTGAGTATGGATTCGGCCAGGTGTATGTGTCCATTCGGGAAGCACGAGAGCTTCGACTTCGACCACTACAGCTGCCAGAAGCAGTGGTGGAAGTTCCATGGTGGGTTCTGCTCGTATCCGTTCTTTCCTTTTTTCCTAGTATACTGACGATCAACAGGCCAGGACGACCAAGGAAATCCAATCCCTCAGTACAAGATCCCAGACCATTGAATGGGGGAGAAGGGAAAGGCTTTCACCATCAGTACGTAGACAGGGGGTCTCAGGTTGGGGGACGGTTCGCTTTTTTTTTTTCTTTTTCCCTTTGCATTCCTACGGGATCCGGGGCGTTACGGTGTGCATTTCTCTTCTTCTTTGTCTGGGCTCGATATCTAGCAAAATGGGATTTCCATTGCCAACCCTTTCGTGACAAACTTTAGAGACTGCTTCAGTGCCATGAAAACTCTTATTTACGCCTTCTCCACCTTGGGAAATGTCTCCTCTGCCGTCGGCAATTCTCCTTCCTCCTCCTCCAACTCCAACTCCAATTCTTCTGTAACCTTCTCGTCCACGACATAGAAGCCCCCCACCACCTTCTTCGCCATCGCCATCGGCTCCCAATTGACCCGCCCCTGCCCCTTCATCCCACTCTCAAATCTCTTCCGCCTTATCGAGACCTTCGTTATCTCCGTCCACCTGGGCCTTGGGTATTCAACCTCGTCCTCCACCCGGGCCAGCGGTTTCACGCCCTTGGTGTCTACCGCCTGCGCTGCGCGGACAAAGCGGAGGTGCGCGTGTAGGCTAGCGATGAGTTCCTTCTCGGCCTCCGGCGTTGCTGGGGGCGGTAGCGCCGATAGACGGAGGAGGTGGTGCAGTTTCTCGCGGGTTATCGGGCCGTCTGCCGATGCGGATGGCGATGGTGACGATGCGTCCGCGGTTTCTGGCGGGACCAGCGACGACACCGACCACGTCGGCAAATGTAGGAAGTCCGGGATCGATATCGCTTTCGGGATGGAGGTCGACGACCGCCGGATCTGCCGGAGTACCCGGGGGCGCAGCATGGTTGGTGGGGTCTGTTACGTGTTGGAGAGGCCGCACGATCGTGGGCTTGAAGGCCCGGGGGAAGAGGTGAGCGAGGCTCTGTTCTCGCTGATCGGTGCTGTGGAGAAAGGCGTCGAGAGGGGCCCACCGTGCGAGGAAAGAAGAAGGACTTGCATAGCTAACCGGAGTGGTGCGTAACAGACACTAGCTAGACCGTATTCAGCTATCCCCCATGGTTACAACTCCAGCAGCGCAAGCGCGTCCTTGACAACTCCACATCTCCACATCTCCGCCCTTATCACCAACAGCAATCGCCGTGCAACATCTGCCAACAACCCACCGGGGCAAGATGGGCGAGTTCCAAGTCAACGACACGGTCGACGTCAATGGCCAGCTCGCGATCGTCCGGTTCGTGGGCGAAACGCAGTTCCAAGAGGGCGAGTGGGTCGGCATCGAGCTGGACATGCCCACGGGAAAGAACAACGGCACCGTGCAGGGGATACAATACTTTTCGTGCGGCGACAGATACGGGATGTTTGTACGGCCGGTCGTGCCGAGGCTGGTGCAGCGGGCCCCCGCACCCGTGCCGGCGAAGAGGGCGGGGAGGCCGGAATCGCAGGTGGGAGGTGCGCAGGGAGCGGGCACGGGGGGGAAGAGACTGAGCGTGCCACCTCCGGCTCCGCTGGCACAGAAGGGACGGAGCATGACTTTGCGGGTAGACACACATCCCTCATCGCTGCCGTGCGCTGGATGGAATTGGTGCTGACGATTGCGGGGGGCTACGACTCTCGATAGAGCCCAACGCGCCCTGCCTCAGCAACAAGGGGGAGCGTGTCGTCGCCCGGATCCTCGGCGGGGCCCAGCACGCCGCGGACGCAGACCCCTACCACAGGGACGAATCCACGCGCATCCATCGGCGGCGCAGCCTCCGCGCCCCTCCGACCCACTCCCGGCAGCCGCCCGGGATCCATGGGCCCTCCCTCCGTCAAGGCTGCGGCTGTGGCTGCGGCTGCGGCTAAACGGCAGTCCCTCAGCGGTCCCGCTGGCGGGGGTGCACCACTCGCCCGCACCACTTCTGCGTCGAGCACGAGCGGGTCTACGGCGCCCGTGCTGCGGGTGGGAGGCAGGATGTCGTTGAAGCCCGGATCGGTTGGGTCTCTGGTTAGGAAGGCGAGCCAGGAGAGTGGGGTCAGTTCTAGGTCGTCGCCGGATGTGGGCGTAGGGAGGAATCGGACCGGTAGCACTGCTGCTGCGGCATTGGGGAGGCCTGCGGGGGGGAGAGGCGGATTGACACCTGGCGGGGGGTCCGCGAATGCCAGTGCCAGGACTTCTCCCTCCAGGTCGCCGGCGACGGGCGGAGCAGAACTGGCGACGGCCCAGAGGGAGATCGAGGATTTGAAGAGTAAGATTAAGGTGCTGGAGAAGAAGCGACAGGAGGATAGGGAGAACCTTAAAACGCTGCAGCGGGTCCAGGAGGAGCGGGACAAGTATGAGGGGATCATCCAGAAATTGCAGCAGAAGTATCTGCCTCAGCAGGCGGAGCTGGCAGAGCTCAAGAAGACGCTCAAAGAGATGGAGGCAACCGTGGCAGAGATCGAGGACGTCAAGGCCGAACACGAAGCGATGCTGGAAATGGCCACTCTCGACCGCGAAATGGCGGAGGAGATGACGGAGAGCTTCAAGGCCGAGCTGGACGCTGTCCGTGCTAAGGCCGAGGAGCTGGAGATGGAGGTGGAGGTTTTGAAGGAGGAGAACGAAGAGCTGTCCCAAGGGATGAGTCCCGAGGAGCGAAATTCTGCGGGGTGGCTGCAGCTCGAAAAGCAGAACAGCAGGCTGAGGGAGGCATTGCTGAGACTGCGAGAGATCACCAGTCAGACCGAGGAAGAGCTCAGAGCTGCCAACGCGAGCCTGGAAGAGGAGCTCAATGAGCTCGCCAAGTACAAGGAGGACTATGAGGCCATCCAGGAGAAGTACATGGCCAGTCAGTCGGCCGTTGATGATCTCCGGGGCCAACTGGAGGCTGCTCTGGGCGCGGAGGAGATGCTCGAGGAGCTGACCGAGCGCAACATGAACATGAGCGAGCAGATCGACGAGTACCGTGCCACCGTCGAGGATCTCGAGAGTCTGAAGGAGATTGCCGACGAGCTCGAGATCAACCACATCGAGACCGAGAAGCAGATGCAGGAGGAACTAGATTACCGCGACCTGGTCATCGGCGAGCAGGTGAAGAAGATTCAGCAGCTCGAATACAGCAACGAGGAGAACGAATACACCATCACTAGGTTCAGGGACTTGGTTGTCAATCTGCAGAGCGATCTTGAGGACATGAAGGCTTCGCAGCAGCTCACCGAGAACGAGGCGGAAGAGTTGACGGCGAGATCGAGGTCCATGTTGGATATCAACATGAAGTTGCAGATTACCGCGGCGAAAGCACAGAATAAGACGATCGACTTGGAGCTGAGGAAGATGGAGGCCGAAGAGGCGATTGAGCATCTCGCTGTCGTGCAGGTGGGCCGCACTGAATCTCCTCTCTTTGTGCTGCATACTGACTTAACGGTAGATGTTCCTTCCCGACTCATTCCACAGCGAGCGTGACTCCGTCCTCGCGTTGTTACGGTTCAAGCGCGTGGCATTCAAGGCCAACCTCCTCCACAACTTCGTCAAAGAGCGGCTTGCAGCACAGACCGGTGGCCAGCTATCAAGTGGACACGAAGACCAACTCATGGCCGCCTGTGACATGTGCGATAAGCTCACCTGGGTCACAGCCATGTGCGATCGCTTCGTCAACTGCATCAGCTCCTGCTCGGTCGACCAGTTCGCGAGATTCCAGGGGGCAGTTATCGAGCTTGATCCCGTCGAAAGAGCGCTTAACGGCTGGATCGAGGGTTTGCGACGGGACGAGCTCAACGAGAACCAATGTGTCGCGGAACTTCAGCGGACCACGGCACTCATGTCGCATCTGGGAGAGATTCATCTCAAGAGCGATCTGGAGGGCTTTGCCAGCGACCTTCATATGAGGGTGCTGCTGATGCAGACCTACATGGAGTCTGCGGCTTCGGCTGTCACGCTAACGAGACTTGCTGTCCAGAAGAAGCTGCCGGTTAATCCCGAGGACGAGGAGACGGCAGCCAACTTCAACAAGAAGGCGGATGCACTGGTGTCGCAGTTACGCAGCGTCAAAGTGGTTGCAGGCAAGATTCTACGTGCTCTGGATGACTTCAGGCAGAGGAATCTCTCCCTCACGACGGACAAGAAGAGTGAATTTATGGCTTGCGAGGAAGCGACACAGAAATTGGCGGCTTACACTAGAGCTGTTGGAGAGGATGTGTACGCACTTTTGTTCAACGACGGTGCAGACGACGATTCCTCCCGAAGAGAACCCACCTGGTTGGATCTACAGAACACCATGCTTGCGACCACTGAGAGAGTGCTCAGTATGATCGAGAGCGACATGTTCGGATCCGTCATGAAGGATCTTAAGAACCTAACCAACAGCCTGGTGGAGCTGGCCAGCGTGGCATCTGACATCGACATGACCGCCGAGTTCGAGAAGGCTCCCGCGCCATGGGTCATCCGCGCCCAAGAATTGAAGTCCACTAAGGTGGTCAACGTTGATGTTGAAGACAAGCTTCGCAGACTTAAGGACGACCTGCTCGAGCGCGCAACACAGATCCGCCTCCGAGACAAAACCCTGGAGGAGTACGCGGTCAAGATCGAACTCCTCGAATCGCGCATGCGAAACGTCACCAAGCAGTCGGAACGCATCGAAGAGCTGGAGAAGCAAGTAGCCGAGGGGACCGCAAGAGAGAAGGACTTCGCCGAGGCCGTCGAAAATCTCAACGAAGACCTGCAATCCATGGAGGCGGATGCGCTCAAGTGGAAGAAGGCCGCCGAAGACAAACGCGCTGTGGGCGAGACCGACCGCGCCGGCCAGGAACGTGCAGTCGCAACGGCCCGCGAGGTTGGCAGTCTCAAGAAGGAGATCACTGCGCTCAAGGGTGCCGTTGGCTTCTTCAGGGAGGAGAACGCGCGGATGCGGCGAGATGACCTGGTTGCCGCCGATTCGTGGCTTCTCAAGCCGTTGGTGGACCGAAAGCAGAAGGAAATGGCCGAGTACGAAGCCGGGCTGGCGAAGGAGAGTCGTGACGTCATGGCCGAGCTATGCAACCTCGTCCTCGAGGAGCGTGTCGTCGACCTCAACAAGCTCTGTCCCAACGATGGCGAGCGTATGAGGTGGAAGCCTGTCAGAAAAACACCCCGGTGGACATGCGCCCGCCAGCGAGAACGCTATGAGGCCATCAAAGTGTGGAAGCAGGATCTGCTCGGAAGAGTTGAGCGACATCTCGAAGTGCCAAAGTCTAAAAGGAAAGGCGGTGAACCCGACAAAGCCCGGCTGCCAAGTGCTAAAATTAAGATGGTGGGGCTACCGCGGGGGTTTTTGGGCAAGGAACAGCTGGGGACCGAGGTCATCATCAGGGAGTCGGAGAGGTGGGAGGAGATCCAAGGAAGACTTGGGGTTGTTGAAGCATAGGTACTGCGTATGTAATCGGTGTTGTATTTTATTTTATTTTCTTCTGGTTACTTTCTCCGTTTGGTTGAGGGGGTATCTTTCCGTCCGTTTGCGATGTAGCAGTCCATAGTCACCGATGTCGAGCATGTTGCTGGTGATACCACTCTATCTGCTGCTGAGATTTTCAAAAGTGTGGGGTATCTTTTTTCTATATCTCGCGTGACACAGAGTGATCATGAGGGCAGCTGTAGGTACCGTCCCGGGGATCGAAGATCTTCCGCAATCTGATTACCAGTTGAAACATTCCAGGACGTCTCGAGACGGTGACAGCTCCGCACCAATAGCTGGCCTTTATTGAAGCTCGTGGGGTTCCACCTGAGAGACCATTACCCTAACATAGCCGAAGCACTAACGAGCGCTAACGAGCGGTTGTGTGAAGAATAGATAATGTTGAATCGCTTTTAGGCATGTAGACGAAGAGCTACTCTACATTGTATGGGGCTCCCGCGGTTCCATCCAAATTAGTTATGTGCGTGCGTACTCTACATATGATCATTCAGCCCTATGTATTCGGTAACTACATACATACCAACTTCTCGTCATCTCCACGTTTGCTTCTACGCTCCCACGCTGCCTCCAAGACAAAACCCCCACCAAAAGATATTGCTCACATCACCCTTCCCGCATCATAGCGCCAGTCCAATAGTCAACCACCGGCTTGCTTTCGAATTCCCGTTTGTATACCCCACGCAACCATCCGGCCACGCAACCCCTTCGCATCGCCTTTCTTACTCGTTATTCCTCCTTCATTCTTCACCCACCCCCCCAATTTTTACATATCTCCCTCTCACCGACCGCAACGATACCGTCGCACTCAGTACCAGAAGTTGAAGAAGGAATCCCGCTTCGAACCCTCCATCCGAAAAGTGCAGGACAGACAGACGCGCAGTGGCAGCTCGACCGTTGGGATAGAGGAACCGCTAAGCTCCTCCGCAGGCTTGACGCTGCCGAGGCTGGGATCGCAATGAAGTTCTCCCACAGCATCCAGTTTAATGCTGTGCCGGATTGGAACGCGCATTACATCGCGTACTCGAATCTCAAGAAGCTGTTTGTTATCCCACACTGTCCATTCCTTTCTCCCTACCGTCCTTTCTTTCTTCCCGTTGCACTTGCTAACGTGAAACAGGATCTACACCCTCGAGAAGAAGCAAGTGCAGAACCAGGCAAAACGTGCATCCGACGATGCGGAGCGTACGGCACTGCTCGATGATGTGGATACCGACACCGTCTTCCGAAAGGCGCTCGACGCCGAGCTGGACAAGGTATCGAAGTTCTACGCGACTAAGGAGCGGGAGCTGCTCAATGATGTACAACAGCTCCTTCGAGACGTCGAGGAGTACGACGACGGGGACTTCGAGCCGAATCATGAGGGTTGGCAGAAGAATAACGCCGGCGGCGGGTCGTCGTTTTCGAGGTGGCAGAATCAGCGTGAACTCGGGGGTGATGGCGATGGGGATGGGGATGGGTCCGATGATTCGGATGAAGAGGCAAGTGGGGCTGGTGGGCGCCTGCTCAGCAGGAGGCCCTCGAGACATATGATGCACTCCATCACGTCGGATGCGCCAAGCGACCACACGGGTGGTGTTAGGCGGCGGTACTCCATAGCGAACTCGGAGGACGGCGAGCATACGATGAACATGTTCTACGATAAGCGGATCACTCTCAAAAAGCGCGCGATATCGCTGTTCGTGGCTCTGCGCGAACTCAAAAGCTATTCGCAACTCAACAAGACGGGTTTCACGAAAGCTCTGAAAAAGTACGACAAGATCCTGCAGCGAAACCTCAAGACCCAATATGTCGAACAAGCTGTGGCTCCTGCGTACTGCTTCAAGATGTCGACTATCCAGCATCTCGACGATAACGTTTCCAAGGTCGAGGCGATGTACGCGAATCTGGTCACTCAGGGCGACCTAGAAGAGGCGAACAAGGAGCTGCGACTGCACCTTCGGGAGCATGTGGTGTGGGAGAGAAACACGGTGTGGCGAGACATGATCGGAATCGAAAGGAAAACACAGGCTGCTCATCTCGGCTTCTCAGGTCCTTTGTTGGGAGACCAAGTGGAAAAGAAGCGGTTGGCTGGAGATGAGGTGCGCGGATCGGGCACGAAGAAGCTGAAAACGCCATTTGGCGGCCTCACGGTACCCATTTGGCTGTTCTCGGCCGGATTCTTCACCCTGACGGCCATCATCATCGTGTTTGCGATACTGCTCCAGGTCAAGACCTTCAACACGCCGGAGCAGCAGAACTGCTTTGCGATGCTGGTGTTTGTCAGTCTGCTGTGGGCTACAGAGGTTTATCTCCTCCAGAATTGCTCTCCGTCGCGCGTCCTAATAATGCATCGCCGCAGGTCATTCCTTTGTTCGTAACCTCGTTACTTATCCCATTCTTAGTCGTCCTTCTGCGCATCGTGCGTCACGAGCAGAAGCCTCACACGCGAATGGGAACAAAAGAGGCGACAAAATACATCTTCTCGGCCATGTGGACGCCGGTGATCATGCTACTCCTCGGTGGCTTCGCCATCGCCGCAGCTCTCAGCAAATACGGCATCGCGAAGCGCATGGCCACCTTCGTTCTTTCCAAGGCCGGAACGCGGCCGCGCACGGTGCTGCTTACTAACATGTTCGTGGCCATGTTCGCGTCCATGTGGATCTCGAACGTCGCGGCGCCGGTGCTGTGCTTCTCCATCATCCAGCCACTCCTGCGAAACCTCCCCAGCAACTCGGATTTCTCGAAGGCGCTGATCCTCGGAATCGCACTGTCCAGCAACATCGGTGGAATGGCCAGTCCGATCGCCAGTCCCCAAAACATCATCGCCCTCGAGAACATGCATCCCGCACCCAGCTGGGGCGCCTGGTTCTTCGTGGCACTGCCCGTCTGCATCGTCTCCATCCTTTTGATATGGGTGCTGCTCCTCGTCAGCTTTCGTCCGGGCAAGGGCACCACCATCGTGCCGATCCGCACGGTCAAAGACCCCTTCACTGGTGTCGAATGGTTCATCACCATCGTGACGCTCGTCACCATCGTCCTCTGGTGCGGCTCGCACGCCCTCGAGCAGGTCTTTGGCGACATGGGCGTGATCGCGATCATCCCGCTCGTCCTCTTCTTCGGCACCGGCATCCTGAGCAAGGAGGACTTCAACAACTTTCTCTGGACGATCATCATCCTCGCTGCGGGCGGGCTCTCGCTCGGGAAAGCCGTCAACTCGTCGGGTTTGCTGCACACGATCGCCTCATCGATCAAGGAGCAGGTGGATGGCTACAGCCTATACTCGGTTCTCTGCGTCTTCTGCGGCCTAATCCTCGTGATCGCCACTTTCATCTCGCATACCGTCGCCGCGCTCATCGTCCTGCCTGTCGTCATGCGCGTCGGCGCCGCCATGGACGAGCCGCACCCGAACCTTCTCGTTATGGGTGCGGCGCTGATGTGCTCCGCCGCTATGGGCCTGCCCACGTCTGGGTTCCCAAACATGACCGCTATCATGCTGGAGGACAGCCAGACGGGCGAGCGCTATCTCGCCGTCAAGCATTTCATCACGAGGGGTGTGCCCAGCAGTTTCATTACTTTCTTTGTGGTCATCACCATCGGATTCGGGTTGATGAGGGTTGCTGGGTTCTAATTCGAGTTCACACCGTTTGTTGTTAGGAAGGTGACAGGGAGAATTGGTTTTTTTTCACTGCTAATGGGAGTTTTTTTTATGTGCATATCCTTTCGATTTTTTTCCCATGATTACGGTAGTGTACTCTTGGTGTTTTTTTTTTTGCATTGGTGATGCGATGGGGTGTCTGGGTCATAGAGAGAGTTGGAGGCAAAGTAACTTTATTCCACACGCCTCAAAACAAAACGTTTGTAAAGCACCAAAAGTCTCTCCTCTTGTCGCTCGATACTCAATACCAAATCCGCCTCATCATCGGAGCATCCCGTAATCTCACACGTCGATTCTCCACATTGTCCCCCCCGTCACCACCATCGTCACCAGCGTCCTAAGCCGGCAGCACGACCGCCCACTTCTTGACCGCGCCGTCGTTACCCACACTGACAACCGTGCCGTCGTTGACCCATCTGACGCCGTTGATCCCGCCCATGTGTGCGTTGCGCGCTTTGCTGTTCTTCATCGGCCTTTCAACGCTGTAGACGAAAAGGTTCGTGTCGAGACTCGCGGTGGCGACGTGGGTTCCCGCGCTGTTCCAGGCGATGTCCGCGATCCTGGCCGTGTGGAATGCCCAGCGGTCCGTTTTCTTCTCGTAGGGGGTGGAGGAGCTGGTGGTGTACAGTCCGATCAGCCCAGCGGAGTCGCCAGAGGCAAAGTGGCTGCCGTCGGGAGAGTACGAGAGCGCGGTCGCATGGCTGCGGGTCAGGGCGATGCTGGATACCTCCGTCACCCGGGTGGAGGAGTGGGCGTAGATGCGGATCCGGTTATCCTGTCCCGCGACGGCGATGTGGCCCAGCGCCTCGGACGCGGCCAGCGCGGTGGGCGTGAAGGCGAGTTTGTGCGCGGTTATCAGAGATGGCGGGGCGGTGGTGGGGTTGTAGATTTGTAGGTGGGTTGCGGTGAGCACAACCAGGTTGCTGGCGGAAAGGAGGCAGATACCCTTGGGCTGCGCGTCGGTGGGGACGGAGCTCGGAGCGAAGGCACCGGCGCTGCCGACGATGGTGCGGAGGTGGTCGTCCCATGCTACACTGAACATGACCTTCGCTGAGGTCTCGGCGAAGCCGGCGACCACGCCACTGTGGCCCTCGCCAGAGATCACGGACGCGGTGCCGGTCGCCAGGTCCCAGCTGCAGACACGGCCATCGTTGGAGCCGGTGAGAAGCGCCTTGGTCGCAGAGACGGCCAGTGCTGTGATGGGCTTCTGGTGGCCGGTGACGGTACGTACTGGCGTCACCTCGCCGGGATGAATGTAGTTGAGGTCACCAGAAAGCGACAGGGAAACGACCAGGCCATCCGCACGAGGAGTCCACACGACACCGACCTGCTGATCCGCGATCGACCCGCCATTCCCGAACGTCCACGTCTTCACCAATCCCCGCAGGTCGACATCCCACAGCTTAACCGTCTGGTCGGCCGATGCGGTGACGAACCGCTTCGAATCCGTGCCCCAGGAGACGGAAAGGATACTCCCCTTGTGCGCACCCTCATCTATGATCTCGGCGATCATCGTCCCCTCCTTCCCGTCGAACAGGAATATCTTCCTGTCCGCACCGACGGAAACGAAGTACGCACCGTCTGGCGAGAAGGCAGCACCGAGGACGAAGTTGCTGTGGTGGCCCTTGAGCGGCGCATTGAACTTGAACGGAACACCGTGGTAGAACACGAGCGTCTGATCATCGGATGCGGTTACTGCGCGGTATGGCCGCTGCTGCCGGATCGATACGCTGTTGATCACACTGCTCTGCCCTGAAATCTCGCCGACGCTGTTGCCCGTGTCGAAGGTTATGCAGTGGCCGAACCTACCCGCACACTGGTAAGCAAACCCCTCCTCTCTCTCGTCCCGCCACACACACACACACACACACAGACACACCTGACTCACCTCTCCTTTCCATCCCCGACGGCAATGATCCGCTTACTCTCGCCGTCCCACGCAAGGTCCTTGATCGGGCCAGAGATGATGTGGAACTCGCCCTTGGTGGCCATCTCGTCACCGACGCAATCCCAGATCCGGATAACGCCCGAGGCGTCTCCGGACGCGACATAGTATCCCGACGGCGAGAAGCGTGCGACATTGACAACGGCCGTGTGGCCCGTGTACTGGTGCGTACAGAGGGACGGGTCGTCGATGTTGCGGAGGAACACGGATCTGCCGGACTGGGAGAACGGGGGTGTTAGACAGAGTGGGAGAGGGGGAGGGGAGATACATACCGTGTAGGCTATGCGCTCACCCTTCGGGTCGACGGAGAGGTGCGCGGGCGAAGCCCGGGTTGTTGTGGGCTGCGGAGCGAGAATTGCCTCTTGTAGGCAGCCCCACACACGTCAGCTTCTCTCCCTCTCCTTCCTCGGAGGTTTGGATCGCTCACGTCTCGTGAGCGACATTGCCGTAGCTGAGCTAGGCTAAGCTAGTGCAGTATGGTGGGGGGTGCTGTGGACGGACAGATAGGCAGGATGATGGAATCGGGAGTCTGTTTCGATCGTGAAGAATAGGATGTCGATAAGCTGTACACCGTGTGCGGTTATGTAAGTACCTACCTGCTTTCGATTCTTCCTAGTCAACCCCGCCGCGCTCAGCCCAAGCCAAGGCTGACGACAACCACCATGCAGGGGGTTCGGTTCGGCCATCCCAGGTGCAGCCACATCGCCATCGCCATCACCGAGCTCTGCGTTACATAGTAGCGGACCATGCTCGAAGTACAAACAAACAATCCCACGGGTGCGTTGCCCACCCACCCTCCAAAAAAAATAACGAATATATGTATATCTACAGTATGTAAGAAACACCCCGCTACCCCCGCCCCGTTTATCGAGTATGGATTCCCCACGGGGCAGAGCAGAAGACGAAGCACGTTTCTCTCTATTTTGTTTTCGCTGTAGGCTCGGTTTGACGCTCGCTTTACCACTGAGAAAAAAAGAAAAAAAGTTGACGAGTAACACGCGAGCCGTAAGAGAAAAAGAAGAGAAAGAGAAGAAGAAGGGGGAGTGGGTTGTTAAATACTTGGACCGGGGTGGGAAGGGGGGGTACATAGCCCTAACCCTGCTCTCTCTGTCAGGGAAACATCGACATATCTACCCAATGAATGTACTTATGTATCTATTCCGCTACTGGAGCTCCCCTGGTTGAAATATCGAGAAAACCTTTTCAGTAACCTTTTATATACGATAAATACCTATTACCATCGTCGCTTATATATGTATGTTGTGAATCAACTGGGAGACTGCTGCCAAGAAAAAAAAAAGCAGTAGAGTAATTCACTCCCCCACCTTCGGGGCACCAAACGGCGGTCTGTTTAGGTCAAGGTGGCTGCGACGCTCTTTATGTATCCTACCAGGTGAAGACGGGGCACTGTCCTGAGCGTCGTTTTGTCTGGGTCGAGCGGCCGACGGCATCTCCTGAGCGACCGGCGCTGTGGCTTCCGACTCAGCCTCACAACGGACTATTGAACTCAGTAGGGCTACCGAGTCATTGTCTACCCGAAAGAGTCTTCCAATTTTTGGTGCCACTCACGACATCGTTCAGTCGGTTATTCGGCACTTGTTCCCGAAACCAACGATAACGTCGATCGTTGAATTCGCTGACAGACTAACGCCGGTTACTCGGGAGATAGCGTCAGTCGCTCGACCCAGACAAAAAAAACAGCACTCAGGAAACGGCGCCGGAAACCACTCCGGCACCCGGACTGAAGAAGAAGCTACCGCCCCAAGATTCCCAGCTACGGCACGACATCTAGCCCATTCCAACCACACATGCTATGGAATCCCAAGTCGATGGCTACACCTACGATGACCAGAAGATCATTCGGATACCAGCACAGAGTACTACTACCCCGTTTGAACTCGTTCACTCCGACACCTTTGAAACCTTCGCTACCAAATCCATTGGAGGCGCGACCTACTTCATCTCTTTATCAATGAACGGTAGGTGCGGTAGGCTGACTTGGGTCCGTTGTACATGTGGTGGGAGGCGCTGGAGTCGATTATCCACTTTTTTTTTTGCTTAATCATACTCGCATTCAGCCTATATAGACTATGGCGGCGTGCCGGTTCCCGTCCGCTGTCCGGGCAGTGGCGGCACGTTGCAAGCTCCCCTTTGCCCTCCGCCCAGGCCTTTCCCGGGAAGATATAGAAAACCAAAGAAATGACAAAGGAAAGACAATAGAAATCGTTTGGAGGACGCCCACCTCTCTCCCAAATCCTGCCCCTCTCTTCTCTCCTTTCCTTTGCGCTTCCTCTCAACCTTCTTCCATCCCTCATCCATGTCGCCAGGGCGAGGTGCAGGCCCTGCGGCCGTGGCAGACGTTGATGGCGGGGATTGCGCGGGGTCGGTTTCCACATCCGCATGCTCCGAGTGCATGAGAGTTGGTGTGGGGAGGTATCCCTCAGTTGCTTCGCCGGCTGGTGCAGGGTTTGAGGCCCCGTCCATTTCCGCTTTGGCCGCGGTGGTGTCGATGGAGGAGGCTGCAGCGGCTGTGCAGCTGGCACTGGCGTTTGCTTCCGGAGTGCCCGGTTCCCCTCTGCGAGCTTATCGATTCGCTCTCATCGTAGTCAGAAGGACCTTGAGGTCCTTCATCTCGCGTGCTGTCTCTTTTGCCGCTGACAAAAGAATTTTGACGGCTGCTGACGACGTGGTTGAGAGTACTTCCGATGCGAGTGCGAAGTGGCCAAGTCGTATAGGTCCAGCTAAGTCCATTGGTCCAGGCATCCATATACGGCAACAGAGCAAGCCGAATCGAGTACGGCAGCGGGGCTAGCCATCGTACCGAGTAAGGTCACTGAGTCGGCTAGTCAATCGAGGTTATTAGCGTAGCCTGGTGCTCGATTTGCTACAAACAATGCTTTGGAGTCATCGCCCGCGAGTAGCGCTCTTTCGAAGTTGCCATGGTTGAAGGTCTCTCGCATTCGTTTCCCTACCGGACTCCGTTTCTTGGGATGGCCAGTTTCCGCACAGTAATAGCAAACAATGTCATCGTTGGTGTTGTGTGGACGCCCGGACGATTTCGGGGGATTGCGTATTTATGTTGCAGTTGGCACAGTGTTGTCTTCTGCTCTGGCTGCTTCTCTCGTTCTTTTTCACTTCTTCCACCTCTTCCTCCATTTCGGTTTCCTCTTCCACCTCTTCCTTTTCCTTTTCCTCTTCCGCATCATGCCGAGCATCGGTTGGTACTGCTCAGGAGCCGGAGGTCGATATGATACAAAAAATTCTCATCAGATATAGCTCCTTCCGTTCCAGCTAGTTGACGTCGTTCAGACGGGAGAGATATGCTGAGATGCTCTCACTGGTCTTCGGACGGGCATTGTCGAAATTCTTGCCGATTGTGACTCGTCGGCCAAAAGAGGTTGCACTGCTGAGTTGCTCCGCGAGCGTATCCCACATTGCTTCCGGATCGGTAACACCGGATAGGTAGGTGTTGACCTCGTGGGTACAGGAGAGCAAGATTGCTGTGGTGGCTAGAGCTTGTCGTTTCTCGTAACTTTCGCGTTTGGCGACGTTTGCCGGTGAGTTTCCGATAGGGAGATCATCTTCGCCTGTGACGATCTTGAGTGCGAGCATTGCCGAGAGGATTGCCGAAATGCGCGGTTTCCAGGTGTCATAGTTGTCCGAGGAGAGTTTTTCGACGGATCCAAACTTCGAGTCGCACATTTCGACCATATTGGGCAAAGTTCGTTGCGGGAGGCAATATGCGATCGAGAGGTTATTCGCAGGGAAGATTATTCGTAGTGGGGGGTGTTATTCGCAGTGGTTTGGGATATGGTGCTGCCGGGCTGATAACCTGTTGAATGTGGTGATGGTGATGATGATTCATTGATCGTATGCGACCCTATTGGATCATGACGATATTATGTTGAATGTGATGATTGTGTGTATTGTCTAAGTAAGGCTGAAGCCTCGAGTGAAAGGGAAAAGGGGTAGTTAGGTACATAGGCCTGCCGCCATGACTAAGAAACGAGTGAGATATTACAACAGATACTGGAGCAGCCTCATGCTCATTTCCTGACGCTAAAGGCATCCCGCCAGATTAGCGTGCTCGGTAGTCGAGTCTCTATCTCCCACATCAAGCAGCAACCCCGCAATATCAGCATCTCCAAACCTGGATGTGTGGAAAAAGAGACGTTCTAGATACGTTCCTCCTACGCCAAGCAGGAGTCGTACCCTCTCTGCACAGGTTCGGACTGGAGCACAGTTGTAAGCTTTCTTCCCAACCAGAACACGCAGACCGTGCAAAGGAGTCGGGGGGACCAATTCCAAAATGTGTCCCTGCCCGCTTCACGGGTCTTGACGCACTCTAAATGGTAAGCGTGCCACCGGGAGTGGTTAGTCGTTGATGTGAATCTCCCAGAGGCCGCTCAAGATTTGATCGTGCAAAACGAAAAGTGCCATAGCCAGAATACCGCCGAGTACAATAACAGACGGTCACTGTAGCGCCCGTCCCTTCCCCGGTTTTAAGGTTTCGATCGAAACAATCCCAAGCTCCCAAGGTCAGCAGTGCGAGACAGACTTTCGCGATTCCAGTATGAAAATCGACCATGCTCATTCGGATGCCCAAGTATTCATCCACTGAAAGATGGGTAAACTAGATAGAAAACGTTCAGATTCCCGTCTGGGGCGAGGGGGTTTTGGCGCGCTTGTGGCAAGTCATCCGGCTGTACCGTGTCATTGGAAACTTCCCACGAGTCGTCAAAGCCAACCGTGATTGCATCAAGCAATGTTTCGGTCCGTAATGGTTTGTATGAATGTCGGACCCACCGGAAAGCGCCAAGGGCTAGTCGAGGGGCATCGCCCTCTTGGGTAAGAATACACTCGAAGATTTCATCATAGGCCTCTGTCAGGGTCCTCGGAAGGATCTTTAGACTGCGTTGTATATCGTTTGGAGTGGACATTTTGCAGAGAAAGGTAATCTGAAACGCGGTTAGCTGGGACTTGTCAATTACCTACAGCACTCGTCGGTCATTAGAGTGATATGGCGAGCATGCTCTCCCTTGGATCGCTCACGAAGAACGTCACATATATCTGGAGGCGACAGCGCCGCCAAGTAGGCGCTTCTCTTCGATGGCGCTCTGAATATTTGTTTCCACAAACTGGCCGATGTCTCTAAAGTTGCCATCGGGCTGCAACTCAATCCTGGGAAACATTTCAAACTGCCGGGGGATGCCAGCGTCCGTTCGAGTGGTCGCAAAAATCTTGACCTTCTTGATCCTTCCATGATATGCTTAAGTGGCTTCAATAATGCTACCCTAATTTCATTCTCCTTCGTCCAATGCATCAATGAAAATCGTGGTCTGAGGATGTAAAGTACTAGGCCAAAAGTTTCCGTACACCCAGGTACAACTGCCCATGATGCCCTCACTCAACCTTCTCGATCCCCACAACCACAATTTAGAAAGTCTCAGTAGTTGGCATACATCATGAAT
>Ga0307508_10002846_pt1 | contig 17951 bp, 16 predicted proteins | sample 9_EM_MG_FD_203089 | JGI IMG/M metagenome (GOLD analysis project Ga0307508, IMG submission 203089) | Populus trichocarpa ectomycorrhiza microbial communities from riparian zone in the Pacific Northwest, United States - 9_EM | ecosystem: Host-associated > Plants > Roots > Unclassified | place... | reverse complement strand
CCACGGAGCGCCTTGAGTACGTGAGCATCGGAGCGCAGCGAAAACCTCGCCAAAACCCAAGATCGCGGGACGTGCTCCCAGATGTGACGAATCCTGAGGGCGTCCGTACGGCTTTGCCTGGAGACGACACGTAAGTTTTTGCAATGCGAGCTGCGATGTGGCAGCCCTTTTTCAACACCCTGTTAGCGGCGTGAGGAGCTGTTCGAGGCGGCGCTGTCGACGCTGCGCGTCTCGTCTTCGGGCGAGACACGGGTCAGCCTTGCTCCAGAGGCGCGGGGACGGGGCCGCGCGGCGGGGCTGGTGTGGCTGGTGGGCGGCGCCGTGGGAAACGGCTCGAGCGCTTCGACGACTTCGGCGAGATCGCGCCCTTTGTCGATGACGCTGCCGAAACGCTGCGCGCGATCGCGCTCTACGGCGTCGAGCGAGCCCGTGTAAAATACGAGGCTGCGTACGGCACCGAGGCGGAGCAGCTCGGCAGCCAGATCTGCTCCGCTGCCGTCTGGCAAATCTAGGTCGAGGATGGCGACGTGGAAACCGGCCCCCGCGGCCCGCCCAGCGCGACAACTTTGGGCCAGGCTCACCATGTAGCCCTCGTGCAGGAGCCGTCGCGCTATGGCGCGAGCGACGACTGGGTCGTCCTCGACAATCAGCGCGCGCGTGGGCTGGGGCGTAACCATTCGACGGATACGGGGAACGCGCGAGACGTTAACAGCTTTCGCTCGTGCTGAACATATGTCGCGTAAAAATGCGAAAATAGTGAATTAAGTCTTAGAGTTATCAGCCAACTCTAAGGAATGTCGTCAGGGTGGGGAAGTGTCGGGGAGTGCCGGACCCAGCGACGTGGCCGACGGCTTTTGGCCCGGTGACGCCGCGCGCGCAAACGGCAGGTACAGAGCGCCCAGCTCGAGCAACAGGGCAGGGATCGGGATGTCCAGCGAGCTCCGCGCAACCAGGCATGCGGCGAGCACGAGCCCGAGCTCGCCCACGCCGCCGAGCAGCGCGGTCCAGGCGACCAAGAGCGAGCCTACGCTGAGCAGCTGGGAAAACGCGACGGGCAGCAGCGAAGCCTGATCGCGCCCGAGCTCTTTGACCGCGCTGCCCAGTAGCACCGCGACCGCGCTGGCGCCCGGCGCCGAACCGCGTAGCGAAAGCACGACACTGCCGGTCGCCGCCAGCAGCAAGAGCGGCACGATCAGCCGTCCGCGTACGAGACGCCGCTGCAGCCAGGTCAAGGCCAAGGCCAGCGCCAGCAAGTCCAGCATCAGACCGAGCGATTCGATCCATTGCGCCGTTCGGAACTGCGCCAAGTTAGCGGCGTCGGAAGCGTCTTGCGTCAGCTTGCGTGCCAGCACGTGCACCAGCCCTGCGCTCGAGGTGAGGCCGAGCACCAGCGCCGCGGCGCGCTTTTCGCGGTCCGCCACCGCGTGGCGCGCCGAAAGCGAGCCCACGACGGCAGCGCTGATGCCGAGCAGCAGCGCCAAGAACGGCTCGAGCGGCCGGAAGCTGGCGAACAAGAGCAGCATGCAGCCGAGCGACACCGCCGGCACGACCACCAGCCGCGCGAGCAGCGGCGCGCGCGGCGAACCGACGACGGCCGTCGCCAAGCGCGCGATGCCGGCGACCAGCCCCGTCGCTGCCAACAGCGTGACCAACGAGGCTGCACGGCTGGTCCAGATGATCGCGCTGTCGCCGGCCACGCCGCGCAGAGCCGGCGCGAGGCCGCGAGCGAGCAGGCTTGCCGCAAGGCCGAGGCCTACAACTACTCGCAGCGGCACGCCGCCATCGCTCGGCCTTTCGGTCACTTTGGCTTTGCTACACCAAACCGCCGCGCTCCGCGAATCCGCGGCGCTCAGCCTTTGGGGGCGGGCGGTTTGGCGGCGGGCGGATCGGTCAAAAGGCCGTGACGTTCGCCGGCCGCCGGTGTCTCTTCGTCGGGGCCGCGGAACGGTGGCAAAGGCGCCGAGCCGGGCAGCGGCGCGGCCTTCGGCTGCACCTTCAGGATGTAGGGGTGCGCGTAGAGCGTGGAGCACGCCATCTGATCGCGCCGGAACTCCCAGTGCAGATACACGTTGCCGTCAGGCGACACGATTTCCGGCGGCGGCGTCCCGAACGGCGCTGCTCGGTCGACGGCTGCGATGGCGTTGATGTCGAAGGCGGTCACGCCGCTGGTGCGCGTGACACCGCGCCGCACCAGTCGACCCTCTTCGTGATCGACGACGATCTCGAGCGACGTGACCAGGTTCTGATCGTTCATCGGGTGCGAGGCGGGCAAGCGATCGAGCGAGTCGAGGAAGGTGTCGGCGAAGATGGGGTGGATGCGGCTGTGAATTTGATTGAGGTAGAGCGCGAACGGCACCGCTGCCGTGTTGAGGGCGGTTTGGTTGCCGGGCTTCACGCTCGGCAGGTAGTTTTCGATCGCGCTCCGGTAGTGCTCGAAGCTGGGCGTCGCCCAGCTGCCGCGGTGCTCGCTGCGGCGCCGCTCACCGTCGGCGCGCCGCAGGCGTGACATCTCTTCCGAGCCGACGGCTTCGCTCGCCATCATTGGCGTGAGGTTGAGCGCGACGCCGTTCATGGTGCGGCCGGCGGCGCCGAGCCCGAGCGCCTCCAAGATGGAGCGCGGCTTGCGCGGCGGCAGGCGTTTTTGCGCCTTTTGGGCGCGTTGCTCGGGCGTCGCCGCTTCGGGGCGGTTCATCGAAAACGTACCGCTGCTATTGGCCACGACTTCGTCCGAGCCTGTGCGCTCCGGCGTCGCAGCCTTGGCGACCTGGTTCTTGTCTTGCGACTCGGCGGGCGCGGGCGCTGGCGGCTTGGCGACTTGCGAGCCGGGCGTGCCGGGCGCTGCTGCTGCCGCGCCCTTGCCGCTCTTCGGTGCCGGCGTGGCGGCGGTCGTGCGCGTGGCGTCGGCGTTCTGAGAGCCGCCGGGTGCGAACGCGCGCAAGCCCGGCTGGTCCGAGTCCTGGCGCACGTGCGTCTCTTCGGCGTTGCCGGGATCTTCTTTGGGGCCGCTCGGCGCCGAGCCGGGCGTCGGCTGCTTGTCGTCTTGATCGGTCGACGTCACGCGCGCCCGCGTCTCTTCTTCGACGTGGTTGTTCTTGTCGGAGATCAGCTTGGCGTCGGGATTGTCTTTTTGGTGCTCGTCGTCGACGTGCTGTTTGACCGCGATTTTCTTGGGTAGCTCGAGCTGTGCGACCGGTTTGGGTGGCTCGGCTGTCGCTAGCGGTTTGACCGCTTCGGGCTTGGGCGGCTCGGGCGGTTTTTCCTCGGGCTTGGGCTCCGGCTTCTTCTCTTCCGGCTTCGGCTTGTCCTTCGGCTTCGGTGGCGGCTGCTCCTTGAGCTCGGGCGGCGCCTCGTCCGGGTTCTTGTTGTCGTCGTCTTTGACATCCTCGTCCGGCTTCGGCTCGTCGGGCTTGGCTTCGTCCGGCGGCGAGTCGTCGCTGATTGCGATCTCGATGGGCGGCGCGATCGAGCCCTGAACGTGACTGCGAATACCGGCGGCGAAACGTCCGACGTCGAGCTTCTCGTCGATCAGTCGCGCGCCTTGCTCGGCGCCCCCGCCCCAAAGCAAATGCGCGAGGATCGCCGAGGCGGCCCAAAGAAAGAGCGGGATGCTCGCTTCGCGGCGCATGAATGACTAACGGACGAGACTACCGGGCGAACGGCCGGCTCGGAGCCACAAAGCTACCACCCGAGAAAGGTAGCAGCAACGAGCGACGGGCCCTTCGGGGCGGCGCCTCACGTTTTCGTAATGCTGGCGAATTGTTCGGCAATCTCCGATGGCGTCCAGATGCCGGGCTCGTCATCTTTGTGACGGCCGGCGCTTTCGACCAGCTTGAATTGACTGATTCGCGCTCCCGCCACGCTCAGCGTGACGCCTGTGACGTCGCGGCTCAGGTCGCTGGCGAGGTAGACGTGCACGGGCGCGACGTGCTCCGGCGACAACGAGTCGCCGATCTTTTCGAACAGCGGTAGCTCTGCGGTGAGCCGCGTTTTGGCCAGGGGCGCCACCGCGTTTACGCGGATGCCGAAGCGCTGCAGCTCGATCGACGCCGTGCGCGTCAAGCCGTAGATGCCGGCCTTGGCGGCCGAGTAGTTGGCTTGGCCGAAATTGCCGACCAACCCGGACACGCTGGTGGTGTTCACGATCGAGCCGCCCTGGCCTTGGTCTTTGAGCTTCGCGGCGGCCGCGCGCAGACACAGGAAGCTGCCGGTCAGGTGCACATCGAGCACGGCCTGCCAGTCGCCGAGCTCGAGCTTCAGCAACGTCTTGTCGCGCAAGATGCCGGCGTTGTTGATCAAGACGTCGAGCCGGCCGAAGCTCTTCACCGCGCTCGCGACGATGCGCTCAGCGCCGGCCTCGTCGCTCACGCTGTCGTAGCTCGGCTCGGCCTTGCCGCCGGCCGTGCGAATCTCGGCCACGACCGCGTCGGCCGCGTCGCGGCTCTGCCCCTTGCCGTCGCGCGCGCCACCGAAATCGTTGACCAAGACGCACGCGCCCTCTTTGGCCAGCAGAAGCGCCGTCGCGCGCCCAATGCCGCTGCCAGCACCCGTCACGATCGCGACCTTGCCGTCGAGTAAAGCCATCGCCCGGCGATGTACAGCCAGCCACAGTGGATGACAAGGCGCTGGGACGACTCGGATTTTTTCACAGGGAGGACAGGAGGACGGGAGGTTCGCGAGGCGAGAATTTGGGGTTTCGAGACGTAAGGCGACGAACGTTGACTGCGCAGTCGTCGTCGGAAGGTGCGCCGGCTCGAGCCAAAAACCTCGCAGACCTCCCGTCCTCCCTGTGAGATTTCCCTGGGACCTGGCGTCGGTCGCGGAGACGTCGAGGTTCTCGCGACGAGCCACGGGCCGGTCGGCTCGCATGGCGGGGCTTGGCCGGCTATGCTGCGCGCCCGCGGATGCCCCGACGTTTGCTCGTTACTAGTGCGCTGCCTTACGCCAATGGCCACATTCATTTGGGCCACTTGGTGGAGTACATCCAGACCGACGTTTGGGTGCGCTTTCAGAATTTGCGCGGCAACCGCGCCACCTACATCTGCGCGGACGACACGCACGGCACCGCGATCATGATGCGCGCGCGCCAACAAGGCAAAAGCGAAACCGAGCTGATCGGCGCCATGAACGCAGCCCACCAAAAGGACTTCGCCGGCTTCCAGATCCGCTTCGATCACTACGGCTCCACCAATTCCGAAGCGAGTCGCAAGCTGTGCGAGCGGATTTGGGCCTCGTTGCGCCAGGCCGGCTTGATCAAAGAGCGCGACGTCACCCAGCTGTACGATCCCGAAGCCAAAGTCTTTCTGGCCGATCGCTTCGTGAAGGGCACGTGTCCGAAGTGCGGCACGCCCGACCAATACGGCGACACTTGCGAAAACTGCAGCAGCACCTATGCGGCGCAAGAGCTGATCAATCCGGTCAGCACGCTGTCGGGCGCGAAACCTGAAATCAGAAGCTCGCCGCACCTGTTCGTCGAGATCGAGCAGCTGCGCCCGTTCCTCACGGAGTGGACGCAAACGCCCGGGCGCTTGCAGCCCGAGATCGCCAACTACTTGAAGGGCCACTTCTTGGCCGAGGCGCTGCGCGACTGGGACGTCTCGCGTCCCGCGCCGTACTTCGGCTTCGAGATCCCCGACGCGCCCGGCCACTTTTGGTACGTCTGGTTCGACGCGCCCATCGGCTACATGGGCTCGACCGCCGAGTGGTGCGAAAAGAGCGGCGAAAGTTGGTCGAACCTCTGGGAAAACGAGCAAACCGAGATCCACCACTTCATCGGCAAAGACATCGTGTACTTCCACACGCTGTTTTGGCCCGCGATGCTCAAAGCCGCCGGCTTCCCGCTGCCGAAGCGCGTGCAGGTGCACGGCATGCTGACCGTGAACGGCGAGAAAATGAGTAAATCGCGCGGCACGTTCGTGCTGGCATCGACTTACTTGAAGCACCTCGATCCGGCCTACCTGCGTTATTACTACATGGCTAAGCTTGGCTCGCGCGTCGAAGATCTCGACCTGAACGTCGAGGAGCTGGTCAGCCGTGTGAATTCGGACTTGATTGGCAAGGTCGTGAACCTGGCCAGCCGCACGGCGCGGTTCGTCGCCGACCTGGCTCCTGCCTATCCTGATGATGGAGGCCTGTTTGCCGCGGCAGCTGCCGCGGGTGACGAAATCGCGGACGCTTACGAGAGCTGCGATTTTGCGCGCGCCATGCGCACCATCATGGCGCTGGCCGATCGCGCCAACGAGTACGTCGATCAGCGCGCGCCGTGGGCGCTCAAAAAGCAGCCAGAAAAGCTATCGGAGCTACGCGACGTGTGCACGGTGGTGCTCAACTTGTACCGGCAAATCGTCGTGTACCTGGCCCCGGTTTTGCCTGCGCTGGTCGAGCAAAGTCGCTCGCTCTTGGGCGCGCCGCTCGCCAGCTGGGACGAAGCCAAATCGCCGCTGTTGTCCGTGAAGCTCGGCGAATTTTCACACTTGATGCAGCGTGTCGACCCGAAGAAGCTCGCAGCCATGATCGAAGAAAGCAAGCCCGAAGCCCCCGCCGCAGCCGCCGAAGCCGCTGCTCCCGCCGCCTCCGCCGATGACGGCGCCGCGCTCGCGGCCGAGCCGCTCGCCGCCGAATGCAGCATCGACGATTTTAGCAAGATCGATCTGCGCGTCGCGCGTGTCATCAACGCCGAGCACATTCCGGAAGCGAACAAGCTCCTGAAGCTCACGGTGTCGCTCGGCGGCGACACGACGCGCACCATCTTCGCTGGCATCAAAGCCGCCTACGAGCCCGAGAAGTTGATCGGGCGCTTGGTGGTCGTCGTCGCCAACCTGGCGCCACGTAAAATGAAGTTTGGCGTCTCCGAGGGCATGGTCGTCGCCGCCGGAGCCGGCGGCAAAGAAGTGTACGTGCTCGAACCGGACAGCGGAGCGAAGCCGGGTCATCGGATTCACTGATTGGGTTTCACCAGCCGCGCCGCTGGGCGAACTGGCTGTCACTCCATCAAGCTGACGTCGAGCAGCGTCGAGCCCGCAACGAAGACGCTTCCCCATGTCGCCACCTCGTGCCCGTCGAAGCGAACGACGGGGCGCGGGAACGCTGAGCCTGCGAGCACGCCGGCGCGCAGGCCAAGCCGAGGCGTTAACCTAACTGCCAGCGACGCGCTCGCGAAGGCGATGCCCGAGGCCAGGTGGTCGGTGCGCGAGCGGTAGCCCGCGTTGGGTTCGGCGCGCAGCGGCAGCCACAGCGCGCCGGCGCCGGCGCCGAGCGCCGCTCGCCACGCCGCCGCGCGTTGCCAGGCGACCCACTCCAGACCCGCACCGAACAGGTAGACGCGAGCGTGACCTGTACCTTCGGCTCCGGAAAAGTCGTTGGCAGCGAGTGGAATGAAGCCAAACGCACCGGCGCCCAGGCGCGGAACGAGCCGCAGGCCCGCGTGCAGCGCGGCGTGTAGCGTAGCACCGAGCCCAGCCGCCTTGGACAGCCCGAGGCCCGCGCCCACGTCGAGCGCGCCCTGCGAGCGCGGCTCGCGTGGAGGGACGTCGACCGTGTCATCGCGCCCGGCGAGCGGCTCGAGCGGCGGCGCGGCGGCGAGCGCTGGCAGGTGTAACGCCACCACACGCGAGCGGGTTTCCTCGATGACGCGCACGGCGAAGCCTTGGGCGTCGTCGCTCTGTTGGCGGAAACTTGCGCTGCTGGGCGGTTGCCGGTCGTCGCCAATGAGCCACAGCTCCACCGCGGCCGAACCGCTGGCACGCAGCACGCCCACGGCGTGGTTCCGCCGCGCCAGCTCACTCGGAGCGGCGTGCTCGTCGCCCTGCGCTGCAACGAGCTCGAACCCGGCTTGCTTGCCTTCCGCCACCAGACGGCGGCCAAGCTCCGGGTCTGAGCCAGAAACGAGCACGAAGCGCAGCGCCTGGGCGTAGGCCGAGCCCGAAAAGCCGAGCACGAGCGCGAGCACCACGGCCAACGGACCCTTCATGGCTTAGCCCGCTTGGCCTCAGCGTCGTTCGTCGACATGGCTTGCCTCGAGCACCTGGCGCGCCGCCGCTGCCCGCGGGCCCGACGGATAGCGCTCCAAATACTGACGGGCAAGCAGCGCCGCGCCCTGGCGATCGCCCGAGTCGAGCCGCAGCTCGAGCAGCCGGCCGAGCGCCGCCGATGCCAGCGGTCCGCGCGGACTTTCCTGCAAGTAGGTGCTGAACCAATGCTCGGCCGCCGCACGGTCAGAACCGGCATCGAGCGCGAGTCGTCCCAAGGCAAAGGCGGCCTGTGCCGCCTGCGGGGCGGCGCCAAAGCGATCGCGCAGCGCCGCGTAGGCGTGCCGCGCTTCTTGGGCGTGACCGCTGAGGCGCGCCGTTTCGCCGAGCAAGAGCATGCGTTCGGCGTCGCCCCCGGCGCATTCGGCGGCAAAGCCGTCGCGCGCCAGCTCGTAGGCTTCGCCATACTTGCCGGCGCGCGCGAGCTCTACCCACGATCTGCCGCTCGTCGGGCTATTCGCCCCCGGCAGCAGCGCTGGCGCCGCTGCCCCAGCCACGGGGGCCAAGCCCGCCGAAGGCGGCGTGATTTCTGCGACCCCAGCGCTGACGGTGCTCGGCGCATCGAGCGGAGCGACGGACAGCTCGTGACGCGAGCAGGCCGCCACGAGCTGCTCACCTGCTTGAACCGCACGATCTTGAAAGCCGCAACCCGAAACGGCGACCTTGCCATGATAGAGCCGCAGCGTGAAGCGATCGAGCACGGCGTCGTAGCCCACGTCGAACTGCGTGCCTTTGACGCGCACCGTGAAGGGCCCGGTCCGCAGCGTCCAATCGCCGCCCGGACGCGGCACCACCGCCACGTCCACGCGCCCCGCATCGACGACCACCTCCGCGCCGTGCGCGCCCACCGCCACCACACGCGCGCGCGCCTCAGGCTCGAGCAGCACGCTGCTGCCCTCCGAAAAGTGGATCGGTGAGCGCTCGGAAAGAGCTCGCAGCGACTCGCCGACGACGCCGGCCCGCGCCGGATCCCCGACGCTGAAGCTCAGCTGCGGCGGCTCGCCGCGCCAGCGCCACGCTCCCCCGCCCGCCAGCACTACGAGCGCCGCTAGCGCCAGGCGTGGCAGCCAAGCCCGCTCGGGAGAGCGCGGCAGCTCGTGCTGCGCGCCCGACGCGATCTTGGCTAGCTGCTGACGCACGCGCTCGTCCGGCGCGTGGTCGAGCAGCAGCTCGTCTTGTCGCTCGGCGACGCGCGCTGCCAGCGCTTCGAGGTCGAAGGACGTCATGTTGCGCTGCCCTTCGCCCAATCGGACAGCTCGTCGTATTGCGCGGCCATAGCGTCAAAGCGTTCGCGCGCCTTGTGCAGCCGGCGCTTGGCCGTGGACAGCGAAACCGCGCAGGCGCTCGCCACCTCCAACAGCTCCATGCCGTCGATGAAGCGCAGGGCGAAGGCGATGCGCTCATCGGCCGGCATCTTGTTCAAGATGCGATAGGTTGCGCGCAGCGCTTCATCGATTTCCGGCGACGCGACGGGCGCCTCCACCTCGGGCAGCTCTTCGTCGGTGCTGAAGCGAAACAGCCGCCGCCGAGCTCGCCGGCGCAGCTCGAGCCGCGCCCTATTGACCGCAATGCCCGTGAGCCAGGCGCCGAGCGCGTCCGGCTGCTTCAAGCTCGCGATGTCACGGATCGCCGAGACGAACGTTTCCTGCTCGAGATCGGCCAAGTCTCGGGCGTGGCCGAGCACGCGACACAGCACGCGCCGCACCTGGCGCTGGTAGCGATCGTAGAGCGCGGCGCCTCCGCTGGGCGATTGTGCGCAGAGCGCCGCCACGATCTCGCGATCGCTGCCGGGCCCTGGCAGCCGCCCGAGCGGGGACGACTTGGCCTCCGGCTCCGGCGGCGGGCCGCGCTGCACGAGCGGACTCATCCGTGAGATCTGTAACAGCAGGCCTGCTCCGCGGTTCATGAAAGTGCGTTGCGGCCGTGACCCGCCGAATCGTGAGCCACGCTTGGAGGCTTTCGTTACCGATCCCTGCGACGAGGGCCGGAGCAGGTGCTCGAGGGCCGCCCTCAGCAGGCAAAGCCATGTTCAAAACTCGGTATTCATTGATGATTGGGGCGTTCTTGTCGGTCTTGGGCGCGGGTTGCAGCAGCTCGTCGAAAAGCGACGGCACCTCGCAGGCCACCGCCACGGGCTGCGCCGCCGCCAACAAGGCGGACTACGACCCACCGATCGACCCGGCCGACTTCTCGAGCACCATCGACAACCCGCTACTCCACTTCGCTGCCGATGACGTGTTCCTGTTCATCCAAACCGAGGGCGGCATCGTCGAGCAAGACACGAAGGGCGACACCAAGCTCATCGACGGCGTCGAAACGCTGATCGTGCACGACTTTCTCACCTCGCCCGAAGGCGACGTGATCGAAGACACCTTCGACTATTTCGCTCAGGACAAAGACGGCGCCGTTTGGTATTTCGGCGAAGACACCAAAGAGTACTCGGGCAAAGTCGTCAGCACCGAAGGCAGTTGGCTGGCCGGCGAAGACTGCGCCAAGCCCGGCATCGTGATGCCGGCCAAGCCGAAGGTCGGGGACAGCTACCGGCAAGAGTATTTGCCGGGCGAAGCCGAAGACATGGCCGAAGTCGTCGACCTGAACGCGTCGGTCACGGTGCCCTACGGCAGCTTCGACGGCTGCGTCGAAACCAAGGAATACACGGCGCTCGCCCCGGGCGACGTGGAGAACAAGTACTACTGCCCGGGACCGGGGCTGGTCAGCTCGCACGATGTCGGCAGCATCGATGCGGGCAAAACCGAGGATCTGACCTCCATCAACGGCCAGACGATGCCATGACCGGCGCGCGAACCTGCTGCCTACTCGGGCTCGCGCTCGGGCTCTCTGCCTGCAGCGGCGACGACGACGCGAGCGCGAGCGCCGGCTCGATCGCAGGCGCGGTCCAAGGCTCGAGCTGGACCAAGCTGTCGAGCGCGTACTGGATCGGCAAGCCCTCGCGCGGCTCGTCGCCGGTGATCTTGTTTCTGTTCGAGTCGCCCGTCGCTTGCTCGACCCTCGTCAATGCCAACTGGGACAAGACCGGCATCAGCGATTTTCAATCGCTCGAGATCGACATGCTCGACCAGGAATTGCGCGATCACAACGTCGGCGACGACGTCGACGTCGCCTACCTCAAGGGCTTCTACAATCCCAGCGCCGACTCGGGCACGGTGGCGCTGACCGAAGTCCAAGAAGGGCAGAGTCTGAAAGGCAGCTTCGACGTCGGCTTCGGCGCCGACATGCTGCACGGCACTTTCGCGGCACAGTTTTGCGCCGACGGGGTCGAGCCGTGAGTCGGCGCGCCTGGCTACTCGGAGCTGCGGCGTCGAGTGTGATTGCCTGCGGCTCGGCGGCATCCAGCTCCAGCAATTCTGGCGGAGCGAGCGGCGCGGTTGCCATTGCCGGCAGCGAAAATTCGAGCGCGGGCTCTGCACTGACGGATGCCGGAGCCGCGCCTACCGGGGGCGCCGGCGCCGCGACTCAGGCTGGCGGCGGCCCGACCGGAGAGCCGCTAGCCTGCGACGGGCTCGCCGATTTCATTGCGGCCTACAAGGCTTCGCACGCGGGCAATGGCGGTAAAGACTGGGACATCAACGCCAAGACCCCTGCGGAGCTGGCGGCGGACCCCGATGCCCAACGCTTGCTGGCTTTGTGCGGCGCGAACCAGCGCCCGGTCATTCCGATCTTAGCGTGGGAGTACGGCGGAGCCGACCACGCTTGGATGAGCCCGGAAAAGTCGGCGCTCGTTTACTGCGTCTACACGCCTGTCGCGCCGTCGAGCGACAATTGGAGCTACGACGCCGCGCAAGACAAAGTGATCGCCGACGTCTACGTCGCTTGCCCCGACCAAAACCCGTGCGCCGCCGAGACCGGAGCCGACCAAGTCGCGGCGTGCGTCGGTGACCCGACGAACTTCGAGATCTTGGTCGACACCGCGAGCTACGCCGACGGCGCAGACGCGGGCCTGCGCTTGTCGAATGCCTCGACCGACTTGATGCTGATTCTGGCGGACAGCAGCAAGGTCCTGCTACACACCGACATCTAGTGCCAAGGGCACGAGGGCGTGTCCCTAAATTGGGATCGCTCGCGCGTGCCCGTAAACGTACCCGTGCCCGACGGTCCGTGAGGAGTCGTTGGGTCCGCTTGTTTGGTAGGCCGAGGTTTGTGGCACGGGCCTAGCCCGCGCGCGCCGCGCCCAGCAGGGCGCGCAGCTAGCCGACCGCTCCGTTGTCGCGGACCTCGACCGCTGGGCAAGCAAGGGTATCTGGCAGTCGGGCACGGGCACGGGCACGTTTACGCAGAGACCCCAGCACTCAGGGACACGCACCAGCAGCAGGCTCGTCACTGCGTGCATTGCGAGCCACGACAGAACGGCTGCGCGGCATCTTTGCAGTCGCTGTTCGTCAGGCACTCCACGCAGAAACCCACGCTCGTGTCACAGAACGGGTCGCTCACCGGGCAGCCACCGCCGCTCGGGCACGGTGGCGCACAGATGCCCAAAATCAGGCTGCAACTTTCGGCGCTGGTGTCGCAGTGCCCGTCCATCAAACATTCGACGCAGCGATGACTCGCAGGGTTACAGAGCTTGCGATCGGGCCCCGGGCAGTCCGTGTTGACGAGACATTCGACGCACGCGCCTGACCCAGTCTCGCAGTGCAGCCGCTGGGCGCTGCAGCTCGCCTCGTCCAGGCAACCGCCACAGCGGCCCGTGCTTGCCTCGCAGACGGGCTTTTCGGGCGAGCACTCCGCATTCGCATGGCAGGTTGCCGCAGGCTGCCCCGTGCGCGAAATCAGCTCGCTCGTCGTATCTCCGCAGCTGGTCAGAGCCGAGCAGACAGCGAGCACGCACGTTAAGCGGAGCCTTCGCCAGATTCCCGTCACAGAACGAGCTTACGCGCTCCGCGCTGCGGTGTCTCCGCGCGGCTTGCCCTCCTCGGCGATGACTTGGCGATCGTGATAGCTCTCGCTGATCGGTGCCTTGGCCTTGTCGGCTGCGTTTGGGGCGATGGGGCCGCTACGGACGACGACCAGGCGCGATTCTCGGCTTGGTCGCGGTATCGTATTGGGTATTCGACCGCCCCATGCACCGAGCGGACCTGCCGCTCCTTTCCGGGCGGCCGGGGCCCAGTCGTCGGCGTGTGAGCGTCTTGAGCGAGCGGCGCGCCGCGTTCTAGTCGCGCTGTGCTCACTCGAAGCGCTCAAGCACGAGCCGACGGGGCCTGGCAGGCCTTGCGCCCAGTGAGAGCGCGGCGGAAACGCGCGCAGTCACGCTCTTCGCTAACGCTCGGGATGCGGCATGCACGGTGACCAACGGCGCGCCGCGCGCGACGCGGCTGCCGACGGTGACCGCAAGCTCGAAGCCTGCTGCCGGATCGATCTTCTGATCGGCGCGCGTGCGGCCGGCGCCCAGCTCGATGGCGAGCACGCCGAGCGCGTAGGCGTCGATGGCCGTGACGTAGCCGGCTTTTGGAGCCGTAATGCGTTGCTTCACTTTGCTGCGAGGCAAGCGCGTCGGGTCGTCGACGGCGCGCGTGTCGCCGCCTTGCGCTTTCACCATGCGTCGAAACACGCCGAGTGCGCTGCCGTCGGCGAGCGCTGCTTCAAGCAGCGGCCAGGCTTCTTTGCGGCTCTTGCAGCGCTTGCCGAGCACGAGCATTTCGGCGCCCAGCTCGAGCGTGAGCGCGCGCGTGTCCGCGGGCCCTGCGTTGCGCAAGATGTCGATGGCCTCGCGCGTTTCGAGCGCGTTACCGATGCTGCGGCCGATCGGCGCGGACATGTCGGTGATCAACGCCGTGACGCGCTTGCCCGCGCCTTTGCCGACCGAAACCAGAGCCTTGGCCAAAGCGCGCGCGCTCTTCAAGTCTTTCATGAAGGCGCCGCCGCCGCATTTGACGTCGAGCACCAAGCCGTCGATGCCCTCGGCCAGCTTTTTCGACAAGATGCTGGCGACGATCAGCGGGATGCATTCGACCGTCGCCGTGACGTCGCGCAGCGCGTACAGGCGGCGGTCGGCAGGCGCCAGCTGCGCAGTCTGCCCGATCAGGCAGCTGCCGACGTCGCGTACGATGTGCTCGAAGCGCTTGGCGTCGAGGTCGACGCGAAAGCCCGGAATGGCCTCGAGCTTGTCGAGCGTGCCGCCGGTGTGACCGAGCCCGCGCCCGGAGATCATCGGCACCGCCACGCCGCACGCCGCGACGAGCGGGGCCAAACACAAGCTTATCTTGTCGCCGACGCCGCCGGTCGAATGCTTGTCGACGCGGGCGCGCTTCACGCTCGGCAGCGTGAGCACGCTGCCCGAATGCAGCATGGCTTCGGTCAAGGCCAGCGTCTCGGCGTGCGACAGGCCGTTGAGAAATGCCGCCATCAGCCAGGCGCTGGCCTGGTAGTCGGCCACCTCGCCTTTCACGAAGGCTGCAATGAAAGCCCTGAGCTCTTCGGGGCGATGCTCGCGACCGTCGCGTTTGTCACGCAGGAATTCGACCGGATTCACGACGTTTCGGGCTGCCAAGGCTTGCCAATCCTCGTCGAAGCAGGGCTAGATTCACAGCTCGAAATGGACAAGCCGCGCGGCCGTCCCAAAGGCAAATTCACCCAGCACCGCCGGCTCGACAAATTGCGCGAGCTGCTCGAGCGTCACCCACGCGGTTTGTCGCTCTACGACATGGCCGGCGCGCTCAGCGTCACGGTGCGCTCGATGCGCCGCTACTTGAAAGAAATCGAGCGCGAATCGGATTTGGAGTCGGTGCCGACGCGCGGCGGAGCGGCGCTACTCTGGCGGATACGGCCCAACGAGATGCCGCGCAAGGTCGAGCTGCGCCGCACTCAGACCTACGCGCTGCTCGCGGCGCGGCGGCTGTTCGAGCCCATGCGCGGCTCCGCGCTGTTCGACGAGATCGATCACGCCGTGATGAAGCTGCTGGCGCTGGCGCAGCGTCCGGGGCGGGGCCCCAACGCGGGGCTGGCGGATGCGCGGCTCGAAGAACGCTTTTTGTACCTGCCGCACGCGCCCAAAAACTACGCCGAGCGCACCGAAGAGCTCGACGATTTGTTTCAAGCCGTCTCCGATTTGCGCCCGCTGTCTCTGCTCTACAAGAGCGCCGTGCGCTCGGACGAAGAGCGCATCACCATTCATCCGTACGCGCTCGTGCTGCACCGTGATTCGATCTATTGCGTGGGCTTTCACACCGGGCGCCAGGAAATTCGCACTTTCGTGCTCGATCGCATGCGCGACACCGAGTGCATCTTCAGCGAGCGCTTCGAGCTACCGGCGGACTTTCACATCGATCAATACTTTCAGGGTGAGTTCGGCATCTGGCGCGATCCCAACCCCAACAAGGTCGTGCTCGAGTTCGACGCGCACGCGGCCGAATACATTCGTGCGCGCCGCGTGCATGCGAGCCAGCGCCTGGCCACGCTGGCCGGCGGGGGCGTGCGCTTGACCATGACCATCGGCAACCTCACTCAAGTCGTCAGCTGGGTCTTGGAATGGGGCGCGCGCGTCAAAGTCATCGAGCCGCCGGAGCTGATCGAACGCGTGCGCTCGGAGCTGAGCGGAGCGCTGGCGCTCTATCCCGTCGAAAAAGCGACCAAAGCCGAGCCGAAGAAGAAGAGCCGTTGAGCGGGCTCGACTGGGTCCGACTCGGCTAGGACAGGGGCGGTGCTGTGTGCAGGTCTGTGTCGGGCTCGGTTGTTGCCCAGCGCGTGAAAGTGACCTTGAGGCCCGCGCGTTTCGGAGCGCACGTGAACGGGCCCGCCAGCTTGCCCTGTTCGTGTGGAAAGCGCGCCACGCGCAGGGTTCGCCACGCTTCGCCGTTGGCGCGCGCGCGGAGGATCACGGCGTCGCGCGCGCGGCTGGCGCGGAGGGTGACGTCGCCGTCAATCCACTCCGGTACCGGCGCGAGCGACCAGTCCGAGTAGCCGTCGGTGACGACCGCTCCCAAGTGTGGGACGCCGTCGTTGATCTCGACGCCGGCCTTGATCCAGCTTCCGCTCGCGTGCCAAAGCATCAGCCCGGCCTGATCGTAGAGCTCGGAAAAGCCACGCAGGCTGAACGAGACCTCGACCCCGTGGCGATCTTCCCAGGCTGCTAACAGAGCGTGACCCGAGGCGTGCTCGAACCCGTAGAGCGTCTTCTGCCAATAGTCGCTGCCTTGCGCGGCTTCTACCAGCAGCTGCCCGTCCAGCTCTTGAACCGATTGCGGCGTCGTCGACCATTTGCCTTCGCTCCAGGCGATTTTCTGCGCAGTCATGGGGCTTCCGAGCGACGCTTCTAGCAGATCAGCTGAACGGTTTGACCACCATCAGCACGACCTGAGCCAATAGCGCGAAGGGGGCGGACCACATGTGGATGCGGGCGCGCCGGTCGCTCAACACGGCTAGCAGCGGCTCGGACGGCGTATCCGCGCTGGCGTTGGCCAGCAGCAGGACCTGCTTCACCCACGGCGCCCGGAAGCGCAAATTGAAAAAGATCATCAGCACGAACAGCGCGTAAGAAATTAGCAGCCAGGGAGCCGTGAAGCTGAAGCCGCCCGCCCAAACCGTGGTCAGCCCCGTTGACAACCCGAGCATGAACAGCGCTGGGGCTGCCTTGAGCAGGGGCGCGGCCAGGCCGAAGCACGTGCGAATCGCGCGCACGTCGGCCGAGCGCGCGACTCGATACATCAAAATCTCGGGTCCGAGCGAGGCGCCGACGCCGAGCAAGAGGGCCAAGATGTGTGCAACTTTGAAGACTATCCACATACTGCGGTTCCTTTCGAATAGTGCCGAAGGCTGACCCGCCGACCTACCCGTGGCGGAGCATGTGGCTTGCGTAAATGCACGGCAACGCGCACGATTACAAGGCATGGTTGCAATTACGCAAGGCCAGCTCGAGCTGCGTTGGGACGATGTGCGGCTGTTTTTGGCGCTTTATCGCAAGCGCACGCTGGCGGGCGCGGCGCTCAGCGTCGGTCTCGACGCGTCGACGCTGAGCCGGCGGCTGGTCGCGCTCGAAGAGACGCTCGGCGCCTCGCTGTTCGACCGAACACGTGAAGGACTGCTCCCGACCGACGGGGCCGAGCTACTCGTGCCAGCGGCCGAAGAGATGGCGGCGGCGCACGCGCGCTTCTCACACGACGTATCCGCCTTCGAGCGAGGCGCACAGGGTATCGTGCGTTTGAGTGTGCCGCCCGGCGTCGCGGAGTCGCTGGTGGGCCCGGCGCTGGTCAGGCTCCACGCCAAGCACCCGGGAATTCAGCTCGAGCTCGAGGCTTCGGTTCACTTCGTCGACCTGACTCGGCGCGAAGCCGATTTGGCGATTCGCTCACGGAGGCCGCAGACTGGTGATCTGGTGAGCGTGAAGCTCGGGCAACGGCTGTGGGTCCCGATGCAGGCGGCCGCGCAAGCGAAAAAGCAGCGCCCGCTGCAAGACTGGTCGGAGCTTGCTTGGGTTGGCTGGGGCGACGATCTGGCGAATTTTCCGCCGCAGCAATGGCTGGCCAAACACGTGCCGCGCTCGGCCATGGTCTTGCGCACCAGCCATTTCACCACCCAAGTGAGCGCGGTCGTGGCTGGGCTCGGCGCGGCCCTGTTGCCGCCGCAATTTGCAAAGCTCGCAGCGCTCGCGCCGCTGCGCTATTCCGCCGCGTTGGCGGCGTCCGCAAAAGACCTGCCCGTTACCGAGCCGTGGCTGGTCGGCCACCGCGCGCTGCGGGCCGTTCCGCGCGTCGCCGCGGTCTGGGCATTCCTGGTCGAAGAATTTGCGTCGCAGGCCACTAGGGCTGGCTAGCCAGCGCGAAGTGCCAGCCCAGCTGGCGTGAAAGAGCGCGCAAAATCAAATGGGTGCAGATCCCAGATTCCGTCACGCAGCCTCACGTAGCTGCTGAGGTTTTGCGTCATGAGTGCGCGCAGGCGTGGGCTGGGCAGCGAGCTTGAGCTGCTTGGTCGCCAGATAGT
>Ga0307508_10002845_pt1 | contig 17959 bp, 18 predicted proteins | sample 9_EM_MG_FD_203089 | JGI IMG/M metagenome (GOLD analysis project Ga0307508, IMG submission 203089) | Populus trichocarpa ectomycorrhiza microbial communities from riparian zone in the Pacific Northwest, United States - 9_EM | ecosystem: Host-associated > Plants > Roots > Unclassified | place... | reverse complement strand
AATTATGGGGGAATTATGCTGGGCATGCGGATTAATGACACGAGTACGAGACAGCATGGGTGGGCGCTGCCTGACTCGTTACAGCGCATGATTAATAATCTTGAGGAAAGGTTAAACACGGCACTCCAAAACGGCCGTGACTCCGCAGGCAGCCTGCCGTATATTGCCTCCTACGTGCGTTCGCTGGCACCATCGCCTTCGCCTTCGGCCTCGGTCAACCAGGTAGAAGACAATTGGTGAGACATGTTCGACAAACAATTCTCCAAGTCGGATGGGTTGGCAATATCTCCTGGTGTAGTTGCTTCGTTTGATATATCTGGGACATGACGACAGTCCCATACTTTGTTACAGGGAGGCTTGCATGAAATAGAATTGGAAGATTATAATATACATTGCAATTGCGCTAATCCCAAGGATCGATATTCACGCTGATGTGGAAAGTGACCAGGTTCGTCATGGGCCGCGGGCTCATGCAAGGCGTACACAGCAAGCCAATTCCCCTATCCATATAGCAATTATACACCAGTAATAGAAAGGCAATTCGTCACAGCAAATGCTTGGCAAACATTTTCATTATTTGTTGACATTATTACTGTATTGCGTTGCATCAAGGTGACTAGGAACCTAGATTGCATTGAGAACATGCCCACACGTAATTCGGTATATACAACAACTGTAGAATTGAGGAGTATTAGAGTCGCCTGGTAAATCGTTTACAACAAGCTGCAACGTGATTAGGCGGTTATTTCATTTTCATGATTTATTGGATCCTCCCACACGCAAGCCGTCCAAGATGTTGTTCGCAATCTCGATGCACTCCTCAGGATGTGCGAAAACGATGAAAGGCACATCTGGAGGCATCCCCTCCCGCGCTTTCGCCAGTCGCACCCTAAACTCTGCGCGCTTCTTCGTAAGCGAAGGCGGAGAGGCAGCTGCGCTAGCAATGGCTGCCGCAATCGCAGGGTCAGATGTTACAGAATCAGTTGAATTTTGATGATGCGGCGGCAGACGAGGGATATCTGCTGGGTCGCGGACAACGGCAGGAGGCACGGCAACGGAGCCAGGGCTAGCACTGAGGGCTGAGGTTCCTGAATACGCTGAAGACAGGCGATGCGGTAAGAGAGGTTGTAAGATGCTCTACGCGACGTTTCGATCGGATTGACTCACTTGCGGTGGTGTCCGCCAAGGTTGTCTCGGGGGCGTAGTCCGTTGAGAAACGACGATTATTGTCATAAGGGGATGGTGAGGCCGTCATGTTCCCAACCGGTGCGACGAAAGATGAAGTCGTAAAATATGTTCCAGAATCTGGAGACTCAGCTACGGGAGCCCTCCCCGCGAAAAGCGATGATCCGCGAGTAGGTGAAGAAGACCTTGGAGGTGTTGTCACAGGGGGTGATGCAATACTCCCTTGGCGAGACGGCTCCGGATTCACATCCCGAATAAAAATTCCAAGAATCTGTTTACGTCCAGCGCGGTGGAACTCTTTAGCGAGAGCGGTGTACAGTTCCATGTCTGCAACCGATTCAATCAAGTGAATGAGATGCAATGTCTACACAAAGTTATGTACCTTGTTCGCCAGAATCCCCAACAAGAAAGAATTTCGCGTCAGGAAAATAATCCATGACCTTCGTTTATGGTGAATCGCATTACTTTTCCCATGTGGACGCGCAAGCTAGGGGGTACTCACCTCTACCACACCGGCGCGTTTCCTCTCGCCAGCCGGTTCCCAAAGACCCTTGAACAAACTTGATCCTCCATAATACTTCAGTTTCAGTGAGCCTGCCAAGCGAGCGCGCACTTAGACCATCTCGGGCACGAGTATGAACTAAATCACTCACCCGCCGGATATCCAATTACTTTGAGGAATTCTGAGAGCACCGGTAGCAACTCAAAGGGCGAGTTGGACTGATTGACACACAGATGAACGATTCTTGCAACGAATTTGCTGCTCGTGTCACTTACCACGTAATGGAATCTTACTCCTCTAGAGCCGAGACTGTTATAAAATTCCGGCATCCCAGGACATGCAAGCTCGTCAAGGTGGCGCACAAAAACGTTTCGGAAAACAGCGCGCACGCCATGCAGGATGCTCGAAATTTTGATGGTATCGTCTATGTCACTAATGAGTCGCACCCGAGCATCGGTAAGGGCAAAATCGATCTGCGCAATAGGAGGGGGAAGCACATGAAGTTGGCTTTGCACAGATGGCGCATGGGGACTGGCATCACCAGAAACCGAGAGGGAACGCTCCAGACCCGGCTGCGGCGTGGGTGGAGGTGGTGGAATATATTCTGCTATGGCGGCGAGATGACTTTCTGCGGCGTGATTCCCGAACGTGATGTGTACGCTGCCTGGATGGTCGCATATGGTATCGAAGGGGATAGAAACGATTGTACCGAAATATCCTGTATCTGGCACGATCGGGATTTCAACTGTGGCCAAGGGTTTAAGATGCCGGTCAACAGCGCCTGTGTGCACGTTCGTCGTGTAAATCGATACAAGAACTTTCCCTCTAGTGAGCATGCGCGCCCAGAAAGGCCGCAGCCTGTTGTGAAAGTTGTTGTGAAGGCGGATTATCTCTACACTGGGTAACCCAGATAGTGGCTGGCCAGACGGGGAACGGGTCCGAGAAGCTGTGGAAGACGTAGAAGATAGGGAGGAGGATGATGAATTCCGATGCGAGTACATCGGACTCGTACCACTAGAGGAACGACGTTTTTCTTTCTCTCGCCGAGAGACATCTGCTGGGGGTAATGCCTCCGGGTCAGTCAAGAACTTCGGATGAGGGGGTTCAAGGGGCCCAGAGGTTAATTCCTGTGTTCGGAGAACTTCTGCTTCTCGATCCGGGGTCATTTCCTCTGGACGGGGAGGAAGTGGGGCGAGTTTCAATAGTTCCTCTGTAGACCGACTGAGGGATGCATCCAATCCCAGAGAATCTGATCGGTCCACCGCAGCTAAATCCGGGAGCTTTGGCAGAGAGGCAAATGCTGTAGTTGAAATTGTAAGGAGGGCTGTCGCGATCACACGAAGCGATTCACCTTTGGCGACCCGCAAAAATGCTTTCTGAGACCGTGTGGCACGGTCGGGGGGCCTCATGCTATACGCTGGTGCATCGCCGTCTTCAGCGCCTATATATAGATACAACACGACGAAGAAAGCGTACCGTAACCAGAAACGAATACATCGATCCTAAAGGGCATGACTGGGTAGGCATTTCAACATATAGTTCCAGGTTCCTACAAAGCAACGCACCTTCTCCGTCAGGTTGGCGCCCAAGTTCAAATCTGCGCACAGCCCACCCCGGGAAGAGGGCGAGTCTCTGTGTACCCTTCTCCTCGTCTTCGCGTCGCTTTGTTCTATCTAGAACAATCTGGTCCTTGACCTGTGCGAGAAAGCTGCCCTGCGGTCCGTTATTTGCTCGATTCGCTTGGACAGCGGCCACCGATTGGGTGACATTTTGGTAGGAAGTCTTGATCTGTTTGGACGCACTCCTGAGCCCACTCCGAAGACTGGACAACGATACGGATGATGAGCGCGTATTGGAGTTATACGGCGGCCGATTCATGACTGGGGCATTCGGTCGTTGAACGAGCGTGGAAGCAAAGCTGCGTAAACAAACGCGACTCAAGTCTGGACCGCCACACACCGTCATCAGCCGGCCTCAGCTGACGAGCCGCCCGTGTTGTGGCGGTGTGATTGAGAGCCATGGATATACTGGATACCAGGGCCGGAACCGGACGAAACGCTGCCCCTGCGGGTGAGACGAATCGCGCCGACGAGAACAGCGGTCACGCGTCGAGCTCTGAGGACGAAATGAACATCGGTGTGACTCCACAACCTGTAGTAGCTACTCCTGCTGCGCGTGCGCCTTACCGTTCCCCTATGCTTAACGGTGCAAAACGACGCAATCGTCCGTCTGTTTTCGTCGATTCACGGCCCCGTGCGGTTGGTGCCAGGAGTTCCGGTCAAAACGAAAAGGGTGGTGCACCCCAAAGACGGATGACTATAGAGGAACAGCGCAAACAGATGAAAGTGCTTGCTCATTCGACCACTCCCCTCCGAACCTACACCTCTGATGCCCAATCAATCCCACCGTCCAATTCTCAGAGACAAAAGCTCGAACAGAAAGGAGAGCCAGCGCCTGTGGGTCTCATTAAACTAGGGAGAGGACAGGATAAGGGGAAACCCGAACGTCCTTCGGGCGCGTCCACTCGTGGGCTCGATAACAGTGACCATGTTGTGGACCCAGAAAGCACGGGTGAGAACGCCCCCGATTCTTGTATCGCTCGTCGTACGCGTCAGCCGTTTCCGCTTGGTGATGTGGAGGCCCCACACCAGGCACCCAGGCCCTCCCCAGATGGTGTACACGTTTCCTCCCAAAGCAAACCACGACGTCGTTCCGAGTTCGATCAGGGGAACACGGGAGAGGAAGAACAAACAACGAAGCCTTTTACTTTTCCATTGAGCGACGCGGCTGCCTTGCGGAGTAAACAACAATTCCCTCTATGCAGTGTTGAAATCCCGTCCCGTCCCGCACCTTCATCGAGTATTGCGGAATCGGACCCTTCAACCCACGGAGAATCCTTATCTGCCGCAGAGGACACTCCGCCCAGGACGCGTCAGCCTTTCCCTCTAGGCACGCCATCCAAGTCGACCTCATCATCGGGCTCCAAGCGACCATCCCCTGACTCACAAGCGAGCACGGCTTCACCGTCTCAGCGAATAAAATTGTCGAAGCAGTGAGTATACTTTGTTTCCTTTACAACCCAATGTCTGAATCGCGCCTTGAAGCAGTCAATTATTGGACACGCTCTACATCGAGGATGACAGTGTAATAGTTGAGCAGGGTGGGGAAGACATTATCACACGTCTCTTAAAATTACTAATATCGTGCACATCCTTGACTGTCAGTTGACGACGAATCCCTTTGTCCATTCTGTGATGAACCCTTGCCTCGCTGCCCTAGCGAACGGCTCCAGGTCCTTCTTGAGCGCGCGAGATCATACGCGCAGCCTCAACCTCGCAGTTCAAATTCCAAAGCGCTGACCGCACCCTTTGCTACCTTTGCGGCGGTCTGCGACCAGCATAGAAACGAGACCACGGTGATTCCTGAGGGCGTGGCACAGGGCTGGCCAATTTGCCTTGATTTCAATGCTCTCCCTGCGCGCCTCCGATTCTTGCGGCCACGATTGCAGCGGCTAATTGAGAACCCGAAGCAATCTACATTCTTCCAAGATGTAATGAAGGATATTGCCTCCATGGGCGCGCTCGCAGCTGTCGGTGCACAGGGTCAACTCGCTACATTTCAGAGGGCGCGGCCAGGGTAGTGAGTACATCATGGTGGTTTCCATTTCCGCAATATTTGACTCGATCCTCTTTTACCAATGCAACAGTTACGGCGAGCGAGGACTCCTCCGCATCACGCAGATTATCGGTGACCTGTTCCCTTCTCTTTCGCAGGCAAACCTGTCAAAGAGTGGGATCCAGTCGTTCGCTCCGCTTGATTCAACCTCGTTCGTCTCTCGTGTGCTAGTGCCGGAAAGTGCTTGCCTTCTCATCAAGGACGATTTGTTTCTCGATTCGGAAGAGGAAGCTTTGCGCGTGCTCTTTGCCAGCCAGACATTCGGTGCAGCAGTATATCCTGACCGCGAAGACGAGCTCGAAATGGACAATATCGGAGTCGAGATGCGTGTACGCTTGAAGAAGGGCAAAGAGCGACACGAACGTCACATATCTGAGGCTGAGCGAGCGCTCGGGCGTTCTGATACCGAAACCGAAGCTTCAAGCATATCACGCGGTGCCATCTGCAGCACCTCTTTTCGGGACAGGAAGGGAAAGACGAAGTCTCAATCTCGTACCCCTTCGGTTTCATCGGCAAAGTCATCCCTTATATCAATTTCCTCCGATGATGGGAAGGAAAAGGATGATGGTGATCCTGCTGTCTTGCTCCTTAATGACAAGACGCCTAAGCCTCGCAAGAAAAAAATTATTCTTCAAGGGGCGAGTACCAATAGCCTTTTCCCCTTATTATCCTCCCGGCCCTCGCAGGCACCGCCGGCTAAGCCTACCAAGCACAGATCAGAGAAAACTTCTCGCGCGTCGCAGCGTTCGGCGTCTGTGACGTCTACTCGCTCCAACACATCCAGGTAAGATCCCCCTTCCCTGTCAATTTTCTCGCTCACCTTGGTGCTCAGGGGTCGCCCAGAGCGCCAAGATAAATGGACCAGGTCCATTAGGGAACGAGACTCCAGCGGCTCGAGCGGCGAGACATGATTGAATCACCAGAAATTTGCTTTCTCCCAACATACAACATTATGTCTATGTACGTCTCGCATCCTCACACGGATCATATAAACAATAAATAAATTCGGCCGACTCTATTAGCTACGCTGATCCAAATAGCTCACAACGACAACACCTCGTCGGGCTAGATAAGATAGTAATATAGAGAGATGATAAACCGTGTCTGCGCCCACAATTACAAGTACAAACAAGTACTCCACTCCACACTCCAAAATACATCTTACACACAGCAACATGCCCGCCAGACGAGTTTTCATACCCTGTGCATACGCGTATCTCGCGTTGTATGTGCAGGATGTTATTGCTATGATCACGCCAGCACGATGCGTTCCTTTCCACACAACCTTTCCTCAGGGCAGCGTCGGCACAGATTCCTCGTTGTTCACTCCCTATAGGTACATCTCTAGAACGTTTGACGGGCAATCCACTGACATTTTGTGCTCAGTACTCCACATTCCGCTTACTACTTCGATAAGTCTGGGGGTTTAGGATTGCTGCTGCAAAAGCCATCCGGTCCGATTACGAGGAAGGGGCGCGTAAATAGCGTCACTGCCTCAGGTGCTACGATAAATTCGACATTTTTGACCCTGTGAGCCATCGCGTCTTGCGACGAGTCCAAGAAATTCATGCAGTCGAGGGGTTTGCAGCTACGGAAAATTCACCTTCGAAGTTCAATGCCCAGTTGTTCCGGGTGTGGTAGTTGCTGCTACTCTCATTGCACCTGGGGGCGACGAGATTGATATTGAAATGCTTGGAGGAGATCCTCGACATTGGCAGGTGTGACCGGGAAACTTCCTCACTCGGCGCCTGCATTGATGCTTGCATAGGCCAACATATTTGCACCTCAGCCGCATGAGAAAGGACCTCTTTATGGTGTCTTCGGAGGTCTGGGGAGCTTTCATTCCGGTTCAGAGACGATTAATTCCATTCATTCATACACTGTTGACTGGAATCCGGACCGGATTATTTGGAGCGTAGACGGACGCCACGTTCGGACAGTTCAAAAATGTGAGTTGCCTTCGTCATCGTGACGACGTATTCTGTGATATTTACGGTGCTTCATTAAGCTGAGACAAAGAAGAATGGCGTACTGCATTATCCTTCGCATCCTATGCGAATACAACTCGGTATATGGGACGCCAGTGCTCCAGAAGGTACTTCAGAATGGGGTAAGGGTCCAATAGATTGGTTAAAAGCACCTAGTAGGGTGTCAGCGATCTTCAAAAGTGTGCGCGTTGAGTGCAGCTAAACAATCGTTGCAAATGCAAGCCCCATGGACATTTTCCCGCGACTATATTATCTTCTAGTTGTACCTCAGTTTAGATTTGTAGATTCACAGCCAGACCATCCCATCATCCACTTCGTTACTTGATCAGCAATATAACGAAAACATACAACGTTTAAGATAGATTGAACCCAGCTTCAACAAGCATAATTATCACGGGCGCCCGTTTGTAGTTGGGGTTCCGGGCCGTACATCGCCCTCCCCAGGTAATATACCCTGCGCATTAGCGCTGAGGATTCCAGCGATCGTCTTTTGGAAATCGGTCCATTCTGTTTCGCGAGGAATACCAGCTTCGCTGATATCGTAGACATATAGCTTGCCGTCGCTGCCCCCAAGTACAGCACGTCTCCCATCCTTCCGATCCCAAGCCAACTTGTTTATCGCCCTGCCACTCCCAACCATCGTCGATACCATGGGTACCTGTACGGCGAATGGGTTGTGCTGTGAGACAAGGTTCGACATCAAGCCAGAGGTGCGTACCTCGGCATCAACATTCAAATTCCATAAGTCGAATTTCCCAGACCCGTCGACAACGCCAAACATCGCAGGATGGTTAGGATGCCATTTGACGTCGTACACGTAATCATCCGCCTCTTCAAATGAATAGAGAGGGCTTACGGTGCTGACAGCTGTCGAAGGTTTTGCAATAGATTTCGCCTTCCAGAGCTTTACAGTCCAGTCAACAGAACTAGTTAGAAAGATATCGGAGAAGTCGATAGGGCCGGAGAGAGGATGGAAATGTAATCCCGTCACAGGCCCATTGTGGCCTTTGTAGATGTCAAACTGATTCAGACCGGCCTTGGACCCCGCACGATCGTATCTGCTCGCCTGGTATACGTTGCCCTCTTCCGTACCAACCCAGAACGTTGATGTCTCATTGTCGGGGAAATCGAAAGTGGTGATCGCAACCTCATTAGTCTTGTTGTGCCCAGCGTGTACTAATTCGAGGGTTTCCTACTCGCGTGTTGGGCTCAGTCTACAATTGCAATGCAGAGGATATACATACCTGTGGTTGTGCAAGCATATCTACGAGCCAGCTGCAGACCATACCATCCGTGCTGGTTGTTATTAGATTGTGAGCGTTTTGTGTTCCAACCATCGACATCGCGTAGACCGGGTACGTGTGTCCCGCAGCAGACAGAGGGGTTTTAAGGACAGGCAGGTGCTTTGAACGAGTATCCCAGAGCAATATTTGGCCGGAATAAGTGCCGCCAAAGATAAGGTTCGGGTGGAATGGGGAAAATGTCACAGAGAGCACGTCTGACTGTCGTAGGGTCAGAAAGGACTATAATCCGAGGGTCACCACAACCAAATCTACCTGTGAGTGGAAAACAAATTCTGGTCGACCCGTAAGATGTATATTCCATACAGCCACGATGCCGTCGGGATCATTTATTGCCGCTGGGTTCTTATTATACGACGCTGCGTTGAGTTCCGGGTACTGAAACACAGTGAGCTTTCAACCTGGGAAACAAAGTAGATGTCTTGACCAACTTTAGGCGACCAGTCAAGGTCAGTGATAGAGCGATTCTTTGTCCACCGTTCATCGTTGAACGCACAAACCATCTTGACACGCTTTCCTTCATATTCGACTCTGAACGCAGTCCGATTTAAGCACGTCTAGACGACTCCATGAAAAACGTACGCCTCTGCATCAGCACCTATGCGATAGTCACGGGTATAGTCATACGCGTCACTCAGCGCACGCTGAATTATTTTCGAAGATTCTTCAACAAAATCGACGAATTCGGGGGACGTAAGAATGCTGGTCCGCTCCTCTTCGCTCAATTCTGCGCAAGCAAATGTAAATCACTGAAGACCAAGAAACACACTTTCTAACCTCGAATGTGCTCTTCAATTTCCTTAGCCATTTGATCGTTCTCCTCTTCCAGTCCTTTCTCTCGCTGCGCCTGAGCCGCCTCCACCTCAGCTTGTATCTGTCGTCGAATTTCTTCCTCAGAAGGCCCTGTTGGTGCCTCTTCAAAATCTACAGTCTGCACTTCACGGCTATACGTTATACGATCGACTTTTGGTTGTCTCGGCTGTGAGAAAGCTATAGGTTGCGGGCGCTCTACGTGAGGGGGACTGACGCGTCCAGAGTCAGGCCCATTTATTACTTCGCCCGGCGATGCTGCGCCGCGATCGGAGCTGATGTCGCTGGCACGACTGGCACGACCGGTAGGAGGGGAATTCCGAGGGGCTGGGTTCGGTGTGGGGGGACCAGTAGACCCTACAGGAGTGCTGCTTCGGGGACTACGGGACCCAACCAGCTGGTTAATTATCTCGTTTATATCCCCTTTGCGTAGCGCAGCGGAAACAGGAGGGTCTTGACTATGCTGAACGCTCGTGATTAAAATGCTCACAGGAGGTGCGCAATATATAGAACGCGGCGCACCTCGTCGCGTTTCCCGGCATTCCGTTCGCGAGCTTCACGCCTTTGCTTCAGCTCCAAGATCTTCTGACGCTTAGCTTCAAGATCTGCTTTCCTCCGTTCCTGCATTTGACCCGATAATTAGCGGCTGAATGTCTTGAAAGCACTGAGAGAAATTGTGGTGTTATTTGGCGTTGTTTAGTGGATTCCTTTCGCAATCCTTCCGTCAACCCCTCTTATCCATTTTTCTATTACTAGGAGTCACAATGTCTGCTGGGGGCCCTGGAGCATGGCCACCTGCCGTACGGTATGCGGCAAATTGTTTTCACCAAGATCCGCGCTCATCTCTGAGTCAGTGAGTGGGTGTCCAAATGCCTCACGGCCATGACACCAAGCAACAAAGAAGCTGCGTCCGCCGAATTGAAACAGGTGATCGCCAGTGCATACGCCAAGAATGAACTTTGGTCCACCGATTGGTCAAAGAAAGAACTTGAAAGGTTTGTCAAACGTTTTATCTCATTGGTGCCCGCACTTCTGTCGAACCGCGTTGCAGCCTCAAACAGCCCTCTCTGCCGCAACTGAAACGCAAACCTGATTCGTACGTGGCTCCCCGTGGTGGTGGCGTTTGCTCAGACGTCTGATCCGAGGTGTGGTTGTACAGCTCCACCGAGGTTCCCGTGTCAAAGAAATACAAGAAGTCCAACCTGAACAACGCCGCAGTCACCCTAGCTTCTGACAATAGGCTTCAAGAAAGAGCAATACGTTTCCAAAGAGAACATGAGATTGAGCGACAAAAGCAAATGGGAATCTACTCCTCAAATGAAAACTACAACCCCCACGTGCATCCGTTCACTTCGTTCGACAACGGGCATGCGTCTTCCAGTTCTTGGAGCTCATCAAATGGGCCAACTTCTAGTATGAGGAGAAAGTTCCTCAAATCCAGCGCAAGTTATAACGATCCTCAAGCCCCAGTGTATGATTCGGTATGATTGCATTATTCTTATTTCTGCTGCATGGAGTTTGCTGATCGCGTTCCAAGAATGTAATTGACTGGGATAAATATACTATCACCGGCACGTCACAAGAGCTCTTCAAACCTTATCTGCGAATTACCAGTGTGCGTGGTTGTCGGCCGGTCCGCAACCGCATTCTAACGCCCCATCTATAGGCACCAGACCCTGCCAAAATAAGACCTCTCCATATGCTCGAGAAGACTTTGAAGGAACTCAGCCGGAGGTGGCGACAAAGTCCTGATTATGGGTGGACTTGTGATCAGTTCAAGAGCCTCCGTCAAGATCTCACAGTGCGCTCGCCGTTCTTTTCGCCCTCCTGGATGTCTGATAGCGTTCGTCAGGTGCAAAGGATAAAAAATAAATTCACTGTACAAGTCTATGAGATTCATGCTCGTATGGCGCTCGAAAGCGTGCGTCCCTCGTGCTTTTTTCCGTTCATGGCTTTATTCCTCTCACAGAAGGACCTTGTGGAATACAATCAATGTCAAGCGGTACTGCGAGATTTGTATGCTTTAGGTATAGAGGGGAGTCATTTTGAGTTCCTCGCGTATCGTATTCTATACCTGTGTTATACGCGGGACCGCACTGGTGAGCTTTCTCCTGCTCCCTCTACTCTGTGTCGCCTGATTGACCGTTGGGTGTAGAATTGAACAGGTTCATATCTACACTGACGCAAAAACAGAAACGGCAAGCATTTATCAAACAAGCGCTTGAGGTTCATCGCGCTCTCGCCACCGATAACTACCACAAGTTCTTTTTACTATTTCTGAACGCGCACAACATGGGCGGATATATATTAGATCATATGCTCGAACGAGAACGTATCAACGCTCTTATCATCATGACGAAGGCGTAAGCTCCTTCAGCCAGCAGCAAAAGTTAGTTTACGTCTGATCTTATCATTTTATTTCACAGTTATCAGCAACTTCCTATACCTTTTATAACCTCCGAACTGCAGTTCGAATCTGCCGAGCAAACTGTAAGCTTTCTCCACGACAACGCAGCCTCCTTTTGGATCAGCAAACCGGGCAACGACACTCCACCTCCGCCAACTGGGCCGTCAGCGCAAACACCCCGCCTTGTACAACGCGTTGGCACCCTCACCCTAGAAGAAACCCATATTCCGGATGAAGTTAAGGTGCTAGATTGCCGCGTCGCGCATCCTTCCTTGGTGGAATGTCTGAGGACGAAGCACGCGCGCGTGGGGATCAAGGGCTCCATTTAAGGTCGGCATTGGTTCACCAAATCACCTTGGTTAATACGGCACCGAGCATTTCCGCCTCCCATATCTATTCGGATTCGTTTTTGCAGCCCACGGCGGAGCCACATTAGGTTCACTCGCACTTGTATTTCATCATATTGGGTATAGTATCTGTAATCTATAATCTACTATCGATCGTTCTCCATGCCGGGGATTACGTACGATTACATGAAATCATTGAAAGCCTATGCGGAATGTGACCCCCTCCCGACCTGCGGATGATTCACAGTTGACTCGGAAGATTCGTATCAAAATATACTAGATTGGAGGTTCGAAGTTATTGCATTGTGGTAAGTTGAGAGCCTGAGATGACGTCAAAACAAGACCGTGCAGATCTGTGCACAGTAGGAGTTGTAGGCGATGGTAGGGGGTATGTAGGAGGGAGCAATAACGAAGGATGGCTTCGCAATCTTGAATGTAATTTTAAGAGGTGACACCGAGACCTCACCCATCGCTTTCAGAATGCTTGCAATACTAGCGTTCTTTGGGCATAGCCTCTGTACCTAATAAGCGATTGGATAGAAGTGAAAAAGTCGTCCACACACCGAGCAAGCTTGAGCCCGACCCTGCAAAAATTTCGATGATCACATGCTATTCACCTGGGTGGTCAGATCCCCGACTCCCATGAAGTGTGGTCGGGTTGAGGGGCGGATGGTTCTATTCAATCAATTCAGTCAAAGCTTTTCACAATCTGGTGGCTGTACGTAACCCTAACGGCGCTTAAATCATGACCTTCGTCTCAATCTACCGTCCACTTGTTCAACCTCACTAATCATTCTTAATCATTTCGGAAGTATTCTACGTTGTATTCAGTGCTCATCTCCAATAAATACTAACGTGTGATTTTGGATTCTGGTTCTGGCACTGGTTCCGGCATGCGCCTGGTCCCCGCCTCGAAATGGTAGGTGGCTCGGGACTCGGAAATATCCGACCACGCACCTGATCACCCATCTCAAATTAATACAGACTATGCCTCCAGCGAGGCACTTCACCGACAGTGAGCGCAAAGAACATCGTGCAGAAGCCGCACGGTTGCGACGAGCTACAGCAGGTCCTGAAGGATATGGTTTGCCCCTCTTCCGTCTTCGCTGATCCCTCTTCTGCAGCCGAGCATCGCCAATGTCCACGCTCACAACTGCAAGCGGTGCTCTCAATTTCTGATTCATTGACAGGTGCGTGCAAGTATTCATAGCTTGTGCACGCGTCTGGATTCAGTGTTGTATTGATCTCGTTTAAGACATTCCCCCGGCACGCATGTGTCACCTGATCCCGCTTACATTCCGCCCCTTTGCCTTAACCTCTCTTTCACAATGGGCGCTTGTGCTCATGTGATTGCACATTGCGATTGTGCTTGTGCATTATGTGTTGTTTTGTTGTTGTGTGCTTGTGCTTTGCACAATTGTCCTTCTTGTGCTACCAGTCCAATCACTTGCAGAACAGTGGTTAGATTTAAGCGTGAATGGGCAAGATTGTCGGGTTAGTCATTGCTCAATGTCAATGCTTGAAGAATCCATTCAAAAGTTATGTGATGCGACCAACCGAGATTTCCAGCGTTACCTTCTCTGCTCCAAAGGTGTGCTTGCTTCAAACATTGGCAACATTTTCAGGTGTACATTACGTGGCATGCTAGGCAATTTAAGACCACATGCTTTGCACAATTGTTTGCCTTTTGTACAAGATTCTTCATTCAAGTCCTTCGCCCCAAGCGATTTAGATCGTGTGATGAAGACTGCATTTGGTGATGAGATTTGACAGATGTCACTTACAACACCAAGGCATCTAATATGGCATGCCTGCCTTGAAGAATGCACAAGACTGTGTTTTGCTCACTTGTGATGATGTGAGATCCTCTATGCCACCTGTCTTTCTTCGTGTTGCAATGTTTTGGAACCAGTCTGTATTTTGTACGATAGTGTTGCTTAGCCGTTAACCTCTTGTAATAATACCGTCCCTATGCCAAACGTCATGGAGCCAGAGTCGGGGACTGGCGCTCACCGCCGCTGCCGATACAGTGACGGTGATTTTCACTCAAATGAGATCTTAGTGGAAGGGGCCTTTCACATCCAAAGGTTGGAAGCTCACAGAACTCACAGTAGATATCACAGACCTGTGTTGGCACTGAACCTTTATATCACCTTGTGTGACAGCTGCTGTTGGTTTTTTATACTCCATATTGTTCACATTGTTGTTTCCTTTTTTCTCCTTGATGAGAAAACACCTATGGCCTGTACCCACTGTACTTATTAACACAACATTTGACCTCATGCTCTGAGGTGTCAAATAGCAACAGGTTTTCAGAAGTGAATAGATGGTAATTCCTGCCACCTGGTGGCTCGTATTGTAAATTAATATGATCTTTTGTGTAAAAATGAAAGGAACAGTGAACACAGCGTACGAACAAAGAGCCTCGAACTCTTACGGTGAGGGAGAATAGACGGACTCGCACTCGAGGTACACAAGCTTAGTATAGCTCGCGTGGAACGTAGGGATTTGAATATTTATTCAGTACTTAGCGTACACCTTAAAATACTAATTTCCCTGGTCTTGGGAGGAAACTAGAGGTCAGACTCGTATACGCTAGTACGAGCAATATTCCGGATAGTCCTGACGTCGAACGTGCAAGAGTTAATATACCCGGGAGATGAGCAATTGTTTGAGAGTTGTTGAGGTTATATTTGTGTTTTCATTGAACGCCCAGTGCCGATCGAGCTATTGCACGACGCAAGGATGTTTTCCGCGTCGACGGAAAAGCCGCACAACGAGGGGAGCCCTAGGAATGACCGTTCGAGTGATAATCGAGCTTGCGCTGGACGGTGCAAGGAGCAATGTCAAAGTTAAAATATTTGTTATAGCCAACGGAAGCCTCGGATACGACGCAGTGGTATTTTCCGTTGGGAAGGATACTTGCATTTGGTATAAGAATGTTTGTCCGACGTAGATTGTTGAGTGTCACCTCGCGCAAAATCTGTAGTCAAGCTAGTAGCACTTTTCAGAGATACGCGGAATTTTCCTAACGTTCTCCAATGGTCCTTCTTGGACTCAATTTGGCTAAATTCGATGGATAGAGCGTGGTAGGTAGACAATATTCGATTTGGCGTAGTACTTGTGGAGAACCTCATGCAACAGACACACTGGTCTCTAGCATTGCACCGAAGGGGGGACTTCGTGAAAGGAGGAACTCCCAGAATAATGTTATAGTACAAGTATATATCATAGAGAAATAAATGAATAGAAAGAATCAGTCAATACTAATTTTCTGCTTCTGGCACCGTATATTTCGAATTTTCCTATGATCACATGCTTCAACCAACTCCTAACTTCGGTATTTAGTAGAACCATATATGTAGTTCGCATTTGTGAAATAAAAAGCCGTTCGTACAAAGAATTGAGTGAGCCACGCAATTGCTGTTGATGTGTGGCGCGAATTCCTTATTTGGTGAACGATGCTCTCCATATCCATAATTTTGCTATTGCCGATATATGGTTCGAAGGCTGTTATTAATACGAATCCAACGGTGGTAGGCTCGTTTTCTACGTTCAATTTCCCGTCGAGATATTCGCAAGTTACGCTATTTTCTGTTTCCCAAACACCTTCGGCATAGACAAATGTAGCCGACGTTCGTACGTGTTTGTATAGTTGCCAATCGGCACCAGACCTTCGGTTTTAAGGCATTCATGTGTTCATAAATATGTTTTCGTTATGTCCGTTACTGTAAATAATTTTTCCTTCGTTCATGTCGTTCGTAACTTTCCGTGTACGGTTTTGTATTGCAAGCAGAAACTCAGAATAATCAACTGAAGGCGGTGATTCCAGCGCATTCTGCTCCTGAGTTTGGGGATGATGCGTCCGCATCATGGAGCAATAATATAGGAAGGCCGACGATCAAATTTGAGTTCTCCGTGTTATGCGCGGATGAGTTTCAATGTATTATTCATGATGACTTCATTTTTGAGCACTACCCATGGGAAAATTATGAGATAGGTACACAGGGGCTATCCGACTGATAATCGAACAGGTCCCATGGGTAATCAGAATTATCTCCATAGGTAATAGGTTTTTGGTCATTTTCCCGGTTTTTCACATAATGGTCCGAATTCTTGAGATTATCGATGGGAAAAAGGCTTCTTCCACTTGTAGGAATGTAGCAAATGGTACCCAGGTGTCTCCCATCGATACTCGGAATTACTTCCTGAGCTATTCGCGTAGTCTCATGGAATTGCCATATTCAGTAATGTAATGAGTGATGCCGCCTTGAGGATTCCAGTGTTACTTTTTGTAGAAGCGATCTGGTGCACCAGAAATCTGTCTCCAATACGAGTTTCATGATGAAGAAATTATCCTCTGGCATCGCATATTCATAGACATATTTGCATAAATGGCATAATTGACATAATTTGGGGTAATTCGAGGTTTCTGTGCCTCGTACTATATTTTATATGACGCAAAATAGCTTGTTTGAAAGATATTTTTAATGCGCATCTTCTCGCGAAGGAACTGTCTTGTTTCGTTGCGTTTTCATAGAGTTGTCCTTCATAATATCATAATTGGTGCATGTTTGACATAATTTGGACGACCTGCGTCCTGTGCTGCATCCCGTGCGACGCAAAATAGCTCTGCGGAAAGCTAAGTTTAATGCGCATCCGACTGTGAAAAGATCATGTTGTTTCGTTCTCCCGTTGTGGAGATATTTAATTTTAAAGTTCCAATTGTTCCATAATTGCTCATAAGCGAGCGTGTCACATATCAGACAACATTTTCATATGTGGTTAAATGTATTTCTGGTTCATGGGGCACGCCCAGAATATTCCATTCGTCAAGTATTATAGGATGCCTCCATGAGAGTGTTTGTTGTTTGCACTTTGATTCAGTTCTCCGGCCGGACAAATGAATGGAAATCCAATATTTTCCCACGGTCCCGAACGAACGGTAGAACAATTGTTCTGTTCTGCCTCAAATTATTGTTGGTTCATTCCCAACAGGAGAGTAATTAATTGATGGCACTATATGTACTTGTTTCGCGTTTGGGACAATTTGATGTTTTGGTTGTTTTTGCATGAACAGTAATTGGGTCTTATTAGCGTTGAATAAACGTCACGCATGCATTAGGAATCATTCCAATATATTCGTTGATGTAAATTCCAAAAATGCATAAATTTCTTAAGGTGGCATCGGACGAATATTTCCGCCAACAATGGATTAAATCCACTTTTTCTTAAGAAAAGACTGGATTCTATTCTAAAGATCTAATTATTGCCTGTATCTAATTTAGATATGTTTAAACCTGTATTACTTAAAACTGTAGCATCTATAATTAACATCTCTCATAATATGGTTAAAATAAATCGGCTTTGATAATAACATAGTGTTTATAATATAATTATACTGGTATACTGTAGAGGAGTAGAATGACCGGTACCGAAGAACGTGATTCCAGGTACATTTGCGCCTTGGACAGTTGATATGACGTTTTAGCTCTCAGTTGATGTTTCATGGTTCCTTATTATGTGTTTCCATTTTGGTACGTTGCCTTATGTAACATTTGAGAACCTTCTATCTTTTTCCATGAAGGCAGTGCCGGCAATCACATGTTAGTGCTGTGCCGTTCCACAACCTTCTATGGTTTTCTACCCCTATTTCCACCTACTATATAAGCCTGGTCTTCACTATGAAGATGGAAGCTTTTTCCCCCTTTTTCCCCATCTCAAGTTTCCCCCTTTTCTCTTTC
>Ga0307508_10002844_pt1 | contig 17963 bp, 24 predicted proteins | sample 9_EM_MG_FD_203089 | JGI IMG/M metagenome (GOLD analysis project Ga0307508, IMG submission 203089) | Populus trichocarpa ectomycorrhiza microbial communities from riparian zone in the Pacific Northwest, United States - 9_EM | ecosystem: Host-associated > Plants > Roots > Unclassified | place... | reverse complement strand
TTGCTCTTGAAGATATTGACTTCCGTTATCGTTACCGCTGTTCTCCGGAGATGGCGATATGTGTTACACTCTATCGACTCTCCGCACCCTCCCGCTACAAAGAGCTTATGCAGCTCTTTCGACGATCCCGATCGTGGCTGTCTATCGTTTTCAACGATATTATCATACATCTCGTCACCCGGTATAGAATCAGAATGCATTGGGATGAAGCCCGGCTCTCACAGGAGACTCTTCTTCGATATTCGGAGGCAGTTTTTCAAGCAGGAGGAGGACGGAACATATGGGGCTTCATTGATGGAACGATGCGAGCGATCTGTCGACCAAAAGAGAATCAACGGCTTTTCTATTCGGGCTACAAAAAGTGTCATGCAATCAAGTTTCAAGCAGTTACGACACCCGACGGATTGATGAGTCATTTGGCAGGACCATGGGAGGGGCGAGTAGGAGACTACCATATGTATCTGGATTCAGGATTGCAGGATAAACTGAGGGCAGTGAATCAGAACGAGATAGGAGTTGATGATGAGGAGCGACGTTTATATCTCTATGGCGACGCTGCATATGGACTTTCTTATGGTTGCATGAGTGCGTATAAGGCACAGCCTGGTCGTCCGTTGAATCCGATTCTGAAGGAAATTAATGCTCAGATGTCTGCTTTACGAGTTAGTGTTGAACATGGGTTTGGAAGAACGATGATGCAGTGGAGTTTCAATGGATTCAAACAAGATCTAAAGATTGGATTGTCACCGGCGGCTGCTTACTTCATGGTTGCAGTGTTGTTTTGCAATATTCAAACTTGTTTTCATGGTAATCAGACAAGCATTCAATTTCAATGTCCACCGCCATCAGTCGATATGTATCTAAATCTGCATGTATAATAGTTACACTCTGTCCCGTCTCATCTCTTGAAGAAGTGCCATGATTTCTGCTTGTCCAGTGGCATTTTCAGCACGAACGGTATCCATCTGAGATAACACCTCACGGCGTAGTTCTTGAATCTCTCCTTGCCACTCCGCTCTCAAATCTGGCTGCTGGACAGCATTCCCCATAGCAACCGCTTGCATCATCCTTTCACCCAGTGTAGCCATACTTCCAACAATAGCTTGAACATTGACATCTGGGCCCTTGCTCTTGCCATCTTGCATATCCCTCACCGTCCCTTTTCTCCTTTTTGCCCTCATCCGTATAGCCACTTCCTCGTCGTCCAAATCCTCTTCTTGCTCAAGCTCCAAATCACTTCCCCCACCATCCGATGATCTGGATCCTCTCCTTTTCTTACTCCAAGTCCTCATCATATTCATTCTGTGAATACTGGCCTCCCTCGCTTCTTTTGCCAAAGCACTTGGAGCCTTCTTCGCATCCGCTCTCCTCTGATCTTCCAAATCCTCGTGCTCAATCCATCGATCCAAAGTTTGCGTAAGCTCTGTATCATTTTGAACAGTTCCCGACTCCTTCCGATGCTTCTCCACTTCCAACTTCCGTGCAGCAACCAGATCATTCATAGTACTTCTGGTATCACGCAACTTGACTCCATTCTCCTGCTCCAGCAATAGAGACATCTTATTCCAGAATGCCCGCATACGACCAAATACATGCTCACTTTGATGTTCAAGACAAAGCTTAACCAGTGATAGCCGCAACTCATCCGTCAAAGAGGCTTTTTTGGCACGTACTGGGACGGCAGTCCCAGAAAACGGTTGACCATCGGATGGGCTCGAAGGGATAAGAGGAGAAGATGGTTGTGGTATAGGTGAGGAGCGTTGTATAATATCATATTGCCGTAGACTAGCATAGCTATTGACTCGACTGCCGAGGCCAAAGGTATGTCGATCTGGAGGAGTGCCACTTTGATCCCCGTGAAAACCCGATATCGAAGATGTACGGAGCCCAAGTCCACTCGCCGTGTTACTGGGCCGCGGCCCCTCGCCAGCAGTGAGACTGTGCTGCATGTCTGCCATGAAACCGTGTCGCATATCCGCCGTGAGACTGTGCTGGTAGCTGTCGCCAGCAAGACCGTGCCGTATGCTTGCCATGTGACCGTGTCGCATATCCGTTATGAGGCCGTGCTGAGGCCCGTCACCACGAAAATGGTGAATTTGCATACCGGTATCATGCAGTCCTCTCGCCGCGATACCGTGGCGCTGAGCCCTCTCGTTATGAATACTAATAGGGGTCTTAGGATTGTTGCTTGGTGAGGCTGCAAGTGGATTGGTGCTGTGGGAGTCTTCGTCATCGGTACGTAGAAGGGCCATCAAGTTGCTCCTCTGCAGAGGGCCCGTATCGCGGTTGGTGTTGCTCATTGTCGGTGCAGGAGTTGGTGAAAAGATTGCAAAAAATTCAGATTTCATCGCCCCACCAGCACGAAATCCCAGGCCTCGCCATGTCAGCGCTGTTCCTCATCTAACTTAGAGGGGCATATTCACTATTCCTAACAAGGACATCCCCAACCCGCTAGCGATCCCCAAGAGTTTGGGTTGTAGCCCAAACTTTTCGGGTTGGGGATCGATTGTTGTTGCTGATTTTAACCGGTTGCCACGGTTATACCCCAAAACCCAACCCCAACTCGATCCCCAACCGGTTGCAAAATCCCTCTAGGGAATCGGGTAAAACGTACGCCGCCATGATCTATATAGGTCGCATGCGAGTATGAATAAACAAAAAAAAAAAAAAGCCAACCTGGCGAAAGATAATCGATGCTTGTGCGACGGATAGATATTAACCTAGTTCACGCACGTACCCTACGCACATCCACCCTACGCGCATCTACCCTATCTACGCGCATCCCTGGTCGCTTCTTATAAAGCTCGGATTCGTCGGACTTGCAGCTACCCCACCCGTGCTCCCTCCCCCCCTTCCCCCAATCCACTCCACTGACATAGCATTCGCACAGCATCCACTGCTTCGCCTCCTCCTTCCTCGACGCAGCATTCCCAACATTCACATCCCCCCTCCCCCGAACAAGCAGACGCAACATCCGCACCGCCAAAGATGCCGCAGCGACGCCAGCGCAAGGGGGTGGAGGTGATCGAGATCTCGTCGGACAGCGACAGTGAGCCGAGCGACTCGTCGGTCGAAGTCGTCGCGGTACGTCGGACGGGACAGCCGTTGTTCGGCGCCAGCCAGCACGAGTCGACCTCGGGGCCATCCGGCGGTGGAGCTCCGAGTCCACGCGAAAATCGAGCCCGCAACATTGCCACGGGTCCAGCCGGCGCCGGCCCCGCGCGCGCTCAGGACCACGCCCCGGGACGCGACCGGGCTGCGCGGAGGGCTCGTGCGCCGCCACCGCCACGTCCAGCACCTGTCCCGCTGCCGCTGCCGCTGCCCCCGCCGCTGCCGCCGCCGCCTCCGCCTCCGCCCCGTGCCCCGAAAATCGCGAGGAAACCGCTCGAGGGCGAGTGTCCCATCTGCTTCTGCGAATTCGTCCCCGGCGACGAGGCGAACGTCGACTCGTGCAAAGCCCACTGCGGAACGAACGTGCACACCCGCTGCTTGGCCGGATGGAGGGCCGCCGAAATGGGTCCCGCCAGATGCATCATGTGTCGCCAGAAGTGGGTCGACACCGTCGCGATCGACTGATGGCGGTGGAGCCGTCGGTCTTGGGAGAGTGATATAGTGATATTGGGGAGGGGGTTCGGCGGGCGGAGCGGGGGGACGGAGGTGTGGCTGGCAATCTTGGCGGTATGTACAAACAAGCCTGGCACGCGGGACGGTGGAGATGTGGTCGGCTTTTTTTTTCCCCTCCCCCTCCACTATGTTCCTCTCTTGATGCATGGATGTCCATAGCCCAGGCGTAGCTCGATTCTGAATCTGATTGATACTTTGTTTCTGGCCGATGTTACGGACGCGAAAGAAAAAAACAAACAAACAGCAACCCTCTTTCCTTCATGCCGGCGGCAAGAACAGCCTCCCCGTTCTCAGGAAGCCCCTGTCGCCGCAGGCAGTCTTCCACTCGATGCTGAGCTGCCCGATGTCGTCGCTCTCGCTGCGCTTCGCCGCGGCCAGCTCGAGCAGGAACGCGACCTGCACGACGTCCCTGCTGCGCAGCATGGGCACGCCGCGATTCAGCGACGTCGCCGTCCACGCCGTCTTCATGCTGACGCAGCTGAGGGTGACGGGACAGTCGCTGAGGTTTTCGAGCTGGGCCTCGAGCACGGCGGCGGCGGCAGTGGCGGCGGTGGTGGCGGCGGGGAGCGCGGTGGCCTTGGTGCGCACCATGATGCACTGCTGGGCGACGAACTGGTAGAGCTTCTTGAAGGTGCGGACGCGGGGGGGGTCGGAGCGGTCGGAGTAGCAGACGGTGACGGCGAGCGTGTGGGCGCCCTCCTCCTTGAGGTCGTACGCGACGATGCGCTGCAGCGACGCGCCGGGGAGCACGTCGGCGTCGGCGTCGGCGCCGTCCTCGTCGTCGAGCTGCACCGTCTGCGACGGCGTCTGCATCTGCGCGTGGATCCGCGCCGCGCTCACCCGCCCCCCCCGCTGCTCGTTGCTTGCCGACAGGATGCAGCTGAACGTCTCGCCGATGTACACGCTGCCAAACGCCGGCGGCAGCGTCAGCTGTCACTGGCCGTCAGCGGCTGTCCGTCTCGCGCCCCCTCCCCCGCGGGACGGGGATGGCCCACCAGCGGCGTGAAGATGAAGGCGTTGTCGACGTCGTGCGCCGGGTACGCGTGTGAGTACCGCGTCGCCTCGGCCAGCGCTGGCGACGCCGGCAGCGCGTGCTGCTCGCTCAGCGACGGCCGTGAGAGTCTGCGGGCTCGTCAGCGCGTGCGCCGGCGAGTCGGCGGGGATACCGACCGCAGGACTTTGAGCGAGATCAGATGTGGCTCTTTAACTTCGGAGAGGGCGCGTTCTCGCGGCATGCTGGGCGGCGGCGGGTGGTGGTGGTGGTGGTGGAATTAGTATGTGCGATAACTGTAAGTAGTTAGTAGTTAGAGTACTTAGGTAGATAGCAGCTACCAATAGTGATACTAACTACCCCTAACCCCGCCCCCGCCCTCTCCGAGCCACCACGCACCACGCCACCTTACCGGCCGGCGTGACACCTCTGCAACGCACGTCGGCGCTCAATCCCGTCCTCGGCACGACGCCCAAGGGTTCGGACTCCTCCCTCTCCGCCAGCCGTGTCCTCCGGTTCTGACCGGCGCGGAGTGTTCGCGTCGACGCCGCCGGTGCTGCTCCTGGGCGCGGCCGAGTTCGCCGCGCACGTCACTCCCGAACTACAGCTAGTAGCTAGCCGCCAGCCCCTCCTCCGAAACCCGCCCACCGCGTTAGCCACCCCCCCCCCCCCGCGAAAAAGAAACTGGCCGACGCCCGGCCCCGCCGCGCCCTGAGAGACGGTGCTACGCCAGGCGCTCGTGCTCGGGCCCGGCAGCACGTCCAACCGCTCGTACCACGGCCAGAACGTCGGCTGGAAGCGCGACCTCGCCGCCCAGGTCGTCGTCTATGTACGCTGCGTAGACGGAGGACAGAAGTCGTGCGATCGGATGGATATCTATGCTTGGGCATGCAGGTATTACGCGCAAGGGCCCGTCCCGTGCCGGCCGTTGCGTGCGTGCGTGCGACACGTGCGCGTTACATGTAAAGTATAGAGTGCGGATGCCAGAGCGTGGAGGAACGGTTATTATTATTAGCAGCAGCGCCGACGGCGACCACATCGCACGCGCAACCGCAAGCAGCCTCGACGCGCGGCTGCGGCTCTGCGGTGCAAGTAGCGTGATATCACGTGATCCGCTCCCACCGCCACCTCCTTCCAGGAGAGAAAGGAGGCTCGCACCCGGGTCCACTGCTGCTCACGTACTCACCCGGCCGGAGGGCACAGACACGGACACGGACGCACGCGACGTGCCATCCGCGGGGACTGCGTTGCGCAGCTGTGCGGAAAGCATCAAACCGGACGGCGCCGCATGTGGGTAGTGGGCGAAACCGGCCAGCAGAGGTGCACTTCTTCCTTCCGTTTCTCTTTGTGTTCTGCTCCGCCCTGCACTTCTGTTTTTTTTTCCCGCTGCAGCGAGCGAATGTGAATTCCCCCAGCGCCCGGCTCGGTGCATACGTACACTCGTACACGGATGCGGACGGAACCGCGACAAGTGCGGGAGCATATAGCTTTTTTTTTCCCACCCTTTTCCTCCCGGACCCGGGAGGTCAAACCGCACTTCCATCTTCCGCCTTGTCTCCGTTCTCGGTGGAAATGGGACGGCGGGGCGAGTGATGGCCGGTGAAGATGCTGCCGCCGGGTGCGAGCGAGCACGCCGGGCAGATGCTCCGCACACGATAGAGGGTTCCCGCGACCGCACTCCCTTTCCTGCCGCCTGCCGCCTGTACACACGCATGTGCTCTGTCTGCGCCGGAAACGGTCGTCGGTCCGCGTGCGGGTGGTATGGAAATTCGCTCCGCATGTAGGCGCGATGTCGCTGTCGATCGGGGGGGGCGGCGGAGACCACGTCGTGCACATGGCGTGGGGAGACAAGCGTGTGCACGTCTATGTACATACTCTAGCTATCTGTCCATGTCAATGGTCTACGTGCGGCGCTAGGGGGGGGTGGGTGGATGCATACGCGCGTGAGAAGGAGGTTCTCCTTTTTTTTTCTTTTTTTTTTTTTCTCCTTCTGTCTCTGTTTGGCGGATTATTATTAGATGGTTTGAGTTGTCGGGGTGGAAATGGACGGGGAGATGTGTTTGTTTCCGCCGAGGTGGTGGTAGTGGTAGTAGTGGTAGTGGTGGTGGTGGTGGTGGTGGTGGTGGTGGTGGTGGTGATGGTGGTGGTGGTGGTGGTGGTGGTGGTGGTGGTGGTGGTGGTGGTGGTGATGGGGAAGGAGCACCTCGCTCCCACTTCGTACTCCCCCTTTTGGGGAGATGAAGATGGCATCGGGTATTATTAGATGTGGGCCGTATGTAGAGTATGTGACTGACATGACAGGAAGAGGAAGATGCCATCTAAGATCTATCTATCTCTACCGCTACTCTCCACTGCCCCCCCCTCGTTGCTGGGCTCACGTGTGCATCTTCCTGCGATTGCTCCAGCATGGTCTCCGCTGCCGGGAGGGGCGCTGTTGGAAGGAGAGGGAAAAAAAGAGAAAGAGGGGGAATCTCGGACACCGTGGATGTCCGCAGAACCGCGGGTTCGATGGATGGCAGCTAAGTTACCATTCCGTGTCTCTTGGGAAGGCCATCATCATCCACTCTACGTTATATGTATGTATCCAACACGCCGATGGATGGCGTTGGGCCTGCAGGCAGGAGGCCGACAGGGATCGCCGCAGATGCCCCGGATCCGTCCGTTCGTCCCTGCGCCGTCGGTTCCCGCTCGTTTCCGCTCTGCCGCCGGCGCACGGTGGCGGTGCATCTCCGTCCCGAGCCGCGGCGGGCGGGCGGCGGCTCTCCGTTCTCGCTGCTTCGCTGTGGCGGGAAGCATCGCCGCGCCGACATCACCACGATCGTGCCCGCTTCCTCGCAAACACGGTGCCCGCTGCGGCTGCGGCTGCGGCGCTTCGGTGGGCTCCTCCATCCCGATCCATTCCTCGACCGGAGCGGCTGACACCCCGCAGTGGACTGCACGCAACACCGCGCCGGCCGGGCCCTCCGTGCCTCGACATCCGAGGTGGAGCGGACCGCCCGAAACGATCGAAGGGATGGAGCTGGAGGAGCTGGAGGAGTTGTCGTCGGGAATGCAGGCGTTGGATCGTCGTCGCTCTTCCATCTTGCCCGTCGCGGTGGCGTGGGGACTCGCACTCGGCCTGGCGCGACGCATCGTGCTGTCGGAGCGGATCGCCAGTGACATCCCGAGAGACCGGCGGAAGAGCATGGAGCACAGCGCTTCCGCTGGGAGACTGTGGCTTCCGCACCGAGAAGCATGCGGAGGCGGCGGCGGCGGCGGCCGAACCGAACGCACGGTGGAATGTGATGCCGTGCCGGTCGATGCCGAGAGAGTGCTCGGACGGGCAAGTCGGGGAGGAGCATGCTCCGTCCACGAGCTCCGCACGGCCCGACTCGGATCGCCGCCCGAGGGCGGTTAGCACCGGGACCACGTGAAGCCTCGCGAGAGCCGGCGGCCTCGGAGGTCCGGCCCGGCACCAGCAATGCTTCCGACAAATCCGGCACGGACATCCACGGGCGAGAGGCCTGCCGCCGGCGTGGCGGGATGGACGAACACTGCCACGCACCGGGAGCAGATGCCCACCCCGAGAACCACAGGGCATCCAGGCCCTTCGGGTCGGGTCGGGGCTCGGGGACGCTCCCGTGCCCGGGGCGGATCCAAAAATAAGTGCCGAAAGCCTGCCATCCGTGCAAATCTGGAGAAGAGCGTTTTGCTGCGAAACCGTCGCACAATCTCGGCCCCCACCACCGCAGGAAATCCGATTAAACCGAAATGGACCCCTGTGGCGGCGAGACAGTCGTATTTCCTCCTCGCTATTCGCGCCCCACGGACGCTTTCCGGCGCGCGGTGCTCCAGCTGTCCGCCCAGCGAGAAGCGGCGTTTCTTGCGGACGAGAGTCTCCACGCGGAGAGCGCGGAGGGCGCACAGTTTCCCGCCGAATCGACGCGGCGTCCGCAGCCGGAAAACATGCCCTTGGCCGGTGCGAGGTGCCGCCGCCGGCGTCCTGTCGGATCCGCTGCTGCCCCTGACTATGTATACATATTACCGCCTGTTAAGCGTGCAGCTGGAGATCCGTTCCACTTCCGTGTGTTGTTTCGGCGCCGCCGCCCCCCCCGCGCGCGCGCTGCGGACAGACGGTACCTGGCCATCCGCCGTCGCAGCAATCAGTCAATCAATCAATCAATCAATCGATGCTGCCCTCGACTGATGCCGCGGCGATCGGCGTGGGTGTCTATCCGTGGCTGCCGGCCGACGAGCGACATTCCGCATCCGCATCCGGACTGCAGTCTGGAGTCCGCGGACGGCCGTCGCATCGGCGCCGGTGCATCCCTTCCTCATCTCTTCTCGTCCCCGTCCGTCTCCATCGTCGCCCTTGGCCTGCAGCCCCTGGTGCGTGCGTCCTTCCTAGCTCCGCTGCCCGGCAAAACCCGCTAGGATCAAAGAAGCAACGCTGCGATGCACTGCGCGAGGCGTAAACCAAGTAGGTAGGTCTCCTTTGCGCCCGAACACCACTACCACCCAAAACCGCTCCCCGTCTGCAGCTGCAGCAATCCCTCCACCCCTCCCTCCCCCCTCCCCCAGGCCCAGGGAGAAGAAGAATCCTCGGCATCCACCTCTCCTCCTCCTCCTCCTCCCTCCTCCCTCCTCCTCCTCCTCCTCCCTCCTCCTCCTCCTCCATCGCCACCACCCACCACCACCCCCCAGTACGCACAACTCAAACACGCCAGAGAAGCAGGCGCTGTCTCGCCCATCAACCGCTGTCTCGCCTCCTCCTCCTCCTCCTCCCCACAAATCCTACACCCCAATCCGACGCAAACCTCCTGAAGCATCCTTCTCTGCTCCTCCCCTCGCTCTCTACTGCCGAATGTCGTGAACGAATCCTACTCTGCTCAACAATCGTCGTTTGATTTCCTACCCGTAGTCAACTGTCCCTGAAGTCTTTCTGGTCTTATCCGCGCGGATACCACTCCCCAAACGCGCCTCCCCCCCCCCCCCCCCACTTTCCCCCCTTCTCCAGCAATTGCCTCGGTGGCGTTGTCGCCGTCTTCGACTCTCAAAGCTACGCACACTGCCGCCCCTCCCCCCAGTCCCAACCAGCTCGGCAGCGAGACGTGTGAGAGAGAAGAGGGAAGAGGAAAGAGCGCGGACGAGTGGGGGAGACGCACGGACGCGGATTCGTAATCGCACCTCCGTATCTCCCAGCAGAACGTGGCAATGGCGACCGGCAATTTCGATCCGCCGTTGGCAGACTACTTCTGGATCGCGGGAATCGACTCGATCTCGTACGGTGAACACGTCACGTCTCCGGACTCGAAGCCCGTCGCGCGAAAGAGCTTCACCGACCAGCTTTTGGTAGCAATCGAGGCGGAAGAAGAGGGCCACGGTTCGTCCTTGCTAGTCCCCAGCCACCACGGTGCCTCCAACGGCTCGTCGTCGCCCACAAGTAGACTCTCGGCCGCCTCGAACAACGGCGATGGCGGCGGCGGCGCGTCCCCTGCCAATCGTTCGCCAAACTCGTCGTCGTCGACACTGGTCCGAAACAGCTCGAACTCGAGCAACTCCACCATCACGGAGTCGTCGGCCATCACCAAGCCTCCCAACACCCCCCACACTACCATGATCAACGGCGTGCGACGCGATTTCGACTTCGATAAGGCATTGCTGAAGTTCGCGGCTGAGCGAGACAGCTTCTTGGAGGATCTCTCGTTCAGCGCCGGAACAGTGGTGCCCAGTAAGCCGTTGGTGCATCCCAGAGCGCAGAAAGTTTTCAATGAAGATCCGCCAAAGCTTGAGAAGGCGAATTCGCTGAGGAGGAGGATATCCCTTCGGGATCTGACATCTATGCGGCGGTCCCCGTCCGTCATCAATAGGGCCTGTGAGTTTTAGGCGTCCTGTGGAATTCTATTCTTCTTTTTCTTCTTCATGTGATCGCCCAAGGACTGATCGTGTCTGGCAGCATCCATACGGACGGCCCGACGAATGTCAAACTACAATTCGGTGATACCGGTGCCCCAACCATTGAATATCTCCCCGAACATGCATCCCCTGAAACGGAAATTCGAACCCGTCCTGCTAGACCGCTACCCGCCCAAGCACTTGACCGAGGAGGCCAAGCGACGAGGGCCCTTCCCCGACTACGTACCGATGTTCGCGTTCCCGAACGATGTCAACATTGTTTCAGCGGATGAGAGGCCGCGCTCGACATGGCATGGATTCGTAAGCCTGGCCCTCCCCGTGTTGTGTGACGTTGCCTTACATGTATGTTGTGCTTGCTAGACGATGACCGGGGGTGACAATTCGAGATTACATGGTATATGCGTTATCATATGGCTGCCGCTGAATCCGTCGGCAGCGGAGGATCTGGAGCGGAGATGTGAGGAATGGCGACGAGACAACATGACGGAAGAGGAGCGAGAGTTGGCGGCGAGCTTGGGCGAAAGGTAAGAATCCGTGGAACGTGCTCGCCCGGTGGAAGCCCTATCTCACGTGCAGAACCCAGACTGGCCTTGGAACGGGCGAAGCTTAGCAAGCTGCTGGCTCGGTTACCTGGGGTTGTGAACAATCCAGACAAGAGGGAAGAGCTGGACGACGAGATCCTCGCCACCGAGGAGAAGATCGGGCTGATGGCGGATCTCCTTCGGCCCGTTCGACACGGTGCGGCGTCGAAGATCGAGGGCCTGACGGACGGAGAGACTGGCCTGTGGATTCCTAGGGCTTACGGTATCCTCGGAAAGGACGCCTCGCTGACGGGCTTCTGGAAGGAGTGGCTCAAAGCGGTCGTGGTACCGATGACTAACGGCGCCATCGTTCGTGTGCCGCCATCTTCGCCGCGAGTCGGCACATGGCTGCCCCTCGAAAGGTAATCGATTCCCAGTGTGCTTGTGCTCCCTCCCCCCTCCCCTCTCTCTCGCGCGCGCGATCTGACAGCATCTGCGCAGGTACGTCGTCAACCTCTGCGCAGAGGCACCCGCGCCGTTGTCTTCCCAAACGCAGGTGGAAGTTAGCATCAGAGAGCTTCGTTTGTATGCCAGAAGGGAAGCTGCAAATGAGCTGCCGGAATCCAGAAATACAGATCTGTACAGTTTGTTCAGGGCGCTTGATATTCAGAACATAGTTGCTCTATTCGAATATGCACTGTCCGAATCTCGCATCATCCTGCTGTCTTCACATACTTCAATGTTGCACCTTGTGTCCCGAGCTCTGGTGAGCTTGATGTATCCTCTGAACTGGCTAGGAATCTACATTCCGGTTCTGCCAGCGCGTCTGATCGCAGCTCTCGTGGTACAGGATACACCCCCCCCCCCCCCTGTCGATGTCTGCAGGAAGAGGAAAACTGACTGGGGTGTGCAGGCGCCGTGTCCGTACATCGTCGGCATAGAACGCCGCTACGAGAAACTGGAACTTCCGGAGGATGATTTCATCTGCGTCGACCTTGACTCCAACGTCATGTTCAAATCCAATACCGAGCCGTCGCCACTCCCGAGACAGCAACGACGCAAACTGGTATCCCTGCTCCAATTGGCCGCGCCTCACCACAACCGATGCGGTGTTCCGATAGGACCGCCTCAGTACGCGGTCGAGACATTCCCCCACGATTCGTTCATGTCGGAGTACCCGTCGGTCTTCGGCATGAGCCCGCCTCCCAGCATGCTCGCCAAATTGGTCAACTTGAATTCGACCGCTTTCGGCAATGCTGGCGGTTCCGACTTCGCCCCCAGGCCACCGATCATTAACGCCTTCTCCCAGGCGACGGGAAACACTAGCAAGTACGAGAGGCCGGGTACCAGTGGCACCATCAGGGGTTGCTCGCCGCCGTCGCCTCACTCACCGCAGTCATCGGTACATAACCCTGCTGGGTCGGGCGTGTCCAGGAACGACTCCGGATTCACGTTGACAGCCACCCTGCGCGGCAAACGGTCAGGCAACTTCGATGCGGCGTCGCGACGGAGTTCGTCCTTTGGCTTCGAACGGACCCCGACGCTGAGGCGGCCCAGTATTCCTTTCGCCAGCCACTCCCCGTCGCCCTCGACTTCGTCGCTTGGAGGTAACTCACAAGATGGAGTCTCGGTGTCTTACGGCTACGCACCATCGGTATTTGCACCTTCCACTCTGGCCGCCTCTACAATCATGCCAAATGTCCTCATGCAGCCCGTACGGAACACTGAAACCACACAGTGGATCGAGGGGCACTGCATGATGTACAAGCCACATGATGCTGAGACGCTCTGCACGATCTGTGAAGAGAGGCCCGAGGATGGAATGTTCACATGCGGAAGCTGCCGTGTCGCAGTGCATCCTCGATGCGCGCACATGGTCGTATTGCCGTGCTCGGCCTCCTTCTACCCGGACCAGGTCAGAGCCGCGTTCGTCCGATGCTTTGCCAGTCTGTTCTACACCTACCGCAAGTTCCTTGGACCGCCTACCGCCGACGGAAAAAAGGCCGGCAAGCTCTATCGGTTCAACATGGATGGATTCCTCAAGAGCATGCCGCAGGAGAACGCCATGTACATCCAGATGCTGGAACAGACACAAGCGTTCAGCGAGTTCATCCACGACAGGGAGTCCAAGAAATCCTCCGATCCATCGGTCAAACTCTTTGATGAGGTGATCCTATCGAAGAAGAACCGCGGCAAGACGGGATTCTTCTCGCGATCCAGTATGTTGAATTCGGTGGGCGAAACGGCTTCTTGCATGTCTAACTTTGCGACAGAGCCCGCTTATCTCTCGGATACCTCGGAGCACATCTGGCGGACCGTCAACGCAGTGTCGACGTATTCGAAGGGGAACGAAGCCAGAGTGTCCCCCAGCAGAAGTATGGATCCTCCTCCCTCTTATCCTCTCTATCCGTATCCTCCTTATTCATCGTCTTCCTCCTCCTCCCAGCGTCAATGTCGGTTAACGAATGAATCAGTACCGGCGAAGTTGGACCCCATTCTACTTAGACCATCCAGGGCGATCCAGCCGACACCGGTGACCACCACGAAAGGATCTTCCAAGAGGAAGCCCATGGGACATACCAACCTACCACAGGTCCAGATCAATGGTGGAGATGGAGGGTTCTAGGAGGCCATCCACCACCTTTTATCCCGACACCCACCACAGATGTCGGGGGCGAGTCCCAGAGCTGTGTACGATGATTGTGTTGTTGATCCGAGCGTTGTTTATTTCCATTCGAGCCGTAAAAAGTTGGGGACCTTTTTTTTCCTTTCATTTCTCATCCTGCTTCTGCTGCATTACAGCGTGTTCTGTTTGTGTGTTTGCGTGTTCCTGTTGCCAGTGCTCCTGTTTCTGATTCCGTTCCTTCGCTTCTCATTGTAGTTCAATATCCTATCATTTTTTTTCTTTCCTTTTCTCACAGTCGTTTGAAGCTGTCCTTGCCCAACGCCGTACTTTTTCCCACCCCGTGTTTTGCTTCACTTTCCGTATTAGTTTATTTTTGCGTATCGTATTTACTGGTTTGGTTTGGTTTGGTTTGGTTTGGTTTTGGTATGGATGGGTGGGGGAGGGGGCATGTAATAACCTCGTTTTTTTTTATTTATATATTACTCTTTTCTTGTTCTTTTTTCCCACTTTTTATTTCCTTTTTTTTTGCTGCTGTTATAACTGTAGGAGTGTGAGGGAGTAATTTTGCTGTTTTACCGTATGACTTTTGACTCGACCGCCCGATCTGTTCGCTTTATACTTGTGCTACATCACGCTCTAACCACTATACTAGATGCCTACCATCTCCGTTTCGATACGGGAGAGGGGAGAGATACATATATCGCCATTTTATAGACTTGCGTGGTGGGGTTTGCTCCATACTTGATATATTGATATAGTGTGATAGTGCTGGCGAGTGATGGTGGGTGGGTGGGTACTCAAGGTGCTAGAATGCGCTGCTCGAGATAATACGCAGTGTCATAAATTGCGCTCTGGCTGGTACGTTGCAGTTGTGATCAAACAAACTAAATGTACCGGCTCCTTCCTGAGCATATCGACTCCGCCACCTGACACCTGACTTTAGAACATCCTCTTCCACTATCACTTCCTCTCCCACTTTACCAGTCCTCTTTCTCTCCCTTTCCACCTGCGGCTGCTTCTATCTTCCTGTCTCCCTTCATCGCAGTATTGTCGCCATTGTCGCCATCGTAGCTATCGTCGATGTATTTAAATTCAGTGCGCAGGGAAAGGGAAGAGTCCCTACGCCACGCCGTGCAATCATGTCCTCAACAAACTCGAATGCTCACGCGCCAGATCCAAAACCACACCAGTAGGGTGGAGCCACGGTGCCTGTGACGCATATGATCACGTGGAGATGGACAGCTAGCGTCTTGGCGAGGAGGAAGCAGGGAGCTATGTAGTTTTACGTACATCCTATGTAGATATGCACAGACATCGTTGCGTGCAGACTCGCCCGTACATACCGTTACAACTACTCTATATAGAGGTCCTCAAAGCTGGCTGGGTGATTGGGCTGGCTGGGAAATTGGCCGTGCTGAGTAGGAGTGTCCAGTTTCGGAGACAGCTTTGAGTGCCCTTTTGTGCCCAGGCTGGGTGATGTAATCAAACACCCAGCTACCACATGACGAGAATCGTTACCTCTCACGGGGGGGGGTGGCACTAGGTTTTGCAGCCCATGCAAGGCTTTCGAGCTCCCCCTGACTGGACTGAAAGATTTAGCGCGGACTAGCAATTCTCGGACCAATCAGAACGATTTCTTTTTAACCGGATTTCCAGCAAGCCCAGTCACCCAGCCAACTCTGAGGACCCTCTGCATGTGAAGTATGTACCTCGACTATCTCCCGGCGTCCCAGTTGCACAGGATGGTGTCTAAAAGAGAAGCGCTTTCCAAGACACATTTACTCTACTGACGTCGGCACATTGAAGCTTGCCGGATTTTAGCACGCCAGGGTAGGATAGGTAGCGAACTGATTCATCTAAATCTTGCCTACCTAGGCACTTACCAACATAGTCTATGTACTCTACATATCTCGCTTGGACTTTAAACTTGCCCCAAGGGTGTGTGGGGGGGGGGGGGGGGGATGAAATGCTGCGTCGGGCTGGGTTCAGGGGTTGGTCCTTGCCAAGAGGCAGACGTTAATCAACCCTCAATCTTTGTTGCCATGATCCACTTACTTATACATACTTGGGTCGCACGCGATTCATGAATTTACTTACACCTCGCGGCAACTGCAGGACTCGTTGTGAAGTGTAAAGATGATTCTATTATCTTCCCGTCGCTGTGGGTACCATAAGCTCTTTCTGCTATATAGCTACTATCTAACGATGGACACACACGAATCCCACACGCGACCCCAAGAACGGCGACGCACTTATGTAAGTACATACTCACATCTCATGGACCCCAAGACGGTTGGCGCGCTGACATGGTCAAGTCGCAAAGCATTATGTATGACATACATACCTACTTCCTTTCCTTTACTTGTCACTTCCAGGCAAACAACGAGCATCCAACTCTACCCCGATCGAGCAAGCAACAACAAACAATGGCAATAAACACGTTCAGATTCCTCAGTCAGCAAGTCATATATCCAAGGCTGTTCCCCGGCCCATTTTTCGCTACTCCAACAACACGGCCCCACGCTAGATCCATAGCGGCCAGGACAATGTGAGCGGTGGTGGGCGCCGGCATCGACGAATCTCTGCTGTTTTGGCTGGCCGGCCTCAAGAACGAGGCGCATGAAACTACAGAATCGGTTTCTGGATCGCTTCGACAAGGAGAGACGTGAGTTGCTGGATCACTTCGAGAAGGAGCAATGTGAGAGCGCCAAGGAGATACATGAGTTGCTGGTTGAAATTGAACGTCTTAAGGTATAGCTAGCCTCCATTGGAGAACAAGTTTGGCGTACGCGGTGGTCTTGGTATGTTGATACAACCCTTTCACATGACTCATGACTATATGTCTAACTTCTTCAACCATAGAGCGTATCACTACTCGGGCCGTGGCGGAAAAAGTGATCACGGTGAAGGGCGGCTACCAGCAAGAGCTCGATCAACTGGTGGAGAGATCCGGCTTCAAAGAGATTTTGCAGGAAGTGGTCGACAAACACAAGCCTGTCCCTAAAGACATCCGCATGTCTGTGGATACGATTTACCACGAGGTTTCGAAGCATGCGAACGGAAATTGCGAGCCTATTCGGCTCAAAGAGGGTGATTATACAGCGGGTGAAATGGTGGTGTTGACTTCATTTTTTCGACTTTAAACCAAATGGAGCCGCCCGATCGAGTGGGAGGCAGATTGGAAGGGAAAGGGGGAGTTTGAATACGTTTGCTGCGTGGGTGGCCTTATATATCAGGCATGGGGGATACGAATTGGATCTGTACGATGGGTTTCGGGGCAGGAATGTACATGGGTGAGATGCCGAAGTATGTTGCACCTCAGCACCACAACAACGGGGTTTTGCACGTGGCAAACAGTGTTTCCGAAGCATGTAAAATAATTATGGAAAATCATTTCTCGGACACTCTCCCGCGGCAAATTGCGCCACAAGCCGCCGGGTGACATGATCCCCCACTTGCCAGGTCGGGTGAGGTCGGGCCGATCCTCGCCCAGGCACGCACGTGCACGGAGGGGAGAGCGAGCTCCTGTTCGAGGGAGGAGTGAGGGGATCGGATCGCCGGTTTCGTTCCTGCCTTGTTTCTGGGGGGATTTCCAGCCGGCGCGCGCTGCCATTGACAGGACACCTCCGTGCTCGCCTACCACCCGCGGACCCGGTGTCCGCCCGGCGCTTCTTTTCACCTTGGCAACCACCTCCGGCCAATAGCCACGACAATCCACACTCCTTACCCTTTCCAGAACGACCCACGCTCGTTATTATCCCACTGACAACCAGCAAGATGGGCAGCAAGATGACCAAGCCTCGGCGTACTGCGCGTTGGCGCCATCCGTGCACTGTCGAAGAGATGATCCGACCAACACCAACACACCGTAGCAACGCTCTGGGTGACAAGAAGTCCAAGAAAGTACGTAAGTTACCACCACCGTTCCACCGACGTCCATATATATCCTGACTATTTCTTTTCCACCGAAGGCCTCCGCAAGCCCCGTCAGAAGATCGGCAGGTCCAAACGCAGTCCCGCGGATGGCACCGACATCACCGCTCCCGGCAAGGCTGTCGATCTTAAGTCACATGCATGTACTCTCACTCGCGAAGGACGTCCAGTTGACCACGCTTTCCCAAAACACGGATGCCCTCACAGCCAAGCGCTGGTGGTCCCCGTACTGGGCTCAGACGCAGGGACATCTCTTTAAGTGCTGCCCGCACTGGAAACGCCAGCAGAAAATCCTGCGGGCAGAGGTGCGGAGACAGGGAAAGGCCGAGGAAGTGGGCGCCGAGGGTGAAGGACAGCCACTGTTCCTTCCCAC